>Ga0307997_10000013_pt1 | contig 69598 bp, 63 predicted proteins | sample Davwhametageno36_FD_203165 | JGI IMG/M metagenome (GOLD analysis project Ga0307997, IMG submission 203165) | Marine microbial communities from Davis Island wharf, Antarctic Ocean - #36 | ecosystem: Environmental > Aquatic > Marine > Unclassified | place: Antarctic Ocean: Davis Island wharf... | reverse complement strand
CACGCTGAGAAAGTTCTAGTTGATGTAGGCTGGCTGCAACCTGCTCCAATGGCAGGCCGTTGTCTGCAACATCACGCAATACATCTAAAATCATCGCTTCAGCGGCATCCGCCTGTTCAGGGTTAGAACCTTCAATGCCACAGGCAAAGGCCAGCTCTTTTTGTGAGTCTTCAAGGCCGCACATGGGCGAAGGTGAAGTGCCCAGGTCAGTGGTTTCCAAGGCTTTTTGCAAGGGGGAACCACTGTTGTCTAGGAGTACGCTTGAGAGCAGGCGTGCCTGCATAGTTGCTTCTAGATCCGTTGAGTCTCCCAACAGCCAAGACAGAATAATGTGGGTGTTGTTTTCAGTGGGCTCTTGGTCGTCGGCAGCATAGCTCTCTTCAAAATACTGTGGCTCGGTATAACGCTGCTCGTTGTTAACGGCAATATGGCAATCCAGTTTATCAAAACGACTCAGGGCATTCTGCTCAAAACTTGCCTGATGCTCTGCGGCAGGAATATCACCAAAGGTGACAAAAATGGCATTGCTGGGATGGTAATGGGTTTTGTAAAACGCCTTAAATTGGTCGTAGCTAAGATCGGGAATATCTGCAGGCTCTCCGCCACTGTTGTAGTGGTAGGTGCTGGTGGGGTAGAGGTGCTTGCTCATGGTTTGCCAGAGTGTTGAGTTAATCGAACTCATGGCGCCTTTCATTTCATTAAACACTACACCTTTATAGGTAAGCTCTGAGCTGGTATCGGCAGGCTCGGCAAACTCCAAGCGGTGGCCTTCCTGAGCAAAATCCAGAGGATCTAGACGGGCAAAAAATACCGAATCCAGATAGACGCCAAGCAGGTTGTTGAAGTCCTTTTTGTTTTGGCTGGCAAAGGGGTAGGCCGTCCAGTCTGAGCTGGTAAAGGCATTCATAAAGGTATTTAGCGAGCGACGAATCATCATAAAGAATGGGTCGCGAACCGGATACTTCTCACTGCCACAGAGCGCAGTATGTTCTAGGATATGGGCCACACCCGTCGAATCCATAGGCACAGTGCGCAGCGCCACCAAAAATACATTTTCCTTATTGTCTGCAGCCAAATGAATATGCTGGGCTCCAGTTACGCGATGACGGTACTCTTGGTAACGCACTTTTAACGATGGGATATCTTGCTCACGTAAAAGCTCAAAGGCGGAATTGGTAGGGTTGCTCATAAGGGGCGATTGCTCTGTGGATATTGGCGAAAAGAAAGGCTGCATTCTACTTGATGTGGCGGGCTGATGAAATGGCAGTCACTGGGGCTTATTGTTGAGGCTGAAAGGTCCCCTAGATAGATTAGACGCGATGCTGTTGCCGATACTCTATGGGGGTTGTGCCTTCCCAGCGTCTAAAGGCTCGATAAAAAGTGCTAGGCTCAGAAAACCCGGTCAGATACACAATCTCACTAATACCCTCATCGGTTTGTGACAGCAGCCGTCGCGCCAGGCGGTGGCGATAATCATTGAGCAGGCGCTGAAAACTGGTGCCCGCTAAATCCAGCTGATGACGCAGATGTCGGGGTGTAACCCCAAGACGGTTCGCAACATTTGCTAAGGTGGTTTCGCCACTTTCGAGCAGGGCGCCAAGCTGGCTGCGAACCTCGGTAATTAAATCCTGTTGCTGAAGAACGGCCAAATGTTGATCTGCCGCTTGAATATGTAAATTAAGTAGTTCAGGTTCCGCGTAAAGTGATCTATAACTAAGCATAGAGGCAGGGAAAAACAACTGAAACGACTTGGCATTAAACTCCACAGGGCATTGAAAAATGCGCTGATATTCAGCGATGTCTGTGTTTGGCGGGTGATTAAATACAATTTTTTCAGGTTTAAATGTTCCATCGGTCACCGCCTGAAAGCCTTTGATTAGGCCCAGCACCATGGCTTCGGCGAGATGGGAGGTGGCATGTTGGTGCTCTGAGAAATAGCTGGTTAAGCAGGGGCTGGGTGTTTCAGTCACCTGACCGTGGAGAGCGTCACTGATTAGGCGCTGGTAGTTGAGAACCCTGCGCAGACCATCGCCAAAGGTTTGGCTGCTCAAAAATAGATATTCTAGAATTTGACCCTTGTAGACAGGCATCTCTTCACCCAGATGCAGACCGATACAGGGATCACCAGAGAGTTCGACAGCCGCCTTCCAAAACCTGGGCTGGCCAGAGAATTTGGTACGCAGATTGGCCTGATAAAGCTCAGCGGGATCAAGCCCGGAACGGCGCAGTACTTCATCGGCATCAACGCCGAGATTAACTAGGCCCTTATAGGCCAGGCGCACCAAAGTACCGGAATCGGTTAGACCTGTCATACTGACGACTCAAGAAAAGGATAGCCATTATACCTAATTGGCCGAAATGACAAACCGTTCATTTTTAGTGCCAATGACTAACAAGGAGCCTGTAAGCACTATGGACATTATGAAGAAATCCGCATCAAAGCAAACACCGCCAACTCATTCTAGGCCACCGATGGTGATGCCTGAGCTTCCGAGTATGCCGACCCTGTTGGGTAAGGCCGCTTTTAAGTCTGGGTCCTACGAGATTGGTGATGCCTTACCTGGGTTAAGTACCCAGGTGAATGACCTCATTATTAACGCTCAGCATCTGGCAGCCTATAAGAAACTCTGTGGTTTTAAAGCTCAGGGTGATCTGCCTGCGACCTACTTACATATGTTGGCGTTCCCGCTGTTCTTACAGATACTGACCCAGCAAGACTTCCCCATAAAAGCTATGGGTCAGGTACATCTGCGCAATCAGATATCGGTGTTGGAGTCTTTTGATATTCAACGTCCACTGAGCATGACCGCCGCAGTCGGCGGATCGATACTCACTAGCCGTGGCTTGGAATGGGATATTGATGTTTGTGCCTCAATTGATAATCAAACCGTATGGACGAGCAACTCGACGTTCTTACACCGCTGTAAAACCGATGTGAAGCAGAAACGCAGAGCGGTGATCAGCCGTGAAGGAGAGTCGCAAAACTGGGCTGTTGGCGCGGATATTGGTCGTCGTTATGCGCGGGTCTCTGGCGATTACAACCCGATTCATCTGTCTGATATAACCGCAAAATTATTTGGTTTCAAGCAAGCCATTGCCCACGGTATGTGGAGCAAGGCACGCTGCCTAGCCGCTCTGGAAGACGAACTTCCCGACGCAGGCTACTCGGTCGACGTTAACTTTCATCGACCTTTATTTTTGCCCTCGGGCGTGTTGTTTTACACCAAGCAGCTCGTTGGTAAAAAACGTTTTTCACTGTACAACGAGAAGGGCGATCAAGCTCACCTCGATGGTTTAATTTCATAGGATCCAGTTCATGCCCAATTACAAAGCGCCGGTAAAAGATTTATTATTTTTGTTCAACGATGTTATGGATATGCAGAGCAAATTCAAAGACGTTGAGGGCGGAGCAGATGCTACTCCAGATATGCTCGAAGCTATCTTTACCGAAGCGGCCAAGTTTAGTGAGAATGAACTGGCACCGATTTATCAGTCTGGTGATGAGGGCTGTACCTGGGATGATGGCGTAGTCACTACCCCTAAAGGCTTTAAAGAAGCCTACGCAAAATTTATTGAAGCTGGCTGGACCGGCCTAACTGGCAGCACTGAATTAGGCGGCCAGGGTTTACCTTCGTCTATCGGTGTGGCCATTAATGAAATGCTAACTACCGCTAACTGGGGCTGGGCTATGTACCCAGGTCTGAGTGAAGGTGCTGTAGCAACATTAGAAACAAGCGGTTCTGACCAGCAAAAGCAGGATTATTTGAGCAAGCTTATCAGTGGCGTTTGGAGTGGCACCATGTGTCTGACCGAACCTCATTGTGGCACTGACCTCGGGCAGATGAAGACCAAGGCAACCCCTAATGAAGATGGCAGCTACGCCGTTAATGGCACCAAGATCTTTATCAGTGCCGGTGAGCACGACCTAACTGAAAACATTGTTCACATTGTTTTGGCCAAGCTACCTGATGCGCCTTCTGGCACTAAGGGTCTGTCGCTGTTTATTATTCCTAAGTTCTTGGTCGCTGAAGATGGTTCTGCGGGCGAGCGCAATGGCGTGCGCTGTGGTTCTATAGAACATAAAATGGGTATTCATGGTAACGCCACGGCGGTACTTAACTTTGATAATGCTAAAGCCTTTTTACTGGGCGAACCCAATAACGGTCTCAATGCCATGTTCACTTACATGAATGTTGCGCGTATTGGCACTGCCATTCAGGGTGCTGCAGCGGCAGAGCGGTCTTATCAGGGTGCCTCAGAATATGCTCGCGAGCGGTTAGCGATGCGCTCTATCTCTGGTGTTAAAAACCCAGAGGGCCCAGCCGACGCCATTATTGAACATCCAGATGTCCGTCGCATGTTGCTAACTCAGCGTGTTATTGCCGAAGGTGGCCGAGCCATGGTGACTTACGCCAGTCAGTTCGCCGATCTTTACCGCGCCGGTAAAACCCCCGAAGCACGTGAAGCTGCCGATGCTCGTTTAGGGTTTTGTACGCCGATCTTGAAAGGTTTTATTACCGAGTTGGGTGTGGAAGCGGCCAACCATGGTGTGCAGGTTTTCGGTGGTCACGGTTATATTCAAGAATGGGGCATGGAGCAAATCTTGCGCGACAGCCGCATTGCTACTTTATATGAAGGCACTACAGGGATTCAGGCACTGGATCTAGTGGGCCGTAAAGTATTGATGGATAAGTTTAAGCAACTCAATATATTTACCGCTGAGATATTCAAGTTTGCCACGCAGTATCTACCCTGGAAAGCCGCGGGCAAGAATAAAGCTATGCGTAAGCAGGCTTGGACAGTGACTAAGCTGGCTATTAAGTGGCGGATAATGGGTTACCGTTTAGCCATGGGTGCCAAGCGCAACCCAGACAGTGTTGGCGCAGCCTCTGTAGATTTCTTGATGTTCTCTGGCTATACCTTTATGGCCTTTATGTGGGCACAGATGAGTGGCGTGGCGACGGCGCAATTAGCGGCTGGTGAAGGCGACGCAGAGTTTCTTCAGTCTAAGCTGCACACAGCTGAGTTCTTCTTTCAGCGGATTCTGCCTAGAGCAGAGATGCATGCTAAAACGATGCGTGCTAACACAGACAGCGTTATGGCCATGCCGACAAGTTACTTCGACGCTTCTTAGTACAGGATACGCCGTTCTAGTAAAGGGTACGCCTTTTAAAGCTAGCGTCATATGGCGCTAGCTTTTTTAATACCTGCAGTTTGGACATTCGGTTTTCTAACGCCTGTTAATCCCTTTTTTTATTCTTTACGTCTATTACGCTTTTTGTTTGGTATTAAGAGGCAAAATGAGACTCAAGAAAATAGACAGGGTTTGCCCTGATTGATACAGTCCTGCACACGTAAAAACACTATCGAGAAAAGTTAATGGAATTTGCAGAGGTTGTTAAAGCGCGACATTCATACCGTGGGTTTTTACCCAAGCCGGTAGACCAGAAAACCTTAAAAGATATTTTTGAGCTTGCTAGCTGGGCTCCCTCCAATTGCAATGTGCAGCCTTGGCATGTACACGTGCTCTCCGGGGAAGCGCTCGAGCGTATGCGCGAAAAGATGAAAGCCGCGGCACTGGAAGGCGGTGAAGGCAATCCAGACTTTCCTTGGAAGGGCAAGTTTAGCGGCGATTATAAAGAGCGCCAGATATGTTCGGCCCTTGGTCTTTGGGAATATCAGGGTGTCACGCGCCAGGATAAAGAGAAACGTGCCTGGTCCTGGATGCGTAACTTTGAATTTTTCGATGCGCCCCATGTAGCCTTTGTTTTTCTGACCGATGAATTCCCAGAACTTGTTCGTTTGGCAGGTGATGTAGGCATGTTTACCCAGACATTAATGTTGGCCATGGAAGATAAGGGCATAGGCTCTTGCCCTCAGACATCCATTAGCTGTTTTCCGGATATGGTTCGTGAAGAGTTGGGTGTGGCAGAGAACTTTAAATTGCTGATGGGTATTTCATTTGGCTATGTTGATGAAGCCGACGGCGCCAATGGCTTTCGCAGTGATCGCGACCCATTAGAAAAAACCACCACTTTTCATTCAGCCTAATTAAATTGCCTGTGCAAACTCAAGCCGGTTTCTACCTCCGGCTTTTGCTTTGTACAGGGCGCGGTCTGCCAGCTTTACCAGGTGCTCAAAGCTACCGCCATTAGTACTGTCGGCCACTCCCACACTCACTGTTAAGCGTAAATTGCTATGACGTTTAGAGGCCCCACGCTTCTTTTCGCCAATGCCCTGTTCTTTTGGCCGCTGCTTTTTATCGCGAATCACCATATCGTAATTGGCAATAGCCTTGCGTAACTCCTCGAGACAGTCGGCTACCTGATCGCGAGTTTTACCCTTAAATAACAGGCAGAATTCCTCTCCTCCGTAGCGATAGGCTTTGCCTCCGCAGCCAGTTTTTAGCATGCAGCTGGCAATAACTTTTAAGGCCTGATCGCCTAAGTCATGGCCAAAGCGGTCGTTAATTTTTTTAAAGTGATCGGCATCTACCATCGCCAGAGTGTATTGGTTGCCTGCGGTTTTAGCCGCTTCAATTAATGCCCGGCGATTACCAATCTGAGTGAGCTCATCGTAGAAACCAATATGCAGCAGACCACTGGTGATGTTAATCGTTAGTAGTAACCCCATACCGGTAAATAGTGCCGCGGATATATTATTGAGCTGAATCCAGCCCAGGGTAACAAAGAGCATGGCAATGCATCCGAGCACAGAGCTTTCGATACTCTGTTGGCGACGCACAATCATCAGACTGGCGACGCCTAGGGCAATGACTGTGGTTAATACCGAGCTGGCTGACAGTCGAGTAAACCACAGTGGCTCGTTAACCAGTGCCATGCTGGTTTGAGTAAAGAGTTCCGGGTTAATAATCAGCAGCTGACTCAGAGCCAATAGCAGAATAGGAACTCCCGCAAAGGTGGCTATTCCCTGAGGATGGGTCAGGCCCTGTTCGGGCAGAAAAATTAGTGAAATGCCTATGATAGGAATGGCAAAGGCTAGCAGTGTAAATATCTGTGAGGCGGGTTGGCTATCTAGAGGCGCCTGTAAATGGGTGCGAATCAGCCAGTAGCTGAAGAGTATGCACAGGCTGAGGACCAGCTCACGACTGCGATTACTCAGCAGGGCCATCAAGGCGGAAATCAACAGCAGCACATAGGGTAGCTGGGGCAGCAGGGCAAGGAGGTCGTTGCCCAGAGCCTGCTGTTGCCAGCACAGTAGCAATGCTAGCAGCATGCATAGGGTGGGTGTTACGAATCGATTGGCGATTGGAGACATCGGTGCTGGTCACATTTCCTTGTGGCTTCAGCTTTTAATATAGGCAAAAAGTTTTGCCACTGCCTAATTAGTTTGAGAGGTCCCTGTTTTAATTTACGACAGTGCCTGACTGATACCCACAACACTGGTTGCCAGCAGAGCCCACCCCAGAGTTCGATAGAAGCTACGGCTGTCTCGCTCGAGCAGGCGTTTGTGGAAATGGTGGCCCACAATATGACCAATGCCAGCAAAGGGCAGTAACCACAGGGCCGCTTCAACCTGAATATCGACCTTGGCAATCACAAAGGCACAGAGTTTTATTGCCACTAAAACACACCAGACCATAAACAATGTATTGCGAAACTCATGGGGCTTCACATGACGTAGGGCAACGGCAATAACTAGCGGGCCGCCTATCAATGAGGTGCCACTGATATAGGCCGCGGCCACCAGAAATACCACATCCACAATGCGGCTATTGCTCTGCATGGGTTTGCCAAGAATATACGTCAGGGAGTAACCAGCGATTAACGAGAAGATAATAATGTTCATTAATGCGGTGGGCAGTACCAGCAGGCCAATAACACCGGCCAGCTTGGGGATAATCATAATCAGCAGGGCATAGCGCACAAAGGCCCAGTTAACGGTAGTCTGATTGTCGCTGGAATCCTTGGGTTGGCGCTCTGCCTGAATAATGGTTAAGCCGGCAAAGAACAGCAGATGGATCGAGATAATAGGCAGAAAAATCAGCGGATCATTGTGGATCAGCAGCAAAAAGGGCAGGGTAAATAATGCGCCACCAAAGCCGAGCCCAGAGCGCACAAAGCCACTCCAGATAAAGATCCCGGCGATCAGTGCATATTGATACCCGGCTAATTCAGGCATGGCCGCAGCCGCTTTCGCCATGGACATGGCCATGGGATATTTCTTCATCTCGCGCTTTGCGGATATCCATAATCTCTACCTCAAAGTGCAGGTTTTTACCTGCCAGCGGATGGTTCATATCTACATCGACGTTAAATTTTCCGACCTTAATAATACAGCCAGGCTTAACCCCGTTATCGGTATTAACATGGACGTTCTTGCCAACGGTTAGTCTGCCTTCATGCTTGAGATATTTGCTGGGAATACGCTGGGTGTTATTCATATTGCGTAGGCCATAGCCTTCCGTGGGCATCACTGAGAAAGACAGCTTGGCGCCTACCTCTGCTTTGGCTACAGCGGTTTCAAAACCGTCGATCATCTGGCGACGACCATGCAAGTAAACCATGGGCTTGTTATCGTCGTAAGTTGTATCAACGAGTTCGTTATTATCATCTCGAAGGTTGTAGTGAACGCTGATAACATGGTTGGCAGAAACGTGCATTTTTGGCTCCCTAATTAAGGCGGCCATCTTAACGTAAATCATAGGCTGAGGAGCAGTTTAATGGCTCGCAGCAGAAACAGGCAGGAACAGTAATGTCATCTACAGATGATGATCTAGAAAAACAGTTTGGTCAGTTGTTTGGCGATGATGTGGAGCCTCTGCGCGGCAAAGGCGCCAATCATATTGCCAAGCCTGCGGAAGTGACCCCCGGGGTGCTGGAGCGACGTAAGTCTGCTCAGCTAGAGCAGAAAAAGGAAGATAACTTTCTAGATCCTGTCTCCTCAATCACTCAGGTTGACCCCTATGAGTTCCTAGAATTTGCTCGTCCAGGGGTGCAGCATGGGGTATACAAAAATCTGCGTATGGGTAAATACGAGATCCAGTCGCGGCTCGACCTTCACCGGCATACCGTAGAGCAGGCACGCCATGCCCTGTTCAGCTTCGTCGATGACTGCCAAAAACATGGTGTGCGCTGCGGGCTGGTAACCCATGGTATGGGCGTGGGGCTAGAACAGCCGGCGAAACTTAAGAGTTGTGTGAACCACTGGCTGCGTCAGTTTGACCAGGTGCTGGCGTTTCATACTGCGCAAAAACCCCATGGTGGCGCTGGTTCAACCTATGTGTTGATTAAAAAGAACAGGGTCGCTCGGCAAAAGACTAGCGACAGCTTAGAAGAGGCACGACGTTTGAAGCGCTAAGGAAAGATTTCCTTCAATGATCGTTTTGAGATCATCGAGCGTATAAAAAAAAATAAAAAAAGAAGGGCGGGGGGTTCTATGTACCTGATGAATATTGGTTCAGTTTTCTATACTAGCTGGCAAGGCTGATGCTGGGCTTAATGCTTGAGGCCGTGCCAGTGTTGTTTCTAATGGCCGTGGCTATGTGGCTGGTGAGCCTTTACAAAGACGACGTCAGTATTGTTGATTACAGCTGGTCGATCATGTTGTTGACCGGGGCGGTGGTTTACGCGGTTCGTGTCGGCATAGAGAGTACGGTCAATGCCGTACTACTGTTAATGGTCGCTATTTGGGCACTACGTTTGGCAGGTTTTTTGATCAAGCGAGGCCGCAACCAGCCAGAGGATAGACGCTACAGAGCTATTCGCAAAAAGAACGGGCCCAACTTTGCCCTTAAAAGTTTCTACCTTATTTTTATTCTTCAGGCATTTCTAGCCTGGGTGATCAGCGCCAGTTTTGTGCCTGGTTTCTTAGTCGACAGCGTTCTCGATTGGACGATTCTGCATAGCCTGGGCACCAGTATCTGGTTGCTCGGTATTGTTATTGAGACCATCGCCGACAACCAATTGCACCAATTCAACCAACTCGTCGTCAAAGAGCAACAAACACTCAATACAGGGCTGTGGCGCTACAGCCGCCATCCCAATTATTTTGGTGAGTTCTGCATCTGGTGGGGCTGGTGTGTCTTTGCCATTCCCGGGGCCATTGCCGCCGCCAGCCCATTGATTCTAATAGCGCCAATGGTAATGACAGTGTTATTGTTAAAAGTGTCTGGTGTGGGCTTGATGGAGCGGGGAATCGTCGACCGCAGACCGGACTATCAATCCTATAGAGACTGCACCAGCAGCTTCTTTCCCTGGCCACCCCTTAAAAAAGTTAGTGATAAATGAACATGAGAATATCTATATTGGCGCTGCTCTTTTGCAGTCAATTACTCTGGGCCGAGGCCGCAACAGACAAGAGCTGGAACTTCAAGGTATTGATCAATGACCGTGAGGTGGGCTCGCACCAATTTAGAGTCACCGGTGAGGGAGACTCCCTGTCGGTGAGTTCGACAATGAACATGGACTTCAAGGTACTGTTAGTCAAAAAAGTCAGGTACCAACATCAGGCCAATGAAACCTGGCAAGGCAGCTGTCTGACCGATGTCAGCAGCCAAACCAACCGTCAGGGTAAGGAGGTTTCCTTAAAGGTTAAACCAGTAGAAACCGGGCTGTTGGTTGAAAAAGATCAAATTACTGAAGGCGCAGAAGTCTTGGCAGGCTGTGTACGTAGCTTTGCTTACTGGGACCCACAGCTGCTGCAGGGCGAGCGCCTATTGAATGTTGAGACGGGTGAATATATGCCCGTGGCTATTACTAGTCGGGTATCGGCAGAAGATAATATTACCCATATGATTATCGCCGCCCCCAAAGGTGATATTCATCTGCAGTACGATGCGTCGGGAGACTGGCTGTCATTGCAAACCAAGTTACAGATGGGTGCCGTACTTAAGTACCAGCGCACCTAGTCGAGTTAAATTAAAAGTGAAAGTAAGAGTAAGAGACAGAATAAGAGGAGAAAGCGAAATGAAATTATCACCAAATATGTTGATTGCCTCATTACTGCTGCTGGCAGGCTGCAGTAGCCACCAGCCCATGGCCACTGTGGACCAGGTTGATATAGAGCGCTTTATGGGCGACTGGTATGTGATTGCTAATATTCCAACTTTTCTAGAGAAGGACGCCTATAACCCCATAGAGTCTTATCGCCTAGATACCGATGGCACCATTGCCACGACGTTTACCTTTAATGCCGGCGCCCTGGATGGCGAGCAAAAGATCTATCAGCCCCGAGGATTTGTCAGCGACAGTAATAATGCGGTGTGGGGTATGCAGTTTATGTGGCCGATTAAAGCGGATTACCGCATTGTTTATTTGGACGAGGATTACCAGTACACAGTGATCGGGCGCAACAGTCGTGACTACGTTTGGATTATGGCGCGGTCAACACAGATAACAGAACAGAAATACCTTGAGTTAGAGGGGTTTGTAGGGTCTTTGGGGTACGATATAAGTCAGCTGCAGCGTGCATCTCATAGCGATTAGGAAAGCTATGGACCCCAGCCTTCGCTGGGGTGACGGTAATTATGTAGCCAGCACCGCACCGTCATGCCAGCACCGCACCGTCATTCTAGCCCCGCACCGTCATTCTAGCCCCGCACCGTCATGCCAGCGAAGGCTGGCATCCATCATCAGCAAAAAGCCAACTTTATAGCTTAACCAATACCCGATAAATTCCCTGTATCAGTCTATTCAACTCGCTATCGGTACTTATATAGGGCGGCATCACATAGACCAACTTGCCAAAGGGTCGTACCCAAATACCCTCTGCGACAAATAGTTTCTGAATCTCTGCCAGGTCCACTGGCTCGTGCATCTCAATCACCCCAATAGCGCCAAGAACTCTGGTTTTGGCAACCATTTCTAGACCATCAAAATGCGCGAGTTCCTCTTTTAACGTACTTTCGATACGCTGAATATTGGCTTGCCAGTCGCTGCTTAACAGCAGTTCAATGCTGGCATTTGCCACGGCGCAGGCCAGTGGGTTGCCCATAAAAGTAGGGCCATGCATAAAGCAACCAGCCTCACCCTCGCAGATACCGCGACTGACTTCTTCGCTGCACAATGTGGCGGCTAATGTCATGTAGCCCCCAGTAATGGCTTTTCCCAAACACATAATGTCCGGTGAAATATCGGCCCATTCGCAGGCAAATAACTTTCCACTGCGGCCGAAACCGGTGGCAATTTCATCGGCGATTAACAGTACATTGTGCTCGTCGCACAGTTTGCGTACTGCCTTTAAATAATGGGGCGAGTAAAAACGCATACCCCCGGCACCCTGAACAATGGGCTCCAAAATAACCGCTGCTAGCTCAGCTTTTTTGGCGCTGATAATCTGTGCAAATTCGGCAATATCCTGTTCGTTCCATTCTTCATGGACGCCAATCTGTGGTGCTGGAGCAAAGTGTTGCTTGGCCACCACCTGCTCAAACATATGATGCATGCCGGTGGTTGGATCGCAGGCCGACATCGCGGCAAAGGTATCGCCATGGTAGCCATTGCGCAGGCTGAGTAATTTGTTTTTGTTGGGCTGACCCTGAGATATCCAATATTGAAATGCCATCTTAATAGCTACTTCCACCGCCACGGAACCAGAGTCCGAGAGAAATACCTTGTCCAGGCCCTTTGGGGTTATCTGTACCAATGTTTCACAGAGATTAACTGCTGGGGCATGGGTGATGCCACCAAACATCACATGACTCATTTTGTCGATCTGGCTTTTAGCCGCTTCGTTGAGCACCGGATGGTTGTAGCCATGGATCGCACACCACCAGGACGCCATGCCGTCAATTAAAACAGTGCCATCGGCCAGATGCAGGTTTATGCCCTCGGCAGACACCACTTCATAGGCGGGAATAGGGGCCGTTAATGAGGAGTAGGGGTGCCAGACAAATTGTTGGTCTTTACGTTGAATCTGTGACTGGTGCGAGCTAATGGGGGTGATCGAGTTCAAACTATTGAGTCCTCCGATGGAATCTTTTAAGCGCTGGTGATATCAAGTGTTCTGGGCGGCAAGAGTAACCAAATGCGCCTGAGAAATACACCACAGAGCGCAAAAATGGAGTTTCCTATGGGCATGTTTAAGCGTAGTCGCCACTCGCTAAAAATCAGTATTCTATTGTTATCCGTTATTTCCAGTATGGTCTTTTCCCACAGTGCCATGGCGAATATTAAAACTAGCTACTGGTCAATTTGGGATAAAAGCAATGAAAGTAATAGCGCTGCGATCAATCATCAGGCTTTGGATCAGTTTTTAACCACCTATGTGATTGCTAATCATCCCTCTGGAATAAATCGTTTTCGCTATGCCGACGTTAATCGTAGAGAAAGTAAAAAGCTGGATAAATATATTAAGCGTATGGCTAAGCTGGATCCGCGGGACTATTCTCGCAGAGAACAAAAAGCCTATTGGTTGAATCTCTATAATGCATTAACCATTCAAAATATTCTGCAGTCTTACCCGATCAAATCTCTGGCAAATTCTTCTATTAAACGCAAAAATCTGGTGAAGGTTAATGGGCTAAAGCTCAGCCTTGAGGATATTCAAAACCGCATATTGCGACCAATATGGCAGGACCACAAGGTAATTTTTGGCCTAAGTTGCGCGACTCTCGGTTGCCCCAATATTCAGAACCATGCTTATACAGCGATCAATAGCAGTAAGCTGTTAAAAAAATCTGCCCGAGAATTTATTAACCATCCCCGTGGGTTGGAATTCGATAAACGTGAGATGCAGGCTTCGAGAATTTTTGACTGGTACTCCTCGGATTTTGGCGCAAAAGTCGGCACAGATAACAAACAACTCATGAAGCTTTTTGCCCATTATGCCGACGACAGTAAAGCGCTATACCTGCTCGGATTTAAGGGTGACATTCATTATGCTTATGACGCTCGCCTTAACGCCCCCGACGCTATCTGGCCTCTTTAATAGCTAACTATTTAGATAAACTCCCAGACCCTCATGGTTAAATCGGCGCTGTGCCACTACAATAGCCAGCTTTTAACCAACAGGGTCTGTCGATGCCTCTGCGTAAAAATCAGCTGGAAGCCAATAAACTACAGAAGCGTCTGCGACGTAATGTGGGTAAGGCGGTTGCTGACTACAATATGATCGAGGAGGGCGACCGCATTATGGTGTGCCTGTCTGGCGGTAAAGATTCCTACGCCATGCTCGATATTCTGATGAACCTACAAAAAAATGCGCCGGTTAACTTTGAGTTGATTGCGGTTAATCTCGATCAGAAGCAGCCAGGTTTTCCTGAACATGTGTTACCTGCGTATTTGGATACTCTGGATATTGAGTACCATATTCTCGAGAAAGACACCTACAGCATTGTCACCAGCAAGATTCCAGACGGCAAGACCTACTGCAGTCTTTGCTCGAGACTGCGTCGCGGTACTCTGTATGGTTTTGCAGAGGAGATCGGTTGCACCAAGGTGGCTCTTGGCCATCACCGTGACGACATTGTTGAAACCTTATTTTTAAATATGTTTTATCAGGGCAAGCTTAAAGCTATGCCGCCCAAACTGCTTTCCGACGACAAGAAAAATATGCTGATTCGTCCTCTGGCCTATTGCCGTGAGACCGATCTTATTGCCCTTGCCGACCTCAAACAGTTTCCTATTATTCCCTGTAACCTCTGTGGCTCTCAAGAGGGACTGCAGCGCAATGCAGTGAAAGAAATGCTAATAGGTTGGGAGCGTCAGTTCCCCGGTCGTATTGATACTATTTTTGGCGCGATTAAGAATGTAGCACCCTCACAATTAGCGGACACTGACCTCTTCAATTTTACAGGTTTAAAGCTTGATCGAGAGGGCGCCTCAGAAGATGTGCTAGATGGTTTATCAAAAGACCCATCAGATGGTGCGCCAGAAGCCGCTGCAGAGCCTGTTTCAAAATTTACGGATCTGGACGTCGAGTCTCATATTCGAGCAATCAATATTTCATAATAAAAAAGGCCGCTCCATGTCAGATTTATCTCTACCTACCGTTATCGCATTTGTTATCTACGTGGCCATTGTTTTGGGGATTGGCTTTTACGCCTACATACGTACAAAAAATGCCTCGGACTATTTTCTCGGCGGTAGAAACCTTTCCCCCGCGGTGTCGGCGATCAGTGCCGGCGCTTCAGATATGAGTGGCTGGGTGCTGCTGGGTCTGCCTGGTTATGCCTATATGGCGGGTCTGGAAGCATTCTGGATCACCCTGGGTCTAACCATAGGCGTGGCAGCCAATTGGATGCTAATGGCCAAGCGCCTGCGTCTCTACTCAGTGTTGCTGGATGATGCGGTGACCGTACCTTCCTATTTACAGCGCCGTTTTGGCGACCCCAAGCCCTGGTTAAAGATTATTGCAGGTTTGGCGATACTGCTGTTTTTCTTGTTCTACGTGGGCTCAGGTCTGATTGCGGGCGGCAAACTCTTTAATGCAGTCTTTGGACTTGATTACACCGTCGCGGTGATTGCCGGTGTGGTGCTTATTCTTGTGTACACATTGTTTGGTGGTTTTTTAGCGGTGTCTTGGACGGACGTATTTCAGGGGTTGCTAATGCTGACGGCTCTGATTGCCGTGCCTGTATTGGTCATTTCCAACGCCGGTGGTATGGGTGGCTTTACCGACGAGGTGAGCGAGGTTAACCCTGAGTTTTTAAATATCTTTACCAATGCTAAGGGCGTGTCGCTCAGCCTGTTGGAAATTATCAGTCTATTGGGCTGGGGTCTGGGCTATTTTGGTCTGCCCCATGTGTTGGCTCGGTTCAAGGCGATTCGCTCTGCAGACGACGTAGGTCAGGCCACGGTGATTGGTGTGAGCTGGGCATTTATGGGTTATTTGATGGCGATTCTGGTCGGGCTCTGCGGTACGGTTTATCTGACGGTTCCTCTGGCGGATCCGGAGCGAGTATTTATCGAGCTAACCAGCCTGATCTTCCATCCATTGATTGCTGGCGTTCTGTTGGCCGCGATTCTTGCAGCCATTATGAGTACTGTTGATTCTCAGCTGTTGGTTTGTTCTGCCACGCTGGCTGAAGACCTGTACCCAATGATGGTTAAGGAACCGCTAAGTTCGGAAAAGCGCCTACAAATCGGGCGTGTTGCAGTGATTGTGCTGGCCTTAATGGCGACCGTTCTGGCGATGAAACCAGACAGTAAGGTGTTAGAGGTAGTGTCCTACGCCTGGGCTGGCTTGGGCGCCTCTTTAGGTCCTGCTATTTTGTTGAGCCTGTACTGGCGATCTATGTCTGCTGCTGGGGCACTGGCGGGTATATTAGTCGGTGGTGCAACGGTCATTATCTGGGAGGCTCTTGGAGGCTCAGGCTATGGTGGCGGCATCTTTGATCTGTTCTCATTGGTACCGGGCTTTTTCCTCTCAGTACTGGCGATTGTTCTAGTGACTCGCATTGGCGGCCAAACTCAGAGCGCTACTGTGCTTGGGCAATTCGACAAGATGCGTAGCCAGCTGTAATTATTGTTCACAGGATGCTGTCACTTCACAATTTTGTTGTGACAGCCATCAACTTTTTAAAGTGCATCTTTTCCTATACTTGGAGCGTTCATTTCGAGGTTGAAAACGCGTGCACCGAGTCAAAATCCATCAGGGTGATATCACCAAATTAAAGGTCGACGTTATCGTCAATGCTGCCAACTATAGCTTGGCAATTGGCAATGGTGTCAGCGGTGCTATTCGACGTGTCGCTGGAGATGAATTTGAGCATGCCTGCCAGGCCATAGGTCATTGCCCGGTAGGTGAAATCAGAGTAACTCCAGGATTCAGGTTGGCGGCAAATATGGTTATTCATACGGTAGGTCCAGCATGGCGTGGCGGTGAACACAGGGAAGAGGAACTCTTAGCTTCCTGCTATCACAAGGCCATGAACGAAGCCAAAAAACACCAGATTAAAAGTATCGCATTCCCCGCTATCAGCTGCGGGGGTTCTGGGTATCCCACCCGTCGCGCCGTTAAGGTGGCGATAGAAGAAGTGAACATGGCACTGCGCAAAAATCCCTTGCTGGAATCCGTCGTGTTCTGCTGTTTTGATCCGGTGACAACCGCGTTATACAGAAATCAGATTGGCAAATAGTTATCTAGCCCATTAGCCAATTAGGTGAAGAGCCCGCCTTACATCTTCTCCATGACTTCAATACCCAGCAAGTCCAAACCCTTAGCCATTGTCGCAGCCGTCAGCCCACAAAGCTGCAAGCGGCTCTGCTGTGTCTGCGCGGGCACATCATCTTTTAGCACTGGGCAGTGCTCGTAAAACGACATATAGGCACTGGCCAATTCATAGAGATAGGTACAAAGGGTATGGGGATAGCAGTCGGCAGCAACCTGATCAATCACCTCGTCAAACTGAACTAACTTAAAGGCCAATGTTTTTTCCTGCGCCTGAACAATGTCGATAGGCGCCGAAAAAGTGTCTGGATCAATATTGGCTTTACGGAAGATACTGCGAATTCTGGTGTAAGCATACTGTAAGTAGGGCGCTGTGTTGCCTTCAAAAGACATCATCGCATCCCAGTTGAAAATATAATCGTTGGTGCGAGTAATACTCAGATCGGCATATTTAATGGCGCCAATACCAATTTTGCGTGCCACTATTTTTATTTCATTGTCATCGAGTTCGGTATTTTTCTCACGAACCAAACGCTCTGCACGCTCAACCGCTTCCACCAGCAAATCTGCCAGTTTAACGGTGCCGCCACTGCGGGTTTTGAACGGTCGGCCATCACTGCCCATCATAGTACCGAAGGCATGGTGCTCAAGACTGACCTGGGGTGGTGCAAAGCCGGCTTTACGGCCGGTGATAAACACCTGCTTCATATGTAGCGACTGACGCGCATCAATAAAGTACAGAATGCGGTCAGCTTTTAATGTATTGACTCGGTGACGTAGAGCGGCCAAATCGCTGCTGGCATAGAGAAATCCACCACCAGATTTTTGCACGATCATGGGTGATGGATCGCCATTTTTATCGGCCAACTCATCGAGAAAGACTACTTTGGCGCCATCGGACTCTACGGCCAAACCCTGAGCAACAAGTTCCTGAACCACAGTTTCAAGATCATCGTTATAGGAACTCTCTGCCGCAATATGCTCTTCTCGCAGGCCAACATTCAGGCGCTTATAAATATCGAGATTATGGGCCACAGACACAGAGATAAACTGTTGCCATAGATTGCGGCAGTGCTGATCCCCAGACTGCAGCTTGACCACATAGGCACGGGCGCGATCGGCAAAGTCTGGGTCCGCATCAAAATGCTTTTTTGATTGCTGATAAAACACTTCTAAATCATTGAGCGCCAATTCAGCCTGGGCGCCTTCGCCGAGATGTTCTTCAAGCTCGGCAATCAACATACCAAACTGGGTGCCCCAGTCGCCCATATGGTTCTGGCGAATAACATGGTGGCCCTGATATTCGAGCACTCTAGACAGAGAGTCACCAATAATGGTGGAGCGCAAATGGCCTACGTGCATCTCTTTCGCCAGATTGGGGGAAGAGTGATCGACGACGACAGTCTGTTTGGTCGCAGCGGCGCTAGAACTTGGTTGTGCCAAACTACGCGCGATAAAGTCTGGGTCAATATGGATATTAATAAAGCCAGGACCGGCAATCTCGAGCTTCGCTGCTATGCCATCGAGGTCGAGATTATCGAGAATCTTCTGAGCAAGCTCACGGGGATTGGTTTGCATGCGCTTGGCTGCGCCCATGGCACCATTAGCCTGATAGTCGCCAAATTGAGGTTTTCCACTTAATGCCAGAGTCGGGGAGCATTCACTGGGAATTCCTGCGGCCTGCATGGCAGCTGAAAATCGCTGATTTAGAAGCTCTTTAATGCGCATTATGGTGGTTTTCCTTGAAATGGCTTTATTTTGAGACGAGATTGTAGTTTTCCCGCTGCTGAAAGCAAAGCCTAACTTGCAAAAATCCGGCTTATTGCTATAGTTTTGCCTTTAGCGCCGCCATTGGCCTTGCACAGGCCTTTATTGCAGCCGCTAGTACGAATATTTTGGGCTATTTTGGATTAATAATGGAATCAACACTGATTACTCAGGGTATGGACCTAATGCTGTATGGCATGGGGACCGTGTTTACCTTTCTAACATTGCTCGTTGGTATCACCAGTTTGATGTCACTGGTGGTCAATCGGTTGGTGCCAGAAGAAGCTGAGGTCGTCTCTGCATCTGCGCCTTTAGCAGCCTCACAGGGTTCTGTAGAGCCGCGTATTATTAAAGCGATACAGGCTGCACTTGACCAGCATCGATCTTAATCAACAAAACACTAGTCTTTTAATCTGAATGTACTCACTAGGACATAACCATGGCCTCTAAAACCTCTGCGCTTGGCATAACCGAAGTTGTTCTCCGCGATGCTCACCAATCACTTTTTGCTACCCGCATGCGTATCGACGATATGCTGCCAATCGCTGAAAAGCTTGATCAAATTGGCTACTGGTCAATGGAATCCTGGGGTGGTGCTACCTTTGATTCCTGTATTCGTTTTCTCGGTGAAGACCCCTGGGATCGTATTCGTGAAATTAAAAAGGCCATGCCCAATACGCCACAGCAGATGCTTTTTCGCGGTCAGAATATTCTTGGCTACCGCCACTACGCCGATGATGTGGTTGAAAAGTTTGTAGAGCGCGCTGCCGTCAATGGTATTGATGTGTTCCGGGTGTTCGATGCCATGAATGATATGCGCAACCTTGAGACGGCACTGCGTGCGGTTAAGCAAGTTGGCAAGCATGCTCAGGGCACTATTTCCTATACCGTGAGCCCAGTGCACACCACAGAGCTTTGGGTTGACCAGGCGCGACAGATCGAAGATGCCGGTGCTGACTCTATCTGTATTAAAGATATGGCTGGGTTGCTGACTCCCTATGTGGGCTTTGATCTAGTGACTCGTCTGAAAAAAGCCGTCAATATTCCTATCCAGCTCCATGCCCATGCCACCACAGGTCTTTCTACCAGCACCATTATGAAATGTGTAGAAGCGGGCATTGATAACGTCGACACCGCCATCTCGTCGATGTCGATGACGTACGGTCACTCTGCCACAGAATCTGTGGTATCGATCTTTCAGGGCACCGAGCATGACACCGGCCTGAATATCGAAAAGCTTGAAGAAATTGCCGCGTACTTTAGAGAAGTGCGCAAAAAATATTCCGAGTTTGAAGGCTCAATGCGCGGTGTTGATTCGCGTATTCTAGTCGCACAGGTGCCAGGCGGTATGCTCACCAATATGGAAGGCCAGCTCCGCCAGCAGGGTGCAGAAGATAAACTCGACGAGGTATTGGCTGAGATCCCAAGAGTACGAAAAGACCTGGGTTATATACCTCTAGTAACGCCTACCTCACAAATTGTAGGTACTCAGGCAGTACTCAATGTTATGACCGGTGAGCGTTATAAGTCTATCTCCAAAGAAACCGCGGGTGTCTTGCGCGGTGAATATGGCGCGACCCCTGCACCGATGAATGCCGAGCTGCAATCTCGCGTGTTAGATGAAGGCGAAATCGCGATTACCTGTCGTCCAGCAGACAATATCGAACCAGAGCTTGAAGCCCTGACTATGGAACTTGAGGGCCTGTCGGCAGAGCATGGCTTTGCGTTGAGTGCGGGAGAAGGGCAGATTGATGATGTACTTACCTACGCATTATTCCCGCAAGTGGGCTTGAAGTTTTTACAGAATAAAAACAATCCGTCGGCCTTTGAACCTGTGCCTACTGGCAAGCCAGCAGTACAGACCAATGATGCGGGTGAAGAGATCTACACCGTTGAGGTGGAAGGCAAGTCTTATACGGTGAGCGTAGCCAATGGTGGCGACATTAGCGGTATCGCGCCAGCTGGCGGTGCAGTTGCCCCAGCGAGTGCCAGTGCTGCTGCCACACCTGCGGTAGGCGGTAATCCAGTCAATGCACCACTGGCAGGCACTGTGGTTAAAGTATTGGTTCAGCCGGGACAGGCAGTCACTGAGGGCGAGACCATTATTATTCTCGAAGCCATGAAGATGGAAACCTCTATTAGTGCCCCAGCCACCGGCAATATTGTTGAGGTGCGCATTCAAGCAGGCGACAACTGCACGGTCGGCGATGTTCTGGTAACCCTGTCTTAAGGAGGCGCTTAAAATGGATAATTTACTGACATTATGGGCCAGTTCTGGCTTGGCGCAGCTGCAGTTGGGCCAGCTTGTTATGATGATTGTGGGCCTCAGTCTGCTATTTCTAGCGATAAGCAAAGGCTTTGAACCCCTGCTTTTGGTGCCTATTGGCTTTGGTACCATTTTGGCGAATATTCCCGGTGCCGGATTTGATGCGGCCCCCATCTATGATGCGATGGGTCATATGGAAAGCCCAGGCGGCCTACTGTATTACATCTATCATGCGGGCATTGAAACCGGTCTCTTCCCCCTAATTATTTTTATGGGTGTAGGCGCAATGACCGATTTTGGTCCGCTGTTAGCCAACCCTAAAACATTATTGCTTGGCGCTGCGGCTCAGGTGGGTATCTTTACCACGGTGGTAGGTGCGGTTGGCCTAAGCCACTTTGGTATTCTTGATTTCACCATTCAAGAAGCCGCGTCGATCGGTATTATTGGCGGCGCTGACGGCCCCACGGCAATCTTTGTCACCAGCAAGCTGGCCCCCGATTTACTCGGTGCCATTGCGGTAGCTGCTTATTCTTATATGGCGTTAGTGCCGATTATTCAGCCGCCTATTATGCGCGCGCTGACCACGCCGGCTGAGCGTCAAATTAAAATGGTACAGCTGCGCTATGTTACGAAAGCTGAGCGCATTGTTTTTCCTCTCACGCTGTTAGTGCTAGTGGCTATGTTATTGCCCGATGCTGCGCCTCTACTGGGCATGTTCTGCTTTGGTAATCTTATGCGCGAATGTGGCGTGGTTAATCGCCTTAGCGACACCACGCAAAACGCGCTGATCAATATAGTGACCATTTTCCTTGGTCTGGGCGTAGGTTCAAAAATGAGCGCCGAGAAATTTCTCAATCCAGAAACTATGGGTATTTTAGCCCTGGGCGCGGTCGCCTTTTGTATTGGCACTGCCTCTGGTGTTCTCATGGCCAAGTTAATGAACGTATTTGCCAAGCACAAGGTCAACCCGCTAATTGGTGCCGCCGGTGTTTCGGCTGTGCCCATGGCGGCCCGTGTTGCCAATAAGGTGGGTCTTGAGTCCGATCCGCAAAACTTTCTGCTAATGCATGCCATGGGCCCTAATGTAGCCGGCGTTATTGGCTCTGCGGTTGCTGCGGGTGTGATGATTAATCTTGTCGGTGGAATGTAATGGGCCCAATAGAGTCAACGATTACAGATAAGCTTGCCGGCGAGTTTAATCCTCAGTTGTTGCAGGTCACTAACGAAAGTTATATGCACTCGGTACCCGCGGGCTCTGAAAGCCACTTTAAAGTGGTTATTGTCACAGATCAGTTTGCGGGCAAGCGTCAGGTTCAGCGGCATCAAGCTATTTATGGCCTGCTGGCGGATGAGTTAAAAGGGCCTGTCCATGCTTTGGCGCTGCATACTTACACCGCGGAAGAGTGGTCGGAAACTCAGGGGGGAGCGCCCGATTCCCCCAACTGTCTCGGTGGCAGCAAGGCCGGTTAAACCTGTTTTTTTTACGCCGCTAACCTGCACTAACAAAGCCCCAGCTACTCTAAAAAACCGCTTTTCTAGCGGTTTTAATTAAGTTTCAAAAAAAAACACCAATTCACCGCATATAAATCCCTATTCACCGTATAACACTGGAGCTTGTAGTTAAGGCCGCAGAGAATATCGATGGAAATTCTAATAGGACATACTTTAATGTCCAGAGTATAAAAAAGCTTAATAGGGGGCTTATCATAGTGAAATCATTTAAACATTTGGTGTTATACACTGCCGTGCTTGGAGCAATTTCATCTCCAGCAGTTGCGCAGGATGACGGTATTGATGAAGTAGTTGTTACTGGTATTCGTGCCAGTCTGGCTGCGGCAGTTGATATTAAAAGAAACAACGTAGGTGTTGTTGACGCGATTACCGCAGAAGAAATGGGTAAGTTCCCCGATGGTAACCTTGCTGAAGCGCTATCTCGCTTGGTAGGTGTTGCTATTGATCGAAGCAACATTGAAGGTTCTAAGGTTGCAGTTCGTGGTTTTGGACCCGAGTTCAACCTAGTCACATTAAACGGCCGTCAGATGCCAACTGTTCCAGGTCGCTATGACGGTGGACGTTCATTTGATTTCGGTGATATTTCTGCTCATGGTTTTGAGTCAGTTCAGGTATTTAAAACACCTACAGCGACATTGCCTACTGGTGGTATCGGTTCTACCATTAATATTGTTACTTCTAAGCCTCTGAATAACCCAGGCTTTAAGGCAGCGTTCAGTGTTGCCGGTGTTGATGACACAACTAGTACAAAGGGAGACATGCAGCCTGAAGCTGATCTTGTCGTCAGCAATACGTTTCTCGATGGCAAAGTTGGTGTCTCTTTATCTGGATCTCACTCAAAGCGTAGCAACCGCGAAGAAGGCCTTCAGGAAACTACCTGGTTTTCCGGTGTAGAGAGCCGTTTTGCTTCGGGAGCAGTAGTTGACAGCTCAGCTAATTTACGTGCTGATGGAACAATATTTACCCCAGAGAAAGCCGGTTTCCAAATCAAGGACAACCAGCGCACTAGAGATAATGCTCAGCTTACTCTGCAGTTCAAGCCGTCTGATACCGTTACTACGACCTTAGATTACACCTACTCGAACCTTGATTTCTCAACCGAAGGAAACTCTTTTGGCGTTTACCTCGGTGGTTGGAACATGGGAGCTGGTACGGTTAATGCTAATGGCGCCATGGTTGATTCAGTCTATAGCGACGCGAATACATCTTATGGCCAGGCTGCAACTTGGGGTGCTGAAGAAAATACTAATAAGTCTTTCGGTTTCAATCTTGAATGGCAAGCCACTGAGAACCTTACTCTGACACTTGATGCGCATGATTCTTCATCTCAGAAAGTGGGTACTGATGGCGATAACTCAGTTAACTTTATCAATGGTAACTGGGCTGGATGGGAAGGCGTTTACGTCGCTTCAGCAACGGTTGATTCAGTAGCTGTAAGTTTTGGCCCCACTGGTATGCCTACTTATGATTTGGCCGTGCTAAACGGGTTCCAGTCACGTAATGCAGTTGATGAGCTTGTTGCCTCAGATATGGCTTCTACTAACGGCACCTTTAGTTCTGCTAATAAGAGAAACAGCATGCAGCAGACGCAGATAAAAGGCGACTGGGTAAATGCTGATGGTCTATTCACTGAGTCTCTGACATCTATTCAGTTTGGTCTCTCTAGAGTAAATCAAAAAATCCGTGATACTCGTGCTAAGGACTTTGTTGTTCAGGGCGCTGCGAATGACGGTACTGATACAGTACTTGGCAATGTTTTCTACGACGATTCAATCTTCACTCGAACCTCACTCGCAGGGTTTATGGATGATGGCGCTAATGGCACCAATCCAGAAGGCTATTATTTAGCAATGGATGTTTCTGCTGCGCGCGATGCTTTTGCAGGCGCGGGTTGGGGTGCAGGTCAGACAGCTTGGTGGGCAATGAATTATGCTTCTTGTGACACAGTTGATGATGCTGCTGGTACTGGCTTTACTGATCTGGCCACTGGCGTACGCGGTGATACTCGATGCTCATTAAGCCCAGGTGCAACTGATACAGATTCACTTGTTGAAGAGTCTCTGGTATCGGCCTATGCACAGTTTAATTTCGAAACTGAAGTTCAGGACATGGCACTTAATATCAGTGCCGGCTTGCGATATGAAGAATCTGATACAGTTTCTACTGCGTTGAGCCGTGTTGCTAGCGCCGTGAAGTGGAATGTGGATGGTTTCGCAGTTGTTTACGGTGGCGATGTGCCAGTGCCGGTCAAAGGCTCTGGATCACATGTACTTCCGAACCTGAACATGAGCTTAGCAGTTAGTGAAAACCAAGTTATCCGTTTTGGAGCGAGTCAATCTATCGCTCGAGCTGGTTTGAATGATATGCGCTCAGTACTGGAGTTTTCTAGCCGGGCCTATGGGGAAAATATTCAAGCAACCTCAGGTAATGCCGATTTGGAACCACTTGAATCGACTAACTTTGACTTAGCCTATGAAAATTACTATGCCGAAGGCAGCTACTTTGCGATCAACTATTTCAGAAAAGAAATTGATGGTTTCCTAGGTTCAGCTACTAACGTTGGTTCTACTTATGGTGATTTGACTGATCCTTTATATGGTCAATATGCTGAAGCAGCTAGAGCCGATATAGCGGCCAATGGCGCACGTGGTGATACTCCTGGTTGGGCGAATGAGCAGCAAACCTTATGGTGGAATGCTATGGCTCAGGACGGCAATGCTGGTATCTGTTACGGCGGTGGTTGGGTATGTCCTCCAGAGTTTATGGTTGGCTTAGCTTCAGACCCACTGGCGGCGATTGATTTCACTCAGCCAGTCAATTCACAAGATGGCGTAGTTGATGGCTGGGAAATTGCTCTGCAGCACCAATTTGGTGATACCGGATTTGGCGCTAATGTTAACGCTACATTTGTAGGCGGCGATGTTGAAGCTGACCGTTATGCATTAGGCGACCAGTTTGGCTTGCCAGGTTTTGGTGATTCAGCTAACTTCGCAGCGTTCTATGAAGATGATAAGTGGACAGCGACCTTTGCTGTTAACCAGCGTGGCGAGACTTTCGCTGGCTTGGAAGGACAAAACCACCCTATCTTTGTTGAGAAACGTTACCAGGTTGATATGACTGCTAGCTACAACATCAATGACAATATGACTGTATTCGCTGAAGCGAGAAACGTTACCGATGAGCCAGTACGTCTGTATGTACGTCACCCGGAAATGATCTTCTTAGCTCAGGACCATGGTCCAATGTATAAGTTTGGTGTTAGAGCTAACTTCTAATTCAGGCTAGACGTTGATAGCAAAAAGATAGTAAAAAAAACCGCGCTGTTAAAAGCGCGGTTTTTTTATGCCTGTTCAATACTTAAAATAAACTTCTCGGTTTTCCAGGGCTGGTAAATTCGCCTGGTAACCACCTCTGCCGCAAAGTTCTGCATGCATAGATCTACTAGGTCCCAGAAGGGTGGTCGCCCCGGGTCGGCAATCATAATACGTTCGACACCCGACTCAAGGGCTAGGCCGATAAGCTCGAATAGCGGCTCTGTGAGTTCATCCCAAAAACAGATGTCGGTACCCACGATAGTACTAAACGCGGTTAGCTCTTCGGCACTAAGTGACTCAAACCCCCGTGTCTGAAAATCTATTTGGCAATCATTAATACTGGCCTGCAAGCCTAAAAAAGGCGCCACGGATGCGTCGATATCAATCCCCGTTACCTGTGCCCCATATTCTTTGGCCAAAAACAAACCGGTTAGTCCCCAGCCACAGCCAATATCCAACACCTGGGTATTCTCTTCAGGCGGGTAGGTGGTTAGGTAGTCCATTAACACAAAGCTGGAGCGCCAGACCTTATTGCCATGGGCGCTGTTGTAGCCCTTTTGTTGGCGTTTAAGCCTGCGTACCCCTGGGTGAGAGGAACGCAGTGCTTTTATACCCAGATAATCAATCCAGTGATTGTTGCTTGTTGTCTGTTGTGCGGTGCTGGGAATGATGGTTTCGGACATAGGTTTGGGTATCCATTTAAAAACTGGATTCTAGCAGTATTAACGGCCTTAACGGAGCCTAAATAGGCCAGCTATTGTTCAACTATTACCCGCGGATTTATGGTATTTTTAGCGCTTAAATTCCATAAAAATAAAAATTGATAATATTATGGTCGAAACCAATATTCACCCCATAGCGCAGATACTCTATCGCAATACCAACTACCAGTTTTGGCTGCTGCAGCTGATTGGCTGGTTTGGTCTGGCGCTGATTAGCTTCTTGAGCCTAACCCTCTGGTATGACCAGCAGGAATTTAACTATATAGCCCACACCTTACTGCAATCGCTGCTGGGTATCTGCGTGTCATGGCCGCTGAGGCCACTGTTTCATTACCTGTGGGATATGCGTCCATCAATCAGGCTGATTAGCACGGCTATTGGAGTGCTGCTCTGTTCAGTGGTATGGACAGTACTGCGCATTGCGACCTTTATGGCGCTGACCGACGAGCGGGGCCTCTGGTCTGACTTTGGTGGCTGGCTGTTTGGTTCGATCTTTATTTTTAGCTGCTGGGCGGCGTTTTACTACGGTGTTAAGTACTATCAGCTGCTCCAAGAAGAGCATGAAACCTTATTAAAAATTGCGGCAGAGAATAAAGAGGAGCAGCTCAAGCGCTCTAAAGCAGAGATCGTTGCCCATGAGGCCCAGTTGAAGATGCTGCGCTACCAGCTTAATCCACACTTTCTCTTTAATACACTCAATGCGATTTCGGCACTGGTGCAGACCAAGGACGCCGTTAGAGCGAATACCATGATTGTGCAGCTCAGTGATTTCCTGCGGTACTCTTTAGACAATGACCCTATACAGAGGGTGAGTCTGCATGAAGAGTTAAAAGCGCTTAAGCTATACCTGAATATTGAGCAGACGCGTTTTGGTAGCCGACTGGAACTCGAATTTGATGTAACGCCGGCTGCCGAGGCGGTAAAAATTCCCAGCTTGATCCTGCAGCCCCTAGTCGAAAATGCAATTAAGTATGCTATCGCGCCGATGGAGCAGGGCGGAAAAATAACGGTGTTGGCAAGAGTGGACGGGGCATTTTTAGAGTTGGAAATGATTGATAGCGGCTCCGAAACCATATTGCCTGATCCGAAGATGCCCAGCCCCGGCGTTGGCCTAAGGAATACCATAGACAGGCTGCACACTTTTTATGGTGACGACTACAGCTTTAGACTTGAGAATACTGACAATAAGGGCACTAGAGTTTATATGCGCTTACCTTTAGAAAAACAGGTAATATAAACAGCTATGCAAAAACTACGCACCATAATTGTTGATGACGAACCTCTGGCACTAGATCTATTGCGATCTATATTGTCGGAGATTAGTGATATTGAAATTGTGGCGGAGTGCTCTAATGGCAGAGAGGCTATTGCAGCAGCGTCTAAGCTGAATGCAGAGCTGTTGTTTCTTGATATTCAGATGCCAGGTGTTAATGGTTTTGAAGTAGTAAAAGCTCTGCAGTCTGACGTGATGCCAATGGTGGTTTTCGTGACCGCCTTCGATCAATATGCGGTGGACGCCTTTGATCTTCATGCCGTGGATTATGTACTTAAGCCACTGGATTCAGAGCGCATTGGGCGGTCCGTGGAGCGCGCTCTAGATCGCCTAAAATCTGATCGTGACCAGAGCTTTAAAAGCCCATTAATCGGCGCCATCAACGATATTTCTGAACGAATAGTTGCCGATAACCCCAAGGAAAAAAAATCCGAAAGTCTGCCTGAAAGTATGAAGACCAAATTGCTGGTGCGTGATTCAGGGGTGGTGAAGGTGATTCCCTTTGAGGATATCGATTGGGTAGATGCCGCGGGGGATTATATGTGTGTCCATGCTGCCGGCGAAACCCATGTTATTCGCAGTACCTTACGAGAGTTGATGGGCAAGTTAGAAGATAAACGATTTGTGCGTATTCACCGCTCCACTATTGTTAATGTTGAACGGGTTGTCAGCATTACCCCGCTGCAGAAAGGCGGTAGTTTACTGCACCTGACTGAGGGTGAAACCCTTAAAGTAAGCCGCAATTACCGCGAGTCAATTCGCAGTCTATTTCGCTAGTTTAGCCGCTATTACCTGGCTCTAAGCTACGTGATTCCCCGCTTGTCGCAGGGTAAAAACCCTCTATCGCATCTGCACTTCCTAAGCCGCTCAGGCCATGACAGTCTCCTCGTACTTATAACCGAATTCGGCACCGATCGTTAAGGTTAGGCGTTATAAAGCGCGTTAAATTACGCGATTTAACAATAAAATCGTTGGATGATTGAATGCGAGAGCAACCGTAAGGACTCACCACGAATAACTGCTGTTTAGGGGATAATTAGCAATGCCTGTAGGAAATAAATCTATACACCCACGTCAAAAAACAATCAAACTTGTGGTCGCACTTATAGCGGCTGCAGTTGCACTGGGTGCTATCGCTGCTGTGGCCATGGCCAAGCCCGATATCAATGCCGATATAGAACCACGCGTAAAAAGCATTCTGGCCTCCATGACCCTCGAGCAGAAAGTGGGCCAGATGGTTCAGGGCGAAATCAAGTCTGTCTCCCCAGCAGATGTTACTCAGTATCATCTTGGTTCGATTTTAAACGGCGGCGGTTCTTTCCCCAACAATAATAAAAACGCCGAAGTCAGTGAGTGGTTAGCCCTTGCCGACGCTTATTACAATGCGTCGCTGGATACCAGCAAAGGTGGTGCAGGCATTCCAATTATATGGGGCACGGACGCAGTACATGGCCATAACAATGTGGTTGGTGCCACGCTGTTTCCTCACAATATTGGTCTGGGCGCCGCGAATGACGCTGTGCTAATGCATAAAATTGGTGAGATTACCGCACGTGAAGTCGCCGTTACCGGTATTGACTGGGTATTTGCCCCGACGGTTGCCGTGGTTAAAGATAATCGCTGGGGTCGCACCTATGAGGGCTACAGCAGCGAATCGCCGATTGTTAGATCCTATGCCGGTGAAATTGTTACGGGTATTCAGGGTGTTCCCGGCGAGATGCGCACCAACGAGCAGCGAGTGATTGGTACAGCCAAGCACTTTATTGGTGATGGTGGAACCTTCCGCGGTGTGGATCAGGGCGATACCATTCTCGATCTGGATACGTTGCTTGAAGAGCACGGTCAGGGTTATATCACCGCGCTGGAAGCGGATGTTCAAACCGTAATGGCCTCTTTTAATAGCTGGAATGGCTTAAAGATACATGGCCACAAACAGCTACTTACCGATGTGCTTAAAGACCAAATGGGCTTTGATGGCTTTGTAATCAGTGATTGGGACGGTGTGGGTCAGGTCGATGGCTGTAACAATGAGACATGCCCTCAGGCGATTAATGCGGGTATGGACATGGTAATGGCGCCCAATGACTGGAAGAAGTTTTTGGCGAACACCTTGGCTCAGGTGCGCAGTGGTGAAATTCCCATGGCGCGAATCGATGATGCGGTAAGCCGTATCCTGCGCGTTAAATTGCGCGCTGGCCTATTTGAAAAAGGTGCACCCTCTACACGTGAAGTAGCGGGTAATACTGCATTAATAGGTGCCCCAGAGCACCGCGCAGTGGCACGGGAAGCGGTTAGAAAATCTTTGATTCTACTGAAAAACAATCAGAACCTACTACCCCTAACCTCAGGTCAGCATGTCCTGGTGACTGGCGATGGTGCCGATAGCATTGGCAAGCAAAATGGTGGCTGGACTATTACCTGGCAGGGTACAGAGAACAAGAACTCTGACTTCCCCGGTGCCACCTCTATTTATGCGGGATTAGCTAAGGCGATGACCGACATTGGCGGTTCTACGGAATTGAGCACGGACGATAGCTGGACTAAAAAGCCCGATGTTGCCGTGGTTGTGTTTGGTGAAGAACCCTATGCCGAAGGGCAGGGCGATACCGACAGCTTGCGTTATCGCGATGGTTTAACAACAGATCTGGCGCTGTTAAAAAAGCTTAAAGCTAAAAATATTCCTGTGGTTGCCGTGTTTCTCACGGGCCGTCCACTTTGGGTTAACGCTGAAATCAATAGTTCCGATGCCTTTGTCGTTGCCTGGTTACCTGGTACCGAGGGTGGTGGTATTGCCGACGTGTTGGTTGCGGATAAAAACAACCAGCTCCGTTATGACTTTACCGGACGTCTGTCTTTTGACTGGCCCAATGCTGAGCTCAATGTCGAGGACAACAGTCTGGCAGTGACTGAGTTTTTAGTTAAGCGAGGCGAGGGTATGAGCTATGGCGGGACGAGTATTGTTTCTAGCAGCCTCAACGAAGTCCCTGTGGCAACTAACGCAATCACAGAGCAGGTTATATTTAGTGGCAGTACGCGCGGCCCGTGGAGCGCCTATGTAGGTGACTCAAGTAACTGGGGTATCGCTGTCAGTGGCAGTATGACTGAGTCTGCATTTGGTGCACTTAACGTGAGAACAGTGGACAGTAATGTTCAGGAAGATTCACGGGCTGTGGAATGGACTGGCGGTCATATGAGCCAGTTTTACTTTCAGTCAGAGGTACCTGTTGACCTGAGCGAACTTGCAGGGCAAGACGGTGCGCTGTCGATGACGTTCAAGATAGATAAGCGACCAGAAGGTCAGGTGACACAGCGTATGGATTGTGGTTACCCCTGTTCAGGCGGTCTAGATTTAACCAAGCTATTCAGCGCGTTACAGGAAGGTCAGTGGGTAACAGCGGCGGTTAAGTTAAGTTGTTTTGAGAAAAATGGCGTTAATCTAAGCCGCGTAAATTCTCCACTACTTATTAGCAGCGCAGAGCCATTTGCGATGACTATTCTGGATGTTCGTCTAACCACAGATGTGCCAGAAAATACCATTGTTGGTTGTAACTAAGCCAACCCAAACGCCCAGCGATCCTGCATTGAAGGGTCGCTGATGGCGTTGTAGGCTGCGCAGCCCTGTGTGACCGACAGCTAATATTAATACCCTGAATTTCTCTTTCCAAGCCTGCAACCCCTGACCACTTTCGACATAGTAAATCCCCTTATGTACTGCTATATTCATTCCCTAAAATAATAATAATTAATGTTTAGGGGCACCTATGAAAGCTAGCTTCACAAAAATGTCAGAGAGTACTGCCGAAGACTGGCAGATTATCATGCCAGAGCAGATCGCTTTTTTTAAAAAGCTGCCAGATCGCATTCTTAGCCATATGGAGTTACTGACGGATGACTATGGCGGATTTGCCATTGATCGCCTGCAGCACTCATTACAGACCGCACACCGAGCCGCAGAAGCCGGTGAAGACGATGAATATATTGTCTGTGCCCTGTTACATGATATTGGTGACACTTTGGGTAGCGCTAATCATGCCGATGTAGGCGCAGCTATCCTACAACCCTTTGTCTCAGAGGAAAATCACTGGATGATCAAGCATCATGCTATCTTCCAGGGCTATAATTTCTTCCACTTTTTAGGCGGCGATCGCAATATGCGTGATCAATACCGAGAAAACCCCAATTTTAAACGCACCGCACGCTTTATTGCCAAGTACGACGATCCCGCATTCGATCCCAGTATGCCAAAATTAGAGCTGTCGCTATTCGAGCCCCAGTTACGCCGAGTATTGGCCGCGCCCAAGAATAGTATGTATAAAGAAGCCTTGAACGACCTTTAACTAAAGCGATATGACTCAGGATATATAATGACGGAAGGACGTGTAAAAGGAATCTACATAGCGCCTAAAATGGGCGCTAATGTATCAGGCCACCAAAAGATATCTGTTCGCGCAGGCAAAGGTATTGAGGGTGATCGTTATTTTAGTAATACCGGTAAAAACCGCTCCAATTATAAGGGCCAGCCCGACTGGGAAATAACCCTGATCGAGTCAGAAGTGATCGTGGCGTTTAATCAGGATACCGGCAATAAATTCCACGAAAGTGATTTTCGCCGCAATATTGTCACCGAGGGGGTTCGCCTCAATGATCTGGTCGGCAAGACCTTTAACATCAATGGCGTTAGCTTCTTCGGCGTGCAGCTTTGCGAACCCTGTGCCAGCCTACAGAAACGTTTGGCGGTAAAAATATTACCGGATCTGATAGGTAAAGGCGGTCTGCGTGCACAGATTCGCGGTGTTGGTTTGCTTAATGTTGGGGATGCTATCTCTAGCTGAGATAGTTGATTCGAACAACGGTCTTATTCTGCAAGGCCAAAAAACTTTATTGCAGTCGCGCTGGTTTCGGCGGCTATAACGTCTTCAGGTTCACTTCTTACTGCACAGAGTCCCGCTAAAACTGAGGTCAAGAATGCCGGTTCATTACGGCTGTTTTTTGGCTTTTTGGGCATATTTCTAGGTGTTAGATAGGGCGCGTCGGTTTCAATCATCAAACGATTAAGAGGGATGTTCGGTGCTATTTTCTGTAACTCTAGCCCTCGTCGTTCATCACAGATCCAGCCTGTTATTCCAATATGTAAATTCATATCCAAATAATTAAATAAGGTTTTTTTGTCGCCGGTAAAACAATGAATAACTGCCTCGGTAATATTGTCGCGATAGCTTTTTAATATTTCTATCTGCCGTTGAGCGGCGTCTCGTTCATGTAGAAAAAGCGGCATGCCTAGTTCAATTGCTAGCTCAATATGGGCTTCGAAGGAGAGTTGTTGCTCTTTTTCGGTAGACAAATTGCGGTTGAAATCTAAGCCGGTTTCGCCAATTGAGACAACGGAGGGATGCTGTGCCAATGTCCGTAACGCTTTGGCCGATTCTCGGCTGTAACCGCTGGCATCATTAGGGTGTATGCCTGCTGTAGCGTAGAGCATACCGGGGAATTGCTCGGCATACTGATCGCAAATATCTACCACAGTCTGGCTTTCTGCAATGGATGTACCTGTGAGTATAAGCCGCTCAACGCCAGCTTCCTGGGCCCGTTTAAGCACCGCCTCTCTATCTTTTTCGAAGCGCGAGTTGGAAAGATTGACGCCAATATCAATAAGCATTTTTAGACTCAGGTTTAGGGTTTATTTTTTATAACAATGTTTCACGTTCATGCTGTAGAAGCATGGGCGGAACAAGTCCAAGTTTGCGAGAATAGATAACCGAATACATCAAAATATTACTGACATAACTGCGGGTTTCTTTAAAAGGAATTAATGTCATCCAAATATCAAAAGGCAGTTTTCCCTTACTATTAGCGAGCCATCTATTCACTCGGTGAGGACCCGCATTGTAGGCTGCGCTAGCGAGTATTCGGTTGTTGTCAAAACGTTCCAGCATACTCATGTAGTAGGTGGCCCCTATGGGTACATTGGTAGAGGCATCATGAAGCTGCTTTTTATTGCGATAGGGTATTTTATATTTTCTGGCGGTGGACTTTGCCGTGGCTGGCATCACCTGAATAAGTCCCATAGCGCCGGCTGAAGACGTGGCTCTGGTATTAAACGCGCTCTCTTGCCGCGCCAGTGCAAACAACACATAGTTTGGTATATCAGTGTTTTTAGCTGCGCTGTTGATTTCTTTTTCGTAAGCCAGTGGGAAACGTATCTCAACATCGTCCCAGTATTTCACGGTACCCAAACTGGCGATTGCCTTGCTGTGCCAATGCCACTGGCTGGCGAGTATGGCTGCCCCGAGCCAGTCGAAGCGGTCAAAATTCTGTGAGGCAGATGACCACTCGCGATTAGCATTTATGCCGTCGCCATGAAATAGCAGTTCTCGCGCACGCTGCATGGCTGGGTTAGCTGCGAGCTTATTAATGCGCTCTTCATCAATGGGCACTGGGTTGTGATTGATACTGTAATCCTGGTCGAGCTTTTCACTGGCGAGAAAGCCGAAGAAATCTCGCTCTTTGGCGAGGCTTCTGGTCAGGGTTTCAATATGAGGATTTAAGGTGCTGGCAGGGTCGCTCTCCATGCTGCGAATGGTCCAGTAGCGCCAGGTGGTTTGCTCTTGGTTTTCTTTGGGCAGCCGTGCCAGCCATTTTCGAACGGTTGGCCAGTCAAGATCTCTCAGGGCTTCGCGAATACGCCATTCGGTCACCTGGCCCTCAAGTGTTTGATTGAGCAGCTTTAGATGGTCGACATGGTAACTGTCTGCGGCGCTGGTATGGCCGTCTCTATAGAGAGCCTTAACAATCGCACTGATTATGGTTGCGCGGGCAGCATGATTAAACTCGTGGGTCTGTTGGTAACGACTCCAGTGCTTAAGTGCGCGGTTAGGGTCTTTGCGGGCTAAATGCTTGAGACCATGTTCGAGGATATTGAGTTCATCCTGATTGCGCTCTTGAAAATTTTTGTACTGACCGACACGCTTGGGGTCACGGTCAACATTGTAGTAGAGATCATAACGCTGGCTATAACTGGGACTGGTGAAAAAACGTTTTAGATAGCGAGCCAACTGATAGCGGTGGCTGAGTATGGCTTCATTAAAACGCTGCCAGGCTAGACTCTCACTAATATGGCCACCCTTAATTAAAATGCCAAATAGTTTGTCGCAGGTTTTCGGCTGTGACTTACCCTGGGCCCAGAGTTGTAGGCCACCCTGCAGGGCTTCGGGTTTATTGCCAAGACGATACTGGGCGAGATAAAAATTACACTGTCGGCTACTGTTAGCCACATAGTCGTGCATGCCATAGGTAGTTATATAGGTTTGCCAATGACCGCGGCGGGCTAAATAGTCCAGCCATTTGCCCTGCAAAAAACGAGCTTTGACGGTGCCTGAATAGGTATCTAGGTAGGCCGCAATGTCGGCACGTTTTGAATAGCGCAGATCGGCCAGGAGTTCGGCATAGACGAGGTAAGGGTAGAGTGGGTAATCCACAAGTTGCTGACGCTGTTTGCGCACAGCCCGCCAGTCACCTTTGCTGATCAGTTTGATTGATTGGCGGTACAGGTCTCGTTGCTGGTTTAAATGTTCACTGTCTGAAGCCGATTTGCTCTGGGCATATGCGCTGGGGCCAAATGTTGCTGAGGCTACTATTATTACAGCGACGCTTAATATGGCTTTAAGCCTGCCGTTTAACGCAGAGCATAGACTGATCAGCATCGGTGACTGTGACTTCCGGGCGCGGTGTAGACTGATAATGGGATTCCTTACTGATAGATCTGCTATTGCTTCCAAACTTACCAGTTAAGGAATCAAATTACGAGCATGGGCGGGGCTTTACTCGGTAATTCTCACTGCCAGAACATCACAGGTAGCGCCATGCAGGACCGAATTACTTGTAGACCCAAAAATAAGCGCCAATCCGTGACGACCATGGCTGCCGACAACGATAAGGTCGATGTCATTCTCTTTGGCCATGTTGTGCATTTCCTGTGCCGGGTGGCCAAGAATAATATGTTGGTCTTCTTTACTGACATTAATTTGCGCGGCTAGGGCCTCAAGTCGCCCCGTTGCCTGTTGCTGAAGCTGGGCCTGGACATCGGATAGATCGACGGGGATATCGCCGCCATAGGTAAACGCCAGTGGCTCGAGAACATGGCAAATGGATATTTTTGTGTCGCTGTCGGCAAAAAGAAACTTGACGCGGTCTATCACTTGCTGTGATTCTGGCGAAAGATCCAAACCAATTAAGATATGTTTGTAAACAGACATGATGTAAAGCCTCGTAATTTGAAAAGTTATTTATTGTCTTCCTATAAAGAGTAAGAGTAGTCCGAAATGAGCTGGTTGTTAATACTATTTATAATCGCTGTGGTGATATCACCATTGATGTGGCTCAAGCAGTCGCCACATTCTAAGCGTATGACCGAGCTGCGAGGTCTGGCTAACACATTGTCGATTCAGGTGAGCCTGCATCGTCGTCCGGACGCTCGAGAAGATGAAAAAGCCTTGGAGGCCGTCTGTTATAGGATGCCCTGGCTGCAGAGAGACTGTGATCAGAGCTGGGTTTTACAGCGGTTTAGTCAGCGCGGCTGGGATTCTCATTGTGAGGGATGGCGCTGGACTCATCATCAGGCTGATCCGGCATGGGATTCTTTACTCGGCGAAATTATTCCGCAAATGCCCTCGGGCGTGACGGGAGTAATTGCCAATAGAGCAGGCATAGGCTTGATCTGGGACGAACGGGGCGATGCCCAAGATCTACAAAAAATGAGTGAAAATTTACAGGCACTCAGAAAAAAAGCTGAAGAAATTTGTCATTGATGCTTGACCAATGGGTAATCAAGCAAGTATATATGCGCACCTTGCACTGATCAATTGAGTCAGATTAGCTAATTATCGTATCGTTTTTAAATGAAAGCGGTGCCGAATTTAAGGAATCGAGTCCTACTATGGGTAAGTCTTTAGTTATTGTAGAGTCACCAGCCAAAGCCAAAACCATCAACCGGTATCTGGGGGATGACTTCATTGTTAAATCCAGTGTTGGCCATATTCGCGATTTGCCAACAGGCGCTAATCGTACGACTACAGATCCTAAAGAGCGTGCCCGACAGGCGGCGATCACTCGCAAGCTGTCTCCTGAAGACAAGATTGTCCACCGCGCCAAAAAAGCCAAATCCCAGCTTATTAACAGTATGGGTATAGATCCAGACAATGACTGGAAAGCAGAATACGCAACCCTTCCCGGTAAAGAGAAGGTGGTCGCGGAACTCAAAAAGCTGGCTAAGAATGCCGACACTGTATATCTCGCGACGGATATGGATCGCGAGGGGGAAGCCATTGCCTGGCACCTGACTCAGGTAATAGGTGGTGATGACAGCCGTTACAAGCGTGTTGTATTTAACGAAATTACCAAGAAGGCTATTCGTAAAGCCTTTGAAGATCCGGGCAAGTTAAACACGGCTCGGGTCGATGCTCAGCAGGCCAGACGTTTTCTCGATCGCGTGGTGGGCTTTATGGTGTCACCGCTGCTGTGGGAGAAAGTCGGTCGCGGACTTTCTGCTGGCAGGGTGCAGTCGGTTGCCCTAAAAATGATTGTAGAGCGGGAGCGCGAGATTCGTGCCTTTATTCCCGAGGAATACTGGACCGTTCAGGCAGACCTAGAAGAGCGTGAACAGAAAGACAACGACGAGTTAAAGGTTCGCTTTGATGTAAGACGCCATCTGGGCAAGGCCTTCCGTCCGGTCAATCAAGAGCAGGCGGATACGGCGCTGGCTTCATTGCGGGAAGCCGATTACGCGGTGAGTAAGCGTGAAGACAAGCCGACTAAGTCGAAGCCCTCTGCACCTTTTATTACTTCAACGTTACAGCAGGCAGCTAGCACCAGGCTTGGCTTTGGCGTTAAGAAAACCATGATGATGGCCCAGCGTCTCTATGAAGCCGGCTACATTACCTATATGCGAACTGACTCGACCCACTTGGGTGGCGATGCAGTGACTAGCTGTCGTGAATATATTCAGCAGCACCACGGCGCCAAGTACCTGCCGGATGAGGCTATTGTCTACAGCAGTAAATCTGGGGCACAAGAGGCTCACGAAGCGATTCGTCCCTCCAACGTTGATATTCGCCCAGGCAGTCTCGACGATATGGAAGTGGATGCGCGCCGGCTTTATCAGCTGATTTGGCAGCAGTTTGTCGCCTGTCAGATGACCAATGCAGAGTTTACAGCCACCACGATTACAGTTGCCGCTGGCGACTATGAGTTGGCGGCAAAAGGCCGAGTGACCCGCTTTGATGGTTACCTTGCGGTTATGCCACCTAAAAGTACCAAAGAAGAAGATGGCGAACTGCCCGATCTACAGCAGGGCGACCTTATGAGCATGCTGTTGCTGATTCCTCAGCAGCACTTTACCAAGCCTACCGCCCGTTTTTCTGAAGCGGCGCTGGTTAAAGAACTAGAAAAACGCGGCATTGGCCGTCCTTCAACATACGCCAGTATTATTTCCACGATTCAAGATCGCGGCTATGTGCGTATTGAGAACAAGAGAATTTTTGCGGAAAAGATCGGCGACATTGTGACTGACCGCCTGTCGGAGAGCTTTACTGATCTGATGGATTATAGCTTTACCGCTACCATGGAAGAGCGCCTGGATGAAGTTGCCGATGGCAAACTCAACTGGAAGCAGCTACTAAACACTTTTTATAAAGGGTTTAGTAAGCAAGTGGGCAATGCCAAAGATGAAGATAACGGCATGCGTCCTAACATGCCCTCTGAGACCGATATCGCCTGTGCCAAGTGCGAACGTCCAATGATGATTAGAACGGCTGGCACAGGGGTTTTCCTTGGCTGCTCGGGCTATGCATTGCCACCCAAGGAGCGCTGTAAGCACACGGTGAACCTTACAGCGGGTGATGAAGCGGTTAATATCGATGAAGATGACGAGGCAGAATCCAAACTGCTGATGCACAAGCATCGCTGCAAGCTTTGTAATACCTCCATGGACAGCTACCTACTCGATGAAACCCGCAAGCTTCACGTCTGTGGTAATAACCCAGACTGTATTGGCCACGAAATCGAAATGGGCCAGTATGTGATTAAGGGCTATGAAGGCCCGATAATCGAATGCGACAAATGTACCAATGAGATGCAGCTTAAGACGGGCCGCTTTGGTAAGTACTTTGGTTGCACCGGCGAAAATGCCGAGGGCGAGCCCTGTAAAAATACCCGCAAGTTACTGCGCAATGGCGAAGCTGCTCCACCGAAGGTTGATCCCATTGCCATGCCAGAACTGCGCTGTGTAAAGGTTGAAGATCATTATGTGTTGCGGGACGGTGCCTCTGGTATCTTCCTTGCGGCTAGTCAGTTCCCCCGTCATCGCGAGACCCGCGCGCCGACCGTTGAAGAGCTGATGCCCTATAAAGATCAGATCGATGAAAAGTATCAGTTTCTGCTGACTGCGCCGGTAAAGGATCCCGAGGGTAAAACTACGGTAATTCGCTACAGCCGCAAAACCAAAGAGCAGTATGTGCGCAGTGAAGACGATGGTAAGCCAACCGGTTGGAGTGCTTTCTACAGTGGCGGTAGCTGGAAGGCTGCTGAAAAAGGTAAGTAAGGCCAATGGCACTTTCTGCCTACCTGTCTGCGGTCAACCAAAAAATGTTGTTTGCCGGCCAGTTGCTCGCCACTGACATTAAAACCTCGGCGGCGGGGCAGCAGGATAGCCATCAGGCGACGGCCATTGCCCAGTCAGTAGCGCTGCATTTACAGCGCGCCTGGTACTGGCACCTGCAAGATGTGGCCTCTAACTATAAGATGCAAGACCCAGAAGCGGTTGTTAGCGCGGCTTCGTTACTGGCGCTGCTTGGTGCTGAGGGTAAAACCCCGGGGGAAGCCATTGAATTGGAGTATCTCGAGTCCGATAGCAGTTCTTGGGTGGCCGACTTATTAAATGCCCACCGTCATCTGTATCTTTTACCTGTGGCCCGCAGAGCACAGATGGACGCAGATCGACTGCCGATGATTGCGGTGGATATCACTGAAGATGTCATCGACTGGGACCTACAGAGAGCCCATCTCTGGTTCAGTAAGATGGAAGAACTGGTTGAGCGTCAACGGGATATGATGATTGAGTTTTAATCGCCCATCCCGTTATTCCAAGGTTAACAGTCAGCACCGTAGCTGCTAGACTTACTGCAAGATGTAATTATTATTGGAAATTAAGTATGGCCCTGACCGAATTTGAACTAATTATGCTGGATGACGGAGAAGTTGCACTGCAGCGCTCTGGCACTGACGAGCCATTAGTACGCATCACGTTCTCACCCGAAGTTCTCGAGTATCTTGATGGCAAACACGTAGAGGTGGCCAAGAGTATGATGGACGCAGGTATTCAAACCGTCTTCGATATTAACGAAGAGCGTGCGCCCGCAGGAACAGATGCAGATGAGAAACGCCATACTGTCCACTAGATACGTTGCATTCGATCCGCCTCAATAGACAATCCAGTAGACACTCTAATAGATACCCAACTCGATACCTCATTACAAACCCCACTAGAAACAGGCCATTAGATAAGATGTCACTTACTCCTGTTGAAGAAAGCCTTCTCAAAATAGTCGCTGAACAGCGCAAAGTCTCAACTTTCCGGCAGCATTTAATGCTCTGTGCCTCGGGTAAATGTGCCCCTCAGGCCCAAACTAATGAATCCTGGGAATATTTAAAGCGACGTATTCGTGAATTGGATTTACTGGATGTGGATTCCGGTGTGTACCGGTCTAAGGTGGACTGCTTGAGAATCTGTCGGCAGGGGCCGATTATGCTCAGCTACCCAGATGGCACCTGGTATCACAGTTGTACTCCAGAGGTAATTGAGCGCATTCTGCAAGAGCATGTTCTGAATGGTAACCCAGTGGATGAATACCGCTTTGCAACTAACGAACTCTAGAGACTTCCGCTTAACGGCCCGGTAGGTTAAGCCTCCAGCCATGTGAGTTAGGCCAACCGCCCCTCATGCTGACCCTCTGAATACCGTCATTCCAGCGTAGGCTGGAATCTTTGTAGAAGACCCCAGCCTACGCTGGGGTGACGAGATGATGACTGGAGTGACGAGATGATGACTGGGGTGACTGGGGTGACAGGATTATGGTTGGGAGTATGAATGCCGTCATTCCAGCGCAGGCTGGAATCTTCTAGAGTCATACACTCATGAATGTCAGTACATCCATTGTTCAAACAGACTAAATCGCAACCCTAACAACACCCACGGCCAGACCTTCAATGGCAAATTCCTGAGCGCGTAAGTCCACAATAATGGGGCTATAATCTCGATTTTCGGGCAGTAGCTGAATCTCATATTTGCTACGTGTGCGCTTGAGGCGTTTAACCGTTACCTCGCCATCAACACGAGCGACTACGATCTGCTGGTTCTCGGCGGTGGGTTGCTGGTGAACTGCTAGCAGGTCGCCATCCATAATGCCCACATCAACCATACTCTGGCCCTGTACACGCAAAAAGTAGTCTGCGTGAGGGTGAAAGCTGCTTGAGGGCATTTCTTGATAGTCTTCAATATTTTGTTCAGCAAGGATTGGTTCGCCCGCTGCGACGCGGCCGACAATGGGAATACCATTAAATTGCTGTACCACTCTGATGCCTCTTGAGGCACCTGGAATCATTTCGATGACACCTTTTCGCGCTAGGGCGCGGAGATGATCTTCTGCGGCATTGGCTGAACGAAACCCAAGTGTCTGGGCTATTTCTGCTCTGGTTGGCGGGTAGCCGGTTTCTTCCAGATTGTCTTTAATCAGGTCAAAGATCTGCTGCTGTCGAGCTGTAAGAAGTTCCATAAGAGTATCCTTGTTTCGAATGCCTGTAATTATATACAGTATTCATTGTATGGCAAGCTCTAGTATATTTAAACAAAATAGGAGTTAAAAAATATGCTGGAAGCAAAGGTACAGGAAGCGTGGCGTGTGCTGCGTATTCAGTCAGAATTAGTTGATGGAACAGACAGATTACTTAGCACAGGGTCGGCAGTGACTGTGTTCGGTGGCGCGCGCTTCAAGCCGGATTCGGAGCCTTACCGGCAGGCACAGATACTAGGGAAATTGTTGGGGAATGAGGGTGTTCCCGTTATTACCGGTGGTGGGCCGGGTATTATGGAGGCCGCTAATCGGGGCTGTTTTTCCACGACGGCAACCTCTGTTGGCCTGAATATTGAACTGCCGTTTGAGCAGACCAGTAATCCCTATCAGGATCTTAGTTTAGATTTTCGTTACTTTTTTGTACGCAAGTACCTTTTTATAAAACATGCGGTTGGCTTCGTGATTTTTCCGGGTGGTTACGGCACATTAGATGAATTATTTGAATCATTGACCCTGGTGCAAACCGGAAAAGTAGACCCCTTTCCCATTGTATTGGTGGGTGTGGCCTACTGGGAGGGGCTGGTTGACTGGATTAAGCAGAAGATGCTGGCTGAGAACTGCCTGTCTGAACAGGAACTGAGCCTGTTTCAACTTGTAGACACCAGCGAGGAAGCTGCTGAGATAATCCTCAGGCATATTCGTATGGGTAATTCCAATCTTGCCATAGAGCCTTAAAACTCGTCCCAGCCAAAATGACTGTCTAGTGCTCGTCCAGACATTGAGTCAACTGAAGCATCAGAGAAAGGGTCAGTGAACGGCATAAAACTATGATGAGCATAAAAACGCTGGTCGTCACTCAGATGCTTTGAGCTGCGCCAGTCTTCTGGTGGGCCTGTCTTGCCCAATGCCATCTCTGACCAGCTGTCGAACGCGATATCATCATATTCACCGTCTTCGTATCTGATATCGATGGTAGCGCTATAGTCATCGATACTGACAATCTCAAACAGCCGGTTAACGGCTATATCCTGATACCAGTTACCAATAGAGGGGATGTGAGTGGCCATTGTCTTTCTCCGGCTCGTGTCGAGAGCGGTAAAAATATCACTAAGCATGGGCGCTTGCACCCGCCGGATTCTTGGCTGAAAAATCTCATTTGGCGGCTTAATGTTACCTAGATTTTTACATAGATTGCCTAACTGCTCATAAAACATAGAGTTATTTTTTTGATGCTGAAATTTAATAAATGGGTAAAATACCCGAATGGAATAGCGGGCTTGGGTTTAACTCTAAATCCGTCTAAAAAAGCGTGAAATTTTCTATGGGCCTAAAAACTAACTTAGGCCGCAACTTAGGCCGCAATTTAAAATTACTAGATACGGAACAGTATGACGACTAAACAGCATGCACAGTATGGACGCCTGATGCTCGATTTGGCGGGCACTAGCCTGGCCGACAATGAGCGAGACCTTTTACAAAACGCCCATATCGGCGGGGTTATTTTATTTGCACGCAATGTTGAAAGTCGTGAGCAGATCAGTGCCTTAGTTAAGCAAATCAGGGCGGCTTCGGCCCATCTGTTGGTCGCGGTTGATCAAGAGGGCGGTAGGGTGCAGCGTTTTCGTGATGGCTTTACGCGCTTTCCCCCTATGCAAAAACTCGGTGATCTGGTGGCACGGGATTCCGTGGCGGGTCTGGCGCTCACCAAAGATGCGGGCTGGTTGATGGCCGCAGAGGTCATTGCCTGTGGGCTGGATATTAGCTTTGCCCCAGTGCTGGATGTTGATCGAGACACTAGCAGTATTATTGGTGATCGTTCTTTTTCCGATCAGCCTGAGGCTGTTATCGAGGTTGCTCAGGCATTTATCGATGGTATGCATGAGGCAGGTATGGCGGCCACGGGTAAACATTTCCCTGGGCATGGCGGCATTGTTGCAGACAGCCACCTGGAAGCGCCGGTTGATACGCGCAGTTGGGATGAGCTTGAGGCCCATGACTTAAAGCCCTTTGATGCATTGAGTGAATCTCTGGATGGCATTATGCCTGCGCATATTACCTTTCCGGCGGTCGATCCTGATTCCGTCGGTTTTTCCTCATTTTGGTTACAGACAATTCTGCGCAAAAGATTGGGCTTTGAGGGCGTGATCTTTAGTGATGATCTAACCATGAAGGGTGCGGATATTGCTGGCGGTTATGTGGACAAGGCCAAGCTAGCACTGGATGCGGGCTGCGATATGATTCTGGTGTGCAATTGCCCTGAAGGTGCCATTGAGGTGTTAGACTTTATGGCCAGTGCGGCTGTGGATGGCAGCGATAAAATTGCCGGCATGCGCGCCAGTCAATCTATAAGCTGGGACGACCTTGAAAATGATCCGCGGCGACTCGATATCATTAAAAAGCTACAAGAACTGGACGCAAAATAGGGATCATGATGAATCAGATTGAAAGTTGGTTGGTGAATTTAACCGGTGAGCAATACCTCTGGGCCTTTGAGTTATTCCTGATTGTGCTGATTGCCCTGAGCCTCGGGTTTGCGCTCAATCGCATGATTGATAAGCTGGAAGTGCAGGCCGCTAAGACTAAAACTGTCTGGGATGATGCCTTTATCGAGGCCTGTCGTCGACCGGCTATCTGGCTGATTTGGATTTTGGGTATCAATTTTGCGGCGGGTATTGCCGCGCAAAAAATGGACTCGCCGTTACAGACATTAATTGATCCGATTAACCGGCTGGCACTAATATTTCTCGGGACGCTCTTTCTCACGAACTTCATTAAACGCGCTGAGCGCAACCTGATCCATCCGGATTATATTGCCAAGCCACTGGATGCCACTACTGTCCGCGCCGTGGGTAAATTACTGCGCGCCTCGGTGATTATTACCGGCGTACTAATCGCGATGCAGCTGTTTGGCTACAGTATTTCCGGCTTGCTGGCATTTGGTGGTATCGGTGGAATCGCGGTGGGTTTTGCGGCAAAAGATTTGCTGGCGAATTTTTTCGGTGGCCTGATGATCTATCTGGATCGCCCCTTTTCAGTGGGTGAGTGGATACGTTCACCGGATAAAGAGATTGAGGGTGTGGTTGAGGATATTGGCTGGCGTCTAACCAGAATTAGAACCTTTGATAAGCGTCCGTTGTATATTCCAAACGCTGTATTCGCCAATATTTCCGTTGAGAACCCTTCGCGAATGAGTAACCGCCGGATCTATGAAACTGTGGGTATTCGCTACGAGGATATTAATAGTATGGACGCCATTGTCGAGCAGGTGACCGCTATGCTGATGGAGCATCCAGAAATTGATACGACGCAAACCATGATTGTGAACTTTGATGCGTTCTCGGCAAGCTCGGTAGATTTCTTTGTGTATACCTTTACCAAGACCACCAACTGGATTGACTTCCATAAAATCAAGCAGGATATTTTGCTCAGGATCGCCGGCATTGTCGAGGCTAATAGTGCTGAGATAGCCTTTCCCACATCAACATTACATATTGCCAGCGGGGAGTTAATAGGTCAGAGCACCTGATGTATTAACCACGACGGGGTAGGGCTTATTAAACTGTATGCAAGAATAGATTGGAATTATGCCCAAACAGGGACTACATTAAGCTGAATAATCGGAGTTGAAGCTAAACTTCGAAATAGAACGGCCCTTTTAGTAACACGGATGTTATCAGGGAGAGACGGTGCCAGTGCCCGGTATGGGTGCTATTTATGGCAATTTGATAAGGAAGTCAGGTCATGGAATTGACGATTTTTTTCCCACGAGTTTTTTTTACATCTACGCTCTGTACTCCAAACTTTATATCAGGTGATTGGGTGCCAGCGTGTTAGCAACCATTGGGCGGTTGGTACTATTATTATTCATGCTTCTCGGCTGGGCTTTACTGGCTTCAGCCAGTTTCGATTATTTGATGGGCACTCTGTTTGGCCTGTTTGCCACGTCCAAAAATAGTCAGATATGGGCGGTACTTCTTGGGCTCACACTCTCTATCTATCAAACCTTTTATTGGCGGAAAAACCCTCTTAGACGCGGTTGGCTCAGGCTAACCAAGCTCAGTAGGCCCATGGCGTTGGTGGGTCGGGGGTGCAACCGATTGGGTAGGCTATTACATACTGTTTATAGCCATCTATACCAAACTACAGACGTTCTATTTTGTATTGGCTTGCCGATGTTGGTGATCACAGCGCTAGTAGGCTGGTGGCTGATTGATGAGGTCGTTCTGAGCTCGATGGTTCTGTACCTCTGCCTGCTGTTGGCTATTAGCATTACCGGTATTTACAGCAATGCTGTGCGCATGCTGTCGGTGGGCTATTTTAATGGCTATTGGATTCTTAGCTCGGACTGGCTGTCTTATCCCTTTGTTGCGCCAATGCGAGTGCAGCAGAATGTTGATCTTATGGTGGCTGAAGTAGGCATGGCGGTATTGCCGGTGCTGGGTGTCATTTGCTTGCTGCTCTATCTGGCTAGCTCTGCAGCCACTAGCGTTCGGGAGCTGGGTGTGAGGCAGGATCATTTTCTTCGGCGCAGTCTCAATGTTATCGAGACCAAGCTTGATCGTCAGGTGTTTAGCAATATGCTTTTTCTCGGGGGTGTGCTGCTCTGTATTCCCCTCGCTTTTCTCTGTCTGAATAGCCTGATCGATCTATTGAATATTCATCTATTTTTTGTCGGCACGGCGGTGGGGCTGATGGACTTTTGCTGGAAGGCGGTGTTGGATGATGAGCCCGCTCTAAGTGGCGATGTGCAGTATCTTCTATCGGGCCTGTGGCGTAATCAATAGGGGTTTTACTCTATAATGTCAGTCGTAATCTTCTACTAAAGGTTTTATGTTGTGCGTATTTCTCCATTTGTTCTAATGTGCTTTGGCCTGCTGGGCTGTCTTGGTGCCCCTGAGGGGGTTACGCCGGTTAAAGATTTTGATATAGATCGGTATCTGGGCAAATGGTATGAGGTCGCCCGTCTCGATCATTCCTTTGAGCGTGGGCTTAGTGGCGTCACCGCTGAATATTCCATGCGTGAGGACGGCGGTGTGCGAGTGATGAACTCAGGTGTTCGCCAAGACGCTAACGGCGATGAGGAGCGCAGTGAAGCAGAGGGCAGGGCTTACTTTGTTGAAAGCTCTGATCTAGGGTATTTGAAGGTGTCTTTCTTCGGCCCGTTTTTTGGGTCTTATAATGTTTTTGAACTGGATACTGAGGACTATCAATACGCGTTCGTGGCGGGTAACAATACCAATTACCTCTGGCTGTTGGCCCGAACACCCGAGGTCAGTGATGAGGTAATGGCGCGGTTTATTGCGCGTTCATCGGCTCTGGGGTTTGCAACGGATGAGCTTATTTTAGTGCAGCATGGGGCCGAATAAAGTAGTGATTAGCCTTGGGGCAAAGGAATAATATCCTGGGCTAACCCTTCTTCGAGTGGCTCTGCGGCTTGCTCAGGCGGGTTGAGCAGGGCCGGGGTAAAGGGTTTGATAGTGAGCATAATGCCCATCTCTGGGTGATCTATGTAGTAGATGGTCTGCTCTTCGATACGCTTTGATTTTTTCAGTACCCAAACGGTTTCAATGGGAAATTTTTGTGGCTGGCTCTGGTCAGCAGGCTCAATTTCTTCTATTAGCCCAGCCTGAGAGAAACTGTCTAGCGGGGTTGAGGGGTCTATGAAATACTCTTCCAGTCTCTGCTCATCTCTAATTTCATTCTCATCGCCAATAATTTCTGTTACCAAGCTGTCCTCGGAAGCAACGGGAAGCGCAGGCAAATCGATGCGCCGACCAGGCTCTTCGCCGTTGGTATTGGCAAATTGCAGCAGCCATAGATTTGATTGAAAATGTAAAAAGCGAGACTTATAAAAACGCAGTGAACCCTCTAGCTGGAAACGCCCCTCAAGGCTCTGTCCGGCTTTAATTAACATCCAGGGGTCAGTGCCATTTTCATCGGCGGCAAAGCGCCAGGCTTCATGAAAGACCACATTGTATTGGCGGCGATCTAGTGCGGCTGCGCTGTCATTAAGGTCGCGAAATTCTTTATCTAGAAGTACAAAGGGCGCCTGGTACTGAGGTATATATTGTTCTTCTTCCGTATCTGCTGTTTGCCCTGTGCTGAGACCATTGTTGACTAGGGGGTCGGTGACGACCGCCATGGGGATTGTGCGGGATAAATTTCCGGGGGCGGATTCATAAAGAAGTGAACCCTGGGCGAGGGGAAAGCCATCTTGTTCTAAGGGCATATTGGGATCGATTAGTTCCAGCCAGTTTTCGGGAAAGCTAAGATCGTAGTCTTCGGGGGGTGCTTCACCACCGGTGTTGCCATTCTGAGTAAAGAGTATGACTTCAACCTGATACCAGTTATCCGGGGCTTCTATTTCTAGGGAAGGCTCCTCGGCATAGGCATTGATCGCCGGAACTATAGATATCAACACAGCTGTCAAAATAGATATCGCCATAGATATCATTAGGCTACAGAACCCTATTATTGCTCCGTGGTTGCGTTCTCTCTGGTGCCTGTTAGTCGCCATCCCTGTTAAGCCTCTGTCAGCAGTTTCTGTAAAATTTCATTCACCAAACCAAAGCGTTGTTCGGCGGTATCCATTGCCATAGTGAAACTCAGTTGGTCATTGTTTTGCAAGCGGAATGTCTTGGGGTCGTTTTGCACCATTTTTACAATGTTGATGGGTTCGACAATGGTATTGGAGGTGAATTGCAGTCGTCCACCATTGGGGCCAGCTTCGATCTTTTTCAGACCAATCTGTTCGCCGAGCTGACGCAGCTCTGCGAGCTGGAATAGGGTTTTCACGGGCTCTGGTAGTAGGCCAAAGCGGTCAATCATTTCTACCTGTAGTTCATGAAGATGCTGCTTGGTTTCGCAGTTAGATAGGCGCTTGTAGAGGGTTAGGCGCATATTGACATCGGGCAGGTAATCATCGGGAATTAGGGCTGGGAGATGAAGGTTAACATCGATGCCGGTATTCAGCGCTGCGTCGAGATCAGGTTTACCGCCTTTGCGAAGGGCGGTAACTGCGCGGTCGAGCATTTCCAGATACAGGGTAAAGCCAATGGCTTGAATGTGGCCGCTCTGCTCCTCACCGAGCAACTCTCCAGCGCCGCGAATTTCTAAATCATTGGTAGCCAGGGTAAAGCCGGAGCCCAGATGGTCTGCAGCGGCAATCGCTTCCAAGCGCTTGGTGGCGTCGGCGGTAATTTTCTTGTCTTGGGGCAGCATCAAATAGGCATAGGCCTGATGGTGGGAACGCCCAACCCGGCCGCGGAGCTGGTGCAGCTGGGCCAGACCAAACTTATCGGCGCGATCGATAAGAATAGTATTAGCGCTTGGTATATCAATGCCAGTTTCAATAATGGTAGTGCACACCAGCACGTTAAACCGCTGGTGGTAGAAATCTGACATGACCTGTTCTAGGCCGCGCTCGCGCATCTGGCCATGGGCTATATTAATGCGGGCCTCTGGCACCAGTTCGGCCAGTTCGTCGGCTACACGCTGGATGCTTTTGACGTCATTGTGTAAGTAATACACCTGCCCGCCACGAAGTATTTCTCGCAGTATGGCTTCGCGAGTCACTCGAGATTCCTGCTCGCGGACAAAGGTTTTTACCGACAGACGCTTGGCCGGGGGTGTGGCGATAATAGAGAGATCGCGAATGCTGTGCATCGACATATTTAAGGTGCGCGGAATCGGCGTCGCGGTCATGGTAAGTATGTCTACCTCACTGCGCAGAGATTTAATTTTCTCTTTTTGACGCACACCAAAGCGGTGCTCTTCGTCAATAATCATTAACCCAAGTCCGCTAAAGTCGATCTTGGCGTGGAGTAACTTGTGGGTGCTGATAAGAATGTCCACTTTGCCGGCTTCGGTGGCGGCAATAACATCTTCCTGCTCTTTATTGGTTCTAAAGCGCGAGAGCTCTTCTACCCGCACCGCCCAGTTGGCGAAGCGATCGCGGAAGTTTTGTAGATGCTGGTGAGCCAGCAATGTGGTGGGCACCAGAATAACCACCTGTTTACCACTGGAGACAACGGTAAAGGCGGCGCGCATGGCGACCTCTGTTTTGCCGAAGCCAACGTCACCACAGACCAGGCGATCCATAGGCTGCGTGCTCAATAGATCGCGACGAACGGCGTCGATAGCCTCCTGCTGATCGGCGGTTTCTTCGAAGGCAAAGTCGCTGCTAAATTTGCGGTAGTCTTCTTCATTGTCGTCGCAGGCAAAACCTTTACGGGCGGCTCGGCGTGAATAAATATCCAGCAACTCTACGGCAGTGTCACGGACCTGCTTGGCGGCTTTTTCTTTGGCCTTATCCCACTTGTCGGTGCCCAGTCTATTGAGTGGCGCAGCGACCTGATCGCCGCCGCCAAAACGACTGATTAGATGTAGGGATGATACGGGCACATAGAGCTTGGCATCATCGGCATAGGTGAGCATTAAAAATTCTTGTTTGGATTTATCCACATCCAGCAACACGAGGCCCTGATAGCGGCCAACGCCATGTTCTATATGCACAACCGGTGCGCCCACTTTGAGCTCAGCCAGATTTTTAAAGATGTAGTCTGGGGATTCTGAGGCTTTGGAACGACGGCGGCGCTGCATAACCTGCTGGCCAAAGAGCTCGCCTTCGGTGATCAGGCAGATATTCTGACTTGGAACATAGAGTCCCTGATCAATAGGGTAGGTGGTAATGCAATGCATGTGGCTGGAGTCGTTAAACTGCTGCCAATTATCGACTTCCTCGGGAAAAATATGGATGGTCTTGAGGAGGTCGGTAAGCACTTCTCTGCGGCCTGCAGATTCGGCACAAAACAATACCCGGCAATCTCCAGAGATGGAGGTCCCGGAGGATAAAAATTCATCCAGCTGAGACAGTGGGTTGGCCAGTTTGGCATTGACCGCAATGTCGGGAACCCCATGAATACCATGGTTGCTGTATCCCGCAGACTCATCCAGAAAATCTCCAGTCAGTACCGTGCGTGGCAGTTTTTTGAGCTGGTGGAATATTTGATCGAACGGCACAAATACTTCGGTCGGCGGCAGAAGAGGGCGCTCGGGATCCACGCCATACTCTTCGTAACGGCTGGTGATATCCTGCCAGAAATGTTGCGCGGCCCCTTCGATGGCGCTGTGGGTGAAGAGCTGGACCTCGGCGGGAAGGTAGTCAAATAGCGTGGCGGTTTCGGCATAAAATAGGGTTAGGTAGTATTCGATTCCCTGTGGTGCAATACCGGCTTTAACATCGCGATACACGGGGCACTTAGACGGATCATGGTCGAAATGGTCGTGCCAATTATTGAGGAATTGATTGGTGGCTTCTTTATCAATCGGAAATTCCCGGGCAGGCAACAGCTGAACCTGATCAACCGCTTCGAGGGTGCGCTGAGATTCTGCATCGAACAGGCGCAGAGTTTCAATTTCATCGTCGAGCAGATCGATACGGAATGGGTTTTTGGCACCCATGGGAAAGATATCAATCAGTGAACCGCGAAAGGCAAACTCACCATGTTCAAAGACGGTCTCTACACGGAGATAACCTGCCAGGCTAAGTTGATCCTGAAGCTGAACTCTATCTAGGTCTTCTCCGACTTTATAACTAAAGGTACGTGAGGCGACAAAATCTATAGGTGCAATGCGATGCATCAGCGTCGGCATTGGCACTATTAACACCGCATGTTTGCTGTTCGGCAAACTGGCTAATGTCTGTAGGCGCGCGGAGACAATGTCTTGGTGCGGTGAAAAAATATCGTAGGGCAGTGTTTCCCAATCGGGAAAGGTAAATATGGGTAGGTTATGACCCGCGGTGAAAAATTCCAGAGCACGGCTCTGAGCCGCAGCTTCCCGAGCTGTTTCGGTGATCAGGAGAGTCAACCCCTCGTACCTCAGGGCCGCTTCTGCGACAGCCAGCGCTCGGCCGGCCCCCCGCAACTCGCCCCAGGTTTTCTTGTCACCAGATACAGATGCCGGTAGTTGGTTAAAAATATTCATTGTTGCGTAAATGCCTATCGCTGACGAAATTTTAGGTTGGCTATTCTACTGATCTCAGGCTATTGATTATAGGAATATTCTCTATCTTTAAATTTAGGCTTTTTACACCTATTGTTTAGTTGTTTGGGCTCACCGACTGCCCCATAATAGTGCGCTAAATCAGTAACTCTAAAAGGATTGTTACATGGACCAACAGCAACGCCCCCTACCAGATGATTTTTTCAAGGATTGGAAGCAACGTGAAGCACTCGCCGAGGGTATGATTCCTCTGATTGGCAGGCTCTATCGTGAGCATAACGTCAATACCTATATGTATGGCAACAGCATGGTCAACAAGTCAGTCACTGACTTGATGAAGGCCCATCGCCGTGTCCGCCAGGTTGAGCAAAACGAGCTTTCTGAATTTGATTCGGCGCCTATGCTGGATGCCATTGCCAAATTACAGCTGGGTCCTGCCCATCTCGATATTGGCAAAATGGTGGTTAAGTATCAGGGTTATGGCAAGGGTCGCTCTGTTGAGGAATTTCTCAATGATGAGTTAGCGGACATTATTGGTTCTCGTACCAAACCATTGCCGCAGCCTCAGGATGTCGTGCTCTATGGCTTTGGCCGTATTGGCCGTTTAGTGGCGCGAATTTTGATTGATAAGGCCGGTGGCGGTGATGTGCTGCGACTGCGCGCGATTGTTATTCGCAAGGGCAAGATTGAAAACGACCTAGAGAAGCGTGCTGCGCTATTGCGTCGCGATTCTGTCCATGGTTCCTTCAAAGGCACCATTCGTGTGTTACACGAAGAGAATACGCTGGTGGTTAACGGCAACCCGATCAAGGTGATTTACGCCAACGCTCCCGAAGAGATTGATTACACTGAGTACGGCATTAATAACGCACTGATCGTAGATAACACGGGTGTTTGGAAAGATAATGCGGGTCTCGGTGGCCATCTGCGCCCAGGTGCGTCTAAGGTCTTGTTAACCGCGCCAGCGGGTGATGATATTCCGAATATTGTCTACGGCGTTAATCACAACGAAATCACCCCAGAGCGTAAAATTATTTCTGCGGCCTCCTGTACCACCAATGCCATTGTGCCTGTGCTCAAGTGCCTGCTTGATGAGTATGGTGTTAATAGCGGCCATGTTGAAACCGTCCATGCGTACACCAATGACCAAAACCTGATTGATAACTATCACAAAGGTGATCGTCGAGGTCGCAGTGCGGCACTGAATATGGTGTTGACCTCCACGGGTGCGGCTAAGGCTGTGGCCAAAGCTATTCCTGAATTGAAGGGCAAGCTTACGGGTAATGCGATTCGTGTGCCGACGCCTAATGTGTCTATGGCGATACTTAACTTGCAGCTGGGTCGCGAAACCTCGGTGGAAGAGATCAATGAGTTCTTGCGTCAGCAGGCTCTGCATAGTCCCTTGCAGCAGCAAATTGGTTATACGGTATCCACTGAAGCGGTGTCGACTGACTTTGTTGGCTCCCGTCAGGCCTGTGTACTTGATTCTCAGGCGACCATTGTCGATGGTAAAAGCTGTGTGCTGTATTGCTGGTATGACAATGAGTTTGGCTATAGCTGCCAGGTAGTTCGTTGTTTGGAGAAGTTTGCTGGGGTTGTTTGGCCTAGCTATCCTCACGAGGTGTAGAGTACTCCGTACTCTGCTGCTACCTGCTGCTACCTGCTACTATGAGCCTCGTTATATCTGCTTAGATCTAATTAGACCTGACCTAACGCACCTTCTAAAAAAGCCCCATTTCGGGGCTTTTTTATTGTCCGCCTTATTAATCTTTTGTTAACTCCTTTTTACAGAGCGCGTCCCTGTTTGAGGCAATCATGTCACTGATCAAAAAAAATGCCTCAGATTGGTTTTATAAGGCATTCCAGACTGGAATCAAAACCCCTAGACCTTTATAATCCCGCGCAATTCTTACTCGCCTGAGCAAGTTTATTCCTGATCGGCGAACTTACAGATTAAAACAGCGAATTTTCTGAACTTTGTATCCTGTTCAGACGGGCCAGTGGCCCAACGACCGTAATTTAAATTTGAGTAGTGGTATTTCTATGATTAAAGTTCGTCGCGGATTAGACCTGCCGATTTCTGGTGCGCCAGAGCAGGTTATTCACGATGGCCCAGCAATATGCCAGGTGGCAATAATCGGGTCAGATTACCCGGGTATGAAGCCCACTATGGCTGTGCGCGAAGGTGATCGCGTTAAACTGGGTCAGGTATTGTTTACCGATAAGAAAAACGCGGGGGTGCAATTTACAGCACCAGCTGCTGGTACTGTGGTTGCTATCAACCGCGGTGAGCGCCGTGTTTTTCAATCTTTGGTAATTGACATCGATGGTACCAAGGCAGAAAAATTTGCCTCTCATAAGGCGGATAAGCTCGATTCACTAGAACGTGCTGCCGTGGTCGAGAATCTGGTTAGCTCCGGGCAGTGGGTTGCGTTACGTACCCGTCCTTACTCCCAGGTTCCCGCGATTGATACAGTTCCCTCGTCAATTTTTGTTACTGCCATGGATACTAATCCTCTGGCAGCTGATCCCGCGTTGATTATTGCTCAGCGCAGTGAAGATTTTGTCAACGGTCTCAAAGTGTTGACCCGTTTGACAGAGGGCCCTGTTAATCTCTGTGTTGCGCCTCAGTCTGGCGTTGCCGGCAACGAAGTAGACGGCGTTCGCGAAGTTGCCTTTAGCGGACCTCATCCTGCGGGCCTAGCGGGCACGCATATTCATCATCTCGATCCGGTTAGCGCCAATAAAACAGTTTGGACTATCGGCTATCAAGACGTTATCGCTTTTGGTGCGCTATTCACCACTGGTGCCATTGATACCAGCCGTGTTGTTGCGCTGGCTGGCCCTCAGGTTAATCAGCCCCGTTTGTTGAAGACCCGTTTGGGTGCCAACTTAAACCAGTTGGTAATTGGCGAGCTGGCTAACGATGAAAATCGTGTGATCTCTGGTTCGGTTCTGGCAGGTCGTAAGGCTGCTGGGGCTTACGCCTTTTTAGGCCGTTACCACGCACAGGTTTCAGTGATTCAAGAAGGGCGTGAACGTCAGTTCTTGCACTATTTGCGAGCGGGCTTCGACAAGCATTCTACGATTCCTATCTTTATCTCTTCCATGACTAAGAAGTTGTTCAATATGACTTCCAGTACTAATGGTAGCGAACGCGCCATGGTGCCAGTGGGCGGTTATGAAGATGTGACTGCGCTAGATTTACTGCCGGTACAGCTACTTCGCTCACTGATTGTTGGCGACACCGAAATGGCTCAGAAGCTGGGTTGTTTGGAATTGGACGAAGAAGATGTGGGTCTCTACACCTATGTCTGTGTGGGCAAGTACGAGTACGGCCCGATTCTTCGTGACAACCTCACTAAAATTGAAAAGGAGGGTTAAGCCCATGATGCGTAATCTTCTCGATAAATTAGAACCAAACTTTCACAAAGGCGGTAAGTGGGAGAGCTGGTACGCACTTTTCGAAGCTGTGGACACTGCTCTTTACAAGCCCTCAGATATTACTAAGAACAGCTCTCATGTTCGCGATGGTATTGATCTTAAGCGGGTCATGATCACCGTTTGGCTGGCAACGTTCCCAACGATGTTTTTCGGTATGTGGAATATTGGTTTTCAGGCCAATACCATTATGGCCGATATGGGTATGGTCTCCCAAGAGGGACTGCGTGGCGTATTTATTGGTCTGCTAGCAGGCTACGACGCCACAAGCATTTGGGACAATATGATTCATGGTGCGGCGTACTTTTTGCCTATCTACATGACTACCTTTATTGTCGGTGCTTTCTGGGAAGTATTATTTGCCTCGGTACGTGGCCATGAAGTTAACGAAGGTTTCTTTGTTACCTCTATTCTGTTTGCCCTGTGCTGCCCGCCAGATCTTCCTCTTTGGATGGTCGCTGTAGGTATTAGCTTTGGTATTGTGATTGGTAAAGAAGTCTTTGGCGGTACCGGCAAAAACTTCCTTAACCCAGCACTGACCGGTCGAGCATTTCTGTACTTCGCCTATCCAGCCTATATGTCTGGCGACGCGGTATGGTCTGCGGTTGATGGTTATACGGGCGCGACTATGCTGTCCGTTGCCGCTACAGATGGTATGGCTGCTCTACAACAGAGCGTAACCTGGGGGCAGGCCTTTATTGGTACTATTCAGGGTTCTATTGGCGAGACGTCGACACTGGCTATTTTGATGGGTGCGGTGTTGCTGCTGGTGATGCGTATTGCATCTTGGCGCATTATCTCTGGCGTGCTGATTGGTTCTGCTGCTCTGGCGATGTTGTTTAATGCCATTGATTCAACCAATCCCATGTTTGCCATGCCATTCTACTGGCACTGGGTAATCGGTGGTTTCGCCTTTGGTGCGATCTTTATGGCCACTGACCCTGTGTCTGCGGCCATGACTAATACGGGTAAATTCTGGTACGGCATCTTGATCGGGGTGATGGTTATTCTGATTCGTGTGGTTAACCCCGCGTTTCCGGAAGGCATGATGCTGGCGATTCTGTTTGCCAATCTATTTGCGCCACTGTTCGACCACTGGGTGGTTCAGGGCAATATTAAAAGGAGACTGGCTCGTGGGTAATGACAGTATTTCTAAAACATTCGGCGTAGCACTGGCTCTCTGTATTGTCTGCGCTGTAGTGGTATCCAGCGCCGCGGTCATCTTGCGACCGACGCAGGAAATCAACAAGCTGATTGATTTGAAGACCAATATTCTGGCCTCTGCAGGACTGCTGCAAGAGGGCGTTTCTATTGAGACTCAGTTTGAACAGATCACACCTCGTGTTGTTGATCTTTCCACTGGCCGTTTTACGGATGCGATTGACGCAGCCACCTATGACCAGCGCAAGGCGTCGAAAGATCCGGCTTTATCTATGGCTCTTGATCCCAAGCAGGATCCTGCCAAGATTAAGCGCCGCGTCAATTACGCCACGGTGTATATGGTTGAAGGTGAGCAGGGTATTGAGAAGATTATCCTGCCGATCAAAGGTTATGGCCTGTGGTCCACTCTGTATGGTTTTATCGCACTGGAATCTGACCTTGAGACCGTTGCAGGTATTGGTTTTTACGAGCATACCGAGACGCCAGGTCTGGGTGGCGAAGTGGACAACCCCAAATGGAAATCCAGCTGGATTGGCAAGCAAGCTTACAATCAAGGCGAGTTGGCTATTACTGTACTTAAAGGCAAGGCTGATATGAGCCGCGCTGGATCTGAGTCACAGATCGATGGACTGGCCGGCGCCACATTGACCACCAGAGGCGTTGATAATCTTGTGCGCTACTGGCTGGGCGATCAGGGTTTTAGACCACTGATCAATTCTTTGAAAACAGGGGAGGCGTAAATCATGTCAAAAATTAAAGACACCTTATTGGAGCCGATTATCGCCAATAACCCCGTCGCATTGCAGATTCTGGGAATCTGTTCGGCGCTGGCGGTTACCTCTAGCATGAAGGTTGCGTTTGTGATGTGCTTGGCACTGACCACCGTGGCCGCATTCTCCAACTTATTTGTTTCGATTATTCGTAACCATATCCCCAACAGCATCCGTATTATTGTGCAGATGACTATTATTGCATCACTGGTAATTGTGGTGGATCAGGTTCTTAAAGCTGTGGCTTACGATATCAGTAAGCAGCTCTCAGTATTTGTTGGCCTGATTATCACCAACTGTATTGTGATGGGTCGCGCTGAAGCCTTTGCGATGAAAAATCCGCCGATGGCGAGTTTTTATGATGGCATAGGCAATGGGCTGGGTTACAGCATGATACTTATGGTAGTCGCATTTTTCCGCGAGTTATTTGGCGCCGGTAAGCTTTGGGGCTATGAAATTCTAAGCCTGACTACCGATGGTGGCTGGTATGTCGCCAACGGCATGATGCTAATGGCACCCAGTGCGTTCTTCCTGATCGGCCTGTTGATCTGGGTGATCCGTATCCGCGACAAGAAGCAGGTGGAACAGCCTGACTTTAAAATCACTGCTAATAGTCGTCCGAGCGAGGTGGCCTAATGGAACATTATCTGAGTATTTTAGTCCGCTCGATCTTTATCGATAATATTGCCCTGAGCATGTTCCTGGGAATGTGTACCTTTATTGCACTGTCGAAAAAAATTAACGCTGCTTTTGGTCTGGGTGTTGCGGTTATTGTTGTACAGAGTATTACTGTGCCGGTTAACAACTTGCTGTTGAACTATCTGTTGGCTGATGGTGCATTGGCTTGGGCTGGGTTGCCTGATGTGAACCTGAGTTTTCTTATGTATCTATGTTTTATTGGCGTTATTGCTGCCATGGTACAGATACTGGAGATGGTGCTGGATAAGTATGTGCCGGCGCTATATAACGCTCTTGGCGTTTTTCTGCCACTGATTACAGTCAACTGCGCGATTCTGGGTGGCTCTCTACTGATGGCGGAGCGCGGGTTTAATTTTACTGAGTCTGTGGTTTACGGATTTGGTTCTGGTACCTCCTGGGCTCTGGCGATTGTAGTTCTGGCAGGCATTCGAGAAAAATTAAAATATAGTGATATTCCAGAAGGCCTACAGGGCTTGGGTATCGTATTTATTACCGTGGGTCTTATTTCCCTTGGGTTTATGTCCTTTGGTGGCATAGATATTTAATAAAAAGTACCTAACAGTACATATTTAAAAACAGAACAACTAATTACTACCCTGTAATAACGGAGAAGTAACAAAGTATGAATACTGAAATTATTCTTGGCGTAGGTATGTTTACTACCGTGATACTGGCGCTGGTCGCTTTTATCTTGGCTGCGCGCAGTAAGCTGGTCTCTTCTGGTGACGTTAATATTTTGATTAACGGCGAGAAAACCATCACCGTACCTGCGGGCGACAAACTGCTGCAGACATTATCTAATGCGGGGCTATTCCTGCCCTCTGCCTGTGGCGGCGGCGGAAGCTGTGCCCAGTGCAAATGTGTAATCACCGAAGGTGGTGGCTCTATGCTGCCCACCGAAGAAGGTCACTTTAATCGTCGCGAAGCTGCGGAAGGCTGGAGACTGTCTTGCCAGACTCCGGTTAAGCAGGACATGAAAGTAGAGGTGCCTGAAGAAGTATTTGGGGTTAAGCGTTGGGAATGTACGGTTGAGTCAAACCCCAATGTGGCGACCTTTATTAAAGAGCTGACACTCACGTTGCCCGAGGGAGTAGATGTTGATTTCCGCGCGGGTGGTTATGTGCAGTTGGAATGTCCGCCTCACCATATTAAGTATGCTGACTTCGATATTGACGCAGAATACCGCGGTGACTGGGAGCGCTTTGACTTCTTTAAGCATGAGTCGATTGTTGATGAAACAGTCATTCGTGCTTACTCCATGGCCAACTACCCAGACGAAAAGGGTGTGGTTAAGTTTAATATTCGTATTGCCACACCGCCTCCAGGGTCGACTGGCATTGTGCCGGGTCAGATGTCTTCCTATGTATTTAGCCTGAAGCAAGGTGACAAGATTTCAGTTTATGGTCCCTTTGGTGAGTTCTTTGCCAAAGACACCGATGCAGAGATGGTATTTGTGGGCGGTGGTGCTGGTATGGCGCCAATGCGCTCGCACATCTTTGATCAGCTCAAACGTGTTAAGTCCGATCGTAAGATTAGCTTTTGGTACGGCGCCCGTTCATTGCGCGAATGCTTTTACGACGACGAATATGACATATTGGCCGCAGAGAACGATAACTTCGATTGGCATCTGGCGCTGTCAGATCCACAGCCAGAAGATAACTGGGATGGCCATACTGGCTTTATCCACAATGTTCTCTTCGAAGAATATCTCAAAAATCACGAAGCACCAGAGGACTGCGAGTTCTATATGTGTGGGCCACCAATGATGAATGCTGCGGTGGTTAAGCTGCTCGTCGACCTAGGTGTTGAGCAGGAGAATATCTTCCTCGATGACTTTGGTGGGTAAGCTAGTGCAGAGTAAAACGATAACGGGGCTTCTTAACAAAGCCTCGTTTTTTGTTTATATCGCCACTGTTTTATTGCTGGTGGGCTGTGATTCGGGCCCTGAAATTATCAAGATTTCTGGTGCCAAGATGGGTACCACTTACCATGTAACGGTCGTGGCGGATCAACCCGCGCCAGCCGATTTGGCGGCCAGGATTGATGCGCTGTTAGATACTGTTGACCAGTCCATGTCGACTTACAAAACGGCGTCTGAACTAAGTCAGTTTAATGACCTAGAAGTTGATACCAGCCAGAGTATTTCGCCAGACTTTGCTCAGGTTCTGGCTGTGAGTAACAGGGTTTGGCAAGACAGCGATGGTGCCTTTGACCCTACCGTAGGACCCTTGGTCGACCTATGGGGCTTTGGGCCAGTAGCTACCGCAGATGTGGTGCCAGAGCAGGCGCAAATCGATGCAGCCAAAGCTAATGTTGGTTATCAATACCTTACTCTTCTCAACAGTAGCGGCGACAATGAACTAACTAAAACCAAGCCGGTACGGTTGGATCTGTCAGCCGTGGCAAAAGGCTATGCAGTGGACCTGGTCGCCGACTTATTGGAGATGCTGGCCCTGCCAGATTATCTCGTTGAGGTGGGCGGCGAGATGCGTCTTAGCGGCTCTAATCCTGAAGGCATGCCCTGGCGAATTGCCATAGAGCTGCCCAGTCTTATGCCTCAGGTGCAGCGTATTATTGCCGTTGAAGATATGGCCGTGGCCACTTCGGGCGATTACCGCAACTATTTTGAACAGCAGGGCGTGCGTTACTCCCACACCATCGATCCACGCACAGGTCGACCTATTACTCACAGCCTAGCCTCAGTAACCGTGTTAGCTGAACAATGTGCCGATGCAGATGCCTGGGCCACAGCCTTTATGGTACTGGGTGATGAAGAGGGTATGGCACTGGCCAACCAGCTGGATATTCCGGTCTACATGTTGGTGAAAGAGGGCGCTGAATTTAAAGCGATTAATAGCGTAGCGTTTGAACCTTATTTAAGCGCGACAGGCGTAGTGACAGACATAGCGACAGACGTAATGACAGACATTACAAGAGAAGAGATTTAAAAATGACTGAGATACTGCTGAGTATAGTGATGTTCTGTGTGCTGATAGCGGCAATGGCCGTTGGCGTTTTGATGGGCGGCAAGCCCATTGCCGGTTCCTGCGGTGGCGTTGGTGCCGCCCTGGGTGAGGCAAATTATAACTGCGACATCTGTGGCGGTGATCCGAATAAATGCGACGAACAGACGCAATCAGACAGCAGCTCGCTTGGTTACAATGCCGTCGAAACACCACCTGCCGATACGAATAAAGGAGATCAATAATCATGAGCGATCTGTCCTATGACCTAGTAGTAATTGGCAGTGGTCCTGCTGGTGAAGGCGCCGCCATGAATGCGGTCAAGCAGGGCTGGCGCGTGGCGATTGTTGATGAGCGTGCTATGGCGGGCGGCAGCTGTACCCATTTGGGTACCATTCCCTCTAAGGCATTACGCCAGTCCGTGCGCCGCATGATGCAGTACAACACCATGCCCATGTTTCGTGCTGTGGGCGAGCCGCGCTGGTTCTCTTTTCCTGAGGTGATGAAAGCTGCAGATGACGTGATTACCAAACAGGTTCAGGGCCGTACCAAAGGCTATGCTCGCAACCGGGTACAGATGCACATTGGTCGTGCCACCTTTACTGGATCCCATGATATTTCGGTGACGAGCAAAGATGGCAAAGTCATAAAAATTACCTCTAAAAACTTCTTGTTAGCGACGGGCTCTAGCCCATACCGCCCCGCGGATATTGATTTCACTGACCCGGCTATTTTCGACAGCGACAGTATTTTAAAACTCGATAGCACGCCGCGTAATATCATTATTTATGGTGCTGGTGTTATTGGCTGTGAATACGCCTCAATATTTTCAGGCTTGGATACCAGGGTAGATCTGGTTAACACCAGAGAATGGCTGATGAATTTTCTCGATGACGAGATATCTGACGCCCTGAGCTACCACCTGCGAGACCTCAATGTCACCGTGCGTCACAATGAAGAATACGAACGAGTGGTGAGTAACGAAAATGGCATCACGCTAGAACTTAAGTCTGGCAAACGTATCCATGGCGAAGCATTACTTTGGTGTAATGGTCGTTCGGGTAATACCCGTGGTCTGGGTCTGGAACATGCAGGTCTTGAAGCAGATGAGCGTGGCCAGCTTAAGGTCAATAAAGACTATCAGACCGCAGTGCCGCATATCTATGCTGCTGGTGATGTGATTGGCTGGCCTTCGTTGGCCGGTGCAGCCTATGATCAGGGTCGTTTTGCAGCCTCACATATGTGCGGTATGGAAGATCAGTACAGAGTCGAAGATGTAGCGACGGGTATCTGGACGATTCCAGAAATTAGCTTTGTGGGTAAGAATGAATCAGAGTTAACGGCGCAAAAAGTCCCTTATGAAATTGGCCGAGCCTACTTTAAAGATACGGCCCGAGCGCATATCTCTGGTGAAGAAGTGGGCATGCTGAAAATTTTGTTCCATCAGGATACCTTGCAGATTCTAGGTATTCATTGCTTTGGTGCAGAGGCTGCAGAGATTATTCATATTGGCCAGGCCATTATGAGTCAGAAGGGTGAGGCCAATAGTATTAAGTACTTTCTACGCACCACCTTTAACTATCCGACTATGGCTGAAGCCTACCGTATTGCATCGATGAATGGCCTGAATCGCGTGAGTCGCGATCGTCGGTCCTTTGAGGGCAAGCAGGCTTAAAGGCTCTTTATCGGCTGAGGGCTCTTTATCTGCTGGGGGCTCTCTATCGGCTGAGGGCTCTTTGTTCGCCGAGGGCTCTTTATCAGCTAAAGGCTTTATTCTGCGGTTTGGTTATCTGGGTGTCTAACCACGGCGTGAAGTACCCATTGTTGTTCAAAGTACACCACAAAACCTTGGTATTCCCAGGCTGTAATCGGTGGTGTTCCCACGGGGTCTTTAATCTCACGGGGATCGCCAAAGGCTTCTCGTACAACGTCTTTGGTCATGCTGCGATCTGGCAGAGTTAGCTCAGAAACGCGAGTTTGTTCACCAATGGGTAAGGTTATCTGTTCTGCTACCAGCGGCAGGCTCAATGCCACAGCTGCTATCGAAATCATCCCTAAGATCGTCTTTTTCATTGCCAAAATCCTTTTTACTTGTCGGTTACCCTATTAATTGTAGGTGATGTGATCGCAGATAGTTTAGGGGATAGTTTAGCTGATAGTTTAGGGCATAGTTCCCAGTAAAACAGGGACTGGTTATCATCAGATAAATCTTTGCCACTTAAACCGCCTGATGTTGTGTGTGGCGGGGCTTTCGGGTTTAATCTGCGCATGCTAAAAAACCTTCCACTATTTATTGGCCTACGCTATACCCGCAGCAAACGCAGAGAAGGATTTGTGTCCTTTATCTCTGGGTTTTCGCTCTGTGCTATGGCGCTGGGTGTGATGGCTCTCATTGTGGTGTTGTCGGTGATGAATGGCTTTGATCGGGAGATCAAAAATCGTTTATTGCGCGTGGTGCCCCATATTACGGTGGCTCGCCCTCAGGGTTTTAGTGCCGATGATATAGCGACACTTAGCCCAAAGATTATGGCTGATGCCAATATTCGTGCAGTTGTGCCCATGGTGCAGAGTTTTGCCATGCTGTCTCAGGGTGCAGAGCAGTCCGGGGTAATGTTGCAAGGTATTGATCCTGAATGGCCGACGCTGGCGTTGCTCAAGGAACATATGATCAGTGGTTATTTGGAGCAATTGGCTCCGGGAGAGTTTGCCGTTGTTCTGGGTAGCCAGGTAGCTCGCAGGCTCAATGTATTTGTCGGTGACCCAGTGCAGGTAACCATGCCTTCGGTCACTGTGACCCCAGCGGGAATCTTCCCGCGTATTAAAACTATGACTGTGACCGGAATCTTCGAAGTAGGTGCTCAGGTAGATTCTTCTGTGGCGTTTATTCATCAGCAAGATGCACGCAAGTTATTGCGACTGGGGAATAAATTTCAGGGTCTGCAACTGCAGTTAACCGATGCCTACGGGGCAGATCAGTGGATTGCCCAATCTGGTGAGATAATATTACCTGGTCTTAAATGGCGCTCCTGGACTAGCTCTATGGGCACTCTTTTTCAGGCCATGCGCATGGAAAAAGTCGTGGTGAGCCTGCTACTGTCGGTGATTATTGCCGTGGCGGCCTTTAATATTGTTGCTAGTCTCGTGTTGATGGTCTCGGATAAACGCAAAGATATTGCCGTGGTGCGCACCCTAGGCGCCACCTCCGGTCTGGTGATGCGTATCTTTATGGTGCAGGGCATGGCGGTGGGCATCATGGGTATTGTTGCTGGCACGATACTGGGCTGCCTGCTGGCTTATTTTATTGGCGATATTGTTGGCCTGATCGAGCGCGTCGCCGGTATCTATCTGTTTGATCCCAGCGTTTATTTAATCAGCGCACTGCCATCGAGAATTTTAGTAACCGACGTTGTCATGGTTGTTGGCAGCGCCTTTATGATCAGTTTTTTAGCAACGCTCTATCCGGCATGGCGTGCCGGCCAAGTACTGCCCGCGGAGGCTCTGCGTTATGACCATTAATTCTGTATTACTGGCCAAGGGCCTTTGCCGTGAGTATCAGCAGGCGGATACGCATCTGTCGGTGCTCGACGGGGTGAGTCTTGATATTAGTAAGGGCGAGACTCTGGCCATTATTGGTGTGTCAGGATCGGGTAAAACCACCTTACTAAATTTGCTTGGCGGCCTAGATGATCCAAGCTCCGGTTCGATTGAGGTGTGCGGTAAAGATTGGAATACTCTGGGTACCTCGGCAAGAGCTGCTTGGCGTAATCAGCATGTCGGCTTTGTGTACCAGTTTCATCATCTGCTGGGGGAGTTTTCAGCCTTAGAAAATGTGGCCATGCCCTGTCTGATTGGCGGTGCATCTGTGGCCGAGGCGAGAGAAAGGGCGACGGTACTACTGACTCGCGTTGGTCTAGGTGAACGTCTTAAACATCAGCCTGCCGAGTTATCTGGTGGCGAGCGTCAGCGTGTGGCGATTGCCCGCGCACTGGTCACTGAACCCTCTGTGGTACTCATGGACGAACCCACGGGTAACCTTGATCCCCATACTGCGGCCTCTATTTTAGAGCTGCTTGCTGAACTCAATACATCTCTGGGTATCTGCTTTGTGGTGGTCACTCACGACCATGCTATTGCCGCGCGAATGGATCGAGTGGTTAATCTCGAAGATGGGAAGCTATTGGACAGCGCCAATGTTTAAACCGGTCCCGCTCTTTATAGGACTGCGTTATTTCAGGTCTGGCGGCCGTTCTAATTTATTGGTGTCGTTTATTTCTATGCTGGCCATTACTGGTCTGGTGCTGGGCGTTGCTCTTTTAGTTGTGGTGCTGTCGGTTATGAATGGCTTTGACCGGGAACTGCGCGAGCGTATTCTTTCAGTGGTGCCCCATGTACAACTTATTCATGGGACTGGCGTTGCGGACTGGCAGGAGCAGCAGCAGGTTATTGCTCGGCTGCCGCAGGTTACCGAAGTCACGCCCTATAATCAGGTAGATGGTTTGATTCACAGCCGTCAACAGACTCGGCCTGTGCAGTTGCTGGGTCTCTCTGCAGAGGCAGTGCCCAAGGGTTTGGCCTCTGTATTAAAGCAGGGCGGATTAACGGTGCCCCTCGCTAACCAGCTGCTGCTGTCTGAATCTATTGCCGAGGATTTAAATGTCTCAATAAACCAGCGGGTAAGTGTCATTATTCCTTCCGCTACAGGTGGTAAAACCTCAGCCTATTCGTTTCAGGTGGCGGGGATTTTCGCCACTCACACTGAGCTCGACCAGGTATTGGCTCTGGCTTCTCTAGAACAGGTTGCCGAGATTGCGGGTATTCCTGGAATGGTGCAGGGCTTTAGGCTACAGGTTGCCGATCAGTTTGATGCCCGCCGTATCGGCTATGGGCTGCTTGATAGTTTGCCCTTTGGCTATGGCTTTCGAGATTGGTTTCAGACCCATGGCAACCTTTATCAGGCGATTCAGCTTTCGCGCAATATGGTCGGGCTGCTTATCTTTTTGATTGTGGCGATTGCCGCGTTTAATGTCATTTCAATGCTGATGATGTCAGTGGTCGACAAGCGCAGAGATATTGCTATTTTGCAGACTCTTGGTCTGTCTCGGGTAAAAATTGTTCAGCTGTTTTTAGTGCAGGGCACCCTGATAGGACTATTTGGTATTTCCATTGGTGTACTGTTTGGCGTGCTGGGTTGTTACTGGGTCGCCGATCTTGTGGGCTGGATTGAGGCAATGCTCGGCACAACTTTTCTCAATACAGCAGTGTATCCGATTGATTATATTCCAGTAGATATGCGCTGGTCTGATGTGGCGACCATTGCTGCGGCGGCCATAGGGTTGAATACCCTAGCGACCATTTATCCTGCGATGCGTGCTAGCCGTATGGTGCCAGCGGAAGAGCTGCGCTACTGATATGGCCTCTAATTATGGCGGTTTCTCTGTTCTAGGCGTAGGTCCTTGCGCCGTTCCCAGTTCTTTATTACTTTCCAGCGCCAAAGATTAAGAATAAAAAAGTAGCCAATGGACGCGAGAATAATCCCGCATAGCAGGCTGCCTGTTACCAGAGGAAGTAAAATTCCCGCGCCAATATTCGAAAACCATTCCCAGTTTAATGTCACGGTAAAGTCTACCGGCTCACTGCCCAGCAAAAAGCTGCCCAGTCGGTGGGTAAGATAAAACATGGGTGCAATGGTTAGAGGGTTGCTAATCCAGATTGCCATCATGCCGATAGGTAGGTTGGCACCCAGCCAAAAGCACATTAAGGCAGCAATAATTGTCTGCCCTGGCAATGGAACAAAGGCACAGAAAATACCAATAAAGACGGCTAGCGAGACTGAATGCCGGTTTAGATGCAGTAGGTTGGGGTCATGAGAAATAATATTAATCCAACGCAACGATGGCCGCTGAAGTAGGCGGCCCATATCCGGAAGGAAGCGATGAATGGTTTTGCGTGGCATGGATTCTCGTTATCTGCTCTATCTCGCCGTTTATTATGCCCGCAACGAGACCGATGGACTAGCTAAAAAAGCGCTTAAAAGCGGACTTATTTACGCTTGAGATATACAATACGGCACCCAGACCAGACCTCTAAAATGGATATGATCAATTGAGCCAGAGTACAGCGCCAGCACTACAGATAACCCAGCTAACCAAGGAGTATGACGACGGTTTCGTCGCGCTCAAGGGCATTGACCTGAATGTAGCCGAGGGTGACTTTTTTGCCCTGCTCGGGCCAAACGGTGCGGGCAAATCAACCACTATCGGTATTATCTGTTCTCTCGTGCGTAAGACTGCTGGGTCGGTAACCATATTCGGCCATGATATAGACGCAGATTTTTCCAGTGCAAAGCAATTTATTGGCGTGGTACCTCAGGAATTCAATTTCAACCAGTTTGAAAAGCCCATCGACATTCTGGTTAATCAGGCTGGCTACTATGGTATACCCGCTAAGATCGCTGCCGAGCGTGCTGAGAAATACCTGATACAGCTGGGACTTTGGGACAAGGCTCACGTGCCTTCACGAACCCTGTCGGGTGGTATGAAGCGTCGCCTTATGATTGCCCGAGCGCTGATTCACGAGCCGAGATTGCTGGTGCTTGATGAGCCTACAGCTGGAGTCGATATTGAACTGCGTCGCTCCATGTGGGAATTTCTACAAGAGATAAACGAGCAGGGCACGACCATTATTTTAACCACCCACTATTTAGAAGAGGCCGAGAGCCTGTGCCGCAATGTGGCGATTATTGATCATGGCCAGATTGTGCAAAACACCAGTATTCGCGAGCTGATTTCACAGCTGTCTAAAGAGACCTTTATTCTCGATACTCGCGAGTCTCTTGATAGCTGCCCAGAGGTTGAGGGCTACCCCTTGAAGCAGGTAGATACCAGCACCTTGGAAGTAGATGTTGATAAAGCCCAGTCGATCAATGCGCTTTTCACCGCGCTAACAGAACAGGGTATTGATGTGGTCAGTATGCGCAATAAAACCAATCGGTTAGAAGAGTTGTTTTTCGATCTGGTGGCTAAAAACTTGAAGGAGAAGGCTAATGGATAATAGACAAAAATGGATTGCCTTTACTACGATTGTGCGTCGCGAAATTCATCGCTTTATGCGCATCTGGCCCCAGACATTAGTGCCTCCCGTGATCACTATCGTGCTGTATTTTGTTATTTTTGGGCAACTGATTGGCGGCCGTATCGGTGAGATGGCAGGGTTGCCCTATATTCAGTTTGTAGCGCCAGGCCTGATTATGATGTCGGTTATTACCAACTCCTACTCCAACGTGGTGTCGTCTTTTTATGGCTCCAAGTTTCAGCGCAATATCGAAGAATTACTGGTATCGCCAACTCCTAACTGGATTATTCTACTGGGCTATGTGGCGGGTGGTATGAGCCGTGGTCTGGGTGTGGGTGCGCTGGTTACCCTGCTGTCACTGTATTTTGCCGACTTCAGCCTGCACAGCCTGCCGGTTACTATCGGCATAGTGCTGATGACCTCGCTGATGTTTTCGTTGGCCGGCCTGATCAATGCTGTTTTTGCCAATAGTTTTGATGATATCTCGATTATTCCGACCTTTGTTTTAACCCCCCTAATTTATCTGGGTGGCGTATTTTATTCGATCGATTTGTTGGGTGACTTCTGGGGTTCGGTATCCTTAATTAATCCCATTCTGTATATGGTTAATGCGTTCCGTTACGGCATGGTGGGCATTACGGATATTAATATTGCCTGGTCATTTGCCATGGTAGGAATGTTCTCAGCGCTGCTGTTCTTTGTTGCCTTAAACCTGCTTGAAAAAGGCTCAAGGTTGCGTAGCTAGTGGTAGATCATTCTGACACTGGATTAGGCAAAGACACTGCCTATGCAGATCAATACGATGCAGGGTTGCTGTTTCCTATTCCTCGAAGCAAGGCCCGTGCGGCTGAATATCATTCAGGAAATCTGCCGTTTTTCGGAACAGACCTGTGGACCGCATTTGAAATATCCTGGCTAAACGAGCAGGGCGTGCCCCAGGCCGCCATTGGTGAATTTAGTTTCCCCTGCACCAGTGATGCGATTATTGAATCCAAGTCATTTAAGCTCTATCTGAATTCTTTTAATCAAACGAAGTACCCGTCAATGGGCGTGGTTCAAGGGGTTATGCAGAACGATGTCTCTGTAGCCTCAGGGGCAGATGTGGCTGTGGTTTTGTATGAGGTGGGAGACTTTAACCGGGTTAGACCGGTCGAGGAATCGCAGGGCACCTGCATTGACCAGCGGGCGGTGACTATAGATACCTACCAGCCTGATACCAGCTTTCTGCAGGCGGATACCAGCCAGCCCGTGACTGAAACTCTCTACTCCCATTTACTCAGAACTAACTGCCCGGTTACCGATCAGCCGGACTGGGCCTCTCTGTATATCAGCTATAAGGGCGCGCAGATTAATGCCGATGGGCTATTGAAATATATCGTTTCATTTAGGCAACATCAGGACTTTCATGAGCAGTGCGTCGAGAAGATATTTAGCGATATTATGCAGCGCTGTGAGCCGACAGAACTAAGCGTTTATGCCCGTTATATGCGTCGTGGTGGACTGGATATTAATCCTTATCGCAGCACCCTTAATACTGCCCCGTCAGCGTTTAGGCAGGTTCGTCAGTAACTTTCATAGCCTATAGGTGACGCCACACCAGCCCAAAGCCCCGCGCCCGCCATGCTAGCGGAGGCACGTTACCGTCTCCCATGGGCTTCGCCGTTTCTCAAGAACTTCTCCGTCACGCAGCACTTCGCCGTCTCCTAAGCCATTCGCCGTC
>Ga0307997_10000012_pt1 | contig 70479 bp, 65 predicted proteins | sample Davwhametageno36_FD_203165 | JGI IMG/M metagenome (GOLD analysis project Ga0307997, IMG submission 203165) | Marine microbial communities from Davis Island wharf, Antarctic Ocean - #36 | ecosystem: Environmental > Aquatic > Marine > Unclassified | place: Antarctic Ocean: Davis Island wharf... | reverse complement strand
GCGATTACTCATCTGTTTCCAAAGATGGCGCTGGCCAATGTCGCGGGCAGTTACTACCGCAAAAATTTAAACTAATCGTTACCGATTACAAGAATAAGAAGAGATTATTATGACTCAGAAAAAACCCAAAAAAGTATTGATCACCGGTGCCAATGGTTTTATCGGCAACACATTAATGCGTTACTACAAGGCCAACAACGTGCCTGTCGTTGGCGTTGATTTAGTGGGTAATGGGGACGATATTATTAAGGGCGATATAGCCCAGCCCGATAGTATTAGCGATCTACTTAAGAGCTGCGATGTTATTGTTCACACCGCCGCACTGGTCTCTAATTCGATTGCAGACCGAGATATGTGGCGGGTCAATGTGCTGGCCACCCGCAATCTGATTGCCGCCGCCGAGCAACATAAGGTGCGCCGCTTTGTACAGCTGTCTTCCATTGTTGCTTACGGCAATAGCGCCGAGGGCGAACTGGATGAAGAGCAACCGGTCCATGCCGATGGCGGCAGCTATGTACTCACCAAGCTAGCTTCAGAGCACACCGTGTTGGCGGCCCAAGCCAAGGGTTCGCTGGAAGTGGTTATTATTCGTCCCGGTGACGTCTATGGACCGGGCAGCAGACCCTGGGTGATTCTCCCGTTGGAGGCCATTGCTAAGGGCCAGTTTATGCTGCCTGCCAAGGGCGAAGGATTTTTCCGCCCAACCTATATCGACGATCTGGTGCGCGGCATTGCTCTGGCGGTATCCACTAAAGAAGCTAATGGTGAAATATTTAACCTGTCCTGTGAAGGCTATATGCCCACCAAAGAATTCTTTAGCCACCATTTTAAGTGGGTTAATAAGCGCGGCCCAAAGTTGGTGTCGACCGGCTTTGCACTCTTTGCGGCTAAGGCTGCCACCAAAATTGCCAATCTCACCGGCGGCGTTAATGAAGCCTCAACTGCAACCGTTACTCAGCTGTGCACAAAAAGCTGGTTTAGCATTGCCAAGGCCGAGCGTATTTTAGGTTGGAAACCAGAGGTGTCATTTGACGATGGTATTGAGCGTTCAAGAGTTTGGGCTGCGGAACAGGGTCTTATTAAGTAACTAGGCTATTTAGTAAAAAGGCTAGTAAACAATTAAGCTACTAAGCCGTTAAGTATTGGCCTGGGTGCGATAAGAACCTGCTGTATGCCCAGTCCACTGCTTGAAGCTGCGATAAAAAGATCGCGCCTCAGCATAGCCCAACTCAAAGGCAATGCTCTCTAGACTAAGCGCTGTATTTTTTAGGAAATACAGCGCCAACTCTAAACGCAACTCATTGAGTACATCCTGATAATGAGTGCCCTCTTCGCCCAGCTTGCGCTGCAATGTACGACTGCTCATTCCCAACTTTTCGGCAATCATCTGACTTGAGGGTGCCTGCTGTTTAAGCATCAGGCGCAGTATATTCTTGACCTGATTCGACACAGTCTGATTCTTATCCAGGCCGGCCAAAAGCTGCGTGGCATGTTCAAGTAATGTCTGTAAGATTTGTTCATTGGCCTGAGGTAAGGGGAGATCCAATGCCGTTTCACGGACGCGAATACCACTGACAGGCTGATCAAATAGAACCTCGCAGCCAAACAGCACCTTATAGTCTTCCAATAACGCCGGATTCTCTGGCGCAGAATGTTCAAACCAGACCGCGTCCCAACCATCGAAATTCAGAAAATTCCGCGAGTAAGACACCCAGGAACCCAGTACATTTTCTACCTCATGGCGCTTAACCACAGGGTCAGTAAAGGCACAGGCCCAGCGCTGCAGTGCATAGCCATTATTAACCTCGATGGAAGTCACACCCATATCACCAACAATTTTTTCGTAGATGGGAATCTTGGCTTGAATCATGCGTAAAGTAGAACAGTTCATGGAGATGTAACCCAGCACCGAATACGAGGCAGGTTCAACAAAGCGAGCGGAATGCAGCCCAAAGCAGGGATCGTTACTGGCCGGAATAAGCAGCGCTAAAAAACGCTCCATGGCGGCGCCAGAGATATGTTTATTATTATTTTCTAGCAACGTGGAATCTATGCCAGCAGCGTCCAGTAACGCCATATAATCTACGCCACAAGACTCTGCAGATTTTAAGTACTGGGTAATCGCTGGCACAGATGCCAGCCCATTGATCGCTGTTGTGTTCATAGCTTATACCGGAGGCCCATTGCTGGCCGAAATAGTGATTCAATTGTCTTGTCATGACAGTGAATATTTTTACCTGTACATTAGTATAACGATGATTAGGTAAACCAAACATACAATTTTAATAAGGGGATAAGCATGCGTCTGTGGAACGGCTGGGGAAATGAAAATAGTGAACTTACCATGGAGCTCAACAATGGTTTGCGTGGTCTGTTACAGGCATTAGTCGGCGAGGCCAAAGGTCTGCCCGACGCCACCTTGGAACAGGTCATTGCCCGCGTCCCCGATACCAGACTGGCTGCTCATGCTCTAATTAGCCTCGACCCAGAAACCCGTGTACGCCATGCCAGGGGCCAGAGCCTGCCCGACTGGATTGCCATGCACAGCGGTGAGGTTGATACCTTTCCCGATGGCGTTGCCTTTCCAGAGTCTTCTGCCCAGGTGCGGGAATTACTCGCCCATGCCAAGGCCAATGACATCGATGTGATTCCCTACGGCGGCGGCACCTCGGTGGTTGGGCATATTAACCCTGATCACAGTGAACGGCCTGTACTAACCATTGATATGAGCAAAATGAATAAGCTCATTAAGTTCGATCGCGAAAGCCAGCTAGCCACCTTTGGTGCTGGTGCCGCAGGTCCGGAGCTTGAAGCCCAATTAAAGGCAGAGGGTTATACCCTTGGCCATTTCCCTCAGTCTTGGGAGCTCTCCACAGTCGGTGGCTGGGTAGCCAGTCGCTCTAGCGGGCAACAGTCATTGCACTATGGCCGCATTGAAAACATGTTTGCTGGGGGCAGTATTGAAACCCTGGCAGGCACCTTAGATATCCCTACTATTCCCGCCTCCTCCGCTGGCCCAGATGTTCGCGAGATGATTCTTGGCTCAGAGGGTCGCATGGGCATCATTACCGAAGTCACTGTGCGTGTGACGCCATTGCCCGAGACAGAGTCATTTCAGGTGATGTTCTTTCCCTCATGGGAAGTAGGTTTAACCGCCGCTCGCGCACTTATTCAGCAGCGCATTCCACTGTCCATGGTGCGCCTGAGTAACCCAATAGAAACCACCAGCCTGCTGTATATGGGTGCCGGTGAAGATTCCAGCGGCGTTGTTGCCCTGGAAGCCGCTCTGGCCGAAAAAGGCATTGGTGCCGGCAAGGTAATGATGACCTTTGGCGTGACCGGCGCACCCAAGCAGTGCGCCCTGGCCCATGAGATGGCCATAGAACAGTGCACCTCCCTTGGCGGCGTAGCCGATCAAGCGGGCCTAGGTGATAATTGGGCCCATGGCCGTTTCCGTGCACCCTATTTACGCGATCCACTAGGAACAGCCGGCTATGCTGTAGACACTATGGAGACCGCAATGGATTGGTCAAAAGTACCCCAGGCAGTCGACAAAATAGAAAGCGCTATTCGCAATGGCCTTTCCGATGAAGGGGAGCAGGTACACGTCTATACTCACCTCAGTCATGTCTATGGTCAGGGTTCGAGCATCTACACCACCTATTTATTCCGTTTTGGCGATAGCTATCAGACCGCCATGGCACGTTGGGAAAAACTCAAAGCAGCTGGCGCCAATGAAATAGTTGCCTGCGGCGGCACCATTAGCCATCAACACGGCGTGGGTACAGATCACCGTAACTATTTAGCGGCCGAAAAAGGCGAATTGGGCCTAGCCGCCATTAATTCTCTCTGTGAATTATTTGACCCCAATGGTCAGATGAATCCCGGAAAACTTCTACCAGACAGTAAATAAACTATGGAAAGATCGAATCTACTCGCCCAGATGCGCAAAGGCGAACAGCTTGACTGGGATATTATTGTTGTCGGCGGCGGAATTACCGGTGCCGGTGTGCTCCGCGAGGCAGCTCGACGGGGTTATCGTACCCTGCTGCTCGAGCAGCAAGATTATTCCTGGGGTACCTCCAGCCGTTCGTCAAAAATGGTCCATGGTGGCCTGCGCTATCTGGCCGCGGGTGATTTAAAACTCACCAAGCATTCGCTGCTAGAGCGTGAGCGTCTGCTGACTGAAGCCCCTGGGCTGGTCGATCGAATTACCTTTTACTTTAGTCTCACCAAAGGGCTGTTTCCCGGTCGTCTGGCTATGTCGGTGATTCTGCTTATCTATGATTTTATTGCTGGCATTCGAGACCATCGCTACTGCAGTAATAAGGTGCTTCAAGAGCGTTTTGTCGGACTCAATGACAAGCATCTAAAAGGCGCGAGCGCCTATACCGATGCCATGGTTGATGATTCGCGACTGGTGCTACGGGTACTGCAAGAAAGTGTTGCTGCCGGTGCCTCGGCACTAAATTATGCCAAGGTTAAAAATCTAATCATTGAGCAAGACCAGGTGGTTGGAGCGGTGCTGGATGACGCTGAAAATGGCGGCAGCATAGAACTCCGCGCCCCCGTGGTAATTAATGCCACAGGTGCCTGGGCAGATCGTCTACGCAATAAGCTCAACCCAGAAAAACGTGTGCGTCCACTGCGTGGTAGTCACCTGATTATTGCCAAGAAGTTAATGCCTGTTACCGATGTGCTTACCTCATTGCATCCAGTAGATCATCGCGGCGTCTATGTGTACCCCTGGGAAGGCGCCACCGTTATCGGCACCACGGATCTGGACCACCAGGAAGATCTGGATATCGAGGCGAGCATTGCTCAGTCGGAAGTCGACTATCTAATCGAATCCTTTAACTTCCAATTCCCCAACGCGCAAATTTCAGAGAGCGACATTATTTCCTCATGGGCTGGAGTGCGTCCAGTGATCGGGTCCGAGAAATCCAAAGACCCTTCTAAAGAACGTCGAGATCATGCCGTATGGTCCGATCAGGGCCTGATTACCGTGAGTGGCGGTAAGCTCACCACCTTCAGGTTAATCGCCTTAGACGCTTTAATAGCAGCTAAGGAACGTTTGCCCGAACCACAACCATTCACCGATGACAGAGTATTTAGCCCGCCTACCATGACTGCTGAGGCCCTAGTGCCTAGTAATCCTGTCTGGGGCCAACGACTACTGGGTCGCTATGGTTCCAGTGCAAAAACCTTATTGGACGAAGCCTCTCCTGCCGAGCATCAGCGTATTGGTGTCACAGATTTTTGCCTTGCAGAATGTCGCTGGGCCCTGCGCCATGAATCCGTAGAGCATCTCGATGACCTGCTACTGCGCCGCACTCGACTCGGTATGGTGTTGGTTAATGCCGGAGAAGAACTCTTCACCGATCTCGAAAAAATGTGTATGGCTGAGTTGGGTTGGAACAAACAGCAGTGGCAAGATGAATTGGCACGCTATCAGGATATTTGGCAGAGGTTTTACAGCTTACCTAAAAAGTAAATTCTCTAAAAAGCATCTCCATTAAAAACAACAAAAAGACAATTGCTATGGGAAACTCAAACTACGTACTGGCCATTGATAATGGCACCCAAAGTGTTCGCGCGATGGTGTTCGATGGTGACGGCGGACTCGTCGCCAAGTCTAAGGTTGAGATAGAACCGTATTTTTCTACCCAGCCAGGCTGGGCAGAACAGCAACCGGATTACTTTTGGTCGGCACTCTGCCAGGCCTGTCAGGAACTTTGGCCACAGTTAGATTTTCCCCGAGAAGAAATTCAAGCAGTCTCAGTCACCACCCAGCGCGCTACAGCAGTGGCCATGGGTAAGGATGGCAAACCAGTGCGCGCTGCCATTAGCTGGCTGGACCAGCGACAGGTAGACAGCAAACCAAAACTCGGGGCCTTTGAATCCCTGCTCTTTACGCTGGTTAAAGCCAAAGATTCCGTGGACTCTTTTCATGCCCAAGCAGAAGCCAACTGGATCGCCCAAAAAGAGCCCGAGCTCTGGTCAAAGGTCGACAAGTTTTTACTACTCTCTGGCTATCACAACTATCAGCTCACCGGCCGTTACACAGATTCTATTGCCAGTCAGGTTGGCTTTGTTCCCTTCGATTTTGAAAAACTGGAATGGGCCAAAAGCAAGGACTGGAAATGGCGTGCCCTACCCGCTATTTCCCGTGAAATGTTACCCGAGTTAGTGGCCGCCGGTGGCACCCTGGGTCAGATAACCGCTGCAGCCAGTGACCAGACGGGTATCCCCGCAGGTCTGCCACTAATCGCCTGTGGTTCCGATAAAGCCTGCGAAGTGTTGGGTACTGGCTGTCTTGATAACGAAACTGGCAGCCTAAGCTATGGCACCACCGCAACCTTTAACATTACCAGCGACAAATACCTCGAAGCCATTCCGTTTTACCCTGCCTACCCAGGTGTTATTCCAGACACCTTTAATGTCGAGATGATGGTGCAGCGTGGCTATTGGATGGTCAGCTGGTTTAAACAAAACTTTGGACTATACGAACAGCAGCAGGCGGAGGAAAAGGGCGTCGCACCAGAATCTTTATTCGACGACCTACTTAAACAGGTACCCGCCGGCAGTATGGGACTTATGTTGCAACCCTACTGGGGTGGTAGCCAAAGTGAATCGGGCCCAGAAGCAAAAGGCGCAATGATTGGTTTTGGTGAGGTACATACCAGAGCCCATATCTACAGAGCCATGATTGAAGGCTTAACTTATGCCTTGCGCGAAGGTAAAGAGCTGGTAGAAAAACGCAGTGGCCAGCCATTAAAACGCATGATGGTTTCTGGTGGTGGCTCTCAGAGTGATGAAATTATGCAGATTACGGCAGATATTTTTGCCATGCCTGTTGAGCGGCCTCATACCTATGAAACCTCAGCACTGGGTGCAGCGATTGCTGCAGCTGTCGGCTGTGGAATCCATTCGGACTTTGCAACCGCAGTAGACAGTATGACCCACCCTGGCGACTGTTTTATGCCAGATGCGGACAACCAGAAAATTTATAATGAGCTTTACAGCAAGGTGTATAAAAAAATGTACCAGAGCCTAAAGCCGAGTTATGAAAAGATACGATCGATTACGGGTTACCCCGCCTAAAAAATCATCTGCTCTAGAAACAACTTGGGCGGAGCTATTTGTTAGAGCTATTTATTAGCGCTAATAAATAGCTCCGCCCAGACATCTTGTACTTCTTCTCTTAACTTCTTCTCTTAACTTTTTCTAATTACTCTTTCTATTTTCTTCTTTGCTTAACTCTCCTAATAAAGAGTATTTATGCAACAGAAGTCGTGCGCTGATTTTGCACCTCATTGTAGTAGGTAATAATATCAGTAGTTTTACCGAGAGCCGTTGCAGCCTGAACATCAGCTGATGACATACCAACAGTTAATTGCGCATCATTAACATTGAGATCCAGATGCAGAGCACCCGCCTGAGTATAGGCAGCAGCCCATTCCGTAATAGCCGAATCAACATCAGCAACCACAGCGCTAAAGTTGGCTGAACCACTATCCGCAGTGGCGGTTTTTATATCCGAAACTGCAGTGGCGACATCCGCATCAAGAGCTTGCCATTCAGTGAGAATCGCTTGCAAGTTAGTTTCAATCTCAACCGTTTGCGCAGACATGGCCGCAAAGTTTTTAGACAGTATATGTAACGTAGCTACGTCTGCCGTCAAACCCGTGATCTGCGTTTCATCGGCTTTAATCGCTGCGTTATCAGCCTTAATTTTAAGACCATCGATAGCAATATAAGTACTGGCCACTGCAATCGCAGGCCCAAGTACAAACCAGACTAGAGCGCCTTCAGGGAACGCCGCAATAGTAGCCACAATACCCAGTGTCAGAGCAACACCATCGACGATACCTAGAGCCACGATCGATGCTGTCAGACTTTTAATTTCAGCATGTAGCGTATCAATATCCGCATTGAGCTTATCAATCTGCGCCTGATCAGCTCTGGCTGCTTTAGTTGAATCAGTGGCAATAGTTTGCAGGTTAGTGGCTAGAGTCGGCAACTCATCTTTAAAGCCTTTAATAGCATTAAGGGCACCCGTAATAAACGTAACAATTAGACCTAGGGTACTGCTCACATTGGCTAAATCTGAATTCAGACCACTCAGAGCGCCCTTATTAGTAGGGTCAGTTTCTAGAGTCTGCGCCTGCATCTTGGCATTGGCCAATAGCTGGGTAATGCTATCGTTATAGTTTTTTATTTCATCGGGCACATTAAGTAATCGGGCCATAACATTATTAACCCAGGTCAAAGCGCCTGCATCTGCCGCTTCATAGGCAGTGACAAACTCAGCCCAGTCTGGCGGGTTTTGATTAAGAGTCGGTAAACTTGATGAAAGAACACTGGTGACCAACGTATTGACCGCCACAACATTTTGTTTATAAGAGGTTTGTTTTACTGCTAGTGATAGAGCATTTTTTTTGATTGCTTGTGCTAGAGCCATAATGGCGTCCTCTGTGATTAAGTTTATGTTTTTTTGCTTCTTTCACATCTAAGCGCGGCCAGACTAGTGACTTGGAAAAGTAAAAACAGGAACCAGGGCGCAGTTTCTTGGGGAGGGGTGAGAGATCAGAGATGCAGCACAGAAAAGTTATGACGCTGTAGGCATTGCGTATACAGAAGTGTGACTTCGAGAGACTTATTTAATTTTTGTAGCGGTTACTGATGTCGAGTAGCCCGCACTTTCATTTCCAGCGACCCCACCATTTCATCTCCAGTTACCCCGCCCTGTGATCTCCAGTAACCCCGCCCTGTCATCTCGACAGAGCGTAGCGACGAGAGATCTCTTTGCCACCAGGTAACGAGCCCTACCATCTACACCAATAGATTTTCTTTCTTACAGTGCTCCAACGTAGTATCTAGAGCGATAGCCACCGCTGCCATCATTTCGTCAATCTGTTCATTGGTAATAATCAATGGCGGACAGAAGCCCAGACTCGAACCGGCCACTGCACGAATTAGTAGGCCATTATCCTGCGCGACTTTCTGCGCATAGCCTCCCACGGCACCCCCGACGAAAGGCGCACCAGTTTCTTTATTCGCGACTAGCTCTATAGCACCAATCAAACCCATACCACGAACTTCGCCGACCAGAGGATGATCACGGAATTCTGCCAGACGCTTTTGCAGATACTCACCAGTGACAGCGGCTTTCTCAAAAATATTATCGCGTGTGTATATTTCCAAAGTCTTTAGGGCGACCGCACAGGCGACTGGATGACCAGAGTAGGTATAACCATGGCCAAAGGCACCGGCAGTGGCGCTCTGCTCGATCATGGCGTCATACATCTCACGCCGAATAGCCGAGGCACTAATGGGCATATAGGCCGATGACAGCTGTTTGGCAAAGGTCATCATATCCGGAGTTTCAATACCCATAGTCGTGCAACCAAAGTCATTGCCGGTGCGACCAAAGCCTGTAATCACTTCGTCAGCCCAGAACATAATGTCGTACTTATTAAGGACAGCCTGTACCTTCTGGTAATAACCTGCGGGGGGCACAATAACGCCACTGGCACCTGTTATAGGTTCAGCTATAAAAGCAGCGATAGTATCTGGGCCTTCGCGCACAATCATGTTCTCGAGATTGCCGACAATACGATCGACAAATTCTGTTTCAGATTCTTCACCCTGCTTACCGCGATAATAGTGCGGGTGATCCGTGCGCAGTATTCCCAGGGCATCCACTGGCAGATCAAAGTGATTCTGTGTGACAGGCAATCCAGTGAGAGACGCAGCGGCCACGGTGACCCCATGATAGGAGCGCTCTCGAGCAATAATTTTACGGCACTCTGGCTTGCCGATGGCTTCGTGGTAATAGCGCAGCAATTTGATATGGGTATCGTTGGCATCACTGCCGGAGTTGCCAAAGGACAGCATGGCATCCTGCATAGGAATCATATCCGCCAGTTTGTCGGCGAGATCAATGGCTACCTGATGAGTCTTACCACCAAACATATGGCTAAAGGTGAGCTTGCTCATCTGCTCGGTAGTGGTATCTATTAGCTCCTGATTGCCATAACCCAGGGCGGTGCACCAGAGGCCAGCCAGACCCTCAAGATATTTATTACCGTCTTTATCCCACACATAACAGCCCTCACCCCGTTCGATGGTGATCTGTTCAATGGCCTTAAAGTTAGTTGTCGGATAAATTAAATGTGTCATCGGCTACGCTCTATTTACTTAGGTTTTCTGTGCTTATTAAGTTACTGATCGATACCACCGACACAGATATATTTGATTGCCATATAGTCATCCATACCGTATTTGGAACCTTCGCGGCCACTGCCAGATTCTTTTACGCCTCCAAAGGGTGCCATCTCGTTGGAAATAATGCCTTCGTTGACACCAATAATGCCGTACTCAAGCTGCTCTGAAACTCGGTACACGCGACCAATATCTCGCGAGTAAAAATAGGCCGCCAAACCAAACTCTGTGTCGTTGGCCATCTGCACCACTTCTTCTTCGGTTTCGAACTTAAACAGTGGCGCGACTGGGCCAAAAATCTCTTCAGAGAAAACTCGCATATCGCGGCTAACATTGGTGAGAATAGTGGGATCAACAAAGTTACCCCCCAACTTACTTCGTCCGCCACCCAGAGTCACAGTTGCCCCTTTGGCCACAGCATCATCAATAAAGGCGCAGACCCCATTGGCGGCTTTTTCATCAATTAGTGGGCCGACAGTTACGCCCTCTTCGGCACCATTGCCAACCTTTAAGCCCTTGACTGCATCGGCTAATTTAGCCGCAAATTCATCGTACACTCCGGCCTGAATAATCAGGCGATTGGAGCAGACGCAGGTTTGCCCGGCATTGCGATATTTGGACACCATGGCCCCCTGAACCGCGGCATCGATATCCGCATCATCAAAAACAATAAAGGGTGCATTGCCCCCCAGTTCCATAGAGGTACGCTTTACGGTTTGGGCGCACTCGGCCATTAACTGCTTGCCCACAGGGGTAGAACCCGTGAAGGTTACTTTGCGAACAATGGGGTTGCTGGTGATTTCGGCGCCAATTTCCGCGGTGCGACCAGTCACTATATTGACCAGACCCTTGGGGAATCCCGCTCTTTCAGCCAACTCCATCAGTGCCAGTGCAGACAGGGGCGTAGCATTGGCCGGTTTACAGACCACGGCACAGCCTGCAGCAATCGCCGGCGCAATTTTGCGGGTCAGCATGGCATTGGGGAAGTTCCAGGGAGTAATACAGGCGACCACTCCCACTGGCTGCTTGATTACCATTACCCGCTTGTCATTGGAGGGTGCTGGAATAATATCCCCATACACACGTTTGGATTCTTCGCTAAACCATTCTACATAGCTCGCACCATAGGCAATTTCACCTCGGGCCTCCGCCAGCGGCTTGCCCTGTTCGGCGGTTAGAATCTGGGCCAGGTCTTCTTGGTTTGCCATCATCAGGTTAAACCAGTTGCGCAGCATTGCGGCGCGCTCTTTAACCGTCGTTTTAGCCCAGGCTTTTTGTGCAACCTCAGCAGCCTCAATCATGCGGCGGGTCTCAGCGGTGCCGCATTTGGCGACGGCGGCAACAGTCTCGCCGGTGGCTGGGTTGGTAACCGCGAGGGTTTCTCCGCTATCTGCATCTACCCACTGGCCGTTGATGTAGGACTGGGTTTTTAATAGGCTGGCATCTTTCAAGTTAAGCGTCATTGGGATTCCTGTGGTTAGTACTGCAATCAAGGCTTGTAGCATAGTCGATTATTGAGTAAATATAGAGGGATTGGAGCCATATCAGCAATACCCATGATTAGGTAGTAACATCAGCCTTAATCACGTATAACAATCAGTAATATCAATGACCCCTGTCATCATTATGTCGGATGCTCAATTACATTTTGTGCGCGATGGAATCCATACCCATCTGGTGCTGCCCGCGGCCACAGTCTGTGCACTGGTGCCGCAGCTGAATCCTATTTTTGGCAGTTACCAATGGCTGCGCATCGGCTGGGGTGACTACCATTATTATGGTAATGAGCAGCAAACCAAGCTGATGGGCCTGCGCGCTCTACTGCTGCCCACCTCATCGGTTGTGGCTCTACTGGGCATTGACGATCTGCGTAAGGACCTGCCAGAGAACGCGGTGCTGTACAGTATTTCTATTAGCGGCTCAGTGATGGATTCTCTAGCCCTATTTGTTAGTCGTTACTTTAAATTAGATAAGAGCAATCAGCTGACCAGAGTTAGAGAGCGCGCCAATGGCGAGCAGTTTTTTAAGTCTCGAGGTGTCTATACCATAGCCAATACCTGCAATAACTGGACCTCCTATGGTCTGCGCACGGCGGGCCTGAGCCTTAATCCAGTATTTAACATTTTCCCCAGTCAGGTAGAGCGCAGCGTGCGCAAAAATGGCTACCTCCCGCTAGAACCTTAAATCTATCCCTGGTTTTACCCATTTGAGGGTATTAGTGTTTTTTTCGCTGGCCAGTACCCTGAGGGCTCTTTATTACAAGCAAGTATTACTAGCAGCTATTACAAGCCGCTATTGCTAGCAACTATTCATTAAGACCAACCCTCAGGTGCACCATGGCAGTAACCAACAGCAAGCTAGACATTGATTTTGATCAGTACGATACCGACGCAATCAATAAAAAGGATAAGGCGCATTTTCTGCATCCCTGGCAGATATTCGATACCTTTGCCGAGGAAGGTGCACTGCCTATAGCGGCTGCCGAAGGCGCCTATATTTACGACAGTAATGGCACCCGTTACCTAGATGCTGTGGGGGGACTCTGGTGCACTAATATAGGTATGGGCCGGGAAGAAATGGCAGATGCGATCGCCGATCAGGTTCGTCAGATGGCCTATGCCAGTCCCTTTGTGGATATGACCAATATTCCCGCTGCAACCCTTTCGGCTAAGCTTGCAGAACTAGCCCCCGGTGATCTCGACCATGTGGCCCTGTCCTGTGGTGGTTCTACGGCGATTGATACGGCTTACCGCCTGATCCACTTTTACCAGAACTGTCGCGGCAAACATGCCAAGAAACATATTATTTCTCGGGTTAACTCCTATCACGGTTCTACCTATGCGGCCATGTCGATTGGTGGTAAGCCGGGCGATCACCCCCCTGAGTTCGATTACATTCAGGACACGATTCACCATATTTCCTGCCCCAACTATTACCGTGCAGAAGGGGATATTAGCGAAGCTGCGTTTCTCGCCGCCAAGCTTAAAGAGCTGGAAGATAAGATTCTTGAAGTCGGCCCCGATAAGGTTGCCGCCTTTTTTGCTGAGCCTGTATTTGGTGCCGGTGGCGTTATTGTTCCCCCTACAGGCTACCATCGCGGTACCTGGGAAATCTGTCAAAAATACGATGTGCTCTATGTCTCTGACGAGGTAGTTACTGCTTTTGGCCGTTTAGGCCACTGGTTTGCATCGAAAGAAGTGTTTGATTTTCAGCCAGATATTATCTGTTCGGCAAAAGGTCTGACCTCGGGCTACCAGCCTCTGGGTGCCACCATTTACTCGAGCAGAATTCACGATGTGATTAGTGAGCTGGGTCATGGCCGCTGCTTCACTCATGGTTATACCTATTCTGGTCATCCGGTTGCCTGCGCTGCGGCGCTGAAAAATATCGAAATTATGGATCGTGAAAAACTACTGCCCCATGTTCAGGATATTGGCCCCTACTTTCAGGCACAGCTAAAAACCCTCGCCGACCTACCCATCGTGGGTGATGTGCGCGGCATTGGCCTGATGGCCTGTGTGGAGTTTGTTAAGGATAAGGGCACCAAAGAACTGTTCCCTGAAGAGCTGGATATTGGCAAGTGGATTTCCAATCAGGCCGACAGCAAGGGTCTAATTGTGAGGCCTATTGTTAATCTTAATGTGATGTCCCCGCCGCTGATTATTAATCGCGAACAGGTAGATTTTATTGTTAGCACCCTAAGGGAGAGTATTGTCGCCTGCGTGGACGATCTTAAGCAGCATGGTCATTTCTAATTAAATCGCTCAGGGCATTGTAATTTCGATGACTGGCCCCATCTCATACCTAAGCAAATAGGCTAAATGTTTTAGGGTAGGAACTCAGATGGAACAGTATCGTGGAACCACTATTTTGTCAGTGCGACGCAATGGCAAAGTAATTATTGGCGGTGATGGCCAGGTCAGCATGGGCAACACCATTATGAAAGGCAACGCCCGCAAGGTGCGCCGTCTGTACAAAGATCAGGTTATCGCTGGCTTCGCCGGCGGTACCGCTGATGCCTTCACCCTTTTCGAACGCTTTGAAGCCAAGTTAGAACAGCATCAGGGCAACCTAACCAAAGCAGCGGTTGAGCTGGCCAAAGACTGGCGCACCGACCGCATTCTGCGCAAGCTAGAAGCTCTTCTCGCCGTCGCCGACAGTGAAGCCTCGTTAATTATTACCGGTAATGGTGATGTTATTCAGCCTGAAGATGACCTGATTGCAATTGGCTCCGGTGGTCCCTTTGCCCAGTCAGCGGCCCGTGCCCTGCTGGATAACACCGACATGAGCGCCAGAGATATTGTTGAGCAAGGCCTCAAGATCGCCGGTGATATCTGCATCTATACCAATCACAACAGAACTATTGAAGAGCTCGACTCCAATACTTAAGCGTCTGCTCACTCACAGCAGCTAGGAATACCTATGTCTCAAATGACTCCCCGTGAAATTGTTCATGAGCTCAATCGCCATATTATTGGCCAGGACGATGCCAAGCGTGCAGTGGCCATTGCCCTGCGCAATCGCTGGCGTCGGTCGCAACTCGATGCCGAGATGCGCAATGAAGTCACCCCTAAGAATATCTTGATGATTGGACCCACCGGTGTGGGTAAAACTGAAATTGCCCGCCGTCTGGCACGTTTGGCCAATGCACCCTTCGTTAAAGTTGAAGCCACTAAATTTACTGAGGTAGGTTATGTGGGCAAGGACGTGGAATCTATTATCCGCGATCTTGTAGAAACCTCGGTCAAACAGCACCGTGAAGTAGAAATGATCAAAGTCGCTCAGCGCGCTATGGATGCTGCGGAAGAACATGTTTTAGATGTATTGCTGCCCGCCGCACGGGGTGTTGATTCGGCCAATGAAAAAGACACAGCCACCCGTCAGATATTTCGCAAAAAACTCCGCGAAGGTGCCCTCAATGACAAAGAAATTGAGATTGAACTGAGCCAGGGCCCCGTGGGTGTTGAGATAATGGCACCCCCAGGTATGGAAGAGATGACCTCGCAGTTGCAGGGTATGTTTAGCAGCATGGGCAAAACCAAAACCGCCCCGCGCAAAGTCACCGTCGCCGAAGCCCTTAAACATCTTAAGGATGAAGAAGCCGCAAAGCTGGTGAATGAAGAAGAAATTAAAGCCGGTGCTGTTGAAGCCGCCGAGCAAAATGGCATTGTCTTTCTCGATGAGATCGACAAGGTGTGCCGCCGCGGTGAAGCCAGTGGTGCGGATGTATCTCGAGAAGGTGTGCAGCGCGATCTGCTGCCGCTTATTGAAGGCAGTACCGTGTCCACCAAGTACGGCATGATCAAAACCGACCATATTCTGTTTATTGCCTCTGGCGCCTTTCATCTGGCCAAGCCCTCCGATCTTATTCCTGAGCTCCAAGGTCGACTACCGATTCGCGTTGAGCTTAACGCGCTCGAAATTGGTGATCTGGAACGTATTCTTACCGAACCTAAGGCCTCGCTGACCAAGCAATACATTGAACTGATGGCTACCGAAGGGCTGACCATTGAGTTCACCAAAGAAGGCGTACGCCGCATGGCTGAGATAGCCTTTGAGGTTAACGAAGGCACCGAGAATATTGGTGCTCGCCGTCTACACACTATTTTGGAGCGCCTGCTGGAAGAGATTTCCTTTGATGCTTCAGATCTGGGTGCCAAAGGTGAAAGTATCATCATCGATGCGCCCTTTGTTGAGAAGCATCTGGGTGAGTTAGCCAGCAATGAAGACCTAACGCGATTTATTCTTTAAATGGCGAATCTAGACATGCCAGTTCCCAGCCGTATTCTAGTCAGTGAGCAGAAAGATGCCCTGAATATGGAATACCAGGGTGATGTGCGCTTTCAACTGCCCGCCGAGTACCTGCGCGTTTTTTCCCCTAGCGCGGAGGTACGCGGCCACGGCAAAGGTCAGGAAGTACTCCAAACCGGCAAGCGCCATGTGGGTATTCAGGCCCTGGAGAAATCTGGTAACTATGCCATTCGCATTACCTTTAGTGATGGCCATGATACTGGCATCTTTTCCTGGGACTATCTCTTTGAGTTAGGGACCAATCACACCGATAACTGGGCCAACTATCTACAGCGACTGCATGACGCCGGCGAGTCACGAGATCCCGATGTTCAGGTGGTTAAACTCTCCTAAAAATTCCCTAAATAGGCTCAGTGCCGCTACAATAGGTTGCTACAGTGGATTGCTAAAATAGTCCGCTGAAATTCAGGAGAATGCTGCGCCAATGTCTGATAAAACAACCCATTTTGGTTACAAAACCGTCAACGTAGAAGAAAAGGCCGACAAAGTCGCCGAAGTCTTCCATTCTGTTGCCGCTAAATACGACCTAATGAATGACCTTATGTCTGGTGGCGTCCATCGTCTGTGGAAGCGCATCACCATAGAAATGTCTGGTGTGCGTCGCGGCGACAAGGTGTTGGATATTGCGGGCGGTACCGGCGACCTAACCGCCAAATTCTCACGAATTGTGGGCAGTGAAGGCACAGTGGTATTGGCCGACATTAATGATTCCATGCTCAAGGTTGGCCGTGATCGTCTGATGGATCGCGGTGTAGTGAACAACGTGCGCTTTTCTCAGGCCGATGCCCAGTATCTGCCCTTCCCCGACAATACGTTTGATGTAATTACCATTGCCTTTGGCCTGCGTAATGTCACCGACAAAGACTTGGCCCTGCGCTCTATGTTGCGGGTATTAAAACCCGGTGGCCGTTTGCTGGTGCTGGAATTTTCCAAGCCAGCCAATCCAGTACTTTCCAAGGTTTACGACACCTACTCCTTTAGCATTCTACCCAAGCTGGGCAAGCTATTTGCCGACGATTCCGATAGCTATCAGTATCTGGCTGAATCAATTCGCATGCACCCAGACCAGCAGACATTACAAAATATGATGGATGATGCCGGCTTCGCCAACACCGACTTTCACAATATGACCGGTGGCGTTGTAGCCCTTCACCGGGGAGTGAAGCCTTAGTGTTATTTGCCGCATTACAGTCAACGGCACTCGAAGGCGTTGAGAACCTGATCAATGCCGCATTGAAGTACGATCCTGCCTCGGCTCGAGATCTGGCTGCATTAGACGGGCAGATTATTCTAGTGGATAGCACCATGCCGCCTCTGTCCATTGCCATGGAAGCTACCGCCAACGGCATCATGTTACACAGCAATTGGAAAGACAGCGCCAGTATCACCATTAGTGGCACCTTAGTGTCGATTGCCAGTATGGCGGTTAACTCTGCCGACACCATGTCTCTGTCTGGTACCGGTGTAAATGTCAGTGGCGATCTGGAAACCCTACGCAAACTCAACACCATTATGGCCAACCTAGATATTGACTGGGAAGCCGCACTGTCCGAGTTACTGGGTGATGTTGCCGCCCATATTATCTGTTCCAATATTCGCAACTCAGCGGGCTTTAGAGCCAACGCGACTGAGCGTGCTAAAACCAGTCTCGTGGATGCCGCTCAGAACCAGTGGCAATTAACCCCAAGCCGCAATCACTATAAAGAATTTATTCAGCAGGTGCGCAGCATAGCAACAGACACTGATCGACTTGCCGCACGGATTGAACGCCTGCGCAAAACTGGAGGCTTAAGCCTGTGATTGGACTTCGCCGCCTCGGTAAAATTATTAGAGTCGCCGGCAAATATCGCCTCGACGCCCTACTAGAAAAAGACCAGCTACCCCTAAGTGCACGCCTGCTGTTATCTCCCGCAGTTCTATTTGGCTCAGGTACCAGCAAAGGTAGCCGCGGCGAACGCCTGCGCAAAGCCTTGGAAGAGCTAGGCCCTATCTTTATTAAGTTTGGTCAGCTGCTGTCTACCCGCCCTGATTTAGTGCCCGACGATATCTGCTCAGAGCTAACCAAGCTGCAAGACAATGTGCCGCCATTTTCGTCAGCTCTGTTTAAGAAAAATATTGAGACAGCTCTCAATGGTAGCGTCGATGATCTGTTCCAAAGTTTCGAAACAGAGCCTCTGGCCTCAGCCTCAATCGCTCAGGTTCATGGCGCGGTATTAGCCGATGGCACTCAGGTGGTCGTTAAAGCCGTGCGCCCCGGCATAGAAAAAACCATTCGCAAAGATATGGCGCTGCTGTATACCCTGGCTCGCCTAATGGCTAAATACAGTGAAGATGGCCGTCGCCTGCACCCTGTCGAAGTGATCAAAGACTACGACAATGTCATTATTGAAGAGCTAAACCTGCAATCAGAAGGTGCTAATACCTCATTGCTACGTAACAACTTTGAAAATTCAAAGCTGCTGTATGTGCCAAAAATATTCTGGTCCCACTCCAACCAAGATGTACTGGTTATGGAGCGTATTTATGGCATTCCCGTTTCGAGTATTGCCGAGATGAACGCCGCTGGCGTGGATATGCAGGTACTTGCAGAACGCGGTGTTGAAATTTTCTTCACCCAGGTTTTTGAAGATAACTTCTTCCATGCCGATATGCATCCCGGCAATGTGTTTGTTGATATTAGTAATCCCAAGCAGCCCTCTTATCAGGCTCTGGACTGCGCGATCATGGGTTCTTTATCCAGCGCCGATCAGTTCTATATCGCTCGCAATCTGCTGGCCATATTCAATCGTGATTATCGTCAGGTGGCAGAATTACATATTCGCTCTGGCTGGGTGGCTAAGGATACCCCCGTGAATGAATTTACCGGTGCTATCCGCTCGGTGTGCGAACCTATTTTTCAGCGCCCATTAGATGAAATATCTCTAGGCCATATTTTGGTCAGTCTTTTTGCGACTGCCCGGCGCTTCAATATGGAAGTGCAGCCCTCTCTGGTGTTGCTACAAAAAACCCTGCTCAATATTGAAGGTCTAGGTCGACAGCTCTATCCGCAGCTGGATCTGTGGACAACGGCAAAACCCTTTTTGGAGAAATGGTTAAAGAATCGCTATTCCCCCAAGAGCATGATCAAACAGATGAAACGCCATATTCCAGACTGGTTGGAATATTTACCCCAGATACCGCCGCTTATTTTTGATGTGCTGCAAAGCAAGCAGGCCAGCAATGATGCTGCTGTGCCTGCAGAAATCGCACCCACCAAATCCAAAGTATTAACGGGCCGCTTAGGCGCCGCTGCTGTGGGTGCTGGTATAGGTTTGGCCTTTCCCCATTGGGCAGAGCCAGTCATGCAATTGCCGGGTAGTAGTCTGATACTGGCTGGGCTGGGACTGTTGATACTGCTGCTGCGCTAGTTACGGTATTATGCGCAGTTGAAACGGGCTAATTTTAACGAGCTAATTTTAACGAGCTAATGTTTATGAGCTACCTAGACGACATTCTCTGGAACAGCGATGGTCTGGCACCCGCCATAGCGCAGGATGCCACGTCTGGTGCTATCCTTATGGTCGCTTGGATGAATCGTGAAGCACTCGAACTGACCGTGACAGAAAATCGCGCGGTGTACTGGTCCCGCTCACGGAAAAAGCTGTGGCGCAAAGGTGAAGAGTCTGGAAACGTCCAGCAGCTTAAAGAACTGCGTCTGGACTGTGATAACGATGTCATTATGATGCAGGTCGAACAGATAGGCGGCATTGCCTGCCACACTGGCCGTGCGTCCTGCTTCTACCGCGTATTGAAAGATGGTCAGTGGACAGCAATCGATCCGGTGATCAAGGATCCTAAGGAGCTTTATAAATGAGTGATCAAGTACTGATAGAGCTAACTAAAGTATTAGAAGCGCGCAAGCAGGCCACCGCAGATGATTCCTATGTCGCCAGCCTGCACCAAAAAGGCCTTAACAAGATTCTTGAAAAGGTGGGAGAAGAGTCCATAGAAACTATTTTGGCGGCTCGAGATGCTGAGATAAGCGGCAACAATGACAAGTTAATTTATGAAACCGCCGACCTCTGGTTTCATACTCTAGTAATGCTATCTCACCTTGGCGAAGATGCCAGCGCGGTGCTCAGCGAACTGGAACGAAGATTTGACTTATCTGGCCTGGACGAAAAGGCACAGAGAGAAACAGACTAACGCTGTAATTTAAAAAAGGAGAGTTGTTATGGGTTTTGGATGGCAAGAATTATTAATTATTTTGGTAATTGTAGCGCTGATTTTTGGTACTAAGAAACTGCGCAATATAGGTTCTGACCTAGGTGGTGCCGTTAAGGGATTTAAAGATTCCGTGACCACCGATGCGGATGCCCAAGAAAAAACTGAAGAATCAGACGAACAGTCCACAGATGCTGAAGCTTCGGTCGAGAAAAAAGACGCTGCCAAATAATCCATGTTCGATATAGGTTTTTCCGAACTACTGATTATCGCGGTCATTACCTTAATTGTAATGGGACCCGAGCGCCTGCCTGAAACAGTACGCACCATTAGCCTATGGCTGGGGCGCATGAAACAGATGCTTTCCAGCGCCCGGCAAGAATTAGAAAATGAAGTCGGTATGGATGATATTCGTCGTCAGCTTCACAATGAAAAAATCATGCGTGATCTTAACGAAACCAAAGATGAGTTAGAAACCAGCTTCACCGAGACCAAGGCAGCCCTTAATAAAGAGCTATCGGATACCAAGGCTGATCTCAGTAAAGAACTTTCCGAAGACCTAGACAGAGATATCTCTGCAGCAACCCCTGATGCACTGGCAGCAGCGCCCACCAAAGATAAGCCAAATGACTGAACAAGAAGCCCTCAGCAGCCAACCCTTTATGAGCCACTTGATCGAATTTAGAGATCGAGTACTGCGCTCTGTGGCAGCGGTGCTAATTATTTTTGCCGGTTTATTTTCCTTTAGTAATGAGCTGTATCTGTATATCTCAGAGCCTATTCGCGAGTACCTTCCCGAATCCTCCAGCATGATCGCCACCGAAATCGCATCGCCCTTTCTAACCCCCTTCAAGCTCACATTGGTGTTATCCATGTTTGCGGCTATGCCCTACATTCTCTATCAAACCTGGGCCTTTCTTGCCCCTGGTTTATACAAGCGGGAAAAGAAAATAGTCATACCGTTGTTTATCTCTAGTGTGGTTTTATTCTATGCCGGCATGGCGTTTGCGTACTACATTGTGTTTCCACTGGTGTTTTTATTCTTCACCAGCATAGCCCCGGAAGGCATTACTGTGATGCCCGATATTCGCAGCTATCTAGACTTTGTACTGAAGCTGTTTTTTGCTTTTGGCCTCAGTTTCGAAATCCCCATCGCCGTGGTTATTCTGTCGTGGATGGGCGCTGTTGACCCAGATAAGCTAGCCAAGAAACGCCCCTATGTGTTCGTACTCTGTTTTGTTTTGGGTATGTTGCTGACGCCACCCGATATTATTTCTCAAACACTGCTCGCCATCCCTATGTGGCTGCTATTTGAAGTGGGGATTTTATTTGGCCGACTGGTTAGCCCGTCCAAAGAATCCGCCTAGAAAAGACCCTTTTTGATCGCCTGATAATGACAGTCTCTCGCACGACGTGAGATGTCTGCGCCGGGTACCGTAAATTCAAAAGCATGAAATCCACCCGGGAAAATCTCGAACTGAGTATCAACACCCGCCGCATTAAGCCTCTCGGCATAGTCAGTATTCTCATCGACAAATGCATCTACTGAGCCCACCGCAATATAAGCCTTGGGCAAACCGGTTAAATCCTCTGCCCGGCTTGGCGCAGCATAGGCCGATGGCGATTCAGCACCCCCACTCATATCTGGGCCCAAATAAGCCTGCCAACCCTTAATATTTGAATTGCGATTCCACACCCTTTCATCGGTGATGCTATGACTAGAGGCTGTAATACCCCGGTCGTCGATCATGGGACAGAGTAGTGCCTGAAAAATGGGCAACACTTCTCCCTGATCCCGGGCTAGTAGCGCGAGTCCAGCAGCCAAGCCTGCACCGGCACTAATGCCACCTATACCAATGCGTGATCCGTCCACGTTGAGCTGCTCAGTGTTACTAAATAACCAGCACAGAGCACTGTAACAATCATCTAAAGGCGCGGGGAAAGGATATTCAGGTGCCAGCCGATAGTCCACAGACACCACCACACAGCCCATTTCTTTAACCATCTGTCGCACGAAATAATCATCCTGCTCCACGCTACCAAGACAGTAACCACCGCCATGAATCCACAGTAATGCGGGCAGATGTTGGGTTTGATCCTCAGGGCGATACACTCGCACCGATACTTCTGGTGCTGCTGAAGCGCCTAAAACAGCCGTGCTCGGGACGCTATAGTCGGTACTGGTAACATTCTCAATCGCGGGCAGTGCCGCCATCAAACCCAGCCGCGCCTGAGCAATAAGCTTGCGTGTCAGCGGCAGATCTGACCAGATATCCATTTTCGGGAATTGTGCCAAGGCAACGGCGAGTTCTGGATCTACTAAGCTCAGGTTCATATTGATTCCTAGGGAGTTTTCTCAATGATTTAGGTCTAACGATCAGTGGTTATTTCGCCGCCTATATACAGCCAACAGTCACTGCTAAGAGTAAACACTGACTTCTCGTGCATGACTCTCTGCTTGCTGTCTTCCAGATAGGTTGCTTTAAATTCCACCCAACCCTGCTGGTCGGTTACCCCTGAACCAACTACCTCCAATGAAACCCATTGCTGAGCCTTCTCAGAGAGTTCCTGGGCAGTTAAACCCTTAGCCATGGGTGCGAACCAGGTCTTTAGCAGATAGTCGCCGTAACCGCCCAATGCATAGGCGCTGTAGCGGGAACGCATCAGCTGCTCCGGTGTTTTTGCCCGTATTTTTCCACTTAACAGCGGCTCGCAGCACTGACTAAATGCTTTGCCGCTGCCGCAGATACAGTTATTTAACATTTCTACCGTCTCTAATTAGATTAATCTCACCAGTCTGGTTTAAAATAATAACTCAAATAGCCGCAGGTGAGCCATAACATGCCAAGTTTAGATATTGTTTCTGAAGTCGATTCAGCCGAAATACTCAATGCCACTGATAATGCCAGTCGTGAACTGACCACCAGATTCGACTTTCGCGGCGTCGATGCCAGCATCACGTTAAAAGACGATGTGGTAACACTCAAGACTGAGGCAGATTTTCAATGTCAGCAATTACTCGACATTCTGCGTATTCAGCTGGTTAAGCGCGGTATAGATCCGACTGTTATCGAGTGCGATGACGAGGCAATCCACAGCGGCAAAACCTTTTCACTGCCGGTTAGCTTTAAGCAGGGTATCGCAGCGGATATCAGTAAAAAGCTCGTGAAGCTGGTCAAAGAGAAAAAGCTCAAGGTCCAGGCTGCCGTGCAGGGCGATGAAGTTAGAATCACCGGCAAGAAGCGCGACGACCTACAGGCCGTAATGGCCGCAGTCCGCGAAGCCGACCTAGGTCAGCCCTTTCAGTTTAAAAACTTCAGAGACTAGCCCTAGATAGAGCGCACATTAATCTTTGGCGACAAACGTCATAGATATACTATTGACGCAGTGCCTGGTGTTTTTGGCGGTGTAACCCTCACCGTCAAATACATGGCCTAAATGTCCATCGCATTTGGCACAGAGGATCTCTACTCGCGAACCGTCTGCATCTGTCTCTCGCCTCACTGCCCCAGCAATTTCGTCATCAAAACTCGGCCAGCCGCAATGGGATGAAAATTTATGCTCAGACCGGTACAGCGGAGCATCGCATTGCTTGCAGAGATACTGACCGCCCTCAAAGTGGTCGGTATAGACACCCACAAAAGGGCGTTCAGTGCCCTTCTGCTGAATCACATACTTCTCATCGGCGCTTAATTCGTTGTACTTATCACTCATTTTTAATCTCTCTAAAGCTGCACAGCTAACCAGAGTTTATCCATTGCCTGCTGTATTTTAAACAATGGTTGTAAGATATTTTGTTGGTCACCTGAGTCTGCAAAATCAGCACCATAGAGGCGCAAAAAGTCTAACCCCGGGTGTCCTAGAGCAGCGTACTCCCAATCAATAATAAACACACCGTTATGGTTTTCAATAATATTTTCTGCGATCAAATCATGGTGACAGATAACCGGCTGCCAATCGCTATTGTCGACGACTCTGGCAACGCTTTCTATCTGCTCTTTCACCCCCGCAGACACACAGTCACCCGATAGCTGATCGAGGTAGCCACGACAATACTGTAAATAGTTGCGCGGAACCATATCAGACATTGGAATAGCCTGAATCTTGCGTAGGGCGTTGGATACCGCCTCCATAGTCGCGCTGTTTTTCAAACTCTGACTGCTGGAAACCTGGCCCTCAATATATTCGCTAACCAGCACCTCATCGCTAATAAAAAATACTCTGGGGATAACACCACTGGAATCTAATAGACCCAGTATTTTTGCTTCTCGCTGGCGGTCAATGCCCAGGGCCTCGCTGATGGGAGAATTAATCCGCACAACCGCTGTAAAGCCTGCTAAGCCCACGAGATAGGTTTTGTTAGTACGGCCTCCCGTAAGCTCTCGGATCAACTCAGGAGCGCTTGTGGGACGTTGGTCGCCACCTATTGCCCAGCTCTGCCAATCAGAGAGGGTTTGCTGAAGTAAAGTTTGGGTTCTGTTCGAAATAACGTTTTCTCCAGGCAAAGTAACCAAGGGTCGCCAACACCAAATACAGGGTAAACATAACAGCAGTTTGATACAGCTCTCGATCGAGATACAGGAAGATAGAAACGCTATCAATAACAATCCAGTACAGCCAGTTCTCTACGACTTTTCGGGCCACCATTACCGTGGTCAGAATACTGGCCCAAGTGGTAAAGGAATCTATGTAGGGCAGCCTAGCTTCCGTCGTCGCAGAAAGCAGGTAACCTGATATGAGTGTAGCCAGTATAATCACAGCCATGGCGATAAGATGCTGTTTCGCCGTCCAGACAGACAGGGCAATGCCCTCATTATCAGAGCCTCCCCGCTGCCACTGGTACCAGCCATAAATAGCCATGGCCATATAATAAACGTTTAATGCAGACTCCATGTACAGGCTAACATCGCCAAAAATCACCACATAAACAGCCGTGCTAAAAAAAGCGCAGTACCAACACAGGCTATTCTCTTTCATGGCCAGAACAAGGTAGGCGATGGATAAGACCACCGCCACTGTCTCTAGGTTAACCCAATCGAACATTACTACAGTGCCTCGTAGCCGGGAATTATTTTGGCCACATAAATCGCCATATTAAATTCCTTATAGCAGGCGGCAATAGTGTCCTGCACCGCTTTCATGGCATGCTCATGCTCATACTCACCCTGAACCACGGTACTGGTCGGAAAGGTGGTCACCTTGAGATTATCAAACAGATTAATCTTTTCAATAAAGCCCTGAATCGGTGGAACAAAATCTTCCCGATTCGGGTACATGCTGATATCGATGGTTACTTGCATAATACTGCTCCTATTAAACAGCTATTAACAATCGTTAGAAATCGTATTTACCGCTAACACCAAACATACGGGGTTCACCGAACTGGTAGTAAGGTTCCGTTGCATAAAATTTGCGGGGGTCATTACCAAAACCACCGAACCCACGGACAATAACCTCTTCATCGGTTAAATTACGTCCCCATAGAGACAGTTCCCAATAACCAAAATTATAGTCTAGGCTGGCATTGAGTAGTTCATAAGACTCAGACTGTTCGCCATGACTGGATGACAGGTAAAACTTATCCTTACCTTCGAAATCAATACTGAGGGTCGCACTGTCAGTAACCTGTGCGGTGCCGCCAAGCGCAAATTGATAACCTGGAGCATGAGCCTGATCACGACGGTTAAGGTCGGCAGAAAGTGGTATATCATATTCCGTTGCTAACAGACCAACCGTACCGAACAGTGCCAGGGTCTCGGTCGCCAGCCAATTAAACTCAAGCTCAACACCATAGTTGCTACCCTCGGCTGAATTGCCAAAATAGTCAGTAAAGCTAACCGCATTACTGTCTACTCGGGACTGCACTAGCGACTGCTTGATCTGAATATCATCACGCTGCTGATAGAACATCGCCACCTGAGCCTGAAGTTTGTCATCTAACCATCGGCCCTTGGCCCCTGCCTCATAATTAAGCATAAGCTCCGTATCGAATTCACGATCTTCCGCAGACAGTGAGGCATTGCTGTTCACGCCACCCGCCTTGTATCCTCGCGAGATCAATCCATAGACCATAGTCTGTGCCGATAACTGATATTGCAGGACGATTCGGCCGCCCCAAATATCTTCGTCCACCTTATGAGCCACCAGATCACTATCGGTATAAGCTGCCTGACGATTTTCAAATCGCACGCCAGTGGTAAGCATCAGTGTCTCAGTAAGCTGAGTATCAAGCTGACCATAAATAGCCTGATTGGTGGTATCAAAATTGCTGACAAAGTCCCCAGTCGCGTAGGTGTATTGACGCAATAACTCTTCGTCCTGCTCGCGCCAGTAGACACCAGCAACCCAGTCTGTAGTGCCATTAAAAATCTGGGCTGAGTCCTGAGACACTAGCTTCAGATCAATACTGCCGTTTTGGCGCTCACGGACATAGTTGTCGGTAGAACTGTATTCCCAGCCTGCGCAGGGTTGACCTGTGCAGATATCAGGGAAGGCCCAGTCTTCATCAAAACCATATTCAAGATTACTGTCTGCAAAGCTAATCAGACTGACTAACTCAATGTTGTTATTCGTCTGCCAGTTACTCTGAAATGCCACTGCCGTAGATTCCTGCCGGTCATGACCAGGGCTATCCGATAAGGTGTTGCGAGTATTATCCAAAGAGAAGCCATCGTAGCCATTGTCAGCATTAACATGAAAAACGGTTAGTTTGAGATCTAAATCTTCACTGGCCTGCCAATCAAGAATTGAGCGCACACTAAGCTCATCAATATTGTCTGTGTCATCCCGCTGTAAAAAATCATTGCGGATATAGCCGTCACTGCGGTGCTGCTGCACAGCAAAGCGATAGCCCATATCTTCGTTTACTGGGCCACCCATGGCCGCAGACACGGTCTGCGTATTGTAATCACCTAGAGAGACTTCCAGATTACCCTGAGTCTGTTTGCTGGGTTGATTAGCGCTAAGGTTAATCAGACCCGCCAGCGCATTGGCACCGTAAAGTGTGCCCTGAGGACCGCGCAGTATTTCAACTTGGGCGATATCCATAGTAGTTGCAGCGCCAGCAATACCAGTGAAGTCGATGCCATCGACCAGAATACCAACAGAGGGATTTAGCGGCTCAATAAACTGACTGCGCTCACCAATACCTCGAATTTGGATAAAGCGGCCACGCGAAGCGCCGCTGGAGAAATTCACATTGGGTGCCAAATTAAGTAGCTGCTCTAAATGCCGCGCCTGACGCTGGCCGATAGTCTGGCTGTCGAATACTGTAATACTCGCCGCCGTTTTCAGCAGGCCCGCATCACGAAAATCTGAGGTGACAATAACCTCTTCAATAACATTGTTGGCCAGCGAGGCACTCGAGACGAGAGCAGAAAAAAGAACAGCAACAAGAGCAGAGATAATAGTTGGGGCGATAACCCCGAGGGTTTTGTTAAAAAATTTGGACGGTTGTTTAAAACAGCATTTAGGTAAACGGTACATAGATAATAAACGATACATAGATAAAGAGCCTCAGTAACAGTAGTTAAGGAGACCCGGAGGCAAAGACGGAGACAAGGGCAAATAAAGCAGTTAGTCCTATTCCTACGCCGGCATAATCCGGATCAGGTTCAAAGGGTGCATCTCAGGTCAACTTGCGTTGGCCGCCCCTTAGGAAACGCAGGCATATTACCATCAGCCAGCGCGCAGATACAGAAGACTAACAACATATTTTTTGCTCAAGATTAATGGTCGCTTTTTACAATTAACGCTATGATTAAAAAAACTTAAAAGGAATCACCATGGCGCAGTCACTCAAAACAATAATTCTCGCGGTTACAGCGATTTTTCTACTCAGCGGCTGCAGTGCCAAACCCGCTGACAGTGCGCTGACATCCGAGCAGGCCATCAGCCTGTTAGACGAACTATTTATGGAGGAGCTGAACCAAAGTCCCGAATACCTCACCTACTTGGGTATGCGGGAACGTTACGATGAGTGGAACGATATCTCTGATGCCGCCGCAGAGCGCGGCTTAGCAATGACTAAGCGACATCTCGCCCAGGTCAAAGCGATAGACACCGCGGCGTTTAACGCGTCCGCCAAGCTCAGTGTCAGAATGTTTATTGAACAGTCCGAGCAGTCAATCGCAGGACACCAGTGGCGTCATCACAATTACCCAGTCAACCAGATGCGCGGGGTTCACAGCATGGTGCCATCGTTTTTAATCAACCAGCATCTAATCGCGAACTATCAGGAAGCCGAAGCCTACATTGGTCGCATTAAAAACTCGGCGCTACTCATGGAGCAACTTTTAGACCAGCTAAAAACCCGTGAAGAGAAAGGTATTATTCCGCCGCAATTTGTTTTCCCTCGGGTGCTTAAATCTATTGACAACATTCTCTCCGGTGCGCCCTTTGATGCTGCCGATGACCAACCGAATGGGGGCATTAAAGACAGCACTATTCTTGCGGACTTTCGCGCCAAAATAGCGGCTGCGGAACTATCCAAACCGGAACAGAAACAGCTGCTTACAGAGGCTAATAATGCCCTACGCGACTATCTGGCCCCGGGCTACCAAAGTATCCATAACTATATGTCGGCGCTGCAAACCAACGCTGACCAGCGACATGGAGTATGGAAATTTCCCGACGGCGAGGCGTTTTATAACTTTGCTCTTAGGCGCACAACCACCACGGATCTGACTGCCGATGAAATCCACCAGATTGGCCTAACAGAAGTTGATCGTATTCAGAACGAGATGCGGACCATTATGAAAACCCTGGGTTTCGATGGCGATCTCAAGGCTTTCTTTGACTTTACCCGCAACGACAAGCAGTTCTACTACCCAGATACAGCGGCCGGCAAGCAGGCATATCTCGACAGAGCAACGGCGGTAATAGATCGCATGCAAAGTCGCCTCGACGAACTCTTTATCACCAAACCCAAAGCCCCGCTGCAAGTTAAAGCCGTCGAACCATTTCGTGAAGCCTCGGCCGGCCAGGCGTTTTATCAGAGCCCCGCTCCAGATGGCAGTCGCCCGGGCACCTACTTCGCCAACCTTTATCGCATGAGTGATATGGCCAAATACCAGCTGGAATCTCTTGCCTATCACGAGGGTCTTCCAGGCCACCATATGCAGATATCCATTGCTCAGGAATTAAAGAATATTCCTAAGTTTCGCCTCTATGGCGGACATACGGCATTTATTGAAGGCTGGGGGCTCTACTCCGAACTGGTTCCCAAAGAGATTGGGCTCTACGAAGACCCCTACTCTGACTTTGGCCGCCTGTCTGGCGAACTCTACCGAGCCTGTCGCCTGGTAGTAGATACAGGCATACATGCCCAGCAGTGGTCACGACAGAAGGCTCTGGACTATATGGCCGCGAATGTGCCCCATTCAGAAGGCTATAACGTGCGTCAGATCGAACGCTACATTGTGATGCCCTCTCAGGCCACAGCCTACAAGATTGGCATGCTTAAAATTCAGCAGTTACGCAGCGATGCTACGGCGGCTCTGGGCGAGAAGTTTGATATACGCCAGTTTCATGATGTGGTGCTAAAAGATGGGTCAGTGCCTCTGTATATTCTTGAGGACAATGTTAAAGCTTGGGTAGCAACATCCCTAGCTGACTAACTCAAACAGTACAGGCCAGAATCCTGCTTATTTCACACAGGGATCGCCCCGACTCAGCACGCAGGTCGTTAAACACCTGCTCAACCCGCTTTAAATCTCGTTGCGCCGTGGGGCTAAATTTTTCCATATACCCCTGATTGACCAGAGCATCGCAAACATCTTGAGTCAGTAAAAAAGTGTCCTTGCCCATACTACGCAGCATATTTGGGCCAGAGTTACCGCCCAATCGGCAGCCCTGCTTTTTAAGCTCCAACCACAGACCCGTGATATTGTCTTCTGGCCACTCGGCAATAAATTTTCCGAAGCTGCCATGGCTATGCTGTCTGTCCAATACATACATCGCATTATTTCGTACGGCGACTATTTTGGTAAAGTTACGCACAATACTCGTATCTTGCCCCAGCTCCTCAAGACGCTCGTCACTAAAATGCGCCACAGCCAATGGATTAAAATTGGCAAAAGCCGTTTCAAACCCCGGCCACTTATTATCAATCACGCGCCATACAAAACCCGCACGAAAAATACAGCGCGTCATCATAGACAGGTAGCGATCATCGGTTTGCGCGACTAACTGCTTAGGCGTCGCGGCACTGGGAAGCCTGGCCTCAAGCATTTCGCTGCCACCATGGTTTGCCGCTGCCAGCTTATACAGAGCTTTGAAAGAGGTCATTGTAGGAAAGTCCTTCTCAGGTAGATTCGAGCGCTGTTAAAAGAGAGCGCGGTTAAAAGAGAGCGTTTATAAACAGCTGCGTTTGATTACAGCGAATAACCAGTCCGTTCCAGCAGGTCAATAATAAACCCTGATGCGATAACGAACAGCACCGCACTAAACAACTTATCCAGCCACCAGCTACTGCGCTGGAATCGAATAAGAGTGCCTGAATGGCTAAACATCAGCGCGACCAACATATACCAGAAGGCATCGACACCACCCGCGATAAGACCCAGAGCCACTTTTTCCCACAGCGCGGTTTCAAGACCGACAAACTGGCTAAACAGTGCGGTAAAAAAGAGTAGAACCTTAGGGTTGACCAGCGCAATCAGAAAACCATCGCGGGCCGCTCGCCAATTCGAGGAATGCACAGCTAAAGGAACATCTACTTCTTTTTTTAGAGGCGCTAACAGCAATTTGATCGCCATAAATAACAGGAAAAGACTGCCAAAAATCTGTATGCCATCAAATAGCATTGGATTGTTATTGATGGCCACAGACAAACCAGAGGCGGTAACAAAGGCGAAAAGCCCCACAGCAACCCCATGGGACAGTCCCGCAATTAGGCCCGCTATCCTGCCCTGAGACAATGTGTGATTAACAATGATCGCCAAGCTGGGACCAGGCGACATTGCACCAAATAGGCAGGCAAGCGTCACAGAAGCCCAAAAAGCACCGGTTATACTACTGTCAAAGAGTAAATTCATGGACGTTTTATACAGTCCTGACAGGATAAAACAAGTTAAATTTTAAATCCTAGCCTGTCAAACAACTAATACTAAAGTATTAGTTCTTAAGCATTATTTAAAACCGTTCAAGGATCATTAAACTAGCCAAGCTAGGGTGGTTTTTTACTCTTAGCGCCAAGGAAGATATAACGAAGGCAGCACAAGATGGGCTGCCTGAGAAAGGATGCAAAAATTCACTGTATTTATGATTTCTCCTGCGGTCATCTCAGGAAATCACAGTATTAGGGGTCTTTATGGCTAGCCAAGCCGCATCCACTGCTGAAAATGAACAGCAGATAACGAAAGTTTCATTGGAACATGCCTTTAACGGCGGACTAAAAGGGTTTGAACAATATGTGGATGCGTTGCCAAACGAGCAACGTGTGCGTTTGTTTGATGCAATTGAAGAAGAGCTTATCTGTCGGTGATTAGCGAGTGCCTTTTGCGCGCCACTAATTAAACGTGGCTGCAACCCTCGCAAAAAGCTCAGCACGTTCGGCCTGGCTCAACGAAGTAATACGCAGATAAAGCTGTTCCACAGTACTCTCTGCATTAATTTCACTATTGGCTTTTCTACTAGAGTTCTCGTAGAGAGACTCAGGCGTCACGCCAAAGTAATTTGCAATGCGTACAACTGAGTCGCGGCGCGGCTCACGAGTAACTTCACTGAGAATACGGTTAATTGTAGGCTGCGGCACACCAGTGGCACGAGAAAGTGCACTCTGAGAGAGGTGTTGGTCACGCATCAATTTTGCGAGCTGTTTGCTGATATCTAGTTTCATAGTCGTAGTATGCGTCTCATTTGTATCTACCATCGTATTATTTTTAGATCATTCTTCCTATAAAAGCGAATAGTTAGACAGAAATACTTCGATTAGATACGTTTTTTTTATCTCTGTGGATTCACCAACCCCTCCAAGACGTCCGGCCTGTCAGTGATAATACCGTCCACGCCCATATCCATAAGGTTTTGCATAGTCTGCGGATCGTTAATGGTCCACACCTCAACACGCATATTTAATTGATGAATAGCTTTGACCAACGCGGGGGTTACTATGAATCTGTCCTCGCCCATCGGCAGCTGCACAGAGTATCCCGGTGAATCATAGAGATGACCAAGACCAAATTTGCCCAGCAAAACTAGCCATGTAGCCTCCGTTTCCCCCAAAGACGTGGGTACCGTAGGACAAATCTCTCGAAAATGACCTAATGCCGAGTCGTGAAAAGAGCCAACTACAACCTGATTCACCAAACCATATTCTTTAATTAGACGGCAGAGCTCAGCAGCAGGGGCAGTATTCGAGGGTTTCAGTTCAATCAGAAAACGACTGGCAGGCAAGCGCTCGAACAGAGAACTTAGTGCCGGCACTTTAATGCCTGGGGCAGCCACCAAATCTGGATAATCGATTTCATGAAAACCAACATCAAAGGCCTGAATTTCAGCCAATGTCATCTCGGCAATACGGCCTGAGCCATTAGTGGTGCTATCGATAGTGGCATCGTGTCGCAAAACCAACACATTGTCTGCCGTTAGATGCACATCTAACTCCAGAACATCTGCACCAGCGTCCAATGCATTCACACCGGCCTCAATTGTATTGCCCGGTAACAGAGCCCGGCCATTGCGATGCGCCAAAATATCGAAAGTATTTGTTTGGTAATAGGCCATGGGTGCCACCCGATTATAAATAGGCAGCATAAGCAGCAAAATATAAGCGAGAACAATACAGCCAATAATTGAACAAAAAACGCGTATGAACATGGGCACCTGGTTTTTATTTTTGTGCCGCGACTATACGCTTTTAAATAGTCACAGCATACCCATCGGATTATCGATTGTGGCGATTGGCAATCAGCTCCTCCACTACAGAAGGGTCAGCCAACGTGGAGGTATCCCCCAAACTATCAAGCTCATTGGCAGCAACCTTGCGCAGAATACGGCGCATAATTTTCGCCGAACGGGTTTTTGGTAAGCCTGGCGCCCACTGAATAATATCCGGCTTGGCGATAGGACCAATCTCCCTCACGCAGATTGCGATCAGCTCTTTGCGCAAGGCATCCTGCTGCTCTTCATTAAGTTCGACATCAGCCATCAATGTGACATAGCAATAAATACCCTGCCCCTTAATATCATGGGGATAGCCCACCACAGCGGCCTCGGCAACCTGCGCATGTAATACCAGAGCACTCTCTACCTCAGCAGTCCCCATTCGATGGCCAGAAACATTTAGCACATCATCGACCCGCCCAGTAATCCAGTAGTATCCATCTTCATCCCGGCGAGCACCGTCACCAGTAAAGTAATAACCGGGATAGGCGCTAAAATAGGTTTCAATGCAGCGTTTATGGTCACCATAAACCGTGCGAATCTGGCTCGGCCATGAGGACTTAATCATCAGTAGCCCCTCACCGGCACCCTCAATCTCATTACCCTCGGTATCCAGCAGTACCGGTTCTACACCAAAAAATGGTTGGCTCGCAGAGCCCGGCTTAAGATCTGTAACACCCGGCAGTGGCGTCAACATATGGCCACCGGTTTCGGTTTGCCACCAGGTATCAACAATGGGGCAGCGGGAGTCGCCAACAACCTTGTAATACCATTCCCAGGCCTCAGGATTAATCGGTTCACCCACAGTGCCCAGCAATTTTAATGAGCTGCGCGAACTGCCTTGCACAAACTTATCACCCGCACCCATCAGGGCACGAATCGCCGTGGGCGCAATATAAAACTGATTGACCTGATGCTTATCTATCACCTGCCAACAGCGAGAGGCATCTGGATAGGTAGGCACACCCTCAAACATAAGGGTAATACCGCCGTTGCACAGCGGACCGTAAAGAATATAGCTGTGGCCAGTAACCCAGCCCACATCGGCGGTACACCAAAAAACATCACCCTCGCGGTAATCGAAGGTATATTTAAAGCTCATGGCCACCATCAGCAGATAACCGCCAGTAGTATGCATAACGCCTTTGGGTTTACCGGTAGAACCTGAGGTATAGAGAATAAACAGTGGATCTTCTGCGTCCATAATTTCTGCGGGACAGTCTGCAGACACCGCTTGGATTGCATCCTGATACCAGATATCGCGATTTTCAGTCCAGTTAATGTTGCCGCCCGTGCGTTCCACCACCAAACAGGTATGCACATTTGGGCAGCTCTCAAGCGCCTTGTCTGCATTGACCTTTAGGGGAACCGACTTACCACCACGAACGCCCTCATCGGCGGTAATAACCACCTGACAGTCAGAGTCGAGAATACGATCTTTAAGAGCCTCTGGCGAGAAACCGCCAAAGACCACAGAGTGGACAGCACCAATGCGCGCGCAAGCCAGCATGGCATAGGCTGCCTCTGGAATCATGGGCATATAGATACACACCCGATCGCCCTTCTTTACACCGCGATCACGGAGCACATTGCCCAAACGTGACACATTGTCATGGAGTTCTCGATAGTTGATTTTCTTATCGTCGGTGGGCTCATCGCCCTCCCAGATTATTGCTGTCTGGTCCGCTCGCTTAGCCAGATGACGGTCAATGCAGTTAACCGCAACATTGAGTTTTCCGCCACCAAACCAGGTTGCTTCACCCTTAGAAAAATCAACGTCACGGACTGTTTGCCAGGGGGATTCCCACTGCAGAAATTCAGCGGCCTGCTCGGCCCAAAACTGATCGGGATTTTCAATCGACTGTTGATACATCGCCTTATAGCGGTCTTGATTGATCCAGGCGTTTTCTTTCCATTGCTCGGGAACGGGATAAACAGCAGATTCAGACATGGGCAAGACCTTAAGGCAATTAAATTAGGCGCCAAGTCTAGTAGATTTTACCCGCTGTGCTCAACCCAAATGGCTTATTCGGCATCAATTCAATATTAACTGGCGTGCTTAGCTCTGTTTAGGATAGCGCATAGACTTATGCGCCTTTTTGGGTCGACTACCTTTCGGGTAGCCTGTCGGTTTAAAGGCCTTTTACTCAGCTATCCTTCGGATAGCCTGTGGGCTCAAAGACCTTTTACTCAACTGTCCTTCGGATAGCGTGTCGGCTCAAAGACCTTTTACTCAGCTATCCTTCGGATAGCGTGTGGGCTTAAGGCTATTCTTAATCTTTTCCAAATGAGGTAGGAACTCTGGGCCACGGCGCAGGGTCACACCGGTCGCCAGTACATCAAGAATCACCAGATGCACAATGCGCGAGGTCATAGGCATATATTCATCGGTGTTTTCAGGCACTTCGACATCCAGGGTCAGGCTACTAATCTCCGCTAGGGGGGAATTGGGCGCCGTCAGTCCGATAACCGTAGAGCCATTAGCTCGAGCGATTTCGGCGACTTCCACCACTTCTTTAGTGCGTCCAGTATGGGAAATAATAAAGAACACATCCCCCGTGGTGCCGGTCGAGGCCAGCATACGCTGCATCAGCACATCATCGTGGCAGGACACTGGTAGATTAAAACGGAAGAACTTGTTTTCGGCATCCCGAGCCACAGAGCCTGAGGCACCCAAACCAAAAAAGTATATGCGCTTAGCCTGAATTAATTTATCCACCACCTGATTAACACGACTGTGGCTAATCTTATCCCGCACAAGTGCAAGGTTATTAATGGTGCTATCGAATATCTTCGGCGTGTAACTACTCACATCGTCATCAGGATTCACATTGCGATTTACAAAACGAATACCACTAACCAGCGCCTTGGCTAGCTGAATCTTAAAGTCGGGAAATCCCGCTGCATCAAATCGCTTACAAAACCGATTGACGCTAGGTTCACTAACACCGGCCTTTTTCGCCAGCGTCGCAATGCTGGAACTGGTCGCAGTGTCGGGGTCAGACAGAATCACCTGAGCTACCTTGCTCTCTGACTTGTTCAGATTGGGCAGGGCATCAGTGATGATATTAATCAGATTTTGGCTATGCATTGGGTAGATCCTCTGAGCAAACGCGCTATTTTTCGTAATTCCCTTACTTATGGCGCTTATTCTAGGTTTTTTATGACTATAAATCCGTAATAAATGGTTTTTTGTAACAAAATTTCATAAACAGCCTTAAAACCACTATGAAAATCCTATTATTAGGTAATTTTACGTACTTATTACCGCATTTCATTGCTTAAATAGGGTCAAAAGCCTACAATTTACGTAAATTTACTACATTATAAAGTATTCAGATATGTACAAAATAGCAATCAATGGCTTTGGCCGAATCGGACGCAATGTCCTTCGCGCCCTTTATGAGCGCCCAGAACTGCAAAACAAAATTCAAATCGTTGCCATCAATGACCTTGGCAATCTAGAGATTAATGCCCACCTACTGCAGTTCGATACGGTTCATGGTCGCTTTAATCAGCAGGTAGAAGTCGACGAAGACTCCCTGACAATTAACGGTGACAAGATTCAATGGTTCAGTGAGCGAGATCCGGCCAACATCCCCTGGGGTGACCTAGGTGTTGATCTAGTCTGTGAATGTACCGGCGTATTTACCAGCCGCGACAGTGCCGCATTGCATCTTGCTGGTGGCGCCAAGAAGGTGCTCATCTCAGCACCGGGCACCAATGTCGATGCCACCGTTGTCTACGGCATCAATGACAACATACTTACCCAGGCCCACGACATTGTGTCCAATGCCTCTTGCACCACCAATTGTCTCGCACCCATGGTTAAGCCACTGCATGACGCCATGGGCATCCTGTCTGGCTACATGACAACCGTGCACGCCTATACCAACGATCAGCAACTCAGTGATGTCTACCATTCCGACGTCTACCGTGCCCGATCAGCGACCCATTCAATGATTCCCACCAAGACTGGCGCCGCCGTTGCTATTGGTGACGTATTGCCAGAGTTAAAAGGTCGCCTCGATGGCCTTGCAGTACGCGTACCCACCATCAACGTGTCTCTGGTAGACCTCACCTTTAATGCCGGTCGCGAAACCAGCATCGAAGAAGTCAATCAGCTACTCAAGCAGGCAGCCGAGGGCGATCTTAGCCAGGTGCTGAGTTACTGCGACAAACCACTGGTCTCTGTGGACTACAACCACATCCCCTACTCCTGTAACTTCGATTCGCTGCAAACGCGAGTCAATGGCTCACTGGTTAAGGTAATGGGCTGGTACGACAACGAGTGGGGTTTCTCAAACCGTATGCTCGACAACAGCATTGCCTTGCTAGATGCGAGCGCCTAACCCTATGCCACGCAGAACTAAAATTTTAGCGACACTTGGGCCCGGCAGTAGCGATGACCAAACCATTCGTGAGCTAATTAAAGCCGGCGTAAATGTGTTTCGCCTTAATTTTTCACATGGAAGTGCCGAAGAACATTGCCAGCGTGCACTGACTATTCGCACTATCGGCCGGGCGTTAAAAATGCCTGTGGGTATTCTCTGTGATATGCAGGGACCTAAAATTCGCATCGGTAGTTTTATCGATGATCAAAAAATTCATCTCGACGATGGCAGCACCTTCACTCTCGATAGCCAGCTCGATATAGAAGGCGGCCATCAGGACGCAGTTTATATCGCCCAGGAGCTCCTTGAAGATATCGATCAGGACAGCATTCTACTTTTGGATGATGGCCGATTAACCTTGCAAGTAAGTGTTAAAACCGACCATGCGGTGCAGTGTACCGTTGTTCAAGGCGGCGTACTGTCGAGTAAGAAAGGCGTGAATAAATTTGGTGGCGGGCTTTCAGCCAAGGCTCTCACAGAAAAAGATAAAGCCGACATCAAAACAGCTGCATCTCTGCATACAGATTATCTCGCCATCTCGTTTGTGCAGTCAAAAGAAGATGTTGGAGAAACCAGAGAGCTCCTAAAACAGTCTGGTAGTACCGCCCATATTATTGCCAAAATTGAACGCGCCGAAGCCATCACCGATGAATTTCTACCGGGTATTATTGAAGCCTCCGACGGCATCATGGTGGCTCGTGGTGATCTGGGTGTTGAGATTGGCGATGCCAATTTGGTGGCTGTGCAGAAGCAGCTTATTGAAGCAGCCAGCAATGCAAATAAGGTAGTCATTACCGCGACGCAGATGATGGAATCAATGATCACTGCACCCACACCTACTCGCGCAGAAGTGTTTGATGTTGCCAATGCAGTGTTAGATGGCACAGACGCCGTTATGCTGAGTGCAGAAACTGCGGTGGGCAAGTATCCCATCGAAACGGTCAAGGCAATGGCGCGGGTTATTGAAGGCGCCGAAAAGCATCCTTTGGCCCAGCGCTCCAAACATAGAATTGATGAGACCTTTGAAAGAATTGATGAGTCACTGGCACTGTCGGCCATGTATGTGGCCAATCATCTTAAAGGTGTAAAGGCAGTTATCTGTATGACCGAAACGGGTTTTACGCCCCTACTGATGTCACGCATCACCTCTTCCCTGCCCATTTATGCCATGGCAGAAAAACTCGGCACCTGTGAAATTACTGCGCTCTACAAAGGCGTAATACCTGTGCCCTTCGACACCTCTGCCCTAGACCCATCTGAAGTGAATCACTGTGCCGTTGAAAAGCTACGCGAGCATGCTGAGGTAGTTGATGGTGACCTGGTGCTTATCACCAAAGGTGACTTTGTTAATGTCCATGGTGGCACTAACACATTAAAAATTGTTCGAGTGGGCGACGTTATTCGCTAACTTGAAAAACCGTCTCTTCCCAGGCCATGGATGGCCTACTTAGAGCACACTTGATAAAAGAAAAATCCACTCTTAATCTTTTCCAAATAAGCTAAACAGCTACTTCGCCCAATAAATTTCTAGCGGCGCCTGCTGCTGATTCAAAATGGCTCTAATCGGTAACGCCTCAACATCATTTCCTGCCTGCGCTTCTTCAAGCACCTGCTGCTTATCTGCACCACTAATATGAATAATGATTTGCTGGCTATTGAGTAGTCTCGGCAACGTCATACTAATGCGCTGATGAGGTGCTACCGTTGGCGTGACCGCAATGCAGGTTCGTCCTGAATTCATATCCAGACCCAATGGCAGTGCATCGGCACCAGGGAATAACGAGGCAGTGTGACCGTCGTCACCCATACCTAAAATCAATACCGTAAACGCACCAACAGACGCCAGGGCCTGTTCAGTTTCAGACTCACCAGCAAGCGCATCTTCTGCAGAATTTTTTAAGCTGATGAACGTCGCCCGATGGGCTTCATTGATCAACAGATTCTCGCGCACCAGCTTTTCATTGCTATCTGCATGGTCAGCGTTAACCCAGCGTTCATCCGCCAGTGTAATACTCACATTGCTCCAGTCTAATGAACACTGGGATAGCAGATGAAAAAATCCCATAGGCGTTCTGCCACCAGACACTACCAAAGACGCTGAACCCGTCGCGGCAATATCGGCAGCCAACAGCTTAGCCACCTTTTCAGATAGTTCGATATCCAATGCCGAAGTATTTTCAAATTCAACTAACGTCATCTCTACAGTCATACTATTTACCCTCGTACCAACTGCGACCATCATTCTCAATCAGAATCTCAGCCTTAGACGGCCCCCAGGAGCCAGCACTATAAGATTTAGTGCCAATCTTTTTATCATCCCAGGCATCCAGTAGCGTATCGCACCAGTTCCATGATGCTTCAATTTCGTCACGGCTAACAAACAACCACTGGTCGCCTTTAATCACTTCCAAGAACAAACGCTCGTAGGCATCAGGGATTCTTGAGTCTCCAGAAGAATCAAAGAAATCTAAATTTAAGCTGCGCTTCTCAAGACCCAGGCGCTCTTTCAAGCTGTGTTTTTTAGACACCATCTCCAGCTGAATACCTTCGTTTGGCTGCAGGTTTATCACCAGTCTATTGTTCGCTTCGCCGTCAGTCTCGGGAAATAATGAATGGGGATTATCTTTATAGGTAATCACAACCTGAGTAACTTTTTCCTGTAGTCGCTTTCCGGTGCGCAAATAAAACGGCACACCAGCCCAGCGCCAGTTATCGATCATAACTTTGAGAGCCACATAGGTTTCATTGTTACTGCTGTCGCTCTCCGAACCCTCTTCTTCCATATAGCCAACCACAGGCTCACCGGCAACCCAGCCAGCAGCATATTGGCCACGGACCGCCTGCGCGACAACATTGTCAGCAGTAATCGGGCTTAGAGCTCTGAGTAATTTAACTTTTTCAGCGCGAATCTCATCGGCTTGCAATGCATTGGGTGGCTCCATGGCAACCATACACAGTAACTGCAATAAATGATTTTGCACCATGTCGCGAAGCTGTCCGACCTTGTCATAGTAGGACCAACGCCCTTCAATGCCGACGGTCTCGGCGACAGTAATCTGCACATGATCAATACAGCTATTGTCCCACTGAGAGTTAATCATTCGATTGGCAAAACGCAGGGCGAGCAAATTCTGTACGGTTTCTTTGCCCAGATAGTGATCGATACGATAGATGTTACGCTCAGTAAAGTACTGACCCACGGTGTCGTTTACTGATCTAGAACTTTCTAAATCATCACCAATGGGTTTTTCTAGAACAATGCGCGACACAGAATTAACACAGTTCGCGTCATGCAGGTGCTTACAAATTGAACCATAGAGGCTGGGCGGCGTAGCCAGATAATAAATAATGGTGCGCTTTTCAATGGCCCATTCATTTAACGCGGCAAACTCTTTCTTTTGCGCAAAGTCGACCTTAATGTAATGCAGGCGACGGCTAAAACGCTTCCAAGCCGATTCGTCCCACTGCCCTTCTTTTGCGACACTCTTAAGCTCTTCATACATCTGCTCAATAAAGATCACGCTATCCATGTCCTGGCGGGCAACGCCAGCAATACGAACGCTATCGGTTAATAGACCCGCTCGATCTAATTCAAAAAGTGCGGGAAATAATTTACGCTTAGACAGATCGCCACGTGCGCCGAAAATTACCAGATCAATATTGCTGCTCATTTTAAACCTCTGTGTTTAAACCTTTATTTTTAATGAAAGGCACTTAATAAAAAACGTTTGATACCCAGTTTTTAATAGATGATTCTTTAAAAAAATAGCATTAGTCAATGTTAGCCCGCAAGAGCAACTGCTTCACGTGCCAACTTTTCAATCTCTGCCCAGTTTTTTGCCTGGATTAATTTTGGCTGTGCAATCCAAGAACCACCCACGCATAGTACGTTTGGTAGCGCTAAATAGGCCAAGACATTATGCAGGCCAATGCCGCCAGTCGGGCAGAATTTCACATCACTAAAGGGACCTGCCATAGCTTTCAAAACCGGCACACCGCCCGCAGCTTCAGCAGGGAAAAATTTAAAATCTCGGTGCCCATATTCTAAACCACGCATCAATTCACTCACCGAGGAAATGCCTGGCAGAAAGGGAACGGATGATTTTTGGGCGGCCTGCAATAACTTGTCAGTCGCACCAGGAGAAATCATAAACTGGCAGCCAATGTCTTCAGATAGTTTGATCTGCTGTTCATTACAGACAGTACCCGTGCCAACAATGGCGCCGGGGACATGCTTAATAATTTGTTTAATACCTTCAATGGCAGCCTCTGTTCGCAGAGTCACCTCAAGTACTTTTAAACCGCCAGCCACCAATGCCTCTGCTAGGGGAACTGCATCTTCCACACGGTCTAAGGTAATCACTGGAATCACTGGATTACCAGCCAATAAATTGCGCACACATAACTCCTTTAAATTTGTTGTAGTTTCTTTGCTGCGCCGAGAAGACCCAGATTGCTACGAATAACGATATAAACCGGAATTGGCTGCAGGTAACTGACAAAACGACCCTTGTCTTCAAACTTGCTGCGAAAACCGCTGTTGATAAAAAATTCTTGAAAGCGAGGAATAACACCACCGGCGATATAGATACCACCCTTGGCACCCAGAGTCAGAGCCAAATTACCCGCCGCCGAACCCATGCCTTCGCAAAACATATTTAAGGTTTGCAGTGCCTTGGCATCTTCAGCATCTAAGGCTCCCGCAACGACTTCCGCCGGCGTTGTAAAAACAGCATCAACGCCCTCAATAGTGCACAAAGCCGTGTAAATATTCAGTAAACCCTTACCCGATAGTAGGCGCTCTAATGACACGCGGCCATAGATTTCCCGCAGGCAGTTAACCACGGCACTCTGCATCTCATCGATGGGCGCATAGTCAGCATGACCGCCCTCGGTATCCAGCACATGGTAGCCGTCTGAGTGCTGAACCAATCCGGCAACACCAAGACCTGTTCCCGCACCTAAGATACCAATAGCCTTATCGACAATCGGCGACTCTCCACCCACCTGCACCAGATCAGCCTCACCCAACTCGACAATGCCATGAGCCACGGCTTCAAAATCATTGATCACCGCCAGATGCTCACAGCCCAGGGCCTGCTTGAGAGATGTCTTGGTAAACTTCCAGTGACTATTAGTAAAGGCAATAACCTCGGTATCTGCAGGACAGGCAACCGCAAAGCAGGCATTGACCGGGGGATTATTCCAACCCGTTGCTTCGGCGATTTCTGCAAGCAGCCCGCCAATCAGACCCGCGAACTCTGGATACTCCTCAACGGAATGATGAAACTCATGCTCACTTTCTAACTGACCTTCGAGCACCGCTGAAAAACGCGCATTGGTGCCGCCAATATCAGCGACAAGATTCCATCGTGGATTACTAGAAGCATCCTGAAGTCCGCTCATGGATTAATCCTCGCCAAACAGGTACGAAGCGCCCCGCTCTGCATTACTAATATTATTGCGATTCATCAAAAACAGCTCACGGCCACAGCCGCGGTCGCCAGTGCGTGGCTGTGGCGCCGTATCTCGCGCTTCAAGCTCGGCCATATCACCTAGAAACTGAAGTTCGCCAGTCACCGCATTCACGCTCAAAAGATCATCATTCTGTAACTTGGCAAGCAAGCCACCGCTAGCTGCTTCCGGCACCATATGAATGGCCGCGGGCACCTTGCCCGATGCGCCAGACATACGGCCATCGGTAACCAACGCCACTTTAAAACCTTTGTCCTGCAATGTGCCCAAAAATGGCATCAACTTATGCAGCTCAGGCATGCCCAAAGCTCTGGGACCCTGATAACGGGCAACCACAATACAGTCACGATTCAATGAACCTGATTCAAACAGTGGCTGCAGCTGATCCTGGCCATCGATGACTACGGCTGGCCCTTGAACAATTTGATGCTCTAAAGCAACGGCAGAGACCTTGATCACACCGCGACCCAGATTACCCTTGATAAGACGCAAACCGCCCTCGGGGGAAAATGGTTTCTCTAAGGTTGTTAGCACGTCCATATCCAGAGGGACCTCTGGGGACTCGCGCCAGACTACTTTGTCATTATCTAAGAATGATTCTTGAGTAAAGTCAGCAAAGCTTTTGCCCCAGGATGTTTTCGCATCCCCGTGCATAAAGCCGCCTTTTAACAGCTGACGGAACATGCAGCTAGTACCTCCGGCGGCATGAAAGTGATTCACATCAGCCTGACCATTGGGATAGATTTTAGCCAGCAGTGGCACAACCGCCGAAAGATCAGAGATATCATCCCAGTTAAGAATAATACCCGCCGCACGGGCAATGGCTACCAGGTGCATGCTGTGATTCGTAGAGCCGCCAGACGCCAGTAAAGCCACGGTGCCATTAACAATGGCGCGGGCATCAACAATCTCGCCCACCGGACGATAGTCGTTACCCAGCGCCGTAATTCGAGCTAACTGGTGAGAGGCTTCGGTGGTCAATATATCGCGCATCGGGCTTTCAGGATTAACAAAGGAACTGCCAGGCAGCTGTAAACCCAACGCTTCCAGAACAACCTGATTACTATTCGCCGTGCCATAAAAGGTACAGGTACCGGCACTGTGATAAGAATCTGATTCCGCCTGCAGTAATTCTTCGCGGCCAATTTTGCCCTCGGCAAACAGCTGACGAATACGTACTTTTTCTTTATTGGGCAGTCCCGACTCCATGGGGCCGGCAGGAATAAACATCGCGGGCAGATAACCAAAGGTCAGCACCCCCATCAATAAACCTGGAACAATTTTGTCACAGATGCCCAGAGCCAAAACCCCGTCGAACATCTGGTGAGATAGTGACACAGCCGTGCACTGAGCAATTAGGTCGCGGCTTAGAAGACTCAGCTCCATGCCATCCTGACCCTGAGTAACGCCGTCACACATGGCAGGTACAGAACCAGCAACCTGAGCGGTGCAACCAATTTCACGCATCGCCTGTTTTATTTTGTCGGGATAGACCGCATAGGGCTGGTGGGCCGACAGCATATCGTTGTAAGACGTCACGATTGCCATATTGCCGGCTTCCATCATGCGCAGACTGTCTTTGTCACCTTCACCGCAGGCAGCAAAGCCATGAGCAAGGTTGCCGCAGCTAAGTTTTCCGCGCTCTGGTTTGTTGCTGTGATCTTCTTTGATCTGGCGTATATAATCTGCACGCAGACTGGTACTGCGCTCTATAATACGCTGAGTGACAGCGGCTACTTGCTCGTTGATCTGGCCCATAATAGCTCCGAATTGAATATTGGAGAATTGTAACAAAATTACGGAATTTAGCCATATTTAATCCATTATAGCCGTTATTATTGTAATTTTATTACAGCTTCGTCAGAGTAAAACGCGTAATATGCAGTCGCAATTTACTCTCTATAATTTCACCCGCTATCTTAAGCCGTAAAATAGGAATTAACTAACAGATGAAGCATAAATCATACGCGCCAACCCACACAGATGCATGGGCCAAACTGCAATCTCAGGCGGATTTAGTCGATAATTTATCCATAGTTAGCCTATTTGAGTCAGATTCAGCGCGGGCCAGTAAATTCTCCCTAAGTGCTGGAGAATTATTCCTCGATTACTCCAAAAATCTGGTCAACGACGAGATCTGGCAGCGGCTACTTAACCTCGCAGAGCAGTCACCACTGCAGAGCCATCGCACAGCCATGTTCGCGGGCGATATTATTAATACCACAGAAAACCGGGCCGTCCTCCATGCCGCTCTGCGTTCAGAACCAGAAGACGCCAACTCAGACGAAGAGAGCCAGCGCATTGCCCTGGTTAAGCAGCAGTTACAGGCAGTAAAACTGGCCAGCGACAAAATCCGCAATGGCCAATGGCTTGGCAGCACCGGCAAGGCGATTACCGATGTGGTCAATATAGGCATCGGCGGATCAGACCTGGGCCCCAAGCTTGCGGTGAATGCCCTCCATGAATTCGCCCATCCAGATATCCACCTGCACTTTATCTCCAATGTCGATGGCGCTGAAATTCTCACTACATTAAAAGGGCTTAATCCAGAAACTACCCTTGTGGCGCTGGCCAGCAAAACCTTTACCACCCAGGAAACCCTACTCAACGCCAAAACAGCCATTCAATGGTTTGAGCGCACTTTGGGCCTTAAAGATGCCCATACCAGCAGTCACTTTATTGGCCTCACCGCCAATCCTGCCAGCGCCCTCGCCTACGGCATTCCTGCAGATCAAATATTAGAATTCGCTGAATGGGTTGGTGGTCGCTATTCGCTCTGGTCGAGCATTGGTTTATCCATCGCCATTAGCATTGGCTTCGAGCAGTTCAGCAATATGCTCGCCGGTGCCCGAGAGATGGACCTGCATTTTCAACAGGCACCCCTCGAACAAAATATGCCCGTTATCATGGCCCTGCTCGGCATCTGGTACAGCAACTTTTTAAATGCCGAAACCATTGCCGTTATTCCCTACTGTGAACGCCTGCTACTGCTGCCCTCCTATCTGCAACAGCTCGACATGGAAAGTAACGGCAAGGCCACCACATTAGACGGTGAGCCCGTTGATTACAGCACCGGCCCTATTCTCTGGGGACAGACCGGCACCAATGGTCAGCACGCCTTCTTCCAGCTATTACATCAGGGCACGCGACAGGTACCAATCGACTTTATTGCCGCGGCTAGCGATGGCCTCAGTAATGCCGAACATCACCGAGTACTGCTGGGCAATATGCTGGCTCAGTCTGCAGCGTTAATGACAGGACAGGCAGCACCAGAAGGCCAACAGCACCGTTACTATCCGGGCAACAAGCCATCTAACACATTGTTATTAAAGGAATTGTCGCCGAGAAACTTTGGCGCACTAATCGCCCTCTACGAACACAAAGTATTTGTGCAAGGCAGTATCTGGAACATTAATTGTTTTGATCAATGGGGTGTTGAGCTGGGCAAGAAAATGGCCAATGAGTTACTCGGCGAAAACGCTGGCAGTGCAGAGCTTGATCCTTCAACCAGGGCACTGTTCAAATATATTGCGGATAATAGCTAGAACGCGATAAAAAGCTTAAAGAGCCTTTAGCTTATCGATTAAAGAGCCTTTAGCTTATCTACTAAAAAGACCTTTGTTAGGATCGAAGCTCTTTAGGCAGAGAAAAGTGAACATTTTCCACCACACCGTCCAGTTCCTGTGGCGGCTTGGCACCCAGCTCAACCAATCGATTAATCACATCCGTCACCAGAATCTCTGGGGCGGAGGCACCGGCAGTGACGCCAATCGACTGAGTATCTTTTAACCATTCTGCATCAATATCCTGAGGGCCATCAATAAGATAGGCGCGACAGCCACAGCGCTCTGCAAGCTCACGCAGACGGTTGGAATTAGAGCTGGCAACAGAACCCACCACCAACACCAGATCGGTCTCTATGGCCAACTGCTTAACCGCATCCTGACGATTCTGAGTGGCATAACAAATATCGTCTTTGCGCGGTCCTTGAATCAACGGAAATTTCTTTCGCAACGCATTAATAACCAGCGCAGTATCATCCATCGATAGGGTAGTTTGAGTCACATAGGCAAGCTTAGAGGGGTCTTTAACGTCCAGTGCCAACACATCCTCCTCGTTCTCCACCAGATACATTTTTCCGCCCAGAGCATCAGCTTCGTACTGACCCATGGTGCCCTCAACTTCTGGATGACCCGCATGGCCAATCAACACGCATTCCATGCCGTCGCCACTGTATTTAGTCACTTCCAAATGCACCTTGGTCACTAGCGGACAGGTGGCATCGAACACTTTTAGCTGGCGACGTTTGGCTTCATTTTGTACCGCCTGAGACACACCATGGGCGCTAAAGATAACCGTTACATCATCAGGAATCTCGTCTAACTCCTCAACAAACACCGCACCGCGGGCGCGCAGATCATCGACCACAAATTTATTATGTACCACTTCATGGCGCACATAGATCGGCGCGCCAAATACTTCTAGAGCTCTGTCGACAATATCGATTGCCCGATCAACGCCGGCACAAAAACCCCGGGGATTGGCTAGTTTAATGTCCATCAGTGCACGCTCGCAGGAGTAACGCTAATAATTCGTACGTTAAAGAGTATATTTTTCCCGGCCAGTGGGTGATTAAAATCCACCATCACCTCGCCATCGTTAACCTCAACAACCACACCCGGCAACTCACCATCACCGTTTTGGAACGAAAACATGGTGCCTAACTCAAGCTCCTCTGCAGAAAAATTCTTGCGCTCCACAGACTGAACATTTTGCGGGTTATGTTGACCAAAGGCATGTTCCGGCGGAATCGAAAACTCTCGTTCGTCCCCATCAATCAGACCCATTAAAGGCGTTTCAAAACCGGGCAGCAGGTTGCCATCACCAATGGTAAAGGTCGCCGGCGCGGTCTCAAAATTAGAATCTACAACATGACCATTTTCAAGGGCCAAGGAGAAATGCAAGGTGACAGAGGTGCCACTATCTATGGGTAATGTCATAACCATTAACTCTTTTTATTACTTGTGCTTTTACTATTTTTTTCACGGTCGCTGTTAATAAATCCATCGATAATTAACATCACAGCGCCCACCGAAATACCGCTATCCGCCACATTAAAGGCTGGAAAATGATGGCCGGACCAATGGAAATCCAAAAAATCCACCACATAACCCAGGGTCACGCGATCGTATAAATTGCCCAGTGCGCCGCCTAAAATAAGCGCTAACGCCAAACTCTCAAACCAGCGCGATCCAGGCTGCCGAGCAAGCCACACTGCAATAACAGCGCTAACGCCTGCCGCCAAAATACTAAAACCGTAACGCTGCCAGCCGCCCGCATCACTTAAAAAACTAAATGCCGCCCCATAATTATGGGCCCGCACCAGATTAAAAAACCCAGTGACCAGCGTCGAATCGCCATAGCTATAGGCACCGACAATCCAGGTCTTGGTCAGCTGATCTGCAATCAGTACCGCAAGGGCTATGCCGTACCAGTTTAAAACCCTAGGCATGGGCCCGCGCCTCACCCTGACCACTGATGTTATCAATACAGCGCGCACAGACTTCTGGATGCTGTTCGTTGCTACCCACGTCGGCAATAAAGTGCCAGCAGCGCACACATTTGCTTGCCTCAGAATGTGTCACCGCAACCTTTAAGCCTTCCAGCATAGAGTCTTGTAAATCACCGGCATCGGCCAGTGGCAACAGTGCGGCTTTAGAAGTAATGGTCACAAAGCGCAACTCATCACCCAACTTAGCCAGACTGGCATGGAGTTCTTGATCGGCAAACAGCTGAATGTCAGCGCCCAGAGAACCTTTTACCAGCCCCTGATTACGCTGCTCTTCAATCACCTTATTAATCGCTTCTTTGGCCAGAGAAATAGCTGCCCAGTCCTGTTTGCTAATGCTCTCATCGGCGGTCAATCGCTGCAGTGGATACCATTCGGCAACAAACACTGAATCACTGCGATCGCCGGGCATAAAGCCCCAGATTTCGTGAGCCGTGAAACTTAGAATCGGTGCAATCCAACGCACAAAGGCCTCAGCAATCTGATGCAGTGCAGTCTGGGCAGAGCGACGCGGCAGGCTATCTTCGGCGCATGTGTAGATACGATCTTTAATAATATCGAGATAAAAACCACCCATATCCCGAACACAGAAATTGTGTAGCTTCTGATAAATCTGGTGGAAGCGGAAATTATTGTAGTCGTCGATAATCTCGTCTTGCAGCTGGGCCGCACAGTCGATGGCCCAGCGATCCAATGCCAATAAGTCGGCATGGGGCACCGCATGTTGCACGGGATCAAAACCATCAATATTAGACAGAAAATAACGGGCAGTATTACGAATACGGCGATAGGACTCACCGGCACGTTTAAGAATTTCGTCCGACACAGTCATCTCAGCACTGAAGTCGGCACTGGCAACCCAGAGGCGTAAAACATCTGCGCCCAGCTCGTTGATCACCTTCTGTGGCGGAATCACATTGCCGATAGACTTAGACATCTTGCGGCCATTCTCGTCCACGGTAAATCCGTGGGTCAGCACTGCCTTGTAAGGAGCCGTGCCATTAATAGCGATCGCCGTTTTAAGGGACGACTGGAACCAACCGCGATGCTGGTCAGAGCCTTCAAGATACAGATCCGCAGGATACTGAAGCTCTTCCCGCGCATTGATAACCGAGGCATGAGTCACGCCAGAGTCGAACCACACATCCAGAGTGTCAGTCACTTTTTGATAATGTTCTGTGTCCGCACCAATTAACTCAGCAGCATCCACCTCATACCAGGCATCAATACCGGCATCTTCAACCAGCAGCGCAACCTTTTCGATCAGGGCTGGAGTATCAGGATGCAGCTCACCGGTTTGCTTGTGAACAAAGAGCGCAATAGGAACGCCCCAGGTACGCTGACGAGAGACACACCAATCTGGGCTGCCATCCAGCATCCCCTCGATTCGAGCCGCGCCCCAATCTGGGTGCCAGCTAACCGTTTTAATGGCTTCTTTGGCTTTTTCTAACAAGCCATTTTTATCCATCGATATAAACCACTGAGGCGTAGCTCGATAGATCAATGGGGTTTTGGTGCGCCAGCAATGGGCGTAGCTGTGGGTAATCTTGCCACAGGCCATGAGCTTATTTTTCTCACGTAGCACTTCAATAATATGCTCTTCGACCTTGTAAACATGCTCGCCAGCAAACAGCTCAACATCATCGCGGAACAGGCCGTTATCCATCACATAGTTAAGCGTGCCGATACCGTAATGCTTGGCCACGGTGAAATCTTCCATACCGTGATCTGGCGCTGTATGCACACAGCCAGTACCTGCATCGGTGGTGACATGGTCGCCCAGTAATACAGGAATATCGCGCTGGTAAAACGGATGTTCCGCCACTAGATTTTCTAGGGCCGCACCCTGACAGGTTGCCAGAGTTTTATAGTCTTCAATCTCGAGACGCTGCATTACAGATTCGAGCAATGTCTGGGCGCAAATTAAACGCATAGGGCCAGACTCAGTGGCACATTGCACTAAGCAGTATTCCAACTCAGCGCCCATAGAAATAGCCTGACTGCTGGGAATAGTCCAGGGCGTGGTAGTCCAGATCAGCACATTCACCGAGCCTTCACCGGCGAGGCCACCAAAGGCAGCCGAGACTTTTTCAAGCTGAGCAGCATCATTAACCGGGTAAGCCACATCAATCGAGAAAGAGGTTTTATCCTGATATTCCACTTCGGCTTCAGCCAATGCAGAACCGCCCACCACAGACCAGTAAACCGGCTTGTAGCCTTTGACCAGATGGCCGTTTTCGGCGATCTTGCCCAGAGCGCGAATAATATCCGCCTCAACCCCAAAGTTCATGGTCAGGTAAGGACGATCCCAGTCGCCAAATACACCGATACGAATAAAATCTTTACGCTGCCCCTCAACCTGCTTCATGGCATATTCGCGGCACTTCTGGCGGAAGGTTGAGTAATCTACCTTAACGCCGGCCTTGCCAATTTTCTTTTCAACATTGTGTTCAATGGGCAACCCGTGACAGTCCCAACCGGGAATATAGGGCGCATCAAAACCGCTCATGGTGCGCGACTTAACCACAATATCTTTTAAGGTTTTATTAACCGCATGGCCTAGGTGAATATCACCATTGGCATAGGGAGGACCGTCGTGAAGAATGTATTTTTCACGGCCGGCACGGGCCGTTCTAATCTGCTGATACAGGTCTCTGTCGTGCCATTCTTTAAGAATACCCGGCTCGCGCTGAGCCAGATTGGCGCGCATTGGAAAATCGGTTTTAGGCAGGTTTAACGTCGCCTTATAATCTGTCGTGTTATCAGTCATATTAATTTTAACTAACCCTAATTATCGGTGCTCTAATTATTGGTGCTTTAAGCATCAGTACTTTCGGTACTTTTAACGCCTGCAAACCAGGCTCTAATCTGTTTAACATCATGCTGTATACGTTCTACCAACTTATCCAACGTTGTAAATTTTACTTCATCGCGAATCTTGTGCATAAACTCAACTTCGATGCGCTGACCATAGAGGTCACCGTCAAAATCGAGCAGATGGACTTCCAAGATAGGCTTCACCAGGTCTCCCACCGTAGGCCTTACGCCCACGTTGGCCGCACCCTGATAATGCGTGCCATCAATAACCACTAACACCGCATACACACCGGTTAAGGGCGCACTGTAGCGATTGAGCTGCACGTTGGCCGTAGGAAAGCCCAGCTCACGACCCAGCTGCTGGCCATAAACCACACGGCCCTTAATTGAAAAAGGCCGCCCCAGTAACTCACTGGCTCGGCCGAAATCCGCCTGCTGTAAAATCTCACGCACCAGGGTGCTGCTTACCCGCTGGTTATCAATCTCAAGGGTTTCGGTATCCTGCACCTTAAAGTCACAGGTCTCACCAAACGCTGCCAGCATTTTAAAATCGCCGCTGCGATCACAGCCAAAGCGAAAATCATCACCAACAATTAAATGCTTAATGGCCAAGCCATCCACCAACACCTGCTGAATAAACTCACTGGCGGTCAAGTTACGCAACACGCGATTGAACTGCAGACACACCACCTGATCTATACCAAAATCCAGCAGAGTATCTATTTTTTCACGCAGGCGCATCAGTCGCGCTGGGGCCTTTTCACCCGAGAAATATTCCTGAGGCTGAGGCTCAAAAGTCATTACGATAGAGGGTAATCCCAGTGCCGCAGCGGTATTTTTAACCTGCTGCAAAATGGCCTGATGACCAAGGTGAACGCCGTCGAAAGAACCAATGGTTACTACCGATCTCTGATTGTGGGATTGCATGTTGTGCAATCCACGAATAAAGGTCACTTTGCCCTGTTCTGCAGCCAACGTCATCACTCTCTAAATAAGGCTCGGAGTATACCTAGCAACGGGCCGAAAGGTAAGGGACAGGGGCTGATTTCAATCCGCTAGTCCGAGCACTAATCTATGTACTTCTGAGAGGTTGCCTTAGCCGGGCCACGCAGATCCGCAACCCCAAAACCCGTCGCCATCAAACAGCCCGCATAGGCCAAAAATCCAGCCGCACAGAGCGCCACAAGATTGCCGCTGCGCTGCCACCAGGCCAGCTGCTGCCAAACCGTTTGATCCAGCGCACCCATCCAGTCCGCAGCAAACAGAAGCACCACAACCATCAGTACTACCGCGCTAGTCAGGCTAAGCCCAAACTTCAGCCATTGCCCAGAGGGCTCATAAATACCCTTCTTGCGCAGATAAATAAACAGCAACCCAGCATTCAGAAACGCTGACACCGAGGTTGCAGCAGCCAGACCCACATGGCCAATCTGCCAGTAATAATGCAGTGGCACCACAAACAGCAGGTTGAGCACCATATTAGAGACCATCGCAATCACACCAATACGCACCGGCGTGCGCATGTCCTGACGGGCAAAGAATCCCGGCGCCAATACCTTAATTAACATAAAGGCCACCAGACCCACAGAATAGGCACGCAGGCTCAGTGTCGACATGGACATATCACGCGCCGTCATCACATCGCCATAGTAAAACAGCGTCACCAAAATAGGCTCTGCCAGCATTGTTAAGGCAACCGCAGCAGGCACCGCAATCACCAGCACCATTTTTAATGCCCAATTAAGAGTCTCAGAATAGGCCTCCACCGACTTGGCCGCATGATGCCGCGACAGATTGGGCAGTATCACCGTAGCTATAGCCACCGCAAAAACCCCCAGGGGTAACTCCGCCAGCCGATCCGAATAGTAAAGCCAAGACACACTGCCGGTCGGCAGAAAGGTCGCCAACATCGTATCCAGCAACAAATTAATTTGACTCACCGACACACCAAAGATCGCTGGGCCCATGAGTGCGAGAATTCTGCGCACCCCCGAATCCTGCCAATCCACCTTGGGCCGAGGCAACATATGAATACGCTGTAAAAAAGGTAGCTGGAACATCAGCTGCACCACACCGGCGGTAAAGACACCCCAGGCTAAAGCAAAGGCAGGCTGATCAAATAGTGGCGCAGCAACCAGTGCCGCCGTAATCAAGGTGACATTCAGCAGCAAAGGCGTAAAGGCCGGCACAGCAAAGCGATCGTAGCTATTGAGAATGCCCCCCGCTACACCGGTCATGGAGATAAATAATAAGTAAGGGAAGGTAATACGCAGCATGTCGGCGGTTGCCGCAAACTTTTCAGGCTCGTCAAAAAACCACTTGGGCGCAAAGATAGCCGCCATCACCGGTGATGCCACCACAATAACTAGAGTGACCCCCAGCAACGTAATACCCAGCGTACCGGCAACCCGATTAACCAGCTCTTTTACCGCCGCCTGACTACCCTTTTCGCGATACTCACCCAGAATAGGCACAAATGCCTGAGCAAAAGCGCCCTCAGCAAAGAGTCGGCGGAAAAAATTGGGAATTTTGAAGGCAACAAAAAATACATCAGCAAAGGCATCGGCACCAATAACCCGCGCAAAGACCACATCACGCGCCAGACCCATCACCCGCGACAGCATGGTGAAAAAACTAACCACGCCACTGGAACGCAGCAGGCCGCTATCCTTAGACGCCTTAGCCTTAGGTGCTGCTTTATTAGGTTCTTTCTTCGCGTTATCCTGAGACAATAACCTGCCCTTTAGGGTACTAATGAGAGCTGCAGTTTAACCACCTGCACCGCCGTGGCCAAGCGAATCTCTCAATCCGCCACAACAATAACAAACCCCGTAACATTTACACGGGGAATTGGGTTGAATGTCAGCACCAAACCCTGTATATTTCCGCGCTTTCAGTGTGACCCAATTAGAGAGGAATATTTAGGTGGCAAATTCAGTACAAGCTAAGAAACGCGCACGCCAGAACGAGAAACGCCGCCAGCATAACGCCAGCCTGCGCTCAATGGTTCGCACATATCTCAAGAAAGTTGATGCAGCAATCGCCTCAGGTGACCACGCTACTGCTCAAGAAGCCTACAACGCTTCTGTACCAGTACTTGATCGCATGGCCGACAAAGGTATTCTGCACAAGAACAAAGCTGCTCGACATAAGAGCCGTTTGAATACCCAAGTTAAAGCACTGGCTAAGTAATTCGCTTTTAGTAAAAAGCCGTTACAAAAGACAGTTGCGAAAAAACCGGCCTAGGCCGGTTTTTTTATGTCTGGTGGTTTTATAGCACTTAAACAAGAGCACTTAATCAAGAGCACTTAATCAAGAGCTTTTAAACAAGAGCCCTTAAACTAGCGGCTCAAATTAGCCCCTTAAGCCTGCACAGCAAATATCTTCACCGGCACGCCATTCAATGCAGCATTACCACTAATCTGGTCAACAAGCTTGTCGTCGGTGAGGTCATTACAGCTAACCCCCTCCTGCTGGCCAGCAATCGCCATGCTCACACCAGCACGCTTATGTCCCCAACCATGGGGCAGACTCACTACACCAGGCATCACCTCATCACTAGCAACCACCTGAGTAACCACTTCACCCACTCGAGATGTAATACGTACCTGTCCCTGATCCTCAAGCTTATGAACCGCCAAATCATCTGGGTGCATCAGCAACTGCCAACGTGGCTTGCCCTTCACCAAACGGTGAGAGTTGTGCAACCAAGAGTTGTTGCTACGAATATGACGACGACCAATAAGCAACAGCTCATCGGCTTCTGTCGTGGCCTTATCCGCGCCAAGGCGCTTGAGGTCTTTGGTGATGTAATCGGCTACCAAGGTAATTTTGCCATCAGCAGTACAGAGACGCTCGGGTAAGCTCGGGGCTAATGGACCAATATCCAAACCATGGGGATGTTGCTTAATCTTATCCAGGGTCAGCTCTAACTCATGGCCAGCAGCAGCGCCATAAGGCCCACGCTGAATACCCATATCAACCATCTTATCCGGAGACGGCAGTGACTTAACCTCTATGCCTTTATGGGCAGCAATCGCCTGCCCCAAACCGTTAAAGATCTCCCAGTCGTGCAATGTGCCCGCTGCTGGCTCAAACACAGGCTCATTAAAGCGCGCCGTGTTTTGCACCGCCAGGCGGTGGAAAGCAATATCGTAGTGGTCGTGTTCCAACGCACTAGTAGGCGGCAAAATAATGTCGGCATGCTGGGTGGTTTCATTGATATAAAAATCAAGACTCACCATAAAGTCTAAACCATCAAGGGCCTTATCAATCTGCTGACCATTAGGCGCAGACAGCACCGGATTACCGGCAATAGACACCAACGCCCGAATCTGCCCCTCACCCTCAGTCAACATCTCCTCAGCCATCACAGTAGCGGGTAACTCCCCCGCAAACTCCGGCAGCCCACTCACACGGCTATGGAACGCAGCAAAGTGCCCTGCCCCAGACTCCCCCGGCTTAATAAAGCCAAAGGCCGGTGACGACGCCATCATGCCACCGCGAACATCCAGAGAATGAGTAAGAATATTAATCATATGAATAGCCCACTGACACAGCGTGCCATAGACCTGCACCGACACACCCATGCGGCCATAGCAAACAGCGCCTTCTATGCTGGCCATATCGCGGGCCAGCTGGCGAATCTGCTCAGCGGCAACACCGGTTCGCTGTTCTGCTAACTCCGGTGTAAACGACTCACAGGCACTGCGTACCTCATCGACACCAACCAGCAAGTCCGTTAGATGGCCGGTGTGAACCAGATTCTCCGCAAACAAAGTATTTAACATGGCCATTAATAAAAAGGCATCAGTACCAGGGCGAATAAACAGATGTTCATCCGCAATCTCAGCAGTTTCCGTGCGACGTGGGTCAATAACAATAAAGCGCCCGCCGCGTTGCTGAATCGCCTTCAAGCGCTTAGGCACATCCGGCACAGTCATAATGCTGCCGTTAGACGCCAGCGGATTGCCGCCAATAATCAGCATGTAATTGGTGTGGTCGATATCTGGCACAGGAATCAATGACTGATGGCCAAACAGACTTAAAGAGGTTAAATGATGGGGTAGTTGGTCAAGACTAGTCGCCGAAAAATGCGTCTTAGATTGCACCGCTTTGCGCAACACACTGGCGTGAGTCATGCTGCCGTAATTGTGTACATTAGGGTTACCCGCAAAAAAGGCGACAGAATCATTGCCATGCTGGTCTTGCACCGCCGTCAACTTCTCAGCGACAGTACTAAAGGCTTCTTCCCAGCTGATCTCAACCCAGCTATCACCCTGCTTTTTAACCGGCATGCGCAAACGATCGGGGTCAGTGTAGATATCTTGCATCGCAGTGCCCTTGGGGCAGATATAACCTCTACTGAAAGGGTCATTCTTATCACCCTTAATAGACAAGACCTGATCACCTTGAGTTTTAATCTCAAGGCCACAGATAGCTTCACAAAGGTTACAGGCACGATAATGGGTTTGGACTTCAGCTGGCATCTTTTACTCTCCGGTATTTAGTGCAGCTTTATAGTAACCGAAGTGCTTGGGGATGTGGGGTGGAAGTTTGTGGATGGTGGGTATTGGGAAGACCCCAGCGCAGCAAAGTCATCCTAACCCCAACAACGTCATGCCAGCGGAGGCTGGCATCCATTTATAAAAACTGGACCACAGCCCAGCAATGTCATCCTGAGCGCCTTACTGGTCATCCTGAGCGCAGTCGAAGGATCTCTACTCCCTATGCTGCAATCCTGCAGGCAGATCCTTCGGTTCGCTTTGCTCTCTCAGGATGACAGGAATGGGGCCTTGGTCGGATGACATATTTTGGGCTTTGGCAGGGTTGCAAGCTTGAGGCTCTGGCGGGATGACATATTTTGGGCTTTGGCAGGGTTGCAAACTTGGGGCTCTGGCGGAATTGTAAACTTAAGGTTCTAGCGAGGAGCCAGCGCAATGGCGTGGGGAGCTAGGCACTAACCACCAAATTATCACGATGAATCAACTCATCGTCTTCTCGATAACCAAGAATCTCAGAAATAGATTCTGTGCTCTGGCCTTTTATACGCTCTGCTTCATCTGAATTGTAATTAACCAATCCACGGGCTATCTCGGTGCCGTCGCTGTCTACACAGCTGACTAACTCACCCCGAGTAAAGGTACCTACCACTCGACTAACACCAACAGCCAACAAGCTGCGGCCCTGTTCGGTTAGAACTTTAACGGCACCGGCATCTAGAACTAGCTGACCTTTTACTTGCAGGTGACCGGCTAACCATTGCTTGCGCGCGGCTAGGGGTTTTTGGTCGGCAGACAGCAGTGTGCCTACTTCATCGCCTGCGGCGACGGCGTGCAATATGTTTGCGTTGCGGCCACCAACAATTATGGTGTTGCAGCCTGAGCGTGCGGCTAACCTGGCTGCCTGTAACTTGGTTACCATGCCGCCACGGCCTAGCGTTCCGCTACTTCCGCCGGCTAGGGCGTTGAGGGAAAGGTCTGTGGCCATTGCTTGGCTTATTAGGGTGGCGCTGGGATCTGTGTCTGGGTTGGCGCTGTAAAGGCCGTCTTTATCAGTGAGAATAACTAGCATGTCGGCATCGATTAGGTTGGCGACTAGGGCGGCCAGACTGTCGTTGTCACCGAAGCGAATCTCGTCGGTGACCACTGTGTCGTTTTCGTTGACGATGGGCACTACGCCTAGGTTCATTAGGGTCTGTAATACGCCACGGGCATTGAGGTAGCGCTGGCGGCTGGCCATGTCGTCATGGTCGAGGAGGATCTGGGCGGTGTGGTGGTCGAAGCGTTTGAAGCTGCTTTCGTAGGCCTGTATTAGGCCCATCTGCCCTACTGATGCGGCGGCTTGGAGTTCGTGAATACTGTTGGGGCGGGTTTTCCAGCCTAGACGCACTATGCCTTCGGCGATGGCGCCGGAGGAGACGACTACGACTTCTTTGCCGTCGGCAAGCAATGTGGCTATCTGTTCTACCCAGCTGTCGATGGCGTTGCGATCGAGGCCTGCGCCGTCATTGGTGAGCAGCGCGCTACCAATTTTGATAACCCAGCGTTTGGCGTCCTTAGCAATCTGTCTGTTCATTACTCGCTGCTCTCTTTGAAACTGCTCTCTTGAACCTGCTGCCTTGAAACAGCGCTTAACTTACTCTGCGTAAACCACGTCCACATCATGGTCGTCGTCATCTTCATCATCGCCGGTATCTTCGGTGGCCTGCTTGCGCGCGTTGCGGCGATTGTCTGCCAGCTCTTGAATACGGTCGCGGGCTTCGGCCTGAATTTCCATGCGACGCTTTTCGGACTGCTCTGCTAGCTCGGGTGCTGCTCGCTCTTCTTCGCGGTGACCGTCGATATATTCCATAATAGCGGCACAGAGTGCTTTGGTGCCCTGAGAAGCCAATCCAGAAATTCTAAATACTGGGCCCTGCCAATTTAGATGATCGACCACTTCTTGGCAGCGGGCGTCTACTTCATCTTCGGGTAGCAGGTCGACTTTATTGAGTACCAACCAGCGATCACCTTCCGCTAGTGTTGGGCTAAATTTGGCGAGCTCTTGCTCGATTACTTCGGCGTTTTCACCGGCGGTGCTGTCGTCGTAGGGCATCATGTCCACAAGATGCAACAACAGGCGTGTGCGGGTTAGGTGCTTTAAAAAGCGAATGCCTAGGCCTGCGCCTTCTGAGGCACCTTCGATCAGGCCGGGAATGTCGGCAACCACGAAACTTTTATCGCCGCTCATGCCCACTACACCTAGGTTAGGTACCAGTGTAGTAAAGGGATAATCGGCTACTTTGGGGCGCGCGGCTGAGACTGAGCGTATAAAGGTAGACTTGCCGGCGTTGGGTAATCCCAGCAAGCCAACATCTGCCAGTACTTTTAGTTCGAGTTTGATCTCACGTACTTCGCCCTCTTGGCCGGGGGAAGTTTGTCGCGGGGCGCGGTTGGTGCTCGATTTGTAGCGGGTGTTACCCAGGCCGTGGAATCCGCCTTGGGCAATTTTTAACTGCTGGCCTAGCTCGGTAATATCGCCGAGTACATCGCCGGTCTCGTCATCGAGCACGGTGGTGCCAATGGGAACCTGCAATATGAGATCTTCTCCACCACGGCCCGTGCATTCTGCACTGCTGCCCTGCTGTCCCACTTCGGCTTTGAAGTTTCTGGTGTAGCGAAAGTCGATAAGGGTGTTAAGCCCATCGGCACCTACTAGGAATACGCTGCCACCATCACCGCCGTCGCCGCCATCTGGGCCGCCTTTGGGGATGTATTTTTCACGGCGAAAACTCAGACAGCCATTGCCGCCTTTGCCTGCGTGTACCTTAATTGTTGCTTCGTCGACGAATTTCATGGGGGTAGTTTACAGTTGCCAGTAGGTTTTTGTCATGGTGGGAAAAAGGATGGTGCTTTATAGGGCGCATTATTACCAATGGGGGTACTACAAGCAACCACAACCGCAGGTAATTAAAGGTGTTGGCTAAGTAGGCCAATCTGATGCAGAATGCGCGGCGGCCAAATCCATGGGATTGGTCGCTGAGGGTCTAACCCCTAGATTCGGCCGTACAACCGGTGATCCCTTTAAATTCAAGACTGTAGTGGAGTAGTAAGATGGTAGTAATTCGTTGGATTTTGGGACAGATTATTTTGGTGTTAGATTTTCTGACTTCACCTAAAGCGGTGGTGAGAGAGGCGGCGGCACAACAGGCCGTTGATGATGTAACTTCTACTATGTCCATGTATCAGTTTAAGACCTGCCCTTTCTGTGTGAAGGTTCGCCGCGAGCTTAAGCGTCATGCACTGCATATTGAGCTGCGAGATGCGAAGAACGATGCAGAACTTAAGGCAGAGCTGGTTCGTGAAGGCGGTCGCCACAAGGTGCCTTGCCTGCGAATTGAGAATGCGGATAAGTCGGTTGAATGGCTCTATGAGTCTAGCGACATTATTGCCCGTTTGAAAAGCCAGTTTAATCTGGCATAGGGCTTTTTAGTAAATGGCTCAAGGCTGTTGAGTAGATGGCTCAAGGCAGTCATACCGGCAAGTCATAAAACGTAGACATAAAAAAAGCTCCCGAAGGAGCTTTTTTTTCGCCAGTCGAATCAGCTTATGCTGAAATCACCTGTGCGTATTTGCGGTTGTGCGGGCCTTTCTGTACGAATTCTACAGTGCCTGTCGAGGTTGCAAATAATGTGTGATCTTTGCCGATACCGACATTGTTGCCTGGGTGGAATTTAGTGCCACGCTGACGAACGATGATGCTACCTGCATTAATTGCCTGACCGCCATACACCTTAACACCAAGGCGTTTGCTTTCTGAATCGCGACCGTTTCTAGTACTACCACCAGCTTTTTTGTGAGCCATTGCTATTTCCTCTCAGGATTAACTAGCGCTAATGCCAGTAATCTTAACTTCGGTATACCACTGTCTGTGGCCCTGTTGTGTGCGTGAATGCTTACGACGACGGAACTTGATAATGTTCACTTTATCGCCACGACCGTGAGACACGATCTCTGCTGTCACTTTTCCACCTTCTACAAGGGGTGCACCAATCTTGACTTCAGCACCTTCGCCGACCATCAAGACTTCTTCAAAATCTATATTATCACCAGTCGCCAGATCAAGCTTCTCAAGACGTAAGGTCTCGCCCTCAACGACTCGATGCTGCTTTCCGCCACTTTTGATTACTGCGTACATGTTCTGCTCCAATTCATAGTGGCCTTCAGAGGCCAGATTCCGTCGCTTACAATCTTGGGGTAAATTAGCCCCTGCGAGAGGGCGGCAATTCTAATGGAACACCCCAGTCTTATCAAGTGTTTAAACGACGAAAACGCAAGTAATCCTGCTGCCGTTGCCAGCACCCAAAAAGCCCCGCCATTATTAGCCTTAACAGGGGTTGTTAATTACTGTTTTCCAACCATATAAGGGAGGCGTTGCGGCCGGTTTTACGGTCTCTGCGATAGGAATAAAACTGCTCTGGCTGAGAGAAAGCACAGTACTCACCCCCATAGACCTCAGTCACCCCACTGGCTGCCAGTTCGGCGCGCGCTAAGGCATAGAGGTCGGCTAGATGCTTTCCTGCCGCTGAACTAGGCACAAATGCGGCCCTGATGGCTTGCTGGTGCTCGGCGTTTTGGGCCCTGGCCAAAAATGCCTCCAAGACTTCGGCGCCCACTTCAAATGTTTGCGGACCTATGGCTGGGCCTAAATAAGCCATTATCTGATCATCATGCTGGGGAAATGTCGCTACGCTATCGCGCAAGATGCCATTGCATAATCCACGCCATCCCGCATGGGCTGCGGCAACATGGGTACCAGATTGATTACAGAGTAATACCGGCAGACAGTCGGCAGTTAACACGGCACAGACTGTGCTTGCGGTATCGGTGTAGCTGCCATCGGCGCTGGGAACGCCCTGCGCCTTGGGCACACCCTGAACGTTGGGCACATAGACAATGTCGGTACCATGAACCTGCTCTAACCACAGCGGGTCACAGGGCAGGTTGAGTGCGGCAACTAGGGCCTGCCGATTGGCTAACACATGGACCGGATTATCTTCCACATGGAGGGCTAGGTTATTGCTATTAAAGGGAGCTTCGCTGACACCCCCTGTTCGCAGGCTGATGGCCGAGCGAACGTTTTTCGGGGCGGGCCAGTCTGGGATAAAGTACTGATTAGCCATCAGGCTTGCTCGGCGGCCAATACGGTTAACAGTGCCTGCATATCTTCAGGCAACTCAGATTCCCAGCCTATGGATTCGCCAGTGGCGGGATGAATTAATTCTAACTCTCGGGCGTGCAGTGCCTGGCGACCAAACTGGCTGAGGCTGTCGCGCAATGTTTGGGATGCACCTTTGTGGATGCGGAAACGTCCGGCGTAGACATCGTCACCCACAATTGGGTATCGAATATGGGCCATATGCACGCGAATCTGATGAGTGCGGCCGGTTTCTAGCTTGAGCCGCACAAATGTGTGGCCTTCAAAACGCTCTAGAACGCGATAATGGGTGCGGGCCTCTTTGCCATCGGAGATAACGGCCATCTTGGTACGCTGTTTGGGATGTCTGCCAATTTTTTGGTTTACCAGACCACCGCCGATCATGACGCCGCTAACCACGGCCTCGTATTCACGGCGTACGGTTCTTGCCTGTAGCTGCGACACCAAATCTGTATGTGCCTGCAGGGTTTTGGCAACCACCATTAGGCCAGTCGTATCCTTGTCGAGACGATGAACAATGCCGGCTCTGGGGACAGAGGCTAGTTGTGGGCAATGGAAGAGTAATGCATTGAGCACAGTGCCATCGCGATTACCTGCCGCTGGATGAACCACAAAGTTGGCCGTCTTGTTAATCACCAGAATATGGTCGTCTTCATACACAATATTAAGTGGGATATCTTCCGCTACCCAGTCGCCCTCAGCTTTAAGCTCTGCATTAATGGTTAGTACTTCGCCTCCCAGCAGTTTCTGCTTGGGCACCTGCTGCTGGTCATTGACTCTAAGCTGACCCTCTTTAATCCACTGCTGGAGCCGCGACCGAGAAAAGTCTGAGAACAGTTCCGAGGCCACCTGATCGAGGCGGCGCCCACAGGCGTCGTGGGGCACTTCGGCTGTCAGTTCGATAATTGACGGATCACTTGGCGTTGGGCTGGGCTGATTCACTAAAATATTCCAAAATATAGAAAGATAATTGCGGTGAGAAAAATTGGTTTAAGAGAACAATTGGTTTAAAAAGTGCGCTGTGGTTAAATACCGAACTTCGTCGACTAACCACTCGATTTCGTCTCTGGCTGGGAATATTACATGAAAAGCATACCGTTTATTTTGTTGATTTTGAGTTTGTCACTGACGTCTGGCTGTTCTTGGCTTGGATGGGGTGAGGAAGAGACAACTGAAGATGACGTAGATGGTTATACCGAGCGAGATTTCTACGAAAAAATTCAGTCGAGTCTGAATGCCAGTAACTGGACTGTAGCTATTACCAACCTACAGCTTCTTGAGTCTCAGTTCCCCTTTGGCAAGTATGCCGAGCAGGCTCAGCTTGAGCTTATGTTTGCTCAGCACCGATCCGGCGATAACGAATCTGCCATTGAAGCCGCCGACCGCTTTGTGCGCCTGCACCCCCAGCATCCCAATGTTGACTACGCGTTTTATGTAAAAGGTCTGTCTGAAATTGCTGCCACGTCAGGGTTTTTCGATAGCTTTATGCCAACCGATAACACCCTGCGTGATATTGGTACCGCCCGCGATGCCTTTGCTACATTGACCGAGCTGCTCTCTAGATTCCCCAAGAGCCCCTATGCTGCTGATTCACGAAAGCGCCTTATCAACCTGCGTAACCAGCTAGCTCGCGCCGAAATTCATGCGGCCAATTATTACTTTGCTCGCGGGGCCTATTTGGCTGCTGCGAATCGTGGCCGCTTTGTGGTAGAAAACTTTCAGCAGTCTCCTGCCGTTCCAGATGGTCTAGCCGTTATGGTTCAAGCGTATTATATGTTGGGTATGCAAGACCTCGCAGACAACTCGATAAAGGTGATGGCGGCGAACTATCCCGAGCACCCTGCTCTCGATGAGAATGGTGTGTTTGATTATGAGAAACGCCTGTTAAAAACCAATGATTCCTTCCTGGGTAAAATTACCTTTGGTCTGATCAAAAGACCTCAGCCACCTGCGTTTGATACCCGAAACATCTACAACAAAGCGATTCGTGATGCCGAGTTGATAGAAAATAATGGCGAAGCACAGCAACCAAAGCGCTCTATCTGGAGCTGGTTAACCTTTGGCCTGGCTGACTAATCACTGACCCATTCCAGGTCGGCTACAGGTACAGATGAACAAACAAACAATTATTGATGAGATGCGGGTTCTACCCGACATTGACCCCGAGTTCGAGATCCAGCGTCGGGTCTCTTTTATTCAAAACCAGCTGCTAGCCTCGGGCTGCAAATCTCTGGTGTTAGGCATTAGCGGCGGTGTTGATTCTTCAACCTGCGGCCGACTGGCGCAACTCGCTGTCGATGGCCTCAATCAAACAACAAATTCAAGTGACTATCAATTTGTCGCCGTGCGCTTGCCCTATGGTGTGCAGCAAGACGAAGATGATGCTCAAACCTCACTTAGCTTTATTCAGCCGAGCAAAAGCCTGACGGTTAATATCAAAGCTGGCACTGACGCGATAAACGCCAGTGTTTGCGATACCCTAGCCGACAATGGTCTGTTGCCCAATGAAGCAGCGGTAGACTTTGCCAAGGGTAATGTAAAAGCTAGAGCGCGTATGACCTCTCAGTATGAAATTGCCGGCATGCTCGGTGGCCTGGTTTTGGGTACGGATCATTCCGCCGAGAACATTACTGGCTTCTACACTAAATTTGGCGATGGCGCCTGCGACCTAGCGCCTCTATTTGGCCTGAGTAAACGTCAGGTACGACAGCTTGCCAGCACTATGGGGGCACCAGACTCTCTGGTATTCAAAACCCCAACCGCTGACCTTGAATGCCTGAGCCCGCAAAAAGAAGACGAGCAGGTGCTAGGTGTGTCTTACGAGAATATTGATAACTTTCTTGAAGGACGAGACGTTGCAACCGACATTGCCGAGCGCCTAATAAGCATCTACACAAAAACGCAGCACAAGCGCCTACCCATTGCCACGATCTATGACTGATACCTGCGACTGACTCAAGAGACTAATGCCAGCATCTGGGGAGGCACACAGCACAGTTCACAGAAAAGCGATTGAATCAGTAAAACCGCCGTCTTTAGCGTTACTTTTAAGCTATCTTTAAGCTAAATACTTCAGGACGGAACCGCTGGCGTTATGCCCATCGCCGATAGACAACCCATACAGCCATTAGCCACAGACCTTAGCGACGGCGATATTACTATCGACCCGCGGCTTTTGCGCGTCTATGTGTCCTACCGCCTGCTTCTGGCGATTCTTTTTCTGGTGATTGTGCAACTGCAGCTGGCACCTAATTATCTGGGCAGCAATAACCATCAGCTATTCTTTTTAACCGCTAGTATCTACTGCATTATTAACATCAGCACCGTGCCCCTATTTCATGTGCAGGGATGGAAGCCCAGTGAAACCTGGGTATTTGCCATGCTGTTTGTGGACACCATCGCGCTTACTATGATGATGCATGCCTCAGGGGGCCAGGACGGCTCTCTGGGCTACTTGCTGATGGTGACCGTTGCAGCTTCAGGGATCTTTCAGCGCAGCATTCTGGCCCTCGCCTTAGCCGCTACCGCAAGCTGCATATTAATTTCCATCGCTCTTACCGCCTACCTAACTGGCGACGGTGAGGAAGCCGCGGTGATTCGCAGTGGCGTATTTGGCATCCTGCTGTTCGCCACCGCCGTTGTGTTTATCTTTCTCACCAAACGACTGACAGCGGCTCAGGAAATAGCCATCGCCGAATCGAGAATTGCTCTCCAGCTTCAGCGTCTCAATAATCTGGTCATTAACAAGATGCGTACCGGAATACTGGTGTTCGATGACCACTACCGAATTGAGCAACTTAATGAACGGGCCTCCATGCTGATTGGCCCCATTGGCGGCAGTCGATTATTGGCCCGTGAAGATCAGCTGACCCGACTGCCAGAACTCGTGGCCTATCACCGCGACTGGATAGCCAACCCCCGCCGGCAACTGCCCACCTATCATTCCACCCGTTCTAATATTCCTCTACAAATAAGCTTTAGTCAGGTTGAGGGGGAAGGTCACAATGACACCATTATGTTTTTGGAAGATGCGCGAACCCTCTCGCAACATGCCCAGCAATTAAAAAATAATAGCTTGGGGCGACTCACTGCGAGCATTGCCCATGAGATTCGCAATCCTCTGGGGGCCATTAGCCATGCGGCACAGTTGCTCGACGAAGCAGAACTCAGTGGCGAAGAGAAAAAGCTCATTGAAGTGGTGCTGCGCCATTCGTCGAGAGTCGATGATCTGGTGCAAGATATTATGCAGCTCTCACGGCAGAAGACCCCCAACATTCGTATTATCAGCATTTACGATATCTGTTTGGCCACCAAAACCCAGATTGAAGAGAGTGGCGAATTTAGTAACCCCCAAATCGAATTAGATACTCAGGGCATGGCCCTACATGCGCCCTTTGATGCCAGCCAGTTGCAGCAGGTAATGACCAACCTGCTTACCAATGCATTGCGCCATTCTGAAAAACAAACGGATATCCCCTGGGCAAGAATTGAGTTTTCTATTCAGAAGGATATTAATCTCGCCGAAGTCAGAATCTATGATCGAGGCTCAGGCGTCACTGAAGAGAGCCGCGAAAAAATCTTTGAGCCGTTTTTTACCACAGAAAAAACCGGCACTGGTCTGGGCCTATATATTGCTCGGGGTCTTTGTGAAATAAACTTCGCCACACTAAGCTATATTTATAAAACACAATCCGCCGGTTACTTTCAGATAGTCTTTTCTGATCCGGCCAAGCAACTGCCAGGGAATACGGCCAATGAGTAAGCATGTTCTCGTCATTGATGACGAACAGGATCTTCGAGAACTATTAACCCTTACCTTGTCACGTATGGGCATTTCTGCGACCGCCGTAGAAACCCTGACCGAAGCCAAGGATGCCTTAGAGAAATCGCCGTTTGATCTCTGTTTAACCGATATGCGCCTGCCGGATGGCAATGGCCTAGACATCGTCGATCATATTCAGCACAACTATCCACAGACCCCCGTTGCGGTAATTACCGCCTATGGCAATGTTGAGCTGGCCGTGGAAGCGCTCAAGCTAGGGGCCTTTGATTTTCTTTCCAAACCCATCGCTCTGCCGAAATTGAGACAGCTTATTACCAATGCTCTAACAAGTTGCGCGGCTAACCACAGCCAGCCTCAGAAACAGTCTCATGCATTGCTATTGGGTGATTCTAATATTATGCAAGACGTCCGCGCCCAGATTGTTAAGGTAGCCCGCAGTCAGGCGCCGCTGTTTATCAGTGGCGAGTCCGGCACGGGTAAAGAGCTAGCTGCCCGCTCTATCCATCAACAGAGTCCCCGCGCCAGCCAGCCCTTTGTGCCGGTTAACTGCGGCGCTATTCCCAGCGAACTCATGGAATCTGAATTTTTTGGTCATATGAAAGGCAGTTTCACTGGCGCAATTGATAACAAGGATGGGCTATTTCAAGCGGCAGATGGCGGTACATTATTTCTCGATGAGGTAGCAGATCTGCCTCTGGCCATGCAGGTAAAACTATTGCGCGCCATACAGGAAAAACGCATTCGTCCGGTGGGCTGCGAAACAGAAATTGATATTGATGTGCGTCTAATTAGCGCTACCCATAAAAATCTCCAGCAGGCTGTCGACAAGGGCGATTTTCGCAGTGACTTATTTTATCGACTCAATGTTATTGATATCACTATGCCCAACCTGCGAGATCGACCCGATGACATAGAGCTGCTAGCAAGGCATATGCTCGACCGTTTAAATGCCAGCTGCAGCAAGCAGAATATTTTGCTGTCTCAGCAGGCCTTAGAAAAAATGTTCGGTTATGGTTTTCCGGGTAATGTGCGGGAACTGGAAAATATTATCGAGCGCGCGTCGACACTCTGCGAAGACGGGGTAATTGGCCTGCATGATTTGAAGCTGAACCTTGGAGGTGCTCGCGACAGTATAGATATCCACGGAGACCCTAGAAATGAATCCGTAGACTCCTTAGATGATCATCTTGAAGAAATCGAAAAAGATATTTTAATGGATGCGCTGGAAAAGACCCGCTGGAATAAAACTGAGGCGGCCAAAAAGCTGGGCATAAGTTTTCGCTCCATCCGCTATCGCCTTAAAAAGCTGGGGCTGGATGATGAATAGTATCCCTGTTAATTATGAAACTGGCTTGTAGCAACCAAATTGCTCTCAAGCCCTCATACTATTCTCTAATCATCCTGATGGTTATAGCGCCAAAGCTTGCGCCGATCTCCCAACCCCTGATCACCAAACTGTTCTATATGAGGACCAAATAGCGCACCGCTAATAATCTTTTTCTCTGGGGCGCAGTCACCAGCCTCGCAATTTTTATCCTCAATCACTAGAGTGAATTTTGTGGGTGGTGGCAGAATGCCGCCATGCTCGATCCTCCGATACACTCTCTCTTTATCGCCTTTGCCTTTAAGACCCAATGGATGGAATGGGTCAAATCGATAAATGCGTGCCTCGCCCAGTGCATCACAGTCACCTGTTGTACAGGGAATATGGGTGGCGAAGGTGGTGATATTGTTTGCTGTTAGTGCACGGGTGACCACTTTTTCTCCAAGCTCTAGTTGCAGGTACCAGCCATTTTTAAGTTTGGTATTTTTTTCACTTTGAGCCTCATCAAACTGCAATGATCCAAAGTCTAGGGATACAGGGTCTATTGTAATTTGGTAGAGATCCTCCAGCGTTAGAGACTGAGAAGGCCTTACCTTGTTGTCTCGATAGAACAGCAGATAATTCTGAATACTAGTATCGAAAGGTTTTTCGCTGTCACCAGAACCTATGATCACAGCATTATAAGAGCCGTCGGAACTACTCACAGCATCTGGGGCATTAAGGAATTTGCGACCCTTGGGTAAGGTTATCAGTCGTTTCGCCTGCCAATCAGCTAGATTAGTGCTCTGTACGTCCAGCTTCCAAAGTTGACCGCCTGTATCCGCAAAATAGACTAAATCTGCATTCCCATTTCCATCCTGATCGATCACCGTCAAACTGGCAGGTACCGCATAATCCATGCCGGAATGGGCACTGGTAAGCTGCCAAATAATATCGCCACTGAGCGCATTTAAAATAATGAGTCCGCGGCCCTGAGTTCTAATGGTACTGTCGGAGCTGACACCGCGCACTTCATCCTCTGCCGCTGGGTCGTAACCAAGACCCATCAGTAGCGCTGGCACCTCCTGCTCAATCCCTGAGGACTTGATGTTTAGCTGGGCGATCTTTGGGGTTGACCATGTCTGGCCCAGTTCAGCAAAGCCGCTATCGACGGCATTTTTATGCCACAGGACTTTTGGTGATACCGGGTTAGTCACATCCATCGCATAAACAAGATTACCGCCCCGCCGCGCGGTTAAATAAATAATTGCCTGACTGCTCTCACCGGCACTGTCGTTGCCTATTTGATGATTGCTGTTGTATCTGAGGTAACTGGTTACCTGCCCATCAAAAAAGTATGGCTTATTAGTAAAGGGGCTCTCAGACCTATCATCACTACTATAAGCAGTCTGCCTGTCAAATAACTCTCTTAGCTGTTGAAACTGCTCAGGAGCGATAAACGTCCACACTTCTTCACCATCTTTTGAGCTTATCACTGTCGACTTTTCGACCAACCCGCCTTTTACCCCGTGAAACATACCGCCGTTAGACCCATAAAAAACATAGGTACCCAGGCGACCACCATAATTAATAGCTACGGGCCGAGAATGAATAACATCACCATGGAATCGCTGTGCATCGATGTCAGATACCCAGTTAATAATGCTATGCATTTTCGCTGTATCCTGGGCTCCGAAATTTTCAGGTAGCAGATTGGTATTGCTGGCAGCAAAGGGCTCGAGAACGTTACAGGGTCCAGTGCAGGTTAGATTAACGCGATTTTTGCCCACGTAGTCACGCAATCCCTGAGCCACGCCACCGAGACTGATAGCGGCCCCATCAGGGCTGTTATTGCCACTAGTCCAGAAACTTCGGGCCTGACTGTTTACAAGGCCAGAAGCTGGATCGACTACAGGCCTGCCCTCTGCATCTAACAATATTGCTTCGGTGGACGTTGAGTGAAAGCCTATCTGATAAAGCTTTAGGTTGCCCTCCCAGAGCGCGGCATCGAGATCGGGTCGAAACATGCCCATATACACTTGGTTTTCATTAACAGACTGAATGTGGGCGGATAGTGGCAGACTTGCCGCTGCCAGAACACTGTCCTGATTATAAACATCGATATCGGCGGACCAAAGGTTTGCAGAAATAAAAAATACTCCGAATCCTATGGTTTTTATTGCGATGTGCATCCTGGCCTCCTGGCGTTTACTTGAATATATTAAGGGCAATACCCAGCTAAATACCTAAGGCTCAATCCCTCTACATGGGTTGCCTGGGCACCAGAAGATTTATCCATTGCGCTGATGCTGAG
>Ga0307997_10000008_pt1 | contig 81423 bp, 74 predicted proteins | sample Davwhametageno36_FD_203165 | JGI IMG/M metagenome (GOLD analysis project Ga0307997, IMG submission 203165) | Marine microbial communities from Davis Island wharf, Antarctic Ocean - #36 | ecosystem: Environmental > Aquatic > Marine > Unclassified | place: Antarctic Ocean: Davis Island wharf... | reverse complement strand
TGTTCTGGGCATTGCTGAGATCGCGCAAATAAAACACGCCATTTAAATCGACACCAGGAATATCAATCTTACGCACGCGAGCGCCAGTGGTGAGCACCAGCTTGTCATAATCTAGGCGTTGGCCATCGTCCAGAACTAACTGCTTGTTGGCGCGGTCTATGGCGGTTGCCGTCGCACCCATGGATATGCCGATATTACATTTGCGATAGATATCCGGTGAGCGAATAAGAATCTGCTCAAGGTCTTTAGTTCCGGCAAGAAAGTCTTTTGATAAAGGCGGGCGATGGTAGGGAAGGTAGTACTCATCGGTAATCATGGAGATAGAGCCGGTCCAACCCTGCTGACGTAACGCTGGCCCAAGTTGCGCTGCCGCATGACTCGCGCCGACAATAATACATCTGGCTTTAGATTCCATTTGGATGATGATTCCTGCTTATCAGTGAGTTAGCGATCGGCACTTTACAACCTGGGCGCTTCAAGTCCGAAAGGATACCTCGTTTAAGTAAAAACAAACACCTTTGATTGTAATATTTCAAAGGGTAGTGCTACGTTACTCGTTAACTAGGAAATATTTTGAAGGTTCCACTCAGCGATAATTTATCGCTGAGTGGAAGGGGGTCGTTGCAGGATGCAGGCTACTATAAGTTGGCGTAGTAGGCAGATAGGTTGGCAATGTCTGTATCGCTTAGGCCTTTGGCCATGGCTGTCATCATGGCGTTATTACGTTTGCCATCACGAAACATTTTTAGCTGACTAGCTAAATAAGCTTCTTTTTGCCCTGCCAGATTTGGCCACATGCCGTTGTTACTAATGCCGTTCATACCATGGCATCCAGCACAGGTCATTGACTTGGCTTTGCCTGCGGCTGGATCGCCAGCCATTGCGCCAAACGATAATGTTGCTGCTATAAAGGTGATTGCTAGTTTTTTCATATTACTTCTCCAATGATTAATTCGGTTGGCCTGCGCTGCTAAGGCATTTAATAGGTTATTTAATAAGTAGCCTGTTAGATAAGCTGTGGCTAATAAATAGCGAGGCACTTAATAGTGCGACAGCTACCACCTGATGCGCGGCGGCGACAGGCACGGGAACATAAAAAATTAAGGTGCTGATGCCCAATGTGACCTGCAGTATAAGAAAGCCTATCAGGCAAAACACGCCAGTTCTGGCGTTCCCTGTAATGTCTGACTTCAGTGCCTTGGCGGCAAATGTTAGTACTAGGGCCACAAGCACGTAAGCAAATATACGGTGGTTAAATTGGATCGTGGTGATGTCTTCAAAGGCCGATAGCCAGGCCGGGGCCATGCTGTAAAGTCCTGCGGGGATAAAGCTATCTCCCATCAGCGGCCAGGTCGGGTACGCGTAGCCAGCTTTGGTGCCTGCCACCAGACCCCCTGAAAGGATCATCAAGAAGATCAGTCCACTCAATGAATAGGCAAATTTGCTTAGCTGAGCCGGCTGCTCAGTTTTGGGGCTAACCAGACCAAAGGCTGTCCAGAGTATGAACGAGTAGATCAATACAGCAGAACCTAGATGGGCTGTGAGTCGATATTGACTAACGTCTGGTTTGTCCACCAGGCCGCTCTTAACCATGTACCAGCCCAGCAAGCCCTGAAAGCCACCGCCCAGTAACATAAGAATAAGCTTTGGGGTCAGACCTGCCTTAATACGCTTGGTAAAATAAAAGAATAAAAAGGGCAGGATAAAGATCACGCCAATAAGTCTGCCCAGCACTCTATGCAGGTATTCATACATAAAGATCGATTTGAACTCGTCGAGAGACATTCCTAGGTTAATCTTTTGGTATTCGGGGAACTGCTTATATTTATCAAACATATGCTGCCAATCAGCTTCGGACAGCGGAGGGATAATACCTACCAGCGGTTTCCAGTCGACCATGGATAGGCCTGAATTGGTCAGTCGGGTGACACCGCCCAATAAGATCATGCCAAAGATAACGGCGGCGCAGAAAAACAGCCAGTAGGCAATCTGGCGGTCGTATTCATAAGGGGCGATTAATGCTGGTTTATCTAGCGGCATTTAAATCTCTATTATCTATTAATGCTATTTAAAGGGTACTTGTTAAGGGGTACTTGGCTGTTCAACTTGCATCCACGTCTTTTTACGAAAGCGGCGCATATTTAGACTAGATTTTATACCGAAATCCAGTAAAGAAGTTGCATAGAGCCACATTACATCGGCACCAATGGTAACCAATATATAAGGCACCAGTATGCGGCTGAGCGCAATGCTGAAGATGGTGACCATCATTGGGTATCTGGTGTCGCCTGCACCCCGCAGCGCACCGGCCATACTAAACTCGATACCCATTAGCGGCAGGCTGCAACTGATGATGTAAATAAACGGCACCATGAGGGCGATCACTTCTGGATCGTCAATCATAAAGCGTGAAATCTGTTCGGCAAAAAAGCTCATCACCGCGCCGCCAGCAACCATAATATAGGCACAGGTACGCATGGTTCGCCATGCCGCATCGTAGGCGCCTTTTTTATCGCCGGCCCCCAGATGCTGACTAACCAATGTGGCGCTGGAGATAGAGAAGCTAAACGCGATAACAATCATCAATCCGAGAATAGATAAACCAATACCGTAGGTAGCAAAGGCGGCATCACCGTAGCTGGCTAAGAAGACCAAAAACACTAAGAGACCGGCCTGAAAAAACATCTGTTCGAACGCTGCGGGAGTACCAATTTTGATTAGTGCTTTGCTGTCAGCTAAAAACCCTGGCAATGGATTGGAGGGTCTAAATGACAGACCGCCCAGCACCCATATTAGTAGAAAAATAACAGTGGTAATAGTGGCACTAATGCCGCCGCCGATAGCCAGACCTGAGAGGCCCAGTGCTGTGAGCCCATGCCAACCAAAGGTATAGGCCAGACCCAAATAGATTCCCAATGCCACGCTGCCAAGAGCAAGCAGCAAGGGCGTGGTGCTATCGCCGGTAGCGCGGAAGGCAGTACTTACGACGAGGGAAACCAGCATTGGAGGCGCAAACAACGCCGTCCAATACACAAAGTCGATGGCTAGGCTGGTGGCCTCTGGGGATAGGCCAAAGATGCCCACGAGCTGTTCGCGAAAGGGAATGGCGATCCACGAGAGTAATATCCCATCGATACAAAAAATAATTACTGAGATAGCCGCAAAACGTCCTGCACGCACCTTGTCATCCGCGCCCCAATAGCGGCCTACCAAAGCCGTTGTTCCACTAGAGAGTCCCATCATAATAGCGTGCAACATAAAGAACAGACGCTGGCCGGTGGTGGCTGCAGCGACCTCGTCGGTACCCATACCGCCAGCGACTTTTAGAAAGACGAGACCCATTACCATAAAGGCAATATTGCTGATTATGGTCGGCCAGGTAAGGCGCCAGATATTGAGAGTAGAGACGGGTTTCATTGAGCCTATGTTACCATTCGCAGACTAGTAGCAGGTAAAGGTTTAGGCTGGTTTGATGATGGAGATAACTATGGGTGATCCGAGTGCGATTAATCTGGATCCAACCTGGCACTCAGTGTTGGGCGACGAATTTGATAAAGATTATATGCACGGATTACAGCAGTTTTTAATCGCCGAGCAGGATGCGGGTAAAGTTATTTATCCGCCCAGCGCCCAGCGGTTTGCTGCGTTTAACGACACTCCGTTTGATAAGGTGCGCGTGGTTATTCTGGGGCAGGATCCCTATCATGGACCGGGCCAGGCTCATGGTCTATGTTTCTCGGTACTTCCAGGGGTTAAGGTTCCGCCGTCGCTGGCAAATATGTATAAAGAGCTGGCGTCTGATTTGGGTACTATCCAACCAAATCATGGCTGCCTCACGAGTTGGGCTAAGCAGGGCGTATTGCTGCTCAATGCCACGCTGACGGTGGAGCAAGCCAATGCAGGGGCTCATCAGGGCAAGGGTTGGGAGCAGTTTACGGATCAGGCGATTCGTGCGCTCAACGATCAGCGCGAGGGAATTGTTTTTTTACTCTGGGGTAGTTACGCCCAGAAGAAGGGCGCCTTTATCGATCAGTCGATGCACCTCGTTTTAAAGTCGGTGCATCCATCACCGCTGTCAGCGTATCGTGGATTTTTAGGCTGCAAACATTTCTCCGCAACCAATGATTTTTTACAGCAGCAGGGTAGTGCACCTATAGATTGGCAGTTGCCCACTGATCCGGATGTCTAGCTTTCCCGCAGACTACGACTAATTCCCCGCAATAGAGGTTCAAAAAGGTAGGCAGAAATACTGCGCTTGGCGGTAATCAGAATGGTTTCCGCGGGCATACCGCTGGAGAGATAGAGTTGCGGCATACTGTCTAATTGGTTCTTGTCGATACGCACTTCAGCGATAAAATAATAGCCCTCGGCATCCTCATGTCGATCTGCCGAAACCCAGTGCACGGTGCCTTCAAGCAGCGGCATAGCCCTGCTATTGAACGCTGTCAGTCGAATTCGCGCAATTTGTCCGGGCCACACTAGGTCGATATCTGTGGGGCGAATACGTGCTTCGATCAGCAGTTCTTCTTTGTTGGGCACTAGGCGCATAATTTCTTCGCCTGGCATCACCGTCTCGCCAGGATTCTTTCTTTTTAAATGGGTTACTACACCGTCATGAGATGCTCGAATCGTGCCGTTGGCAATGCGGTTTTTTAGCTGATTGATATTATCTTCAATATTGATAATACGGTGTATCGCTTGGTTGCTGTCAAGGTTGGCCTGTTGGCTAAGCTCAGAGATCAGCAGTTTTCGTTGAATAGGAATCTGCTGTATTTCAGACTGCGATGCGGAAATTTTTTGTGCGCTACTGTCAATTGCACTGCGCGAGTCGATAACCCGTTGCGCTATTTCATCAAGCTGTATTTCTGAAACGTAGTTTTTCCCTGCTAGGGCCAGAACTGCATGATGTTGTTTGTTGAGCATTTCATGCCGCTCTAGTCGCGCTTGATTTTCAATTTGCTGCGCTCGGATGGATAGCTGTAGTTGCTGCTCGCGATTGTCGAGTAGCGCTAGTTGGTCGTTTTTTCGGTTTATAGTTTCAGCGAAACTCTGTTGTCGCATACTCAGCGTCTGGGTTTCCTGGAGTCGCTTTGCCAGCAATAATACTTTGTCGGAAAACCTTAGCTGCTCGAATTTATTGATATGAGCTTGAGCAATTTCCATTTCCAATAATGTCATCAGGTAGTCGCGAAGGTTAGCCTTTAACGCAGACTGCTCCTCGGAGACATCCAGCTGTAAAAGAATATTACCCTTGTCTACCTGAGTACCGGAGCGTGCTTCGATTGAGGAGATTTTACCGCCGTGTAGATGCTGAATCGGTTTACTGTCTTCGATGGAGCGAATATGGCCCTTGGCCAATACCGCGCTCTCCACTGGCGCTAGTGCAACCCATAAAGCAAAAGCCAATAGGCTAATTGCGAGGGTAATAAGGCTTCTGTTACGCAGGGACTGATCTTTGAGAGGTGCGAGATTATTTTGCATAGGCTTTAAGCGACCCGCTGAGTACCGACAAGTGATCGAGGGGGTGGAACAACAGTACCATTCTCAAAGAGGTAGGTTCGTTGCGCTAGGTTAATTAGCTTTTTAGAATTGGTAGTCAAAATAATGCATCTATTTTGCTGTTGCAGAACCTCCAGAGTGTGCTGTAACTGGTTGAGCGTGAATACGTTGCAGTAGCTTTCTGGATTTTCCAGTAAGACGATTTTTGCCTCGCAGGCAACCACTGCTGTCAGTGTAATTAGACGCTCAAGTTGAATACCAATCGCGGTGCTGCGAGCCTTGTCGCTCAGTGTATAATCGTAGGCAATGTTGAGTTCCAGAAGTCGTTGATTGAGGCCGGTTATTTGGGCTGCTTTTATCACCTGAGTTTCATCGACCGCGTCAAAACGGCCAACTAGCTGCAGTATGGTTGCTTCTGGCAGGTGCACTGATTCCCCCGCGACAGCGATATCATTCTGCAAACTTTCCGCGCACCAGTCGGCACGACGTTTTCCGTCAATTAGACAGTCACCGCTTTTAAGTCGCTGTTCGCCGAGCAGTACTTTGATCACATCGCTCTGACCTGCACCCACAGAGCCAATAAGGGCGGTGATTTCACCGGGGCTTGCCTGCAAGCTTATACCCGATAGGGCTGACCTATGCTGTGGATTAATCGGGTCGTCGATACTGATATTTTTTAGCTCAATAAATCCTTGAACTGGATCGCAGTAGCCACCCAATTTACGCTGGCCGAGCTGTTCAAAATAGTCACAGGCCTCGACCACCACTTGCTTGCCCAGAGATACAGCGGCGCTGTTGGCAAAAAGCATATCAAAGGGCGCAATGGCTCTGACTGAAATTATTAATGCGGCAATAAAGCCGCCCGGCGTGAGGCTGTTTTGCAGCAATAACAATGCACCAATGGTAGGAATACCCAATTGATATAGCATTCTCAGGGCGTGGTGCATATCGGTGAGCAAACCCTGCTTGTTGCTGTTAGTGATGTCTCTGGTGGGCTGGGCTTGTTCCCAGTGCTCAAGGGTATTGGTGGCGTTCAACCAGCGCTGGGTTTTTTCTGGCCAGTCAATTAGGCCCTCGTCGAGAGAGGGTTTTTGCTGTTTAAATTTGATGTATGCAATCAGGCAGAAACACAGATTTACCGCGATCATAAACCAGCCCAAAACTGGCGACAGTAAAAATATTAGTACTGCTGAAATGGGTAGCCAGAGCACATCGAGGATGCTGGCGATGGCGCCGGAACTTATGTGCTGACTAAATAATTTTACTTTACGATAGAGTGCTTTTCCTTGATAGCCGCGGCGTATCTCTGCGCGTATATGGCCGCCTACCTGCTCGTCGAGGAAGTGACTAAAGTTAACGATAGATTTGCGTCGTAGCTGTTCAAAGAGCAGACCGCTGACAGAAATAATTAGTGCGCCAAGGGCTAACATCCACAGTGATTCGTAGCTACCCGTGGTGATTACCCGGTCAAAAATCTGCAATGTATAAAGAGGAATGCAAAAGGCCGCCAAATTGGTTATAAAAGAATGGCCCAGAATCATCTGGACCACTCGTTTTACCGCAGCGATAAATGTGTCACGATCAGAGATGACGTTAGGCAACTGTAATACTTAAGTCAGCCAGTGAGTCTGTGCTGACACCTTGCAGTTCAGCAAAGACAACTGCATCTGCGAAATCGCCGTCTCCGTCTAAGTCGGCGAACAGTTGGCTGCTGTTTTCACCTGCTTCTAGCATAAGCCACTCACCGATATTTCGGTCTGCTAGCGAGGAGCTGACATCGAAGCTTAGGCTATCTTCACCTAGTGCGAAGTCGAGAATCTGATCGAGGCTGCCATCGAGATCGCTCTGTCGCCAAGTAAAAGAATCGGCACCTAAACCACCGATCAAAACATCATTGCCAGTCATGCCACGAATAACATCGTTGCCATTGCCGCCTTCGAGCCGGTTGTCGAGACGATTTCCGCGCAGACTGTCGTTGTAGTCTGAGCCAATTCCATTCTCGATAGATTTAAGCGTATCGGAGTCACCGCCTGTGGTTTTCTTGCGGTGAAGATCAATATTCACAAAGCTGTCAGCATAGTCGTAGGAAACAGTATCACTACCTGAGCCGCCGTCGACTACATCTTTATTGGCGCCGGAATAAATCAGGTCATCGCCGGAGCCACCTTTGAGATTGTCGTTCCCCGAACCGCCGTAGAGGATGTCGTTGCCAACGCTGCCTTCGAGCCGATCATTGCCGGAGTCGCCGTAAAGGGTGTCGTCGTCATTGCCACCTATAAGCGAATCATTTCCACTGCCACCATAAAGCGTATCTGCACCTGTGCCGCCCTCCAGCTGATCATTGCCAGAGGCACCGAGAATGGTATCGTCACCCTTGCCGCCATAGGCGAAATCGTTGCCACTGCCGCCGTCGAGATAGTCATTGCCGGAGTCGCCGTTTAATCTGTCGTGGCCACTATCGCCGTGCAGGCGGTCGTTGTCTTTGCCCCCAAATATCTGATCATTGCCATAACCACCCCAAGCGGAATCATTGCCCGTACCACCCTCGATTAGATCGTTGCCTGCGTCACCGAATAGCTGGTCATTGCCTGCACGACCATAAATATTGTCGTTGCCCCTGCCGCCATGAATTTCATCATTTTGTTCGGATACGGCCATAAAATTACCCGCTGCATCGAACTTGTGGATCGTGCCATCGCCCATAACCTGATAGTTGTATGTGGGCTGGTTTTGATCGAGGCCACTGTCGCTACTGTGAACATTAGGATCCAAAACCTGTGCGTTGGAGGCGCCGACATCGACGGAGAAGACAGCGTCATCAAAATCTCTGTCACCGCCGTTGTAGAGGTCTTCAAAACCCAGGGTGATCAATCCTGCATCACTGTCGGCCAGCCCTACTGTATGGGCAATAGCATCGGGGTTCAGCTGGAAATTATTGTTCTCGACTCCGGCAGCAGTGTGGTAGGCGTTGTAGACAAGCTGTGTTTCGCTGCTGTCTTCGTCGACGTACCAGAGGCTTGGATTAACCGAGCTAATAGTGGCGATGGAGCCATCAGCATTTCTGAATTCTAAGCCGCCGTCATCAAAGTCCATATTCCTGTAACTGTTATTGTAGGAATAGCCATTGGCGATGATAAAAAAACCTAGCTGGTCGCCTGCTTGCAGACTCAGGTCGCTCTCTGAACCTGAGTGGGTGCTGCCTCCGGAGCCCGGCAGGCTGGCATTAGGGAAGTGGAACTGCACCTCAGAAATAAGTCCTTCAGCGGAGATTTTATAGCTGCCCAGAGAGTTTTTGTAGCCAGCACTTTCCGATTGGAAAATAACACTGCCTTCGTAATCATTGGCAATGGTAAAACCGCTGAGGTCTATAAAAGATGGCCCGCCACTTCCATAGAGCGTGTCGTTCCCAGAATTGCCGTGTATCTCGTCATTACCCGCACCACCGTAGGCAACATCATGGCCATTGCCTGAGTTGATTAGATCGTTACCGCCTCTGCCCGAGAGTAACTCGTGGCCATTGCCACCATTTAGGATGTCATCTCCGTTGCCACCGATAATAGGTTTAATTGCTATTGTCATTTGTAGTGCTCCTTAAAGTGTTATTTACTCCATCTATAAGGAAATATGAGCAAATATCATGCCAGCAGTTATCGGGTCGACTAACTGCATGCGTTGTAGATTTATTGTTAAAAATACAGACTATATTTAGCTCGCAGATCGCGAAAAAATGGCCCTATTTTTTGCAAAATGCAGTCCAAAGTGCGAATTCATTGACTACTTTTGAACTATACTGCGCATGTTTTTGAATCGAGATACTAAGCATGACAACAAAATCCTGGCAGACACCAAAAAATTTACTGATTTTAATGTCGGTGGCCATGACTCTTGGTTTTGCCACTTGGATGGCGTTGCTCAACAACTTCGTCATTGAGAAGGCCGCGTTTACGGGCGCAGAGATTGGCATGTTGCAGAGTATTCGTGAGATTCCTGGCTTCTTGGCCTTTACTGCGGTGTTTGTGCTGCTGATATTAAAAGAGCAAACCTTTGCTTATCTGTCTCTCGCGGTAATGGGGGTTGGTATTACCCTGACAGGCTATTTCCCCTCTGTGCTGGGGCTGTATCTCACTACATTTATCATGTCGGTGGGTTTTCATTATTACGAAACTGTTAAGCAGTCTCTGGCGCTGCAATGGTTGAGTATCGAAGAGGCACCGGTGATGTTAGGCCGGCTTATTGCCGCTAGCTCTGTGGCTTCCTTGGTGGCCTATAGTTTTTTATGGTTGGCCCAGGATCATTTCGGACTTAGCTACAAGACTATTTACGCGGTGGGTGGTGGTGCTTGCTTGGCGCTTACACTATTTATGTGGCTGGCGTTTCCGCGGTTTCAGGCCAAGATACCTCAGCGCAAACATCTGCTGATGCGCAAGCGCTACTGGTTGTATTACGCGCTGACATTTATGGGCGGTGCGAGACGTCAGATCTTTACGGTATTTGCTGGGTTTTTGATGGTAGAAAAGTTTGGTTATAGCGTGAGTGATATTGCTGCGCTGTATATTATTAACCATCTTTTTAACTGGGCTTTTGCGGGTCGTATCGGTGCTCTGGTGGGGCGTATTGGTGAACGTCGTGCGCTAACATTTGAATATTGCGGTCTGTTTTGTGTCTTTACCGCCTATGCCTTTGTTAACGATGCAACCTGGGCAGCTGGATTATATGTGGCTGACCATCTGTTCTTTTCTTTGGCGATTGCGATTAAAACCTATTTTCAAAAGATTGCCGATCCGGCGGATATGGCCTCTACGGCGGGGGTGGCTTTTACCATTAATCATATAGCTGCGGTGGTGATTCCTGTGCTGTTTGGTTTGGTGTGGCTGGTATCGCCGATGGCGGTATTTTTGATGGGCTCTGGTATGGCGGTGATTAGTCTAGTGCTGGCGCGCAATATTCCACGGGCACCCAGTGCGGGTAATGAGGTGGTATTTGGTAAGGTTCCCTATATTGCGGCGAGTCTTGTTCCTAATTCTAATCCTAGTCCCAACTCTTCGCCTAACTGATTATTAGCGGTGGTTTTTTGGCTTTGGCGCGCAACCAGTTGAGGCCATTGAGCACTGCTGGGGTTTTAACGATTCGGCGTTCAATGCGAAATTTCCCCGGATAGTCGATCAATAATAGCCCTGTGACCATGGTTAAAATCCCTTGGCCGGGCAAAAACAACATTAGAGTCCCTGCCAGTATTAACCCATAACCCAGTAGGTTTTTGCCTATTAAGGCCAGCAGTCGAAGTGCTGGCCTCTGAGTTTTCCATGAGGTTGGTTGGCGCTTTTTGGGAACAAAATAATCTTCGGGAATTTTGGCGACCAGCCAGGGCAGTGACAGCAGGCTAGCAATGAAGACAATCGCTGAGCCCGATCCTACCCAGACTAGCAGCGGTTGATTATTGCCTAGCCAATCCATCAGGTTGTTCACGGAGTGGATGGAATCTCGTAGGGTAATGGCAAATGTTTGGCGGCCATTATTGGGCCCTCGGCAATCTTTACTTCGCTGCAATCAGCGTACTTATCCCCTAACACGGCCAACACCTCAATTGTTTCATCATCTACTCGGGCGGCACTGGCAATATTGCCGATGGCTTTGCCTTCACTGTTTTGTATCGCATCACCTGGGGTTGGTAATGCCGTGGTGCTGAGTTGCAGATGATGCATTCTGCGCTTTACTGCTCCACGGTAATGGGCTCGCGCGACAATTTCTTGACCGGTATAACAGCCTTTCTTAAAGCTGATATAACCCAGCGCATCGAGATTTAACATCTGCGGGATAAACATATCTGTGGTTTCAGTAACGACTTCGGCGCTGCCGGTGCGCAGTCGTTCTAGATCCGTGGGGTGCTGAATTTCCTGTGGATCACTCGCCTCGCTGATCTCGGTTTTAAAGAACACGGCGTATTTTTTAAGGCTGGCCAGGGCTATCTCTGCCATGGAGCGGTGAAGCTGTAAAATGACATTATCCTGCTCGTCGCAGGTGGCACTGAATAGAAAAATGATACGCCCCTTTGGGGTGCAATGGGCGCCATTAATTGTTTTGCCGCTGGTGAGTAATTCCATATCGCAGGTAACTTGCCCCTGCAAAAATTTGCGGCTATCTGGACCTGATAGTTGGATGTAGGTGCGTGGATCAATGTTCGTCATAGGGGCCCAATTTTAGTGCTTAGTGAATGTGTCTGTAGGTTAATTGATGATTGTCTCTTATAATGCCGCTTTAACACAATTACTGATTATCTATGAATAAGAACCGTCTAGTGTGGGCCAGTCGCCGTGGTATGTTAGAACTCGATCTGATTCTGCAGCCCTTTACCGAAAATCACTACGATTCTCTCGAAGAATCTGATCAACTGCTGTATCAGGAGTTTCTCGAGTGTGAAGATCAGAATCTATTTCTCTGGTTAATGGGTCGGGAAGTTCCAACCCATCCAGATACTCAAAGAATAGTGCAGATCATTCGTGACAGTCGAAAAAATCCAGGGGACGTTTAATCTCCGTCCCTCGAAAACGATTCTTATCGCCCAACTCGGGCTGTCCTTAACCGTCGTAATTATGTTGTTTGGTCTGCCTATTTTCTGGTGGGCGAGGCTGTTGGCGCTTGTTATAACCGCGAGTACGGCTATGGAATGGGTTAGGCGCTGGAAGGCTCGGGGGTTAGAGGTACTGCGCTGTCAGGATTCTGAGCGCTGGTCGCTTGATGCTAGCGACTTTACGCTTGGTGGCCTTAAACTTGAGACCAATCAATTTGTCACGCGCCGCTTGGTTATTTTGTATTTTAAAACTACCGCAGGAAAAGCACTGATTCGTGTTCTACCCGCGGATGCTTTGCCTGCTGGGCAACATCGCCTATTGCGCCAACTTCTTATTGCCCGTTAATTTGCCAATTTAATGCGAACACTAGTCTCTATTAATAATCATATTTTGTCCGGCGAAATTAACGGGCACCATAATAGTGTCACGAGCGATGGGCGATAATTCTGGGTAGTCGAGAGTGTAGTGGAGGCCGCGGCTTTCTTTGCGTTCCAATGCACAGCGAATAATTAACTCAGACACTGTGGCTAGGTTGCGCAGCTCCAGCAAATCTCGGGTGACTTTGCAGTTACTGTAATACTCACCAATTTCTTTTTGCAGCAATTTTATTCGATGTTGGGCGCGCTCAAGGCGTTTGTTGGTACGCACAATACCGACGTAATCCCACATAAATCGTCGCAGTTCATCCCAGTTGTGAGAGATCACTACATCTTCATCAGAAGAGCTAACCCGAGATTCATCCCAGTCGGCAATACTGTCCGGCTCGCTAATAGTGGGTGTCAGCCGATTAATTTCGGCTGCTGCCGAGCGCGCGTAGACCAGGCATTCAAGCAACGAGTTACTGGCCATGCGGTTGGCGCCATGGAGGCCGGTAAAGGCACTTTCACCGATGGCATACAGGTTAATCAGGTCGGTTTGACCAAAGTTATTCACCAGCACGCCGCCACAGGTGTAATGCGCGGCCGGCACTACGGGAATGGGGTCGGTGGTGATATCTATACCGAACTCCAAGCAGTGTTGGTACATGGTTGGAAAGTGTTCGGTAATAAACTCGGCGGGTTTATGGCTAATATCTAGATACAGACAGTCGCTGCCAAGGCGCTTCATTTCATGGTCAATGGCTCGCGCCACAACATCCCGAGGGGCAAGTTCGCCATCCGGATGAAAGTTTTCCATAAAACGGCTGCCGTCGGGTAGGCGCAGCACTGCACCTTCACCGCGCAGGGCTTCGGTAATCAAAAATGATTTGGCCTTGGGATGGTAGAGGCAGGTTGGATGAAACTGATTAAACTCGAGGTTGGCCACGCGACAGCCACGACGCCAGGCCATCGCTAGGCCATCGCCGCTGGCCCCGTCGGGGTTGCTGGTATAGAGGTAGGCTTTACTGGCGCCACCAGAGGCCAATACAACATTCTTGGCTTGGAATAGGGACACGGCATCTTGCTCGATATCCAAGATGTAAGCGCCGGTGCAGCGAATTCTTCGGGAGTCACTGTCGGCCTGAGTAACCAGATCAACGGCGCAATGCTGCTCATAGATGTCGATGTTATCGGCAGCGATCACCTGGTCGGCTAATGTGCCGGTAACTTCTTTACCTGTGGCGTCGGCGGTATGCAATATACGTCTGTGGCTGTGGCCGCCTTCTTGGGTCAGGTGGTAGTTTTTCTGATCATCGTTCTTGGTGAAAGCGACCCCTTGATTGATTAGCCAATTGACGGCATCTGGACCATTTTCAACCACAAAACGCACAGCGTCTTCGTGGCATAGGCCAGCACCGGCGACCAATGTGTCTGCAACATGGGCGTCGGCACTGTCGTTTTCATCAAACACCGCAGCAATGCCACCCTGGGCATACCAGGAAGCGCCACCGGTTAAAGCGGCTTTGCTAATAAGGGCAACGCGCAGATGCTTTTCGAGCTGCAAAGCGAGGGTTAGGCCAGCAGCGCCGCTGCCGATAACGAGAACATCGTAGACATGGGTTTGTTTCATTGGATCGCCACACAAAATCGGATTCGCATGATAGTATAAGCGCCGAAATCTAGCTAACGAAATAGGCGAACTAATCGGATGATAGTGGGTCTGTCTAGGGTGATTACGAGAATGGTAGTCGCAGATAGCTGTGATTTCTCAGCGATAAAAATATAACCCATAGGGTTGGGAAACGGATTGCTACATGACGGAAACTAAAACTGAACCAACAGATCAGCAGCTAGTGCTTAGAGTCCAAAAAGGTGATAAGCGAGCATTTGATTTATTGGTGCTCAAATATCAATACAAGGTGCATGCAATAGTGGGGCGGTTTATTCGCGATAGCCATGAGGTGAGCGATGTCACCCAAGAAGCGTTTATTAAAGCCTATCGTGCACTGCCGCGATTTCGTGGCGACAGCCAGTTTTATACCTGGCTCTACAGAATTGCCGTAAATACGGCGAAAAATTATCTGGTTGCGCGCAGCAGAAGGCCACCTCTATCCGATGTGGATTTGGCTGATGCCGAGTATTATTCTGGCAGTGACCGCTTAAAAGACGTGGGTACGCCGGAGAATCAGCTGTTTCGCGATGAGCTTGAGGCAGTGATTAATACCGCTATTGAAGAATTACCTGAAGACCTGCGCACCGCGGTGACATTGCGCGAATATGAAGGTCTGAGTTATGAGGATATCGCGGCGGTGATGAATTGCCCCGTGGGTACGGTAAGGTCGCGAATTTTCCGCGGGAGAGAGTCAATAGACAGCCGAGTTTTGCAATTAATGGACGGTAGTTAAGAGATTGGTGAACCTTTTGAAAAAGCACCGGTCATACCCCACAGAAGTTTTTAGCAATACAACTTATTAATAGGATTGAGGAAAATAAATGAGCGACCACGAAGAGCGTTTAGCCGAGTCCCTTTCTGCACTAATGGACGGAGAGAGCACGGAGCTTGAAACCCATCGAATCCTCAAGGAAGTAGGTACTGAGTCTGGCGCTAAGGATAGCGTGCTAAGCAAATGGCAGCGCTACCATATGGCGTCTTCGGTAATGTCTGGAGACCCTGTTGCCAATATAGATTTCTCCGCGGCTGTTTCAGCCGCCATCGATGAGGAAGAGACTCATCGCATTAACCCCATTCAAAGGTTCGCCGGTTCTGCAGGGCGCTTCGCCATTGCAGCCTCTGTTGCCATGGTTGCAGTTCTGGGCATGCAGCAGTTTAATACTGTGGCGCCTAGTAGCTCAGACGCGGTTCAATTTGCGGAAGTAGCGGTTGATGCTGCGCAGCAAAATACCGGTCCAGCTATTCAGTTCCCCTCTGGTTTCCAGCCTAACATTCAGGCTCGCACCGTGAGTGCTGGCGGCAATAACCGAGTTTCGCAGCAGCCTGTGATGCCAGCAATACAGGTTAGACCTGCACTGAATCAGCAGTACTCAGAGCAAGAGCTTCGTGCCTACCTTAATGATATTATGCTTAAACACAGTAGCCATGCAGCGTTAAACAGTAACCAGGGTATGTTGCCATTTGCTCGTGTTACCAAAAACAAAGAAGCTACTTCTTATGCTGAGGGCTCTCATGCTGAAGGCTCTTATAACAAGGACGCTGAAGGCTCTAGCGATGACTGAGTTTCAACACCACAGATTCCAAACAGGATAAACCATCAAGATGTTGGTTAAAGTGTTAAAGAATATAAAACTGGCGGCTCTTATAGCCGCCGTTTTTGTGCATGGGCCTTTATTTGCTGAGCCCATGGATTCCGCTCAAGACCTTATGGCCCGTATGGCCAAAGCCTCTAAAGAATTAAGCTACAAAGGTCTATTTACCTACGAATTTCGCGGTAATCTAACCAGCGTTAAAGTGGTTCACATCGTGCGTGACGGGCAAACCTATGAGCGCATAGTGCACATGGATGGCCCCGAGCGAGAGATTGTTCGTCGCGGTGATGACATGGACTGCATGCGTGCCTCTGACATGCTGCTGCGCGGCAATGTTCTTAAAATTAACGACGACAGTTACTCTCACCTGCAAGACTTTTACAGTTTTTATATTCGCGGCGACGCGCGCATAGCTGGGCGGGCAGTCTCTGTGGTGAATGTTATTCCCAAAGATAAGTTTCGCTATGGCTATATTGTTGCCATCGACAAAGAAACTGGTCTGATGCTGCAATCAATACTGATCAATAGCCAGGGTAAACCTATGGAGCGGTTCCAGTTTGTGGATGTTTCCATTGGTGCTGATCTCGATAATGTTGAGTTTACCTCCGAGCTATCGGCTTCCGATGATATTGATGTGGATCAGTCTGACTGTTTGAAAGCTAATCAACCGGTCAACGTTTCCAGCTCACAATGGGTGCCCAAGTGGTTGCCACCAGGTTTTGTGTTGTCTTCCTATCAGCCAGTAGATGCCGAGGGTCAAGAATCTCTGATGTACACCGATGGCCTGGCTGTGTTTTCAGTGTTTATTGATTCTGCAGAAAAAAGCCGCCGTCTACCGCCAGTGGATGCCAATCTGGGTGCCACCGTTGCGGTATTAACCAAGACGAGCCTCAATAATCAGCAATACGCTATCTGCGTGGTAGGCGAGATACCGCGCAGTACGGCGAGTCAGATTGCCAATGCTATTTCGCCGCTATTGGCATCGCCAAGTCCCTAAAGTGCAGAGCAAGCAATGATTTTGGAAACTGGAGTCGTAGTCGCCGTAGAATCAGATAGTCTCTGGGTCGAGACTATTCAGCGTTCTACCTGCGAGGCCTGTTCCGCTCAAAAGGGCTGTGGTCAGCGGGTTCTTTCGAAGCTAACCGGCAAAACTAATCGCATTCGAGTATTGATCAACAGTCAGTCACCCAAAGACGTCTCTGCCGGCCAGTCTGTCACTATTGGTATCCCCGAAGACGTCATTGTCAGCGGTTCAATGCTGGTATACATGCTACCCATTATGGCTGCCGTTATTGGCGCCTGGATAGCCGGACCCGAGAGTGATGCCATAGGTATTCTCGGTGCGGCTTGCGGTCTGCTGCTTGGTGGCCTAATAGTTAACCTGCGAAGTAAGAAAACACGGAACGATTTACGTCTTAACCCTGTCTTACTTGAAGACCCTAGCGAAAAGCAGGTTTTAGACTTCCCCTAAAGATTGATTCTAGACCCGCCTTCGCTTTTATTATTTATATTGGAGATAGCTTTGTGCTGAAGAGATTCATTGTTGTTAGTACGTTTTTTATCGTTTTCCTTTCGTCCGCTCAGGCCCAGTTACCGGATTTTACCCGTCTTGTTGAAGATGTTTCCCCCGCTGTTGTTAAAATCAACACAATTAGTAAGGGGCGTAAACAGCAGGCTCAGCAGATTCCTCAGGGTCAAATTCCCGAAGCATTTCGCGACTTTTTTGAACAGCGCCAGAAACAGCAAAAGCCGCGTCAAGCGCGTTCCATGGGTTCCGGGTTTGTTATTTCTGATGACGGCTATATTCTGACCAACCATCATGTGGTGGACAATGCCGATGAAATTCAGGTGCTGTTTGCCGATCGTCAGGAATACATGGCCACCGTGGTGGGCACTGACCGGCGCTCAGACTTAGCCCTCTTAAAGATCGAAGCCAGCAATCTACCCAGTCTTGAATTTGCTACCCCAGATGCCCTTAAGGTGGGTGCCTGGGTACTCGCCATTGGCTCACCATTTGGTCTAGATTACTCTGTGACCGCAGGTATTGTCAGTGCCATAGGGCGCAGCCTTCCCACCACGAAGGGCGAAAACTATGTGCCCTTTATTCAGACTGATGTATCCATTAATCCAGGTAATTCTGGTGGCCCGCTGTTTAATCTCGAGGGTCAGGTGGTAGGTATTAATTCGCAAATTTATTCTCGTTCAGGGGGGTCTATCGGTCTCTCTTTTGCGATTCCCTCCAGTGTGGCAGTGGGGGTGATTGAGCAACTTAAAGATCATGGCAAGGTACAGCGTGGCTGGCTTGGCGTGGCCATTCAGGATGTCGATAAGAATCTAGCAGAGTCTTTGCAGCTGGGTGCGTCTCAGGGTGCGCTGATCAATGCTGTGGAACCTGAAAGTCCAGCAGATAAGGGCGGCATCAAGCCTGGCGACGTTATTGTGCGTTTTAACGGCCAGACTATTGTTGATTCTGGAGACCTGCCCCATGTGGTGGGTATTATGACCCCAGGTGATTCGGCCAAGGTGATTGTGTACCGGGAAGGTAAGCGTAAAACACTGACCATGAAAGTGGGCTCACTCGATGCGGATAGAGACAGTGTCGCGAGCAGTGCAGACGGTACTGACCGTTTGGGATTAATGGTTGAGGCGCTAGATGATCAGGAGCGTCGCGCTCTACGTTTGCGCGGTGGAGTTCAGGTTACCCAGGTATCACCGGATTCTGCTGGGGCTGAATCAATGTTACAGCCGGGCGACATCATTGTGCAGCTGGGCTACAGCCGCATCGATGATATCGAAGAGTACGTTCAGGTGATTGCAGAGCTACCTAAAAACACACCGGTGGCGATTCGTTTTTACCGTCAGGGGCGGGCAATTTTCCGCACCATTGAAATTGACGAGTAAGCGTTTCCTATTATTACTGCTGTCCCATAGATGAAGTTATTTAACCGCTTGAATTTATATGTTGATAATCAAGCGGCTAATAGCGTCTGGCCTACAAATAGGCTAGAATCCGCACGCAAATTTTAACGGCAGTACAAACACTTTGTCCGATCTCAGTCATATAAGAAATTTCTCAATTATCGCCCACATTGACCATGGGAAATCGACCATTGCGGATCGATTTATCCAGCACTGTGGTGGCCTTGCTGACCGTGAAATGGCGGCGCAGGTCTTGGATTCTATGGATATCGAGCGCGAGCGCGGTATTACAATCAAGTCCCAGAGCGTGACATTGCCGTTTACCGCCCAAGACGGTAAAACCTATCAGCTAAACTTTATTGATACCCCAGGCCATGTTGACTTCACCTATGAAGTCTCGCGATCACTGGCAGCCTGTGAGGGTGCGCTGCTGATTGTAGATGCTGCTCAGGGCGTAGAGGCGCAATCGGTCGCTAACTGCTATACCGCCATTGCTCAGGGCCTTGAAGTAATTCCGGTGCTGAACAAAATGGATCTGCCTCAGGCTGAGCCAGAGAAAGTGATTAACGAAATTGAAAATATTATTGGCATCGAAGCTACCGATGCGGTGCGCTGCAGTGCTAAAACTGGCGAGGGAATCACCGATATCCTCGAAGAGCTGGTTAAATTGGTACCGCCACCTGTGGGCGATGTAGATGCTCCCTTACAGGCATTGATTATTGACTCCTGGTTCGACAACTACCTAGGTGTTGTTTCCCTAGTGCGTGTGATGCAGGGGACTCTCTCGGTAAAAAATAAGATTGTCGCCAAATCGATTGGCAAGCCCCATGTGGTTGACAGCGTGGGTGTCTTTACGCCGAAGCGCAGTGAGACAGGTGTGCTGCGAGCTGGTGAAGTGGGCTTTATGGTTGCCGGCATCAAAGATATTCTCGGCGCGCCAGTGGGGGATACCTTAACCCACCACAGCACGTCCGAGGTTGACGCGCTACCGGGGTTTCAGCGTATTAAACCCCAGGTCTATGCGGGTATGTTCCCGGTTGATTCCGATGACTTTGAAGAGTTTCGCGAAGCCCTGTCCAAGCTAGCTGTCAATGATGCTTCCCTGTTTTATGAACCCGAGAGTTCCGATGCCCTTGGTTTTGGTTTCCGCTGTGGATTCCTTGGCATGCTGCATATGGAAATTATTCAGGAGCGCCTCGAGCGGGAATACGATCTAGATTTGATCACCACAGCCCCAACCGTGGTTTACGAAATTATCACCTCAAAGGGCGAGACGCTGTATATGTCTAACCCCTCAGATCTGCCAGATCCCGGCCAAATCGACGAGATGCGTGAACCAATCTGCGAAGCCAATATTTTGGTGCCCAAAGATTATGTGGGCAATGTAATTTCACTCTGTGTTGAAAAACGCGGTGTGCAAAAAGATATGCAGTTTATTGGTGGTCAGGTATCCATTCGCTATGAACTGCCCATGAGTGAAGTGGTCATGGACTTCTTTGATCGCCTTAAGTCAGTTAGCCGCGGGTTTGCCTCGCTGGATTACAGCTTTGTGCGCTTTGAAGCGGCTGCTCTGGTAAAACTCGATATTTTGATTAACGGCGATCGCGTCGATGCGCTGGCGGCGATTATTCACCGTGATCACTCGATACAAAAGGGCCGCAATCTCGCCGATAAGATGAAAGAGCTTATTCCCCGCCAGATGTTCGATGTGGCTATTCAAGCGGCTATTGGGGGCAGTGTTATCGCCCGTACCACCGTGAAGGCGTTGCGCAAAAATGTAACAGCCAAGTGCTATGGCGGCGATACGTCCCGTAAAAAGAAATTATTGGAAAAACAAAAAGCCGGTAAAAAGCGCATGAAGCAGGTGGGTAATGTTGAGATACCTCAGGATGCGTTCTTGGCGGTACTTCGGACTTAATGGTCAACACCAATGGAGGTAGATCCTAATGGATCTCAATTTTGAACTGATTCTTACTATTATATTTTTGTTGGCAGGCGCTTTTTGGCTGCTGAATAAATTTGTTATTAAGCAGGAAGAGGGGCTGATTGAATTTACTGGCTCTTTGGCGCCAGTGTTGGGGCTCGTGTTAGTGCTGCGTTCATTTATGATCGAGCCTTTCCAAATTCCCTCGCAATCTATGGTACCTACCTTAAAGGTAGGGGATTTTATTCTGGTGAGCAAATGGACCTACGGTATTCGTCTACCGGTACTGCGCACCAAAATTATTGATGTGGGTTCACCGGAGCGCGGCGATGTAATGGTATTTTTCCCGCCCCATGAAGAGCGCTACTTTATTAAGCGCGTAGTGGGTCTTCCCGGAGATAAAATTCATGTTCTCAATGGCGTGGTTTTTATCAATGGCGACAAGATGGAACAGACCCCCTCGGCTGAAGAACCGAATTCACCTCGCTCTGTGGTGATGACAGAGAATCTGGGTGGTGTTGAACATATGATGCAAAAGCGCACCTCGCCCACCCGTCTAAGCCAAAACTTCTCGGCCGTAGTGCCAGAAGGGCATTACTTTATGATGGGCGATAACCGTGATAACTCGAGCGATAGCCGCGTCTGGGGCCCAGTGCCTGAAGACCGCATTGTAGGTAAGGCCTTTGCTCGATGGATGTTTTGGGATAAATTTTTAAGTGTTCCTAGCTTTGATCGGGCGGGTAAAATCCAGTAAGGTAATCAGTCAAAAAAAGCTTTGCAGGTTTTCAGGAAGAAAAATCGATAACAGGGAGTTTGTTATGAGAGCAAATAAGCAACGTGGCGCAACATTAACTTCGACCATTATTACTGTTTTTATCGCCGGATTTTTTTTAACACTGGTGTTTAAATTAGGCCCCCATTATTTAGATAATCGAATAATCGCGGGTGCAATACAGCAGGTTGGCCAGTCTGATTTGGACGATGAAACCATTCCAGATATCAGGCGCAAAGTAGCAGATTTTTTTACCATTAATAATATTCGTGATGTGCCTGCCAATCAGGTAGTTATTACTCGAGATCGAGACGGTGTTCGGATTAGTCTGGATTACGAAAAACGAATTGAAATGTTCAGTAATGTTGATGTTGTGCTTAAATTTAATAACCACTACGACACCACTGAACCCCATGATTAATCAGAGGATTGTTAGTGAGCAATGTCCAACAGCTCCAAAAGCGTCTTAACTACAGCTTTAGTGAAGAAAAGTATCTAACGCTGGCCCTGTCTCACCGTAGTTGCGGCAGCAATAACAACGAACGTCTGGAATTCCTAGGAGACTCTATCCTTGGCCTCACCATCACCGACATACTCTACTGTGACTTCCCCAAGGCCCGTGAAGGCGAGCTGAGCCGCATGCGCTCACATATAGTGCGAGCGGAATCGTTGGCTGTGGTCGCCAAAACATTAGAGCTGGGTTCTGAGCTATTGCTTGGGCCGGGTGAAATGAAAAGTGGTGGTCATCGCCGCGACTCTATTTTGGGTGATACAGTGGAGGCACTCATCGGTGCTGTTTACTTAGATAGTGGGATGGATGCAGCCCGTGCCTGTATTGTGCTCTGGTTTAAAGACTTGTTGGCCGAGGCATTAGAAGTACAGCCCATCAAGGATCCCAAGACCAGTTTGCAGGAATGGTTGCAGCAGCGCGGTAAGCCGGTTCCTGACTACAAACTAGTCGATACAGGCGGCGAAGCCCATAGTAGGCTGTTTACTGTGAGTTGTAAGATTGCCGCCGTAGAAAAAGAAATGAGCGCCACTGCCAGTAGCCGCCGCAAGGCAGAGCAAATGGTAGCGGAGCAATTAATTACTGAATTGGAGTTGTCCTCTTGACCGAACCTCGCTGCGGCTATGTCGCCATTGTTGGCCGCCCAAATGTGGGCAAATCCACATTGCTCAATCATATTCTCGGCCAAAAGCTGTGCATTACCTCACGCAAGCCTCAGACCACCAGACATACGTTGCTGGGTATAAAGACCGAAGATGACCTGCAGATGATTTTTGTGGACACCCCAGGTATCCACACCAATCAAGAGCGAGCGATTAACCGGGTAATGAATCGCTCTGCCGCCTCGGTCATTTCCGATGTTGATGTGCTTATATTTGTGGTGGATCGGTTTGAGTGGAGTGAAGCGGATGAATATGTCGCCAAGTATCTCTCTAATAGCAAAGTGCCAGTGATTGTTGCGGTTAACAAAGTCGATATGATCGAGGATAAAGAGGCTCTTTTACCCCATCTTAAGTTTTTAGAAACAAAGGTGAATGCCGCTGACTTTATTCCGCTTTCGGCCTTGAAAAACACTAATCTGGATCAGCTGCAAGACAAGATTAGAACTTATATGCCAGAGCGCATGCATGTATTCCCCGAAGATCAAATTACTGATCGTAGCGAGCGCTTTTTGGCCGCGGAAATTGTTCGTGAAAAAATCATGCGCCAGCTGGGAGCGGAAGTTCCCTATCAGGTCACCGTAGAGATTGAAGAATTCCGCGCTGAAAAGAAAGTCACCCATATCAGTGCGTTAATTCTGGTTGAGCGGGATGGTCAGAAGAAAATAATTATTGGCACCAATGGCGATCGCATTAAAAAGATTGGCGAACAGGCCCGTGCAGATATCGAGAGCTTACTGGATTGTAAAGTAATGCTTAGAACCTGGGTCAAGGTTCGCAGTGGCTGGTCAGATGACGAGCGAGCACTGCGTAGCCTTGGTTACATGGACGACTGATAAGCGGTGAGGGTCGACGCTGAAGCAGGCTTTTTACTGCACGCCACACCCTACCGGGAAACCAGCCTGCTGGTAGACCTTTTTAGTCAAAACCATGGCCGCATCCGCTGCGTGGCCAAGGGTTTTCGTAAACCCAACAAGCGCGGCATCAGTCGCGCTATCTTCCCGTATACCGAGCATCAATTTAGTTGGCAGGGGCGGGGCGAATTAAAAAGCCTTACCAGTGCAGATGCCATTCAGGCCCATACCTTTTTACAGCAGGAATGCCTATTCACTGGCCTCTATGTCAATGAATTACTCTATCGCCTGCTCCATGAACATGATCCCCACGAACACCTCTATCAAAAATACGCCGAATTTATGGTGCAGTTGGCGGGCACCGGTCCTGATGAGCTAATGTTAAGGCAGTTAGAAATGACATTGCTCGATGAGTTGGGTTATGGACTAGTGTTGGACTGTGAGGCGAAAAATGGTGCCGCGCTATTACCGGACAAACTCTATCAGTATGTTCCCGAGCAGGGGCTTATCGAGGCTATTAATCAGCGCAAGGAACAGCCTGGATCCTATCGCGGTGCAGATATTATGGCCCTCACTCAGGGTGATTTTAGTCAGCGCTCGGTAATGAAAACTGCCAAGCAACTTTTACGTAGCGTAATAAACTTTTATCTCGGCGGCAGGCAACTGCACAGCCGTGAACTTTATCGACAGCATCTGATGTCGGTAGCGCCTAAACAGGAGCCGAGCAGCTAATGATCATGGGAATCGGAACAGACATCGTCGAGATTGAACGCATCACTAAAATACTTGCGCGACCGGGCGATAAATTTATGCAGCGTGTTTTAACCCCTTCCGAGCAAGCTGAATTTGTCCGCCTCAATCATAGTGCAGCATTTTTAGCCAAGCGATTCGCCGCCAAAGAAGCCGTGGCCAAAGCATTGGGTACGGGTATTGGTCATGGGGTTAGCTTTCAAGATATGAATGTTGTTAATGACGAGCGAGGTGCGCCAGCGGTTGAGCTATCTGCCGGTGCTGCTGAAGTAATGAAAAACCGCGGGGCAACCCAGATGTTACTCAGTATAGCCGACGAGCGTCATTACGCCGTTGCCTATGCCATTCTTTGTTAATTTCGTCCTCTATTTAAAAGTCGTAAGTAAAAACACTTAGATAAAAAAGTTATTTGATATAGCCGAGTCAAAGAGGCGTTGAACCGAGGCTTAAGGCACAATAACCTTCTTGATTTAAAAGTTATAAAAGGCCCCAGTATGGATTATCCAACAATTGATCAGTGCATTGGCAATACTCGCCTAGTGCGGTTACAGCGTATGCCTGGCAATACCAGCAATACTATTTTGGGTAAGCTCGAGGGTGATAATCCAGCGGGCAGTGTTAAAGATCGTCCAGCCCTAAGCATGATCTCCAAAGCCGAGGCACGGGGCGACATTAAGCCCGGCGACCGTCTTATCGAGGCCACCAGCGGCAATACTGGAATCGCCTTGGCAATGGTCGCCGCCATGAAAGGCTATAAGATGACCTTGATCATGCCTGACAACGCCACAGATGAGCGCAAATGGGCCATGACAGCCTATGGTGCCGAGCTTATCGAAGTCAGTCAGAGCGACGGTATGGAAGGGGCGCGGGACCTGGCGCAAAAAATGCAGCAGCAGGGTCAGGGCACTGTGCTGGATCAGTTTAATAATCCAGATAATCCACTGTCTCATTTTGAAGGTACGGGCCCGGAAATCTGGCGTGATACTCAGGGCACTGTGACCCATTTCGTGAGCTCCATGGGTACCACTGGGACTATTATGGGCACCTCAGCATTTTTAAAAACTCAGAATCCAAATATTCAAATTGTTGGCCTGCAACCAGAAGATGGCGCGTCGATTCCTGGAATCCGTCGCTGGCCTGCAGCCTATATGCCCGGAATTTTTGATGCAGCCAAGGTGGATCAGCTTATGGATATCTCTCAGGTAGATGCAGAGAATGCCATGCGCCGTTTGGCGCGAGAAGAGGGTATTTTCTGTGGAGTTTCCGCCGGTGGTTCTGTTGCCGCGGCTCTTAAAATTAGTGAGCAGGTTGAAAATGCGACCATTGTTGCGGTGATCTGTGATCGCGGAGACCGTTATCTATCCTCGGGTGTTTATCGTTAATGGACAATTACAGTATTGATGACCTGCGCTATCTGATGTCACGCTTGCGTGATCCACAAACCGGCTGTCCCTGGGATATCAAACAAAGCTATAAAACCATCGCTCCCCATACGATTGAAGAAGTCTATGAGGTTATCGATGCCATTGAACGTGGTGATCTTGAGCATCTCAGTGAGGAGCTAGGAGACTTACTCTTCCAAATTATTTTTTATACCCAGTTGGGCGTCGAAGATGGGCTGTTCGACTGGGATAAAGTGGTTAACGGCATCACCGACAAGTTGGTTAGACGACATCCCCATGTATTTCCCGATGGCACATTGCAGTCAGTACGATCTGCCAATGCAGTTTTTGATACCAAGGCTATTAATAAGAAGTGGGAAGCGATTAAACAGCAGGAACGGGTAGATAAAGGTGAGGATGGAACGCTTGCAGATATTCCCATGGCGCTGCCATCCTTGAGTCGTGCCTACAAATTACAAAAACGCGCCGCCTCGGTTGGTTTTGACTGGACCAACCCCAAAGATGTTTTAGCCAAAGTAAAAGAAGAGATCGCTGAGCTAGAAGTAGAAATAGCTAAGGGCGATAGGTTGGCGATGGAAGACGAAATGGGTGATCTGCTGTTTAGCTGTGTCAACCTTGCCCGGCACCTGTCGATAGATCCTGAAAAGGCCATGCGCCTTTCAAGTAATAAGTTTAAGCGCCGTTTTGAAGCCATGGAGTTACTGGCAGCGGGTGAAACATTCTCTACCATGACAGCGGCTGAGATGGAGTTGCTATGGTCGCGGGTAAAGGCTCAGGAATAAGGCCAGTGTTTAAGGGCATCCAATAAGGCCACCGAATAACTTTATGAAATGATAGCTATACGTTTAACGGCCCTAGGCTGAGCCTGGCTAGGCTTGTCTGGTATTTCCAAAACCTGTATGGTGACCGGCCATTTTAGGGTTGGTGGTTACAGGGGTTAGTACCAAAATTCCCCGTTAACCTGCCATCAACTCCCACAATGAATTTATTGAAGGAATAGGTTTAATGAGACTGATTTTACTAGGACCCCCTGGTGCAGGCAAAGGCACTCAGGCGCAATTTATTACCCAAAAATATGCTGTACCGCAGATCTCTACGGGCGATATGTTACGTGCCGCAGTAAAAGCTGGCAGTGAATTAGGCGTGCAGGTTAAAGGTGTCATGGACTCTGGCGGTTTGGTATCTGACGATTTAATTATTGCTTTGGTAAAAGAGCGTATTCAGCAGTCAGATTGCGATAACGGATTTTTATTCGATGGTTTTCCTCGCACTATTCCTCAGGCAGAAGCCTTGGTTGATGCCGGTATTGATATTGAATGTGTTATTGAAATATCTGTCGCTGACGAAGAAATTGTCTCTCGCCTAAGTGGTCGTCGTGTTCATGAAGGTTCTGGGCGCATATATCATGTGCAACACAATCCGCCGAAAGTTGCCGGTCTTGACGACGATACGGGTGAGGCGTTAGTACAGCGTGTTGATGATCAAGAAGCGACAGTACGCAACCGTTTAAATGTTTATCATGAGCAAACTATGCCGTTGGTAAAGTTTTATACCGATCTTTCAACATCAGGCAAAACTGCACCTGTGTTTGCGTCGATTGACGGCTTAGGTCAATTAAATGATGTGCAATCGCGAATAGTTGCTGCACTCGGCGAGTAAGTTTCTCTTTTTAAATTTTGTTATTCCTTAACAAAAAACTTAAAAAATCAAAAAATAACCCCTAAAAGTGCGTTAAAAGCGCTTTTTTAGGGGTTATTGCGTCTAAAAGGTTGCTAAAGTAATTGGCTGGCGATTAAAATTCTCACCTGAATAGTTAGCTAAATTAAATTCATGTTTTATAAGCCCTAAAATTAGCGAGTCCACGGAGAGTTAATGTGAAAAAACCAGCCAAGAAAAAAATTGCATCTAAAGCACCAGCCAAGAAAGTCGTTAAAATCACTGCAGCACAAAAAGCTGGCGTAAAAGTCACTGCAGTACAAGCTAAGCTGACTACCCAGGCAACAAAGTTAGCTTCGACTCGCACAAAGATTGCAGGCGCAAAAGCAAAATTAGCAGCTAAAGCCTCACCGGCAACAAAAAGAGCACTAATGGCTGCTCGTAAAGATTTTAAAACGACTAACGCCAAGTTCAAGACTATGCAGAATAATGTAAAGGCTGCTAAGAGCGTTTTACGTTTAGCACAGGTTGCTGATTCTCTAGCCGCTGCAGAAGCGACAGCTAAAGCCGGTCTGGTAGATTTAGAATCTAAGCTGCAAGCGAAAGTAACCTCTGACCTAGCTGCTGCTGTTAAGAAGTTTGAACAGCGTTGGACTAAGGTTCGTGCTGCTAAGAATGCTAAGAAAGTTAAGGCTGCTGCAAAGAAGCTCGCCGCTAAAATTAAATCTGCTGAGAAAAAAGCAGCTGCCAAAGCAAAAGCCGAAGCTGCTAAAGCAAACGCAAAGCCTAAAGCTAAAAAAACAGCTAAGAAGAAAGCTGTAGCTAAAGTTGCTAAAGCGCCTGCTGCGAAGAAGCCAGCGGCCAAAAAAGTTGCAAAGAAAGTAGTAGCTAAGAAAATTGCAAAGAAAGCAGTTGCCAAAAAAGCAGTTAAGAAAGTAGCCGCTAAGAAATCAGTTGCTAAAAAAGCAGTTGCCAAAAAGGCACCTGCTAAGAAAGCAGCCGCTAAAAAGACTCCAGTAGCAAAATCCTGATAGTCTAATTAGTTCTAGACCTGTAAAATCCCCCACCAGCTGGTGGGGGATTTTTTTTGCCCATCAATTAATGAGATCTTTTGTTAGGGCTTTAAGCAGGCCTTTAATTAGAACTTCTCCCGAATGAGAGTCACAATGACGTCAATTTTAGCCATAGAGACCTCCACGCCCGCCTGCTCGGTGGCTCTGCGCGCGGGTGATGCTGTGATTTCACGTTATTGCGAAGAACCTCGCTCCCATACCCGGCTTGTTATGTCGATGATTGACGAGGTGCTTGGAGAAGCGGGCATAAAACCCAATCAGCTTGATGGTTTGGCTGTGGCATTGGGTCCAGGATCATTTACCGGCTTGCGCATTGGTTTTGCTACTGTTCAGGGGCTCGCTTTTGGGCTTGATTTGCCTGTAGTGGCGCTGTCTACTTTAGAGGTAATGGCACAAACCACTGTGCGTAAGCAGGGGCTAGAAGAGGGTGCGATAATTATGCCTATTCTCGATGCTCGCATGGGCGAGTTTAACTGTGGCTGCTACCGACTAGAATCCAGTGGTGAGTTTAGTGCCCTGTTCCAAGATCAGCTAGTCAGTGCCGAACAGACTCTTGAACTTATCCAACAGTATCAACCTAGTGACCTGGTGGGTGAAGTTGGGCAGCTTGAGGTCGAAGGCTTTATCGAATTGTATCCAGATGCAGCCGATCTATTGAAGCTTGCTGAGTTAAGATTTTCTCAGGGTCTGGCACAGCCTATTGATGCCATCGAACTAGTCTATCTGCGGGGCACCGATGCCTGGCAAAAACGTAAACGTATAAGGGCAATCTAAGATATGGATATTTTACAGGCGATTTGGTTGGCAGCGATTCAAGGCTTTACTGAATTTCTTCCCATCTCCAGCTCGGCTCACCTGATTTTGCCTTCTCAGGTTCTCGGCTGGCCGGATCAGGGTCTGGCCTTTGATGTTGCCGTACATGTAGGTTCATTTGTGGCGGTGGTTATTTATTTCCGTCGCGAAATACAACAGCTAGTGACAGCCTGGGTTAAGAGTTTAGGCGGCCCACAAACATCAGAGAGCCACCTTGCTTGGTATATTATTATTGCTACTGTTCCTGCAAGCATAACCGGACTTATATTTGGTGGCTTTATTGAAGTCCACCTTCGCTCCATGGCGGTGATAGCAGCAACCACTATTTTGTTTGGCTTGCTGCTGGGTTGGGCTGACTATCGGTATCGGGGCAGTAAAACAATTGACCAACTAACCTGGAAAACAGCCTTAATAGTGGGTGCCGCTCAGGCATTGGCACTTATTCCCGGAACGTCTAGATCAGGAATTACGATGACGGCAGCACTGATGCTCGGATTTGATCGGATTTCTGCAGCGCGTTTTTCTTTCTTATTGTCTATTCCGATTATTGCCCTTAGTGGCGGTTACAAGGGATTGGAACTATTGGGGCAGGCCTCAGTGCCCTGGTTTGAGATTATGATTGGCACGGGGTTATCCGCGCTAACAGCCTACCTCTGCATCCATAGTTTTATGCGGTTTGTTGAGCGCGTGGGTATGCTGCCCTTTGTTATTTATCGTTTGCTGTTGGGCGCTGTATTAATTTATCTACTACTAGAATAAGGACGTTTCAGTATGGCAAAGAAAGTCGCGTTTTTGGGCCTTGGGGTAATGGGCTATCCCATGGCCGGATGGCTGTGCCGTAACGATTATCTGGTAACCGTTTATAACCGTACCACTGCCACTGCAGAACGTTGGTGTGAGGAATATAGCGGTGACATGGCTGCGACTGCCCGAGCCGCAGTGCAGGATGCCGAGATTATTTTTCTCTGTGTGGGCAATGATCAGGATGTCGAAGAGGTTGTGTTGGGAGAGCAGGGGATACTCGAGGCGTTGAAGCCTGGAACGATTCTGGTCGATCACACCACTACCTCTGCCGCCCTAGCGAAGCAGATAGCCGCTGAAGCCAATACTAAAGGCATTGGCTTTGTCGATGCCCCAGTGTCTGGGGGTCAGCAGGGAGCAGAGAATGGTCAGCTCACGGTTATGTGCGGCGGCAGCGAACAGGATTTTGCGCAAGTAGAATCCTCCATTACTAGCTTTGCCAAGGCAGTGCAGTTGATGGGCCCGGTTGGCAGTGGCCAGCTCTGTAAGATGGTCAATCAAATATGTATTGCTGGCCTGGTTCAGGGTTTGGCGGAAGGGCTTAACTTTGCCGAGAATGCGGGTTTAGATGCTCATCAGGTCATTGACGTTATCTCTAAGGGTGCTGCGCAATCCTGGCAAATGGAGAATCGCCATAAAACTATGCTAGCTGCAGAGTACGAACATGGCTTTGCTGTCCAGTGGATGCGTAAAGACCTCGCCTTCGCGCTGCAAGAAGCCGAGAATAATGGGAGTCTGCTTCCCGTTACGCGTCTGGTTGATAGTTATTATGCCGAGGTGCAGGAGCTGGGTGGAAATCGCTGGGATACTTCGAGTTTACTGGCGCGACTAAAATCAAAAACTGATATTAAAGGACTGTAAGGATGACCATGGAGACTAGCGAATTTAATCAGCAACTGAGAGCATTCTTAGATGCCTCGCCGACCCCCTTTCATGCGGTATCTAGTATGGGTAACCTGCTGACGAAGGCCGGCTTCACTCAACTCAATGAGTCTGATGACTGGATCCTAAAGTCGGGGGACAAACATTTTGTCAGCCGTAACGGTTCGTCTATTATTGCTTTTACAGTCGGCTCTGAGTCTCTTAAGGAAAATGGGTTGCGTATGACTGGCGCCCACACTGACAGTCCCTGTCTTATGGTTAAGCCCCAGCCAGAAGTTTCTAAGAATGGTTATTTTCAGCTAGGCGTAGAAGTCTATGGTGGCGCGTTATTAAACCCTTGGTTTGATAGAGACCTATCCATTGCCGGACGGTTGGTTTACCGGGATGGCAAGCAGCAACTCAAGCAGCAGCTCGTAGATTTTGAGCGACCGGTGGCAATGATTCCCAGTCTGGCGATACATTTGGATCGCGAGGCCAATAAGGGGCGTACTGTAAATGCCCAGAAGGATATTCCGCCCATACTTATGCTGAGTAACGAAAAGCAAGATTTTCGCGCTCTCTTAGCCGAGGAATTCTTACCGGCTGGTGCAGAGGTTTTAGATTATGAACTGTGCTTTTACGATACTCAGGGCTCAGCCATGGTGGGTATCAATAATGAGTTTCTTGCTTCGGCGCGGCTGGATAATCTGCTCAGCTGTTTTGTTGCCACTCAGGCCCTGTTGCAAGCCGATAGCAGCAATACCTGTTTGATGGTGTGCAATGACCATGAAGAGGTTGGCAGTGTCTCAGCGGTAGGCGCAGATGGCCCTTTCCTTGAAGCGGTTATTGCTCGCCTTAATGGTTGCCATGAAAGCCACGAGCGAAATCGTGTTATTGAACAGTCGCTAATGATCTCTTGCGACAATGCCCATGCTGCGCACCCCAACTATCTGGATAAACATGATAGTTCGCATGTGCCGGTATTGAATGGCGGCCCGGTTATAAAAGTGAATGTAAAACAACGCTATGCGACCACTAGTGTGACCGCCAGCCTGTTCAGACAGTTCTGTGCCAGCGTTGATGTGCCGGTGCAAACCTTTGTGTCTCGCAGTGACCTTGGTTGTGGCAGTACCATTGGCCCTATAACGGCCTCACGCCTCGGTGTGCCAACTCTAGATGTGGGCATTCCGCAACTAGCCATGCACTCCTGTCGGGAAGTCACCGGTTCAGAAGATCCGTTAAGATTAACCGCGGTACTGAAAGAATTTTTTAATAAGCCTGGTAACCTAAACGTCGAGAGCGCTTAGAATCTGAGTAGGTTTTAATTAGAAAATATTTAAAAAGAATATTGGGGGTTACTACCCTCTGTGTATTATGTCCATCAGCCTTAAACAGTAGAATTTTTTATGACTAAGCAGCGTGTTTTAACAGGTATCACCACCTCGGGAAGTCCACACCTAGGTAACTATGTAGGTGCCATTAGGCCCGCGATTGAAGCCAGTCGTACCGGAGACTATGAGTCATTTTTCTTTTTGGCCGACTATCATGCGTTAATCAAAAGTCAGGACCCTGACATGGTGCATCAGTCCACGTTGGAAATTGCCGCAGCCTGGCTAGCACTGGGACTGGATACAGATAAGGTCACCTTTTATCGTCAGTCAGATATCCCCGAAATTCCTGAATTAACCTGGTTGCTAACCTGTATGACTGCCAAGGGCATGATGAATCGTGCCCATGCCTATAAAGGCGCTGTGCAGGCGAATGTTGAAGCTGGGGAAGATGAAGACGCGGCGATCAGTATGGGTCTGTTTAGTTACCCGATACTTATGGCGGCCGATATCCTGATGTTTAATGCTCATAAAATCCCCGTGGGGCGAGATCAGATTCAGCATGTAGAGATGGCGCGAGATATTGCCCAGCGTTTTAATCATCATTATGGTGAACACTTTGTGTTGCCCGCGGCTCAGGTGGACGATGACGCGGCGATTTTGCAGGGCCTTGATGGACGCAAGATGAGCAAAAGCTATGGCAATACGATTCCTCTGTTTCTCACCGAGAAACAGCTGAAAAAACATATCAATAAGATCAATACTAATCTACTCGAGCCTGGCGAGCCTAAGGATCCCGATACCTCTTCTGTCTTCCAAATTTGGAAGGCATTTGCCACTGCCGAGCAAACCGCGGCTATGCGCCTAGAATTTGAAAAGGGGATTGCCTGGGGTGAGGCTAAAAAGCAGCTGTTTGAACTGATTAATGATCAGATTAAAGAGCCCCGAGAGAAATATCTGCAGTTGCTGGAGAACCCTGCGCAGGTGGAAGCCGTATTACAGAAGGGTGCATTAAAAGCCCGTGAGCAGAGTGCAGCTCTGATGGCTAAGGCCCGTAAGTCAGTGGGTATAAGGCCGCTGGCATAGCCGATTAATTTAAATCGGGCTGGTGAGTATTTGTAGTTACCTATGTATAATGCGACCCACATTATTATCTAACCATTTCAAGCTTCAATGGAGCCAACAATGAAACAAACTTTTGGACTGATTACTTTAGCCTGTGCACTTTTGATTGGTTGTGGCGCGCAGGATGGCAGCGTTGAGTTGACTGCAACTCAGGAACAGCAAGTTGCCGAGCGTATTGCACCTGTAGGCCATGTTGTTAAAGCGGGCCAGGTGGTTGCTGCAGTAGCCAGCGTTGGCGGCGTAGGACGTTCTGGTAGCGACATTTACAGCACTAACTGCATGGGTTGTCATGCTTCAGGCGTTGCTGGTTCACCTCTATTTGGTGATGCTGGAGCCTGGGCTGAGCGCTTAGAGCAGGGTATCGAGACTGTTTATACCAATGCTATCAATGGTATTCGTGGCATGCCTATGCGCGGCACCTGTATGGATTGCAGCGATGACGAAGTAAAGGCCGCTGTTGACCATATTCTGGATAACAGCAAGTAATAGGCTGTACACAGATTGCCCTGACTTTAAGGGCAAAAAAAACCGCACTACTTGGTAAGGAGTGCGGTTTTTTATTGCCTGCTGGAAAAGCCTTTAATCTCTAGAGCTCTTAATAGTTAGAGCTCTTGATTTCTAGCGCTCTTTATCTCTAGAGCTTTGGGCCTGCATCGATCACGTCCTGTGAGGGTGCAAAGCTGACAATGTTCTTCACGAAAAGCTCGGCTAGATTAGTCGCCTGCTCATCGTATTTGGCACTGTCATCCCAGTTATTACGTGGGTTGAGGTAAGACTTATCAACACCGGCAATTTCTGTTGGGATATCTAGGTTAAGCAGATCTAGATGCTCGGTAGCACAATTTTCCAATGACCCATTAGTGATCGCAGTCACTACTGCACGGGTTACCGGAATAGGGAAGCGGCTACCGGTTCCTTTAGAACCACCTGAGCCGCCAGTCCAACCGGTATTAACCAGATACACCTTAGAACCAAACTCTTCGATACGGCGCATCAGTAGCTCCGCATAGACTGCAGCGGGGCGCGGCATAAACGGCGCACCAAAGCAGGTTGAGAAGGTTGGGTGAATGCCGGCTTCGCCGCCCATCTCAGTAGAACCAACGCGAGCCGTGTAACCACTTAAAAAGTGATAGGCCGCGGCTTCTTTTGACAGCAGTGAAACGGGGGGTAATACACCAGTAACATCGCAGGTCAAAAAGATAATATTCTTAGGTTCGCCAGCTTCGTTTTCGATGCAGCGTTTTTCAACATGTTCTAAAGGATAGCTGCAGCGACCATTTTCAGATAATGAGGTATCGCAGTAATCGGCGACCAGAGTCTCTTCATCGATCACGACATTCTCAATAATAGCGCCCGACTTAATGGCATCCCAGATAACAGGCTCATTCTTCTGACTCAGGTCGATGGTCTTGGCGTAACAGCCGCCTTCTAAATTAAAGACCGTGCCTTTGCCCCAACCGTGCTCGTCATCACCGATCAAGAAACGATCTGGGTCAGCTGAAAGGGTGGTTTTACCAGTGCCGGAAAGACCAAAGAATAGTGCGGTATCGCCGTCGTCGCCGACATTGGCTGCACAGTGCATAGACATAACGTCATTGCCTGGTAGCAGATAGTTCTGCACCGAGAACATAGCTTTCTTCATTTCGCCGGCGTAACGCATGCCAGCCAAAAGTACTTTGCGTTGAGCAAAGTTAATAATGACTACGCCATCACTGTTGGTGCCATCGCGCTCAGGGTCGCAGACAAAGTTGGCTGCATGAAGAATTTTCCACTCGCCTTTTTGACCATGGTTATAGCTGTCGGCACGAATAAACATATTGTGTGCGAACAGACCGTGCCAAGCAGTTTCAGTAGTGACGTTAACCGGGATGTAGTGGGTCGCGTCTTGGCCTACGTGAAGGTTTGAAACAAAGCGCTCTTTATCGGCAAGATAATGATCAACGCGCTCCCAGAGGGCATTGAAAATATCTTCGCCGATAGGACGGTTGACTGAACCCCAGTCGATAGAGCTCGATGAACTTGGTTCATCAACAATAAATCTATCGCCAGGTGAGCGGCCGCTACGGCGACCAGTGACAGCTAGAAAGGCGCCGGTACTACTTAGGCGGCCCTCGCCTCGTTGTATTGCAATATCTGTAAGCTCGCTAGAGCCCAAATCTGTGTGAATTGGTGCCTCGGCCATTCTCTTCCTCTCTTCCCAAAGTGAACGAAAATAAGTAACTGGGATCCTCTGATCCCGGATCGGGGATTATGCCAGATTCTGAGACGTCTGACCTCATCTATGTGCGGTCTTTTGCGAGACTATTGTGAGGTGACTGGAAGGCTATTGTGACCGGGGTTTAGTGCAGTGTTGCCTGGGGGCCGCTGAAAAGCGCTTCAATATAATTTTCGTCAAAACGATATTCTTCATCGCAGAACTGACAGGTAATAAGCACCAATCCTTGCTCTGCAATAATCTCGCGCATCTCAGTGATACCCAAATTGGTTAGGGCACTCTCTGTTCTCTGCTTCGAGCAACTGCAAAAAAACTTCATGGCGATAGGATCAAAGAGGCGAACTTCTTCTTCGTGGAATAGTAAATATAACTGGTCATTATGAGAGAGGCTGAGCTGCTCTTCGGTCTTTACGGTGTCGAGTAGGGTCGACACATGTTCCCAGTCAGTGATGTTTTTTTCAATGTCACCGGTGCTGGGCAGCTGTTGAATCAGAATACCTGCAGCGAGTTCGGGGCTTGCGCTCAATTTAATCTTGGTCGACAGCTGTTCGGACTGTTGAAAATAAAATTCTAAACACTGACTAAGATTACCGGCATCCATGGGGACTATGCCCTGATAACGCTCACCACCCTCAGGCTCAATAGTAATGGCCAGAGTGCCTTTGCCAAGCATGCCCTGCAATGTGATCTGCTCTTCGGCAGCCTCTAAATCTCCTTGGACAATGCCGCGCAATTTAGTGCCTGCGGTACATTCGGCCATTATGGTAGACAGGGGGCCATCGCCACGTACCTGAATGGAAATAATGCCGGGAAATTTAAGCGAGGCGCTAAGCAAGCTTGCAGCGGCCAAAAACTCACCGTATAGCTGTGCCACTAATGGTGGGTAGTTTTGTCGGCTGACAACGTTTTGATAGCTAGATTCGAGGGTCACTATATCGCCGCGAATATCGGTACCGTCAAAGAGGAAGCGCTGTAATGTATCGTGATTTTTCATAGGCGGCATTGTACTTATTCTGTGAGACTAAAGCTTGATTAACCCATAAATATTAATGGCTTCAGGTATTTTTATTAGAGGGGTGGAAGTCGGTACTTATTACTAGGTACTATTTGTCAGGCATTATTTATTAGGCATTATTTATCAAGCGCCCTTTATTCACTACTGGTCCGTATCATTGATATTTACAAACCGATGAATTTGTCGGCGCTGTTTTTTGTTGGGACGCACAGAGGCAGGGGTCGAGCCATAGAAGGCGCTGCGTTCGGCAGATGTCTTTTCGCGCAGCTCGATACTCTCCTGGGATTCTCGATAGAGCAGCTCTGCTTCTGGCGCGCCACGACGATGTTCTGACAGCCCCATCACTTCAACCGTCTTGCTGGTATCTCCCTGACGAATATGTAATATCAAACCTAACTCAAGCATGCGGCTCGGCTTTGATTTTTGCCCGTCAATATGGACCTTGCCGCCCTCGATCGCCGATTTGGCCAGAGACCGGGTTTTATAAAACCGTGCCGCCCAGAGCCATTTATCGATGCGTACCTTTTCCATAATTTAGAGACTGTCCTTGAGGTTGAGAATCTGTTGAAAATCCGCAAGGGACTGAAAGCCAGACGATAGCCGTGCCTGCTGTTGGCTGTCAGGTTGGTCGATACAGAGTAAATGGGCAATGCCATACTTTTCAGCAGAGCGAAGCACCGGCTCTGAATCGTCGATAAATAATGTTCTGGCGGGATCAAAGGGCATGTTTTCTTGGAGCTGCTGCCAAAAGAGCTGATTTTCTTTTGGGTAGCCGTAGTCGTGAGATGAAATTACCAGATCGAGATGCGGTTCGATAGCGGTCACTGAAAATTTGATATCAACACTGTCACGGTGAGCATTGGTAATTAAAATACGTTGCTTACCTTGGTTGCCCAGCGCTTTTAAAAATTCTAGTACCTGGGGGCGTTCGCCCACGAGATGCAGTACCTCTCGCTTGAGTTCAACAATATCCACATTGAGTTGGCCGGACCAGAAATCGGTGCAATACCAATCTAGGGTTCCCTGTATCGACGCCATACGTTGCCTGATGTCGAGGCGCGCCTCATCCACATCTACACCATGCTGTTCGCTGTAACGCCTGGGTAGGTGATGAAGCCAGAAGAAGCTATCAAAATGCAGGTCTAACAGGGTGCCATCCATATCGAGCAGCACGGTGTCTATGTTATTCCAGTCTGGGATTATTGGACTCATGTTAAAACAGATCTTCTGGCAATGGACTTTGATTGTCGGCTGGGGCGATGCTACCAGCATTGATAAGCTCTGGAACATTATCGGTTTTAAAAAATTCAAAGATACCCGTTTGATTGGGGCCAACGCGCTTACCCGTTTTGGCATCAATTTTAACCATAACAATGCCATTGGGCTGGGGATGTTTGACGTCCGGTTTACCGGCCAGTGCTGCGCCCATAAATTCGATCCATATAGGTAGCGCCGCAGAGCCGCCATATTCATTGCGGCCAATCAGGGCATTGTTATCAAAGCCAACCCAGGCGGTGGTGACAAGATCTGGAGAATAGCCCGAGAACCAGGCATCTCTCGGACCATTGGTGGTACCCGTTTTACCCGCCAAGTCGGTGCGGTTAAGTTTTTTAGCCTTGGTACCCGTACCGCGCAAAATAACGTCTTTAAGCATTGAATCAATTAAAAATGCAGTCTGCTCGTCAATCACTCTTGTGGCCGGAACCATGCTCACATTATTACTGTTCTGTAAGGCCTGCTTGATGACGGCCCAGCTCTCTTTCTCATTATCGGGCAGGGATTCCTGAGCCAGACTGTTAAGAAGCTCTTCGAGCTGAAAATCAATCGCATCCACGACATCGTTGGCAACGGTTTCTTCGCAGGGATTACACACGGTCGCTGGGCTCGCCTGATAAATAATAGCGCCATTGCGGTCAATCACTTTGTCGAGAATATGCGGTGTGACTTTGTATCCGCCATTGGCAAACACGGCGTAACCGGCGGCTATCTCCAACGGGGTTAATGCATGACTGCCAAGTGCCAGTGAGAGGTCGAGAGGCATATCGCTGGTATTGAAGCCAAAAGCCTGCAGACCCTCTAATGTGCGGTCTATACCCATGCGTCGCAGTAAGCGAATAGATACTAGGTTACGCGAACGATACAGGGCTTCACGGAGTCGGGTAGGGCCATAAAACTTGCCGCCATCGTTCTCTGGTCGCCAGGTATCTTCCAATTTACTGTCGTCAAACACGACGGGAGCGTCGTTAATAATAGAGGCAGCGGTAAAGCCACTACTTAGAGCAGTTGTGTAAACAAAGGGTTTAAAGTTAGACCCAGGTTGGCGTGTGGCCTGAGTAATTCGGTTAAACCGGCTCTGCCTATAATCAAACCCGCCCACTAGGGCTCTTATGCCACCATTGCTAGGGGCCAGGGAAACCATGGCTGCCTGGGCTTCTGGTAGCTGTGCAAGGCTGACTCGATCCTCGGAATGACGGTGAATACGAATCAAGTCGCCGACAGTAAATAGGTCACCAGCAGATGCAATGGGTGCGCTGCGGGCGTTCACGGTTCTATAAGTTCTAAGGTCTTCCAGGCCATCTGCCCAGTTTAATGATAATTGCAGGCCATCTTTGCTGAGTAACTGCAAATGATCCTCGGCAACCTCAGTGATTATGGCGGGCTCCAGGCCGCCATAGACTCGGGTTTTCCTGAGTACTTCCGCCCAGCCGTCCTCTTCAAGCCCTGACTGCTCTACACCACGATAGCCGTGGCGTCGATCGTAGGCCATTATTCCCGCCTGCAAGGCTTTAACCGCGTGGGATTGCATAGCAGAATCTAGGGTAGTAATAGCGGTGTAACCTTCGGTGTAGGCTCTGAGGCCAAACTTACTGATCACTTCTTGGCGCACCATCTCGGCGACATAGGAGGCGTCTATCTCTGAGACCGAGCCATGATAAGAAGCATTATCTACTTCGGCGATTGCAGCCTGATATTCCAACTCAGTAATATTGCCAAGGGATAGCATACGGCCAAGAATCCAGTTTCTTCGCTGCATGGCCCGCTCTGAATTAGCTAGCGGGTTATAGCGGGATGGCGCCTTGGGTAAGCCAGCGATGGTGGCGACTTCGGCTAGGCTCAACTCATCGAGGGTTTTGCCATAGTAAACCTGAGCCGCGGCGCCCACGCCATAGGCTCTGTTACCCATGTATATTTTATTGGTATAGAGCGAAAGAATTTCCTGCTTCGAAAGTTCTTCTTCAATTCTAAAGGCGAGCAAAATCTCGTTAAATTTGCGAGTGAACTCCTGACGTTTACTCAAGAAGAAATTGCGTGCTACCTGCATGGTGATGGTACTGCCGCCACTACGAATCGATCCGGTCGTCACCAGTTCGACGGCTGCTCTTGCCAGACCTGAGATAACAATGCCTTTGTGTTCGAAGAAACTGTCGTCTTCGGCCGCTAAAAAGGCGTCGATCATGTTCCGAGGGATTTCCTCAAAACTGACGGGCGAACGCTTCTTTTCGCCGAATTCAGCAATAACTTTCAAATCTTGTGAATGAATTCGCAGTGGAATCTGTAACTCGATCTCCTTTAGCTCCTCGACTGATGGGAGTTTTGGGCTAAGGTAAAGGTATAAACATGAAGCAACCACAAGGAATCCACCGCTTCCAAGCGCAGTAAGGATAGAGAGGTACTTCAAGAGGTTACGTTTTGTTAAGGACCGCATTTTTCAGCCACCAGTAAAATGAAGGTCTATTATAAGGTGTAGGTAATGTGAAGTGCATCATTTGCGAGCAAGGGAAACACTGTTAATGTCGTTTCTCGCCAAGGTTGGCCCAACTATAAAGGATGATAGCTAAGAAATGAGATTTTTAGAGTTTTTGTCAAAGCCCGCTAAACCTATGCTCGGACTTGATATTTCATCTTCTGCGGTTAAGTTAATTGAGCTAAGTAAGTCTGCGGAAGGCTATAAAGTCGAGGCATATCGGGTTATGCCACTACCCGTGAACACCGTTGTCGAGAAGAATATCGCTGACATTGAAGCTCTGGCCGAGGCAATCGAACAAGTGGTGGCTCGTTCTGGTACCAAGCTCTCCGATACAGCAGTCGCAGTATCGGGCTCCTCTGTTATCACCAAAGAGATCGAATTACCTGCTGGCTTGACCGATTTGCAGATGGAAATGCAGATTGAAGTCGAGGCGGATCAGTACATCCCTTATCCCATGGAAGAAGTCGCCTTTGATTTTGATGTCTTGGGTCCTGTAGAAACCAATGCTGATCTGGTGCGTGTGCTATTAGCCGCTTGCCGGCAAGAAAACGTTGAGCACCGCCGCCAGGCCTTGGAATTGGCTGGGCTTAACCCAAAAGTGGTTGATGTTGAGGGCTTTGCGGTTGAGCGAGCCTATAAATTGATGGAAGACCAACTCGATGATGTAGGTGATCAGGTTGTGGCCATTGCCGATATTGGTGCCACCATGTTCACTTTCACTGTGTTGGTAGACGGCAAAACTATCTACACCAGAGAGCAATTGTTCGGTGGCAAACAGCTGACGGAAGAAATACAGCGACGATATGGGCTGTCTTACGAAGAAGCGGGGGAGGCGAAGCGCAATGGTGGCCTTCCTGAAGACTATGAAACCGAAGTGCTCGGCCCGTTTAAAGAATCATTGGTTCAACATATCACCCGATCACTGCAGTTTTTTTATTCCTCAAGTCAATACAACTATATTGATCAGCTTTTCTTAGCTGGGGGTGTCTCAGCGTTGGATGGTTTAGTGGAGGAAGTCGAACATTCCCTCGGCTTGCCGGTCGCCGTTGCCAACCTTCTATCAAATATGCAGATTAACAAATCAATCAATGCCTCCTCCCTAGCAAATGATGGCCCCGCCATGATGCTGGCCGTGGGATTGGCGTTAAGGAGTTTTGATTAATGTCGCAGATTAATTTACTCCCTTGGCGAGAAGAGTCTCGAGAGCAGCAGAAAAAAGAGTACCTCACAAAACTAAGCTTTGTGGGTGTACTCGCCGTGCTACTGGTATTTATATGGATTACCTTTGCCAGCACAGAGCTAGCAAATCAAAATAACCGCAATGTCTATCTGGAAACCAATATCGCTGAACTCGACAAAAAGGTTTCTGAGATTCGCGAACTAAAAAGTAAAAAGCAGGAAATGATTGCACGTATGAAAGTGATTCAAGATCTCCAGGGAACCCGCTCTGAAATTGTTAAGGTCTTTGATGAATTAGTTCGTGCATTACCCGACGGGACCTATCTCTCTGAGCTAGATAAAATCGGCAGCGATATAAAAATGTCAGGGTTTGCAGAATCTAATAACCGCATATCCACGTTGATGAGAAATTTGGATAAGTCGCATAAGTATCAAGAATCTAACTTAGCCAAAGTTGAGCAGGACGAAACCCTGGGTACTCAGGGAAGCGTGTTTGATTTACAGATAAAGATCGAAGCTCAGGCGGCGGATGTAGCTACTAGCCCCTAGGCTCTGCGGATGATAGAGCCGTCAGTTACAAGAGCCATCAGCTACAAGAGCCATGGTCAAGATTCAAACGGATTAGGATTAACGAACAAAAAAGTGCAGGGAAGATATGTCATTTAAAGACAGCTTAAACGAATTACAGGAAATTGATTTCGCCGATCTGGATATTCAACAGATAGGTGTATGGCCTGGTTCACTCAAAACAATACTACTGGTGTTGGTGCTTATACTTATCTTGGCGTTGGGTTATTTTTTCAAGATAAAAGAAATGAGTCAGCAACATTCTGTCGCGGCGAAAAAAGAATTGAAATTGCTTGAGCAATATGAAAACAAGGCATTTCAAGCGGCCAATTTGGATGCCTATAGGCAGCAGATGATTGAGCTGGATGAGACCTTCGGCGCGCTGCTAAAGCAGCTACCTAAAGACACCGAAGTGCCCGGCTTACTGGAAGATATTACTGAGGTGGCTTATGGCAGTGGTCTGAGCATGAAATCGATCTCCCTGCAGCCAGAGCGGGCTTCAGAGTTCTATATAGAACTACCTATCAAAATTGACGTGACGGGTGACTACCATGACTTTGGTTCCTTTGTAAGTGGTGTCGCGGCCTTGCCAAGGATTGTAACGCTCCACGATTATTCGATAACCCAAACCAATGGCACGCTACTTAATCTAGTGATTGAAGCTAAAACTTATCGCTATAAGGCGGAGGGCGTGCAATGAAAGCTATAGCGTTAATGGTGGTGAGTTTATTGGCATTGACGGGTTGCTCCGGTGGCAATAAATTTGATGATCTGGATGCCAAGCTGGCAGATTCTCGCAATCGCCCCCAGGGGAAAATTGAGCCACTTCCCACCTATCCTCCAGCAGAGAGATTTAGTTATAGCGCCTTAGCTATGCGCAGTCCCTTTGAACCGCCTGTGGTATTGACCGGTGATGAAAGAGTATCTGGCAATGCGGTCTCTGAACCTAACCAGGCGAGACAGAAAGAGCCGCTTGAACTAGTTAATTACAGTGCACTATCAATGGTTGGAACTCTCAGTAAAGACGCACAGACATGGGCTCTGATCAATGATGGTGAAGGCAGAATTCACAGGGTAATGCAGGGTAATTATTTAGGCAGAAATTTTGGCAAGATTACGACTGTTAACAATGTGGAAGTAGAAGTTTTGGAAACCGTTCCAGATGGAAAAGGTGGATGGATTAACCGGCCCAGAACATTGGGCATGAATGAAGAGTGATCAACTCGTTAGGGAAAATTAAAATGATTAGTCGACTCAAACACTGTTTGTATTTGTCATTATTGGCTGTATCTGGATTGCTGTACGGATCTACTATCTGGGCTACGGAAGTAACAGATATAGACTTTGCATCCCTCCCGGGAGATCAGTTTGAAATCACATTGGGGTTTTCGGAAGAGCCACCAGAGCCAAAGGCTTATGAGATCGCCACGCCGGCGCGTTTGGTGTTGGATTTCCCTGGAGTCCAAAGTGCCCTCGATAAGAAGAAATACACGCTGTCCTTTGAAAATGCACGCAATGCAGTGGTGGTATCAGACGGTGCTCGCACGCGCCTTATTCTAAATCTGGTGGAGCCGGTGCCCTTTGATACGCGCATTGAGGGTAATAGTTTGGTGCTGAGAGTGGGTAACGATAAAGGCTCTAGACGCAAGTCTAGCGACCTAGTCGCCGAGCTTTCATCATCTGCCGTTGAAAGTGGTATCGATGCTGATTTCGCACTGACAGGCATAGACTTTAAGCGCGGCCCTGAAGGTGCTGGACTGATTACAATCGACCTTAGTGATCCCGCCGTTAATGTGGATATCGACAAGGTAGGTAAAAAAATTCGTTTAGAATTCTATCAAACCGAGCTGCCTGAGCAGCTAGATCGCAGGCTGGATGTGGTTGACTTTGCAACCCCGGTGGAAGTGATTGATTCTGTTCAGGATGGATCTACCACAGTGGTTGTGATTGAGGCAGGTGGCCAGTATGACTACCTAGCCTATCAGGCAGACAGTCAATATATAGTCAGTGTGAACCCACTGTCGGATCTGGAGCTTGAGGCACAAAACAAGAAGTTTGATTTCAGTGGCGAACGTCTGTCATTAAATTTTCAGGATATTGAAGTGCGCTCAGTACTGCAGATAATCGCCGACTTTACCTCACTCAATTTGGTGGCCAGCGATACCGTGACTGGCAGCATTACCCTGCGGCTAGATAAGGTGCCCTGGGATCAGGCTCTGGAAATTGTACTCAAGGCCAAGGGCTTGGATAAGCGACAGGAGGGCAATGTGTTAATGGTTGCACCGGCGGCAGAGATCGCTGAGCAAGAGCGCCTGCAAGTGGAAGCCAATAAGCAGTTGCAGGAATTAGCGCCTTTAGAGACCGCCTTTGTGCGTATTAAATATGCGGACGCAGGAGAGATTTTTGAATTGTTCACGGTTAAAGCGGATCAGGGTGGCCAGTCAGGTGGTGGCCAGTCTGAAGGTAATGCCACTAATAGTATTCTCTCTGAGCGCGGCAGCGCTATTGTTGATGAGCGCACTAACACCATTATTTTGACAGATACCGAAGATAAGATTAATGAGTTCAAACGTTTGATCGATGAAATTGATGTACCTATTAAGCAGGTATTAATCGAGGCGCGGATCGTGATCGCCAATACCGACTTTAAAAAGGAGCTAGGTGTCACCTGGGGGTTGGCGGGATTGGATAAGTTAGCTGGCGGGCAGATTGGCAGTGCCAGTGGTGATCGTAGTCTAGGTTTTTCTGGTCGTCGATCAGGATTAACCCCGGGGTCTGGTGTGATTGATACTTTCACCTATTCCGCAGATGAAATAGAAAGAGATGATGGTGCCGATGGTATTGCTGGTACTGGGGATGATGGTCCTACGCTATTTACCCAGAATTATGACTTCGGTCTGGGTGATAGTCTGGCGGTAGATTTGGGCGTCGCTAACCCTACAGGTTCATTTAGTTTGGGTTTCCTCACTGATAACTTCCTGATTGATCTTGAGCTCAGCGCATTGGAATCGGATGGCTATGGCGAGATAGTCTCTCAGCCTAAGGTTTTAACCTGTGATAAGCAGCAGGCGACGATTAAGTCTGGTACTGAGATCGCCTATGAAAAGGAAACCTCCAGTGGTGCCACCAGCGTAGAATTTAAAGAGGCCGTATTGCAGCTTCAGGTAACGCCTCAGATTACGCCGGATAACCGAATCATTATGGATCTGCTCGTATCTCAGGATTCTGTAGGCTCTATTATTTCTGGTGGAGAGCCTTCAATTGACGTGACTCGTATCGAGACTCAGGCACTGGTTGGAGATGGTCAGACGCTAGTATTAGGCGGTATTTTCCAAACTGAAGAGGTAAACGGCACAGAAAAGGTCCCTTTTCTTGGCGATATACCCTATTTAGGTAAGCTTTTCAGAAATGACCTGCGAAACATCGAGAAACGTGAAATACTCATATTCATAACTCCAAAAATAATTGATGATAATCTCCTGGATCGATGAGCGAACAGCATATTTTTCTAGTCGGCCCCATGGGGGCCGGCAAAACTACTATTGGTAGACAGCTAGCTGACTTTCTTTGTCGGCCATTTGTCGACGTGGACAATGAAATTGAAGCCCGTACTGGTGCGGATATTCAATGGATATTTGATATGGAAGGCGAAGAGGGCTTTCGTGATCGAGAAACCAAGGTTCTCCAAGCCATTATCGATACCTCGCCCTCCAGTATTATTGCCACGGGTGGCGGTATTATTCTGCGCAGCGAAAACCGCAGAACGCTCCACGAAAGTGGCCAGGTTGTTTATCTGTCAGCGACCAAAGAGCAGCTTTATGAGCGCACGCGACGTGATAAGAACCGACCACTGCTGCAAGTCGATGATCGACGCGCGGTTATTGATCAGCTAGTCGAAAAGCGCGACCCTCTGTATCGTGAGATAGCTGACCTGACATTTCCCTCGGGCTCCACCCAGCCCAATAGAATCGCAAAAAAACTCGCCGAAGCATTATCAGAGCTTTGATAATGAGCCCCGTCTACGCATAATGTGCCTCAGCTTACCTATTACGTAGAGTTGCAGCCCGCATGAGTATTACAGTTAGCACCATTGTTAACCCCGCCAAGTCCATCAATGTTGATTTGGGGGAGCGCAGCTATCCCATTCATATTGGCTCGGGGCAGATTTTACAGGCTGATATCAGTCAGTATGTTCAGGGTAAAAAGGCCCTGATTGTCAGCAATGAAACCATTGCCCCTCTGTATCTCCAGTCGATTTTGGATCAACTCCAAGATAAACAGGTGGATCAGGTGATTCTCAAGGACGGCGAGCAGTACAAAAACCTCGATAACCTCAATTTAATTTTCACCCGGTTGATTGAAAAGCACCATGATCGTAAAACCACATTAATTGCCCTTGGCGGTGGCGTGGTGGGTGACATGACCGGCTTTGCAGCGGCTAGCTATCAGCGCGGCGTGCCCTTTATTCAAATTCCTACCACCTTACTGTCTCAGGTAGATTCTTCGGTGGGGGGGAAAACTGCCGTCAACCATGCCCTGGGCAAGAATATGATAGGGGCTTTTTACCAGCCTCAGGCCGTAATTATTGATACGGATACCCTGGCAACGCTTCCTCAGCGCGAGTTTTGTGCGGGTATGGCTGAGGTTATCAAATACGGTTTGATCTCTGATGAGGGCTTTTTTCAGTGGCTAGAAGAAAATGTAGAAGCACTTTTACAGCGCGATCATCAGGCTCTGGCCACGGCCATAGAGCGATCTTGCCTAAATAAAGCCAAGGTTGTCAGCGCCGACGAAACTGAACAGGGCGTTCGGGCCATTCTTAATTTGGGTCATACCTTTGGTCATGCGATAGAAACATTCCAGCAATACACTGGCCTTTTACATGGCGAGGCGGTTGCTGTGGGTATGGTCATGGCGGCTGAACTTTCAGTGCTTTCTGGTGCACTCAAACCTGAGGATGTGGAACGGACAAAAGCCCTAATTACCGCGTTTTCGCTCCCTGTAGCGCCACCACAGGCTATGCAGGCCGATGATTTTATGGCACTGATGGTGCGAGATAAAAAGGTCTTGGACGGACAGCTCCGCTTGGTTCTACTTGAGCGCATTGGTAGCGCGACGGTCACGGCCGATTTTCGCCTGCAATGGCTTGAAGCAACATTAGATAAGGCTTGTAAGGCCTAAAAGCCTAATCCAAACCCTGATCCCTGCGTATAACCTATAGTCAGAATCAGGTATTCCTATAATCCTGCTTATATTTGCGACAAAGCGTAGCCTGATTGGGCTAGAGGCTACTATCGCGGTATATAACCGATTGTCGAATTCGCCTTCTCTGTGTAAAATAACTGGCTTTGCGCCCACAAAGGCACTGTTCCTGTCTTTGCGTATCCACCACTATAACTTTTAGAGTTTCCCTATGACTCAAAGCTTGTGTCGTCTTGACGATTTTAAAGACAACTGCGGTTTCGGCATGATTGCCCAGGTAAAGGGTAAGACAAGCCACAAACTGCTGTTGAACGCTATTCAGGCGCTTACCTGTATGACTCACCGTGGCGGTGTTGCTGCAGATGGTAAGACCGGCGACGGCTGTGGTTTGCTGATGCAAAAGCCAGACAGCTTTTTACGCACCGTGGTTAAAGAATCGCTCAAATTAGATCTTCCCGAAGCCTATGCAGTTGGCGCGGTCATGTTGAATACCGACCCGGAAGCGCGAGGCACCGCGAAAACAGTGATTGAAGAAGAGTTGATCAATCAGGGTCTAGATATTATAGGCTGGCGTGAAGTGCCCACAGATAACGACTGCCTTGGCCCTATCGCCATAGAGTCCCTGCCCGCGTTTGAGCAGGTATTTGTCGGCCCGGGAGATATTACCGATGAAAAGAAATTTAGCGCACGGCTCTATATGGGCCGACGCAAAGCTGAGATTCGGCTTGAAGGCGATGATAGCTTTCATATAGCCAGTCTTGGCACCAATATTTTGAGCTACAAAGGCCTAATGATGCCGGTGGATCTGCCTGGCTTCTATCTGGACCTAGCTGATGAGCGGCTTGAAACGGCAATCTGCGTGTTTCACCAGCGTTTTTCCACTAACACCATGCCCCGCTGGCCTCTGGCCCAGCCCTTTAGAATGCTTGCCCACAATGGCGAGATCAATACTATTGTAGGCAATCGCAACTGGTCTGTTGCCCGCACACCTAAATACAAAACTGCATTGCTCCCTGACTTGATTGAAGCGGCACCTCTGGTTAATCGCACCGGTTCTGATTCTTCGAGCCTGGACAATATGCTCGAGGTGTTGGTGACTGGAGGCATGGACCTGCATCTGGCTGTGCGCACCCTAGTGCCGCCGGCCTGGCAGAATGTTGAAGACCGCAACCCTAATCACCGTGCACTCTACGATTACCTATCCATGCATCAGGAACCCTGGGATGGCCCAGCAGGACTGGTTATTACCGATGGCCGCTTTGCCGTCTGTACTCTAGATAGAAATGGTCTGCGCCCTTCGCGTTGGGTAATGACCAGCGACGATATGATTACTGTGGCATCTGAAGTCGGCGTCTATGACTACGAGCCAGAAAATGTAGTGTCAAAAGGCCGTCTGGGACCTGGAGATATTCTCTCTATTGATACTCAAGAAGGTCGCATTATGTTCCGCGACGAAGTGGAGGACGAGCTAGCAGCACGCCATCCCTACAAGCAGTGGTTGAGTGAAGGCCGCTACAAGGTTGAATCTACCTTTGCAGCAGACAGTATCGATATAGAAGGTACATTGAGTCGCGAGCAAATAAAGACTTACATGAAAATGTTTCAGGTGTCTTTTGAAGAGCGGGACCAGGTGCTGCGTCCGTTGGCTGAAGGCGGTCAGGAAGCAGTAGGTTCCATGGGTGATGACACGCCAATGGCGGTGTTATCGGCCAAGCATCGTAATCCCTTCGATTATTTCCGTCAGCAGTTTGCTCAGGTAACTAATCCGCCGATCGATCCACTTCGTGAAGCCGTTGTTATGTCTCTGGGTGTTGAACTGGGTCGCGAGCAGAGCATGTTCGAAGAGAACCCTTATCTGGGGCAGCGTATTGGTCTGTCTAGCCCGGTGCTTTCTCCCCGTAAATACTATGCCATCAAGCGCAACGAATTCGATGAGTTTCCGGTCAAGAAATTTCCCCTTAACTATGATGTTAAAAAGGAAAATCTCAAACAGGCTATCCAGCGTGTCTGTGAAGAAGTTGCCGCTGAAGTTCGCAATGGCACAGTCATCTGTATTCTGTCTGACCATAATATTGCCCAAGGCATGCAGCCGATTCACTCGCTGTTTGCCTGTGGTGCCGTGCATAACTATTTGATTGAGCAGGGCCTGCGCTGTGATGCCAACATAGTTGTCAGCACCGGTTATGCCCGAGATTCTCACCAGATAGCAGCCTTGATTGGCTGTGGCGCCTCACTGGTTTATCCCTACCTCAGTTACCACGTGCTTTGCGATTTAATTGGCAGTGGCGAGTTGCTGGTGGACGTGAATACTGCCTTTAAGCAGTATCGTAGAGGCATTAACAAAGGTCTGTTGAAAATTCTCTCGAAGATGGGTATTTCAACTGTAGCCTCCTATCGTGGCGCACTACTATTTGAAGCCATTGGCTTAAACTCAGAGATTATTGACCTGTGTTTCCCTGGCCTGACCAGTCGCCTTGAAGGTGCAACTTTTGCCGACCTAGAGCAGGATCAAACTGAACTTGCTGTCATAGCCTGGAAAGTTCGCAAACCCATCAGCCCGGGTGGACTGCTGAAATATGTTCATGGCCAGGAATACCACGCCTATAACCCAGACGTTGTGCAGACCATGCATGAGGCCGTGCAGACTGACAATTACAAGGTATGGAAAGATTACGCACTGCTGGTTAATACTCGACCGGCTGCGACTTTGCGTGACTTACTGACTATCAGTGACAAAGCCAGCCCCATAGACTTGGATAAAATCGAGCCTATTGAGTCGATTTTAAAGCGCTTTGATTCCGCGGGTATGTCCCTGGGTGCGCTGTCTCCAGAAGCCCACGAATCTCTAGCTGAAGCCATGAATACACTGGGTGGACGGTCTAATTCTGGTGAGGGCGGAGAAGATCCTGCCCGTTATGGCACTATTAGATCATCGAAAATTAAGCAGGTGGCATCGGGACGATTTGGGGTAACTCCCGCGTACCTTTCTAGCGCTGAAGTTATTCAAATTAAAGTCGCTCAGGGTGCTAAGCCCGGCGAGGGCGGACAGCTGCCCGGTGGTAAGGTCAATGCCCTGATCGCCAGACTGCGCTATTCAGTTCCCGGTGTTACTTTGATTTCACCGCCACCCCACCATGACATTTACTCAATTGAAGATCTTGCGCAGCTGATTTTTGATCTCAAACAGGTCAACCCAAGTGCCTTGATCTCAGTGAAACTGGTATCGCGGCCAGGTGTTGGTACCATCGCTGCTGGTGTGGCCAAGGCCTATGCTGACCTGATTACAATCTCCGGCTACGACGGTGGTACTGCCGCGAGCCCCTTGAGTTCAATTCGCCACGCTGGTTCCCCTTGGGAGCTTGGCCTGACAGAAACTCATCAGACACTGCGTGCCAATGATCTCCGGGAAAAAGTAAGGGTACAGACAGATGGTGGTCTCAAGACCGGTCTGGATGTGGTTAAAGCGGCTATTTTAGGCGCTGAGAGCTTCGGTTTTGGTACTGGCCCCATGGTTGCATTGGGCTGTAAGTATCTGCGTATTTGCCACCTTAATAACTGCGCCACGGGTGTAGCCACGCAGGATGACCGCTTACGTAACGATCATTACCGTGGCACTGTGGCCATGGCGGGTAATTTCTTCAAGTTTGTGGCCATGGAAACGCGGGAATGGTTAGCTGTTTTGGGCGTAAGTTCATTAGAAGAGCTAATCGGTCGTGTGGATCTATTGGAAACATTACCCGGGGTAACCAGCAAGCAACAGCATCTGGACCTGAGCCCATTGATTGAAGATCGCCCAGAGATTACTCACAAGCCTCAGTTTTGTACTCAGCCAAGAAACGAGCCGCTGGACAAAGGCCTGTTAGCCGAGCGCATGGTTATTGATGCTTTGCCGGCCATTGAATCTCAGGAAGGCATTAGCCTGGACTATCGCGTTAATAATTGTGATCGTTCCATTGGCGCGAGGCTCTCCGGCGAGATTGCCAAGCGCTATGGCAACCTAGGCATGTCAGAGACGCCCATTAAGCTAAACCTAAAAGGTGTTGCTGGCCAGTCACTGGGTGTGTGGAATGCCGGTGGTTTGGAGATTTATTTAGAAGGCGATGCCAACGACTATGTAGGCAAAGGTATGGCGGGAGGCAAGCTGGTACTGCGTCCCCCCAGTGAGAGTAATTTCAAGTCAAATGAATCGCCGATTATGGGTAACACCTGTCTCTATGGTGCCACCGGCGGCAGACTTTATGCGGCGGGTACGGTTGGCGAACGCTTTGCCGTGCGCAACTCAGGCACAGTGGCTGTGGTTGAGGGTGCTGGCGATCATTGCTGTGAATATATGACTGGCGGTATCGTCACTGTACTGGGCCCCGTAGGCTACAATTTCGGAGCGGGCATGACGGGTGGTTTCGCCTATGTACTTGATTTAGAACGTAATTTTGTCGACCGCTACAATATGGAGCTTGTCGACATACAGCGTGTTACTGCGGAAGCAGTAGAGTCTCATCGCGCCTTCCTCAAAACCATGATTAGAAATCATGTCAATGAGACTGGCAGTGAATGGGCCCATGAAATAATTAGTAATTTCGCCGATTATGCGTCGCGGTTTTGGTTAGTAAAACCAAAAGCGGCCAGCCTGAATGGCCTCTTGGCTCAGGCACATGCCAACCCGCAATAACGCTAACAGCAATAGAGAATGTAAATATGGAAAGACCAGATAATCAGTTTCAGTTTCTCGAGGTAGCGCGAGTCGATCCGCCTAAGCGCGATATGAAGCGTCGCGTCGAAGAGTTCGTTGAAATATATGATCCGTTTACGAAGCAAAAAGCAGCCACCCAGTCTCACCGGTGCCTCTCTTGCGGCAATCCCTATTGCGAATGGAAATGCCCCGTACACAACTATATTCCCAACTGGCTGCAACTGGTTGCCGAAGGCAATCTAATTGAAGCCGCAGAGCTTAGCCATCAGACCAATTCACTGCCCGAAGTCTGTGGCCGTGTGTGCCCCCAGGATCGTCTCTGTGAAGGTGCCTGTACGCTAAACGATGGTTTTGGTGCCGTAACTATTGGTTCTGTCGAGAAATACATTACCGATACAGCTCTAGCTATGGGCTGGCGTCCAGATATGTCCCAGGTGGTTTGGACGGACAAAAAAGTAGCCGTCATTGGCGCAGGACCAGCGGGCATTGGCTGTGCGGATATTCTGGTGCGCAGTGGCGTCAAGCCAGTTGTATTTGATCGTTATCCAGAAATTGGCGGGCTCCTGACCTTTGGTATCCCCGAATTCAAGTTAGAAAAAGAAGTGATTCGTACACGTCGCGACGTCCTCGAAGGTATGGGCGTTGAGTTTCGTTTAAACACCGAGATTGGCAAAGACATCATGATCGATGACCTGCTCAATGAATACGATGCAGTCTTTCTCGGCATGGGTACCTATACCACCATGAAGGGCGGTTTCCCCGGCGAAGATCTGGGCGGCGTTCACGAAGCACTGAAGTTTTTGGTTTCCAATGTAAATCGAAATATGGGATTTGAAAAATCTCCCGAAGAATTTATTGGCCTTAAAGGCAAGCGCGTTGTTGTGCTTGGTGGTGGTGACACAGCCATGGATTGCAATCGCACCTCTATTCGTCAGGGCGCAACCAGTGTGACCTGCGCCTATCGCCGCGATGAAGAAAATATGCCCGGCTCACGCAGAGAAGTTAAAAATGCCCGTGAAGAAGGCGTGGTGTTTAAGTTTAATCGCCAGCCCGTAGAGCTGGTCGCCGATGCCGATGGCAATGTTAAAGGCGTTAAAGTGGTCAGTACCACTATGGGCGAGGCTGATGCCAATGGCCGTCGTCGACCTGAAATCGTCCCGGGCAGTGAAGAGATCTTGCCTGCCGATGCGGTACTGGTCGCCTTTGGCTTTAAGCCCAGTCCTCCAGAATGGTTGACGGGTATTAAAGTAGAAACCGCAGATTGGGGCGCAGTACTGGCCGCTGAAGAGCAGACTTACGCATTTCAGACCACCAACCCGAAGATATTTGCCGGTGGTGATATGGTGCGTGGATCAGATTTAGTAGTGACAGCAGTTTGGGAAGGACGCCAAGCTGGAGAGGGAATTTTAGATTACCTAGATATCTAAGATGGAATTTTTTAAATTATTGCGAGTTAGAGAAATTAATGTCTGAATTAAAGAACGATCGTTTTATTAAAGCCCTTTTACGCGAGCCATTGGACCGCACGCCGGTATGGATGATGCGTCAAGCTGGACGTTATCTGCCCGAGTACCGTGCCACACGTGGCCAGGCGGGCGACTTTATGAGCCTGTGTAAAAACACCGAGTTGGCCTGCGAAGTAACCATGCAGCCTCTTGAGCGCTACGAGCTTGATGCCGCGATTTTATTCTCAGATATTTTAACCATCCCAGATGCTATGGGACTTGGTCTCTATTTCGAAGAAGGTGAGGGCCCAAAGTTTCGTAAGCCGGTAAGAACCGAAGCAGATATTGAAAAGTTGGAAGTCATAAACACGGCCTCAGATCTGCCTTATGTCACCGATGCTGTGAGCATGATTCGTCGCGAGCTAAATGGTCGCGTACCCCTAATTGGTTTTTCAGGCAGTCCATGGACACTGGCCACCTACATGGTCGAAGGTCAGAGTAGTCGTGATTTTGCCCGAGCTAAAACCATGCTTTATACCCAGCCTGAGGTAATGCATCAGTTACTGGAAAAGTTAGCCCTGTCGGTTATTGATTATTTAAATGCGCAGATTCGTGCTGGCGCGCAGGTTGTGCAAATTTTTGATACCTGGGGTGGCGCGCTTAGCCATGCCGCCTATCAGGAATTCTCCTTGGCCTATATGGAAAAAATTGTCGCCAATCTAATTACCCATGCCGATGGTCGAGAAGTACCAGTTATTTTGTTTACCAAGGGTGGCGGACACTGGTTGGAAGCGATGGCAGATTCAGGCTGTCATGCTCTGGGTCTCGATTGGACGGTTGATATTGGTTCAGCACGGGGCCGCGTCGGTGACAAAGTTGCACTGCAGGGCAATATGGATCCCGCCGTATTACGCGCAGATCCAGCGACTATTGAACGTGAGGTGGCCAGTATTCTGACCTCTTATGGAGACAACCCTGGGCATATATTTAACCTGGGTCATGGCATTACACCGGATATTGATCCGGCTAATGTAAAAGTGTTTATCGACGCAGTTCACAAATTTTCTGCAAACTAGTAACCAGCCTGATTCATTCTTGGTCTATATTTACCAGAAGTATTAGCTAGTGCACAGTTTGGAGTTGTGAAGTCTATACATTCCTTACCCTATAGTTAATTAGTAAGCCGCTGTGGTGATATCTAATGGATTAGAGTTATGTGGATGGTATGTCGTTAAAGCAATTAAAGGTATTTATACACGAGCTTGATGTGGGGATGTTTGTCTCTGCACTCGACAAGCCGTGGGCGGAGACTCCGTTCCCGATTCAGGGCTTTGAAATAAAAACCGGCGCCGATATATCCAGAGTGAAAGCTTACTGTGACTATGTTTTTGTCGACACAGAAAAGGGCAGGTCACCTCTTGATGTCGCCTCCGCCTCTGCAACTCCATCTAATTTTAGCGTTAAACTTGATAGCCAGTCCCCAGGGTCTGCCGGTCATTCTTTTGATGGCCGCACCCAAAATCGTAATTCAGCGAGCTTTTTAGTTAAACCCAATACCTACAAAAAAACTGTCGAGCTAGCCAAAGAAATTCCTGCCGCCCGTCGTGTTATGAATAATTTGTTAGGTTGTTTAACCCTAGCGACCCGACAGCTAGTTCGCGGCGGTGCGTTTAATCAGGAGCAGTTACGTGAGTCAGTAGACGATATGGTCGATAGCGTTATTCGCTGTCCCGACGCGTTTACCTGGTTGCTGAGGTTACGTGCCAAAGATACCCATTCCCATGATCATAGTGTGCGCTCATCTCTCTGGGCTACTCAGTTCGGTCGTCATATTGGTTTGGACGTCAATGAATTAAAAGATCTCTGTCTGGCCACATTGCTAAAAGACATAGGCAAGGTAAAACTGGATCGAACTCTGCTCCATAATATGAGTCGCACGGTGGACGAAGAAGCAGAATATCGCAGCTTTGTCAGTCAAAGTGTCGAGCAGTTGCACAAGGCAGGGTTTGAAAATCGCCGAGTTTTAAATATCATTAAATTTCACTGCGAGCGGTTTAATGGCAGCGGATTCCCTAAAGGCGTATCTGGCAGCCGCATTCCATTTCTGGCCTCGGTGGCCGGCATAGCCTCTGATTTCGATATGCTCTGTAATCCTCGGGAGGTAGGCGAGACCTTATCGCCGTCTCAGGCAACGGGTCGATTATATGAGTTGCGTGGTAAAAATTTCGCCGAGAACCTAGTTCTCGAATTTATTCAATCGGTAGGACTGTACCCAGCGGGCACCATTGTTGAATTGACCACAGGTGACTGTGGCATGGTGGTTGAACAAAATACTAAGTCACGTCTGACGCCACGCATTGCCGTATTCGATAAAATTACTGAGCCTGATGCACAGTGTATTTTTGTGGATTTAAAAAATGAGCAGCAGGCACGAAGTCGATTAAAGAACTTTGGCAAGCGCCGCTCTTACGATGTGAAAAAACTCGCGATTGTAAGAGATATAGAACCGGATAGCTTTGGTATCGAATATAGCTTGCTGGAAAACTTGATCGCCAGGCCGTTTAGCGCAGCCAATGCCGATGCAGTGATGGATATAACTACCATGCCAGCAGCGCGCAATAAGGGCTTTTTCTCCGCACTTAAAGAGCGCTTTGCCAGCTAGGAACATTCAGGCATAACTAGCTAATGGTGCCAATTTTTTCACCCATGCACACCGTCGCATGATGTTCGATGTTATCCGTCCAGCTAGTTTTCTGATTCTGAAATAGCATAATAACCGTAGAGCCAAATTTAAATCGCCCGATTTCATCGCCCTTCATGAAACTGAGAGACTGATCTGAAAAATCAGTTTCTCGCACTGCACCAGGTCCTGGTGTTTCAAAACCACCCCAGACAGTTTCAATACCAGCGACTAGCATGGCACCGACAAATATCACAGCAAAGGTGCCCACTTCCTCAGATTCAAACTCACAGACCAGCCGTTCGTTGCGGGCAAATAGTCCCGGTAGCGCCTGAGCGGTTTGATCGTTGACTGAAAACAGTTCGCCAGGGATATAGCGGGTACTCATAAGTTTGCCCGCTAGGGGAATATGCACTCGGTGGTAATCGCGAGGTGAGAGGTAAATAGTGGCAAAGCTACCATCTTCATAGAGTTTAGCCTCTGTAGAATCTCCTAATAATCGACCTACGGAATAGTCGATACCTTTTGCCTGAAGAATTTTATTTTTACTGATTGGGCCAGCCTGACTGATGGCACCATCTGCGGGACAGGCGATACTGTCGGCATCTGTATCCAGTGGTCGAACACCCTCTTTCAACGCGCGGGTAAAAAAGGCATTAAAATTTTCGTAGTCATTGATGTCGTCGCTTAAGGCTTCGTCCATATTAATATTAAAGGCGCTAATCGCACGGTTAATAAGTGCATTCTTCAACCAGGGGATATTTGATTCCGCGGCCTTAGCAATTAAACGGGATAACGCATGTTTTGGCAGTGCACGTTGCAGGGCAACAAATAGTTCGGCGCGATGGGCCATAATTTTTGTTCTCTAATAGGTTAAAGGTTACTGGTTACCCAGCGCAATGGGGCTGTCTTCCGAATTTCCCCATTCTGCCCAGGAGCCATCGTAGCCAGCAACATGTTGGTAGCCAAGAATACGCGCGACCATATAGGTAAAGCTTGAACGATGATGGCTCTGGCAGTGAGTGGCAATATGTTTGTCTTTGCTAAAGCCCAGTGAATCTAGTATTTCCTGGGCGTTGTCGCGGATACGTAGATTGCGCTGTTGATCCATTAGGTCGGTCCATTCCAGATGGATAGCACCGGGAATATGACCACCGCGGGCTGCTCGAACCATATCACCACTGTATTCACCGGGGCTTCTGGCATCCCAGATAGCAAAGTTATTCGTGTTTAATGAACCCAATAGTTGGTCCATGGTGATTCTAACCTCCGGGTTGGCAAAGTCGCTGCTTGTGTTGGACTCTACGCTCTGAGGTTGGTTGGCTTCAGATTCACAGGCAAAACCCTCTTTGACCCATGGCACTATGCCGCCATTTAAATAGGACCAGTTATGGAGGCCCAGCAGGTCTAAAGACCAGGCCAATCTGCCAGCCCAGCCACCACCTTCATCGTCGTACAGAATGACATGCTTGCTGTCGTTGATACCCAGATAGTTGACGACCTTATTTAGCTGTTCAATTCCCGGATGTGCGCCTGGCACGGGCGGAGTTCCCGCCACAAGGGCATTGCCGGGAAGGTGCACTGCGCCGGGCACATGCCTGTGGTTATACAGAGCCTGATTGCAGAGATCGACAATAACTAGATGGTCATTATTAGAATCAGAGCCAGTACCGTTGGCGATCAGAGCTTGTAGATCCTGGGGTTCTAACAGGCGTGGAATAGGGGTCATTATTGCTCCTTAGTAAGCACAGTATTTTATCAGTTTTAAATCATGTGCCCTAGGGTCTATCGGATTCTTGAGAGAGAATAATCTGCCGATAATTATGCAGCCTAATCGGTAGAACCTTGCCAGCTTCGACGGCTGCTAGCAGCGCGCAACCCAGCTCTCGGTCGTGTTTACAGTCACGGAATTTGCAATATCCCAGGTAGGGATGGAAATCAACAAAGCCATCTATCACCTTGTCGGCACTTAGATGGGTTAGGGCAAATTCTCTAATCCCTGGGGAGTCAATTAATACGCCGCCCCCCTCGAGATGGAAAAGTCGCGAGGCAGTCGTGGTGTGCGTGCCTTTTTCTTTGCCCACAGACAATGGGCCTATCTGCATATTGGCCTCCGGCTGCAAATGATTGAGCAAAGAGGATTTGCCAACACCTGACTGGCCAACAAATATGGAGGTCTGATTGGCGAGATAAGACTGTAGTTCGGCCACACCTTCCCCAGTTTTCGCAGAGACCAGAAGAACCTCATAACCAATAAACGTATAGTCGGTGATTAGCTGGTGTACGTCGGCGTAATCTTCCTCTTCAAGCATATCGGTCTTGTTGAGAATGAGTACGGGTTTAATACCCTGAAACTCAGAGGCCACCAGATAGCGATCGAGAAGATTACTGAATGGCGTGGGCTTCGGGGAAAACACAATGGCGATACGATCAATATTGGCAGCTACGGGACGCAGCTTGCCGTAGATATCGGGACGAATAAGCTCTGACTTACGCTCCTGACGGGCAACCACAACCCCATGGGGATCAGCATGACGCCAGATAACCACATCGCCAGTAACCAAGCTTTCCAGATTGGCACGCATATGGCAGCGAACGATAGTGCCTTTATAAGGCGCTTCGGTACCCTCAATGTCCACCTGAGCACCAAAGTTAGTAATAACAGTGCCGGTAATTTCGGGGCCTAGGGCGTTGAGGTTTTGCAGGTCTTCTTCGCTGACCGACTTTTTAGCGGTGGCACGCTCGCGCCGTCGTTCCTGAATGGACTGGATACGATTTATCTGTCGATCATTAAGTCTGCGTTTGCTCATGTACCACTTTTACTCGTTGTAAAAAACGACCATCACTGGTCTTATTGGCTGCAAGGATATAGCATAAACGCCCTCAGTAACATTTTGTAAGCAACCTCGATAAACAGGCCGCCCTATGACAAATACCAATGCCCTTAATCTGATCTGGATTGATCTGGAAATGACTGGTTTAGATCCTCTTGTAGAGCGGATTATTGAGATAGCGACGGTGGTAACTGACGGGGATTTAAATGTTCTTGCCGAGGGTCCTTCTCTCGTTATTCATCAGGACGATGTGCTACTGGGTGCCATGGATGAGTGGAACACAACACAGCATGGTGGTTCTGGCCTCACAGAGCGGGTGCGCAATAGTCAAATTAGTGAACAGCAGGCCATGGCGGCGACCATAGACTTCTTGCGCGACTGGGTGCCAGCAGGGCAGTCGCCGATGTGTGGGAATACTATTGGTCAGGATCGACGCTTCCTGGTGAAATATATGCCAGAGCTCGCGGAGTTTTTTCACTACCGAAATCTTGATGTCAGTACCATTAAAGAGCTGGCTAGACGCTGGAAGCCTGAGTTGTTAGAGGGGTTTACTAAGAAGGGTAACCATCTGGCCATGGATGATGTACACGACTCGATTGCCGAGCTGGCCTATTATCGCGACGTTTTTATTCGCCCTTAATTACTTCTACGTTAACAGATTCGAGCTTGAACTTCTGCTGCTCGATTGCCCATTGCACATGTTCCCGCACGAGCTCAGAGGGATGCTCTGCTTTGGCTTCCAGCTGTTGCAGAATATCTGCAGACCCACTGGCATTGCCCAATCCAACCGCGAGATTACGCAGCCAGCGCTCATGACCAATGCGGCGTATGGGCGACCCTTCGGTCTTCGTTAAAAATTCTTCCGGCTGCCAATTAAATAGCGTCACCAGATCCGGATCATCAAGATTATGCCTGGGGGCGAAATCATCTTCTTTGGTCTGGGAGGCAAAGCGATTCCAGGGGCAGATAATCTGACAGTCATCGCAACCAAATACCCGATTGCCCATTAAAGAGCGCAGTTCCACCGGTATAGGCTCTTTGCTTTCAATGGTCAGGTAGGAAATACACTTCCGCGCATCCAGCACATAGGGTTCAGGAAAGGCATTGGTGGGGCAGATTTTTAAGCAGGCGCGACAGTTACCGCAGCGATTTTTCTGCTCGCTCTGGTCTGTAGGTAGCTGCAATGAAGTATATATTTCACCAAGAAAAAACCAGGAGCCGGCCTTGTCGTTGAGCAACAATGTGTTCTTTCCAATCCAACCCAGCCCGGCCTGTTCCGCCAGTGGTTTTTCCATAACCGGCGCACTATCCACAAAGGGTCGCTGCTTGAGGTCGAGTTCGGGTAGTTCGGCATCAATTTTATTCACTAGCGCCTTAAGCCGCTGACGAATCAATTTATGGTAGTCGCGACCTAGGGCATAGCGGGAGATATAGGCCTTATTGTCATTTTTAAGCACGGCCACCATATTGCGATCCGCCAGATAGTCCATACGCACCGAAATAACCCGCACCGTGTGATCCACGAGTTTGTCGACCACATAGCGTTTATCCCCATGTTCACTCATCCACTGCATAGAGCCCTGAAAACCATCGGCTAGCCATTTATTGAGGTGTTCTGATGCCTGATTTAAATCCGGTTCGACAATGGCTACCTGCTGAAAACCGAGCTCAGCGCCCCATGCCTTAATTTTCTTGGCAAGGTCGGCGAGCTGATCTTCTTCTGGAGGCTTGTTGTGCATGTGTTATAGGCTATTCTGGATTATAATTGCGCCAATTTTACGGGGATATTCGCTTCATGTCGCACACTCTTATTCAAGATGCCTTATTTACTGCCAAATCTGTTCGTGAACTCGATCGCCTAGTGATCGAAGAACAGGGCATTCCAGGTATTATTTTAATGAAACGGGCTGGCCGGGCAGTACTGTCTGAGCTGCTTGATGCCTATGGTACGCCCAGTTTACTCAGCGTATTTTGTGGCTCTGGTAACAATGGCGGCGATGGCTATATTGTTGCGGCACTGGCCGCTGAAAAGAATATTGCTGTGCAGTGTTTTGAAATGGGCGGCACGTTAACCGCGGATGCCGCACTGGCGAAGCAATTTGCCGAGCAGGCTAAAGTAGGCTTTTATCCAGCCGACAGCGATGTCGAGTTGGTTCAGGGTGTGGTTGTGGATTGCCTGTTGGGTACAGGATTAAACGGCGAGATGCGCCAGCCCTATGTCGATGTTATAGATTTGATTAACGATTGTGGACTGCCGGTGGTTGCGGTGGATATCCCTTCTGGCCTCAATGCGGACACGGGTGCTGTTGCCCGCGTGGCGGTGCAGGCGGATATCACGGTGACCTTTATTGGCGCCAAGCAGGGGCTCTTTAGTGGTCGCGGTCCAGCGGTCTGTGGTGAAGTTATCTATGATTCTCTGGATATTGCAGAAGATGTTTTCCAGCAGGTGGATGCCAGTGCCGAGTTGATGGATTTATCTGACCTGTTGGAACAGTTGCCAGAGCCAGAGGTGGACGCCTATAAAACCCAGCGCGGTCACGGTATGGTTGTGGGTGGCGATCATGGTTTTGGTGGTGCTGCCATTATGGCCGCAGAGGCCTGCCTTAAAGTTGGAGCTGGTATGGCGAGTGTTGCCACCAGACCTGAACATGTTGCTGCAGCACTGGCACGTCAGCCGGAAATAATGGCCTGTGGTGTCACCTCTGGTCAGCAGTTGGAACCACTATTAGATCGCCCAACGGTACTAATCACTGGTCCCGGTCTCGGCCGTTCCTCTTGGTCTGAGCAGTTGATGCAAAAAGCCGTGGCCGCCAACCTGCCGATGGTACTTGACGCGGATGGCCTGAATATTCTTGCAGAAGGACGTGTGGTGCCCAAGCCCGACGGTTCCGAGTGGGTACTTACGCCCCATGTTGGCGAAGCCGCTCGATTGTTGGGGGTTACCATTGCTGAGATTCAAGCAGATCGTTTCGCCGCAGTGGCGCAGTTGCAGAAAAAATATAATGCAGTCGTTTTACTTAAAGGCCCCGGCACTATTATCTCTGCACCTCAGGGCGAGCCGTTAAAGGTTTGCCCCTATGGCAACCCCGCCATGGCGACCGCAGGTATGGGTGATATTTTGAGTGGCCTAATCGGCGGTTTGATGGCGCAGGGTCTGACGCCGCAAATAGCGGCAGAGTTGGGCTGCTGCCTGCATTCTGTAGCGGCTGATATGGCGGCGCAGGAAAAGGGCTCAAGAGGTTTAGTGGCTTCTGACTTGCTTCCCTATGTTCGTGACCTATTAAATAATATCGATCAGGAAGCTCTGTGACTGCTGAGGTGACAAAGGTTTTAGCGACGGTAAGTATTGAGCTTGCCGACGAGACGGCGATGATTGAGTTTGGCGCCAAGATAGCGAGAGGGCTTTTAATTGGCGGAGGGCTCTCAACTTCCGAGGGCACAGGAAAACCTATTATTATGACTCTGCAGGGTGATTTGGGTGCCGGGAAAACGACCCTGAGCCGTGGGATTTTACAGGGACTTGGCCATGTCGGAAATGTAAAAAGCCCAACCTATACTCTGGTGGAACCTTATCAGCTTGCGTTCGGAGCGGTGTATCATTTTGATCTTTACCGATTGACCGATGCAGAGGAGCTTGAATACATGGGGTTTGCCGATTACCTGACCGATGGCAAACTATGCTTGATAGAATGGCCGGAGCAGGGGCAGGGATTCTTACCTCAGGTCGATATTGGGATTCAGATCAGTCAGCTCGAAGAGGGCCGCTGTGTTACTCTATCCGCCTATTCTGCTTATGCCGAGCAGTTGGTCAGTCAGTTAGGGATGATCTAGAGATTGAATATTAAGTTACAACAACGCATAACTCAACTCAGTCACTGGGGCGTCTTTTTTTCATGGATGGCGTCTATGATGCTATCCAGTCCGCTCCTGCTGCTGTCCAGTTCTGCCTCGGCAGCTGATATTGAATCGGTGCGAGTTTGGCGAGCGCCAGACAGCACAAGGCTGGTACTTGATCTGAGTAGTGCAGCCGACCACAAACTATTTGCCCTGCAAAATCCCAATCGACTAGTGATTGACCTCAGCGACAGCCAGGTCAAAACTCAATTCGATAAACTCGATTTAACCAATACGCCGATTGCAAAAATTCGCGCCGCCGTGCGCAATAAAACCGATGTCCGCGTAGTGTTGGATCTAAAAAATACCGTCAGTCCAAAAAGCTTTAGCCTTAAGGCCAATGAGCAATACAGCGACCGTTTAGTGATTGACCTGTTCGATAAAAAGCGGGTAGTTAGTCGCTCTGTAGAACAGGTGGTCAAGAAGAGAAATCCCAAAATAGTCATTGCGATTGATGCTGGCCATGGTGGTGAAGACCCCGGGGCTCTTGGGCCAAGACGAGTCCGTGAAAAAGTTGTGGCCCTGCAAATAGCTCAGAAACTGGAAGCGCTTTTTGATAAGAATCCTTATTTCGAAGGAGAGTTAGTGCGCACGGGCGACTATTATATTGCACTGCCAAAACGATCCAAAATTGCTCGTGATAAACAGGCTGACTTTTTTATCTCCATTCATGCGGATGCCTTTACTAACCCCAAGGCTCATGGCGCTTCGGTCTATGCGTTGTCTACCAAGGGCTCTACGAGTGCCTGGGCAACGAAATTGGCAGCCAAAGAAAACCGGTCCGATGAATTTGGTGGTACCAGCTCGCCCAGCGGCAATGCCTATCCTGACTATGTGCAGGGGGTGCTGGCAGATTTAATTCAGACTGGAACGGTACGGGATAGTCTGGATGCCGGTAAGTACGTTCTTAAAAATATAGGTGGCGTCGCCAGACTGCACAAAAAGAAGGTTGAGCAGGCCGGCTTTATGGTGCTTAAGTCATCGGTGCCCTCGCTGCTGATTGAGACAGGTTTTATTTCTAACCCCAAAGAGGCGCGAGCTTTAAGTACGCGCAGTTATCAGCAAAAAATTGCTAATGCTATTTATCAGGGGGTATTGCAATATCATTCTGACAGTCCTCCCGTAGGCACTTTACTGGCCAAAAATGATGGAGCAATTGACCGCAGTTATGTGATTACTCGCGGTGACACATTGTCAGAAATTGCGGCTCGCTATAACACCTCAGTGCGAAAAATTGTGCGCTACAATAAGATGAAATCCAATTCTATTCGGGTTGGACAGAAAATTTTAATTCCCTCTAGTTAAAGGTTATAAAGCATGTCTGCTATCAAGATTCTCAGCCCGCAATTAGCCAATCAGATTGCTGCTGGCGAGGTGGTTGAACGCCCCGCATCTGTTCTTAAAGAACTGGTGGAAAATAGCCTTGATGCCGGGGCCAAGCGTATTGATATTGAGATAGAGCAGGGCGGCGTCAAGCTGATTAAAATCCGTGATGACGGCCATGGTATTCCCGAGCACGAACTGGCTCTGGCCCTGAGTCGTCACGCGACTAGCAAAATTGATAATCTCGAAGATCTCGAAGCTGTTGGAACCCTGGGTTTTCGCGGTGAGGCTCTGGCCAGTATTGCCTCGGTGTCGCGCTTGGCTCTCACCTCTAATTCTGGTGATAGCAGTGGTTGGAAAGCCGTGTCGGAGGGTCGCGATATGGAGGTGGAACTCAAACCTGCCGCTCATCCTCAGGGCACCAGCGTAGAAGTGCGGGATCTGTTTTTTAATACCCCAGCGCGACGTAAGTTTTTAAGAACCGAAGGCACCGAATATAACCGTATCGACGACAGCATTAAAAAGCTGGCCCTCAGTCGCATGGATGTCGCCTTTAGTTTGCGCCATAACCAGCGCGCACAGTTGACCTTACGTCCGGCTAGCAGTCAGGCGGAGCAGGAAAAGCGGGTGGCAGATATCTGTGGCCCAGCGTTTATGAAAGACGCCCTGTATGTGGACAATGATCGTACCGGTATTCGTCTCTGGGGCTGGATGGGTCTGCCGACGTTTTCGAGAAGTCAGGCTGATCTGCAGCACTTCTTTGTCAATGGTCGAGCGATTCGCGACAAAGTGGTATCTCACGCCGTACGGCAAGCCTATCAGGATGTTTTGTACCATGGCCGTCATCCAGCCTTTGTTTTGTTTCTGGAGATTGAGCCTGCTGATGTAGATGTTAATGTGCATCCCACTAAGCATGAGGTGCGCTTTCGAGATAGTCGATCTATCCATGGGTTTGTCTACACCACGTTGCATCGAGCACTGTCTCAGGATCGACCTCAGGATCATTTGCAGTCTTCTGAATCGGGTCTGAATACTAATCAGGATGCGGAACAGCAAGCTGGGCAGTCAACGATTCAGTTTCCTTCGGGTTCTCCTGCCGCTAATCAAAGCGCTCCTTTGGGTAATCAAAATTATTCATCCGGCCCCCAGGGGCATGGCTTTCAGTCTCGACCGCAGAGCTTTGGTGTGAATACACCCATGGCGGCTTATCAGGGGCTCTATGCTACTGAGATGCCCACGGAAGAGGGCGACATTCCCCCAATGGGGTTTGCCATCGCTCAACTCAAGGGTATCTATATTCTAGCGGAAAACGCTCAGGGCCTAATTATTGTTGATATGCATGCGGCCCATGAACGCATTACCTATGAACGGATGAAAACCGCCTTTGATGATCAGGGACTTGTCTCTCAGCCACTGCTGGTACCCGAGAGTTTGGCGGTCAGTCAGCGTGAAGCCGATATGGCCGAACAGAGTGGTGAGGTGTTTGCGCAGCTTGGATTTGTCGTGGAGCGTGCAGCCAATGAAAATATTATCGTTCGAGAGATTCCGGCTATTTTACGGGGGTCTGAAGTTGAGTCTCTGCTTCGTGATGTTATCTCAGACCTCATCGAACACGGCACATCGGAGCGTATTCGCAACCACATCAATGAAATTCTTTCGACCATGGCCTGCCATGGATCGGTGCGCGCTAATCGCAAGCTCAGTGTGCCTGAGATGAATGCACTGCTGCGTGACATGGAAGCCACTGAGCGCAGTGGGCAGTGCAATCACGGTCGTCCTACCTGGTCGCAGCTGACTCTAGATGAGTTGGATAAGCTATTTTTGCGGGGCCGCTAAGGCAGTGAACAGAGACTCCCTGCCGACCGCTATCTTTGTTATGGGGCCAACCGCCAGTGGCAAAACCGATCTGGCAATCGCACTGCGTCAACATCTGCCGGTTGAGTTAATCAATGTGGATTCGGCCCAGGTGTATCGCCAGCTAAATATTGGCAGTGCCAAGCCAGATGCAGAGACTCTAGCTGCTGCACCTCATCGACTGATTGATATTCGTGACCCAATAGATATTTATAGTGCGGCAGATTTTCTCGTCGATGCCCGCCGTGAAATGGCCGAGATTACCGCTGCGGGGAGAATCCCGTTACTGGTCGGCGGCAGCATGATGTATTTTAAAGTGTTGCTGGAAGGCCTGTCGGAAATGCCAGAAGCCGATCAGGGTATTCGCCAGCAACTTGAGCAGCGAGCGGCTGAATCTGGTTGGCCTAGCCTCTATAAAGAGCTACTGGTGGTTGACCCAGAAACCGCCAGTCGCCTACACCCCAATCATTCTCAGAGAATACAACGCGCTCTGGAGGTCTACCAGATAACGGGGACTCCCATGTCGACTTTGCAGGCTCAGGCCTCCGTTGGTGGCTTACAGAATGACTACCAAATTCAACAGTTTTCCCTGATGCCGGAAAATCGCGGGTTGCTTCATCAGCGTATAGAACAGCGCTTTCATAAGATGATGGAGCAAGGTTTTGCTGAAGAGATGCAGGCACTGTTTAATCGCGGGGACTTGCATGTAAACCTACCAGCCATTCGCTGCGTAGGATATAGACAGCTGTGGGATTACTGTGCGGGAGACTGCACCTTGGATGAAGCGGTTGAAAAGGGCGTGATTGCCACCCGGCAATTGGCCAAGCGACAGATCACTTGGCTGCGCAACTGGCCAGGGGCGACAGAAATAGCCGTTGATGACGGCAAGTGTTATTACAGTCCAGAATATATTCTTAATCGGTGCTTGAAAAAGCTCGAGGAAGCTCCCATATACTATACTAAGGGGCAAGAGTAGAATTTGCTCTGCGGTGAGACGCAATCCCACCGGACTTTTGCTGCGATAATTGCAGCACCCATTGAATTTTCAATAGCAAGGAGTAGTAAAATGTCAAAAGGGCATAATCTACAAGACCCTTTTCTGAATGTCCTAAGAAAAGAAAGAATCCCAGTGTCTATATTTCTGGTAAACGGTATTAAGCTTCAGGGACAGGTTGAGTCTTTTGATCAATTCGTCGTGCTGCTAAAAAACACTGTGAGCCAAATGGTCTATAAACACGCAATATCTACAGTTGTTCCATCGCGCGCTGTGCGCCTGCCCGCTGCTAATGCAGCTGAGGGCGGATCATCGGATCAGGGATTTGACGATGATGCTGGCAATTATGGCGACGACAACTACTAAGCGGTGTCATTGTTCTTTGAGCGACCTAAGTCTGGCGAGAGAGCTGTTCTTGTTCATATAAAGCTGAATAGCGAGTCCGAACCTGAAGATCCTAGGGAGTTTGAAGAACTAGTGATTTCTGCTGGCGGAGATCCGGTCGAGTTTTTGACCGGATCACGCCAATCCCCCAGCGCTAAATTTTTTGTCGGTTCAGGCAAACTCGAAGAGATTAGCGCAGCGGTTAAAAGCGCCGATGCGCAGCTCGTTATCTTTAATCATAATTTATCCCCCAGTCAGGAACGCAATATTGAGGCCGAGCTTAAATGTCGGGTACTCGATAGAACTGGTCTGATTTTGGATATTTTTGCCCAGCGTGCCAGAACCCATGAGGGCAAACTTCAAGTCGAGCTAGCCCAGTTACAGCATCTGTCATCGCGACTAGTTAGAGGCTGGACTCACCTTGAGCGTCAACGGGGTGGCATAGGTAATCGGGGTCCGGGTGAAACTCAGCTGGAATCTGATCGACGACTGGTTAGAGAACGTATTAAGGCTATTAAGCAGCGCCTGGATAAGGTGCGCAAACAGCGTGACCAGGGGCGACGAGCGCGGACCAAGTCCGAGATTCCCACCGTGTCGCTGGTGGGTTACACCAACGCCGGAAAATCAACATTATTTAACAAGCTGACCAGCGCCGATGTCTATGTCGCAGATCAGCTATTCGCGACACTAGATCCGACCATGCGTCGACTTGATCTTGCGGAATTAGGGCCGGTGGTATTCGCGGATACCGTAGGCTTTATAAGTCATCTACCTCACCGCTTGGTGGATGCCTTTAGGGCGACCTTAGAAGAGGCCGCCTCATCGAACCTATTGATGCATGTTGTCGATGCCTCGGCAGAGGATCGGTCGGTCAATATAGTGAGAGTTAATGAAGTATTGAAAGAGATTAACGCCCACGACTTGCCATCGCTGATGATATACAACAAGATTGATCTGCTCGACGATGTACAGCCCCATATTGAGCGCAATGAAGAGGGCATACCTGTCGCAGTTTGGGTGTCGGCACTGGCCGGTGAGGGGTTGGAATTATTACTCCGAGCTGTGGTTGAATGTCTGCCTAATAAAATTGTGCACCAGCATCTGCAGCTACAGCCGAGTCAGGGAGCATTTCGCGCCGCGCTCTATAGTCAAAAAGCTGTATTATCCGAGCAGTCAGCGGATTCAGGTGTTATTAATTTAGAGGTGAAGCTGGCAGAGAGCGATTTTTTGCGTCTGCTGAAAAATTCGGGGTTGAAATTGGAAGATCTGGTCACATTGTAATAGCAGTCCTTTAACAGAGAATTTGTAGTTGCAGTCTTGTCATTAAGGGGCTGCATCGTAAAAATACCTAAAATACATCAACAATTAAAACTGGAGAAAATTATGGCCTGGAATGAACCGGGTGGTGGCAAGGATCCTTGGGGTGGTAATCAAGGCAACGACGGCCCACCAGATATCGATGAAGTGCTAAACAAACTCAAAGAGAAATTCGCCGGCTTTGGTGGCGGTTCTAGTGGTGCTGGCGGCGGTGCAGGTAGCAGTAAAGGTCTGGTTCCCGTGGTATTGATAGCGCTGACTATTATTTGGGGTCTGTTGGGCTTCTATCAGGTCGACGAAAAAGAGCAGGCAGTTGTGCTGCGTCTGGGTAAATACAGCGATACGCTAGGTTCTGGTTTACAGTGGAACCCACCGATTTTTGACTCAGTAACCATTGTTCGTGTCACAGAAGAGCGACAGTATTCGGCTCGTGGCCTGATGCTGACTCAAGACGAAAACATTGTAGAAATCTCATTGACTGTGCAGTACAACATCGTCAATGCCAAAGATTTTGTATTGAGCATTAAAGATCCAGAGTTAAGTCTTAAGTATGCAACGGATAGTGCATTGCGTCATGTTGTGGGTAGCACAGGTTTAGACGGTGTTATATCGACTGGCCGTGAAGAGGTTGCCGTAAGTACCGCGGAAAAACTTCAGGATCTTCTGAACGTTTACAGCAGTGGTATTAACGTGGTCAAGATCAACATCGAAGAGGCGCGCCCACCGACAGAGGTTAAGGCAGCTTACGATGACGTGATAAAGGCCCGTGAAGATCTCGAACGTCTGGTTAACGAAGCTCAGGCTTACTCTAATGGTGTGATTCCAGAAGCCCGTGGTGAAGCACAGCGTCTCCGTGAAGAAGCTGAAGGCTATCTGTCTCAGGTGGTCTCTAAATCTCAGGGTGAAGCTAAACGATTTACTGCGTTGCTGACCGAATACAAGAAGGCACCTGGTGTAACTCGTGAGCGTCTTTATATTGATGCGATCGAAGAGGTGATGAGCAACAGCACTAAGATTTTGGTGGACACTGAGGGCGGCAACAACATGCTCTATCTACCCCTGGACAAGTTGGTTCAGCAGGGTAATGCTGCAGGCGCAACTCGCGGCTCTGGCAGTGATTCCCAGATGGTTGATCGCATTGCCAATGAAGTGATTGAGAAGCTTCAGCGCAACAGCAATCAAGTGCAATTGGAGAGACGTCGATGAATAATCTAATGAAAACAGCCATCGTAGTGTTGGTTTTGTTGATAGGCGCCAGCAGTTCACTGTTTGTGGTTAGTGAATTTGAGCGTGGCGTAAAGCTGCAATTTGGTAAGCTTGTCGAAGCTGACATTCAGCCCGGCCTGCACGTCAAAATTCCGTTTGTGGACAATGTGCGTATCTTTGATGCACGTATCCTCACGGTAGATGCGCAGCCAGCCAGCTTCTTTACTATTGAAAAGAAGCGTCTGATTGTAGATTCCTATGCTAAGTGGCGTATTGCCAATGTAGAAACCTACTATAAGGCAACGGGTGGCGTCGAGTCTGTGGCTCACAACCGTCTGGCCAATCGTGTTAACAACGGCCTTAGAAACCAGTTTGGTACCCGTACCCTGCATGAGGTGGTTTCTGGCGAGCGCGATCTGCTGATGAAAAATATCACCGCTGAGCTCAATGACTCGGTACTGGATAGCCTAGGTATCGAAGTAGTCGATGTTCGCGTTAAGCGTATTGACCTTCCTCAGGAAGTGAGCAGCCAGGTATTCCGTCGTATGACTGCTGAGCGAGATAAAGAAGCCAATGAGTTGCGGTCAACCGGTAAGGAGCGCGCTGAAAAGATTCGCGCCTCTGCGGACCGTGAACGCACGATTGAGGTGGCTAACGCTTACCGTGATTCTGAGAAATTGCGCGGTGAAGGTGATGCAAAAGCAGCGGCTATCTACTCTGAAGCCTATCAGCAAGACCCAGAGTTCTACTCGTTTATGCGTAGCCTTAATGCCTATAAATCTGCCTTCTCCAATAAAGGCGATATTATGTTAGTGGATCCAGGCAGCGACTTTTTCAAGTATTTGAACCAACAGAGCGGCAAGTAAAAGGGCGCTTAGGGTGACTGAACTGATTAAAGGCTTTAATCAGTTCAGAAACCTCTGCCACATTGATGGCGATTTTGCTAGAATTCGGAAACCGGGGCGACTCGGTTTTTTTACGCCGGTTCTGAGGTGATATTTAATGCTCGACGATGTAGGTAGAGCGATTGGTTTGATGCTGGTGTTTGAGGGAATCATGCCTTTTTTGGCGCCGAAACGGTGGCGTAATATGGCTCAGGTTCTGGCCACTATAGATGATCGCTCAATGAGAATAATTGGTCTGCTGAGTATGCTCGGTGGATTGGCGCTGCTGGTTTTTTGGCGCTAAACTTTAAAAAATGGGATTCCTGTGAAAAATGTAGATCGCTGGTTATTGCCGGATGGCGTCGATGAAGTGCTTCCAGAACAGGCACAGGTTGTCGAGCACCTGCGTCGCCAACTACTCGATCTCTATCACAACTGGGGCTACGACCTCGTTATCCCGCCCATGGTTGAGTTTACCGAATCACTCCTCAGTGGCTCCGGCAGCGACCTCGACCTAATGACCTTTCGTGTCACTGATCAAATCAGTGGACGCATGATGGGCATCCGCGCAGATATTACTCCTCAGACCGCCAGAATGGACGCTCACAGCCTCCGCAGAGAAGGACCTAACCGTCTTTGTTATGCAGGTACCGTGTTGCACACACGCCCCCGTGGGCCCTTGGAATCGCGGACTCCCATCTCTCTGGGCGTCGAATTGTTTGGTGAGGCGACTTTGAGCGCCGATATCGAAGTTATCGAATTATTTTTACAGACCCTCAAGAGCAGTGGCGTTGCCAATGTGCATCTGGACCTCGGCCATGTGGATATCTTCCGTGGCCTATTAGCCGTTGCCAATCTCGATAATGACCAAGAAAATCAGCTGTTTGAATTGTTACAGCGTAAAGCCAGCGACGAACTCAGCGCCTGGATAGCGGCCAATGTATCTGACAGTAAACTGGCGGGCTGGCTCAACGTACTGCCAACCCTCGCGGGCAATGCAGAAGTGCTAGCTGGTGCCAAAAAAGCCTTAGCCGGTGCGCCGGAACCCGTATTAGCGGCCATTATGCAGCTTGAGCAGGTAGTTGCGGCATTGCCAAAAGGGGAAGTCACCGTCTATTTGGATCTGGGTGAGTTACCTGGATACCATTATCACACGGGCATTGTGTTTGCCGGTTATGTGCAGGGTTATGGTAAGGCACTGGGCAATGGTGGTCGTTACGACCATGTTGGCGAAGCCTTTGGTCGCTCGCGCCCAGCAACTGGATTTGCCTTTGATCTCAAGTCGTTAGTGACCCAGGGGAATACCCATTATGGTGCAGTGGCAGGCATATTTGTGCCCTATACCTCTGACGCCGAATGTCATCAGCAGGTTGCACTGCTGCGCGCTCAGGGCAACCGAGTTGTGCAGGGTTTTGCTGATCAGATAGTAAATTACCAAGAAATAAAATGTGATCGTCGGCTGGTGCAGCAAGACGGTCATTATGTGATTGAAAGTTTGTCCTAATTTAAACGTCGTCCTGATCTAAACAATCAGTTAGTGTAATTTTTTCGAGTAAGAAATCTTATGGGTAGAAATGTCGTTATTCTTGGTTCTCAATGGGGGGACGAAGGCAAGGGTAAGATCGTTGATTTATTAACCGACAAAGCATCGTTGGTCGCACGATTTCAGGGTGGCCATAATGCCGGTCACACCCTCGTAATCGATGGTCAGAAAACGGCGTTACACCTGATACCCTCAGGTATCCTGCGTGAGCATGTCACCTGTGTGATTGGCAACGGTGTGGTGGTTGCACCAGATGCATTGCTCAAAGAAATTCACATGCTTGAAGCCCGCGGTGTACAGGTACGTGACCGCCTTAAAGTTTCAGGCTCATGCCCATTAATTCTCAGCTACCACATTGCCTTAGACCAGGCTCGAGAAACAGCTCGCGGTGAGGCCAAAATTGGTACAACCGGCAGAGGTATTGGTCCTGCTTACGAAGATAAGGTGGCTCGTCGTGCACTGCGTCTCGGAGATATGGCTAATATGGAACGCTTTGCTGAAAAGCTCAAAGAGGTTCTTGAATACCATAACTTTGCGCTTACCCAGTATTACAAAACCGACCCTGTCGACTTCGACAAGACCCTCGCCGAGGCAAAAGAATGGGCAGCCGTACTCTTACCCATGAAAGCCGATGTTACCAAAATTCTTCACGATGCCCGTGAAGCTGGCGACCATATTCTGTTTGAAGGCGCCCAGGGCTCGCTGCTTGATATTGACCATGGCACCTATCCCTACGTAACCTCGTCCAATACCACTGCCGGTGGCACCGCCACAGGAACCGGTTTTGGCCCACTGTATCTAGACTATGTGCTGGGCATAACCAAAGCCTACACCACAAGAGTGGGTTCAGGTCCATTCCCCACTGAGCTGCATTGCGAGATCGGCCAGTACCTAGGTGAGAAAGGCCATGAGTTTGGCACCACTACCGGTCGTTCGCGACGCTGTGGCTGGTTCGATGCAGTCGCATTGCGACAGGCCGTGCGCATCAATAGTATTTCAGGTATCTGTCTAACCAAGCTAGATGTATTGGATGGCTTGGAAGAGGTCAATATATGTATCGGTTACCAACATAAAGACGGCACCGACGCAGGCATTCCTATGCATGCCGATGATTTTGAAGATATCACGCCAATCTATGAATCAATGCCAGGTTGGAGCGACGTAACGGTTGGTGCTCAGCGTCTGGAAGACTTACCTCAGGCCGCGAGAGATTATATTGTGCGTATTGAAGAGTTAACTGGTGCCCCAGTGGACATAGTGTCTACGGGTCCAGATCGTGTAGAAACCATTGTTTTGCGTCACCCCTTTTCGTAAACCTACGTTGTTAAAAAAGCCCGCGCTCGGTTAACCGGACGCGGGCTTTTTTTTACACTGGTTTCTTGTAAATAAGGCTCGTAGTTTAAACCCTAGCCTAAAATATGTAGTCCTAAGCCAATGAGACTACCAATCACCAATGCGATATTGCTAAAGATGCTCATCACCGCTCCAGGACCACGAGTTTTGGGATTCTTGAGGTACAGGCTCGAGTAAATTTGTCGACCCAATACAAATAAAACACCGGGAAGAAGTGCCCAGCTAGCACTGACGTAATAGCTAAATGTAAGCATGCTGGGGATAAAAACGATCAACTGTTCCAATGTGTTTTGCTGTATACGAAATTTTATTTCCCACTCTTCATTGCCCGTTGTTTTAGGGGCCAAAACATTATTTTTTAGACGAGAAAAACCTACCCTAAAAGTAAATATCAGATACTGAAGTAGTGCGACCAATATAATGGCGATACTGTATTCCATGTCAATTTCCCTGTGTCGAATTTTTAAATCTAAAATTAATTACTATTACATATGGATAAAATTACCGGTCCATATTAAAAATAACCATAGACTAAAGCGCTACTTGATGCAGAGGAAAGCCCTTCTGCACCTACATTTTTAACTATTCAAAAGTAAAACTTTTAGGTCTGTCCATTTAACCAACCAGTAACCGCCAACGAAATTTGTCTGCTGTTACCTCTTGCGCAAACAAAATAACCCCTGTAACGTTATTCACGTAGCACTGAATAAAAACAAACGGTTTTCACGCCAGTTGCGTTTTATACAGGCGATAGAATTCCGATACGCTTGGGGTATTTATGCCACTAAAGATGTATATGGACATTATTCGTTTAAGCCGCGCTCGCCACCGACCTAAGGTGGTAAGAACTTCCTTTATCCTCGATATTTCCTTTTTAATAACCGCCTTCCGGCACTGTTACCTGTCTGGAAGGATACGTTAATGGTGAATGAATACGCGACTGAAATCTGGCCACTGGCCGTCTATTTCGGCATGGTTATCCTTCTTGTTATTACGATGCTGGTACTGTCCTGGTTATTGGGTCAGCGACGTCGAGAGCAGGCCACCAATGATCCTTTTGAGTCGGGCATTGTGGCGGTTGGTGACTCGCAAATCCGCATCTCCGTTGAATTTTATCTGATCGCTATATTCTTCGTTATCTTCGATTTAGAAACCGTCTTTATCTTTGCCTGGGCAATTGCTTTCTTTGAATTGGGCTGGGAGGGCTATTTTTCCATGTTGGTATTTATCGCGATACTGGCATTGGCGTTGATCTATGAATGGCGCTCGGGGGCACTGGAATGGGGTAATAAAACCCGTGTCGGTCTGCCGGCCGCCCAGAGAACTCAAAAAATAATTGACCAGAGAGCAGCGCAAAAACAACAGCCTAAAGCGGCCGAGGACAAACAATGAAGTGGAGTTTAACGCGCCCTGAAGATGGCAATCTACTCAATCACAGTGATGAATTTATTGAAGAGCAGGTAAAGCGCAATGTTGCCTTCGCCAAGCTCGAGGACCTCGTTGCCTGGGGCCGCTCCCATTCACTCTGGCCATTCAACTTTGGACTGTCCTGCTGCTATGTAGAGATGGCGACGTCGTTTACCAGTCGTCATGACATAGCTCGCTTTGGTTCCGAGGTTATCCGTGCCACTCCAAGGCAGGCGGATTTAATGGTGATTTCCGGTACCTGTTTTCTCAAAATGGCGCCAGTCATACAGCGCCTCTATGAACAGTTGCTGGAGCCGCGCTGGATTATCTCTATGGGCTCCTGTGCCAACTCTGGAGGCATGTACGATATTTACTCCGTAGTCCAGGGAGTCGACAAGTTTATTCCGGTGGACGTCTATGTTCCAGGCTGTCCACCACGCCCTGAGGCATTGATGCAGGGCCTGATAATGTTACAGGAGTCTATTGGTAAAGAACGAAGACCTATTACCTGGGCAGCTGGTGATCAAACGGTAATCAAACCGAAAAAAATCAGCAAACGGGATGAGTTGACCGCAGAGCGAATAAAAGCCACGGAATTGCGGGAACCAAAAGACGTATAGATCGAATAAAAATTAAGGGGTTTTAATGCAGAAGGCTGAATCCAAGATTCATAGCCCGGTTGAAGAGGACCTGTACCGTAAGTTTGGTCAGGCCCTATTTATCGCTCAACCTAGCGCGGACGAAACACTCACACTGTGGGTGCATCGCGATCGTTTGATCGATGTTCTGCAATACCTCAAGCCAAAATTTTCCATGCTCTATGATTTGTTTGCTATCGACGAGCGTACCCGCGCCAATCGTTCTGGCCAGCCCGCCTCAGATTTCACCATTGTCTACCAGCTACTATCTCTGGATCGCAATGAAGATATTCGCATTAAAGTCGCTCTGTCTGAATCCAGTCTTAATATTCCAACGATTATTTCACTCTGGCCCAATGCCAACTGGTACGAACGGGAAGTCTGGGACATGTTTGGCGTAATCGTTTCCGGACACCCCAACCTCTATCGTATTCTGTTGCCGCCTACCTGGGAGGGGCATGCCTTACGCAAAGACCATCCGGCCCGAGCTACCGAAATGGGTGAGTTTGAAATGGGCCCAGAGCGTGTTGCCAAGGAGCAGGAAGCATTGCGGTTTCGGCCTGAACAATGGGGCATGAAGAAAGCCAGCGACGACAGTGAATATATGTTTTTGAATCTGGGGCCTAATCATCCCAGTGTCCACGGTGTGTTCCGTGTTGCCCTGCAGTTAGATGGCGAGGTGATTATCGATTCTGTCCCGGATATTGGTTACCACCATCGTGGCGCCGAGAAGATGGGAGAGCGCCAGACCTGGCACACGTTTATTCCCTATACCGATCGCATTGATTACCTGGGTGGGGTCATGAATAACCTGGCCTATATTCAGTCGGTAGAAATGTTGGCAGGTATTGAGGTTCCAGAGCGTGCAAAAATTATTCGCATTATGCTCTCTGAGCTGTTTCGTATTTCAAGTCATCTGGTGTTTTACGGGACCTTTGTTCAGGATGTGGGGCAGATGTCTCCGGTGTTTTATATGTTTGCCGACCGGGAAAAATTATTTGGCATTATCGAAGCCATTACCGGTGGCCGGATGCATCCGGCTTGGTTTCGCATAGGTGGAGTAGCGGCGGACTTACCCAATGGTTGGGACCGCATGATTCGTGAGTTTATTGACTTCCTACCCGCGCGCCTTGATCACTACGACAAGATGGCCATGCAGAATAAAATGCTCAAGGCCCGCACCGTGGGTATAGGGGTGTATACCCAGCAAGAGGCCTTAGACTGGGGTATTACCGGTCCCGGCTTGCGAGCAACAGGTATTGACTGGGATGTACGTAAAAAGCGCCCCTACGGTGGCTATGATCAGTTTGACTTTGAGGTGCCAACGTCCAATAACGGTGACTGCTACGACCGTGCCGAACTGCGTATTGAAGAGATGCGCCAGAGTCTAAAAATTATTCGTCAATGTCTGGACAATATGCCTGGCGGTCCTTACAAGAGCGACCATCCTCAGACTACACCACCTCCCAAAGAACGCACAATGGAAGATATCGAAACCCTAATTCATCATTTTCTAAATGTGAGTTGGGGACCGGTGATACCTGAGGGCGAGGCATCGGTAATGATCGAGGCGACCAAGGGTATTAATAGCTATCACCTGATTAGCGATGGCGGGACTAATTCCTATCGCACCAGAATTCGTACACCTTCTTTTCCACACCTGCAGCAGATTCCACTGATTAGTAAGGGTCTTATGATCCCGGATCTGATTGCCATTATTGCCAGCATTGATTTTGTGATGGCGGATGTCGACCGATGAATGATGCACAGATGATTCAAACCGATGTGAGTTCAGTGCTCAGTCCTGAAGAGCTTAGTGAGATCGATGCGGAGCTTGCTCATGTGCCCTATAAGTCTGGCGCGGCCATTGATGCTCTAAAAATAGTGCAGGCCAAGCGTGGCTGGATATCAGATCAGAGTCTACAGGCCATCGCAAAATATCTGGATATGTCGGCAGAAGAGCTAGAAGGAATTGCGACCTTTTATAATTTAATTTATCGCAGACCCGTGGGTAAAAAAGTTATTTTGTTTTGCGATAGCGTGAGCTGTTGGATCTGTGGCTGTGATGGTATTAAACAAAAAATTACTGATGTGCTGGGTGTGGATTATGGCGAAACTACCCAAGATGATGCGTACACATTAATACCCGTTCCCTGTCTGGGTGCCTGTGATAGGGCGCCTGTGATGATGGTGGGAGATGATCTGCACACCCATTTAGATGAAGCGAAAATTGAAGCCCTGTTTCCTGATAAAAACAAAAAAGCGGGAGGCAATTCATAATGGAAAAAGTACTGACTCGTAACATTGGTGCTGACCTTCAGCCCACGGATCTAAAAGCCTATGAAGCCAACGGCGGTTATCAAGGATTACGCAAAGCCCTAGCGGAGTTATCCCCAAAAGACTGTCTGGATGTAATCAGCGCGGCTAATCTGCGCGGTCGTGGCGGTGCAGGTTTCCCCACGGGCATGAAATGGAGTTTTGTACCCATGGGGGATAAGTGCACACCAGGCCACAAATACCTGGTCTGCAACGCGGATGAGATGGAGCCCGGCGCGTTTAAAGATCGCCTGCTGATGGAATGCGACCCTCACCAGTTAATCGAAGGAATGATTCTTAGCGCTTATACCATCGATGCCGATATCTCCTATATCTTTATTCGGGGGGAGTATGTAGTCGCCATTCAGCGCCTGCGAGATGCTCTGGCCGAATGCTACGCCGCGGGCTACCTAGGCGACAATATTCTCGGTTCTGGCTTTAGCCTTAATATGTATTTACACCCCAGTGCGGGTCGCTATATCTGCGGTGAAGAGACCGCCCTAATTAATGCCTTAGAAGGCAAGCGCGCCAACCCCAGAGCCAAGCCACCATTTCCCCAAGTCAGTGGTTTATGGGGTCGTCCTACCATTGTTAACAATGTGGAAACCCTGTGTAATATTCCCCACATTATAGATCGCGGTGCGGACTGGTTTAAGACATTGGGCGTAGGGGAAGACAGCGGCACCAAGATGTTTGGTGTTAGCGGCAGAGTCAAAAATCCGGGCTGTTGGGAACTCCCTATGGGCACGCCAATCCGACATATTCTCGAAGACCGTGCCGGTGGTATGCAAGATGGACTGCAACTTAAAGGATTTTTACCTGGCGGCGGTTCTACGGACTTCTTAACGCCGGACCATCTTGATCTGGCTATGGACTACAACGTGATAGGCAAAGCCGGCAGTCGCATGGGCACCGGCACCATGATTATTCTCGACGACCAAACTTGCCCTGTAGGCATGGTGCTTAACCTTATTCGTTTCTTTGCCCATGAGTCCTGTGGGTTCTGTACTCCCTGCCGTGATGGACTTCCCTGGACCCGACAGGTACTCGAAGACATAGAGTCTGGCCGTGGCCGTGCTGAAGATCTCGATACTCTGGCCTATCAAGTGAGTTATATCGGCGCCATGGGTAACACTCACTGTGCACTGGCACCAGGTGCCATGGAGCCTCTGCAGAGCGCCTTAAAATATTTCCGCGATGACTTTGACCGCCATATTTCTGGCGGCAGCTGTCCGTACCATAGCCATACTAGGCAGGGAGCTTAGACGATGCCGATGATTTATATCGATGGTCAGGCCCTTGAAGTAGCTCAGGGTGAGAACATTCTAGAGGCCTGCCTGAATGCAGGCATGGATCTACCATATTTTTGCTGGCATCCGGCCATGGGTTCAATTGGTTCATGTCGTCAGTGCGCACTGGTGCAGTATCAAAATGAAGAGGACACCAGAGGCCGTATAGTGATGGGCTGCATGACGCCAGTCACCGAGGGTGCTAGATTTTCATTGAATGCTGAAAATGCCACTGAATTTCGCAGTGCCGTGGTGGAGTCACTCATGCTTAACCATCCCCATGACTGCCCTGTATGTGGTGAGGGCGGTGAGTGCCATCTCCAAGATATGACGGTGATGGTAGGCCATAGAGATCGCCGCTATACCGGCAAGAAAAACACCCATCGCAACCAGTATCTGGGCCCCTTGATTCATCACGAGATGAATCGATGTATTACCTGTTATCGCTGCGAACGTTATTACCGTGACTATGCGGGCGGCAAAGATTTAGGCGCCCAGGCCTCTCATGATCATGTGTATTTTGGTCGTCACGAAGAGGGGGTTCTGCAGAGTGAGTTCTCAGGTAATCTCGTTGAAGTCTGCCCCACAGGTGTATTTACCGACAAACCCTTTCTAAAACATTACAGCCGTAAATGGGATTTACAGTCTGCGCCCTCTATCTGCAGTGGCTGTGCGGTGGGCTGCAATATTGCACCCGGCGAACGCTACGGAAAATTAAAGCGTGTGCACAACCGTTATAACCATGAGGTTAATGGCTACTTCCTCTGTGATCGCGGTCGCTTTGGTAGCGGCTATATAAACAGTGATGCCCGCCTGGATTATGCCGGTATTAAAAAACCTGACGGCAGTTTTATGGCGGTCCATCAACAGCAGGCTATAGACACAGCGGCGAGTTGGATAAAACATAAAAAGATCGCTGGCATAGGTTCCCCAAGGGCCTCTCTTGAAGCTAACTATCTATTGAGAGAGTTAGTCGGTGCGGCTAATTTCGTGGCTGGGTTCTCTGACAGCGAAGCTGAGATTATGGGCACCATTGTGCGTAGCCTTAAAAATACCACGGCAAGTAATCCGTCTATCAAACAGATGGAAGCCGCTGACGCCATTTTAATTCTTGGTGAAGATGTTACCAATACCGCTCCCCGCGTTGCGCTCGGACTGCGCCAATCCGTGCGTAATAAAGCCTTTGAGTTGGCCGAGCAAATGGGTCTGCCGCCCTGGCAGGATGCCGCTATTCGCAATCTTGCTCAGGACCAGCGATCGCCGATGATTATCGTGTCGGCAATGGATACCAGATTAGACGATGTAGCCAGTCGGTGTGTGTCATTGGCTGCCGATGATATTGCGTCCTTTGGTTATGCCGTGGCAGAGGTATTGGCTGGTGGCAAGACTGAGGATATGGCAGTGAACGAAGCCGCTGAGATTTTACTCGGCGCAAAAAATCCATTAATCATTAGTGGTTCCAGTATGTCCCATGCAGGGATAGTAAATGGTGCAGTAGCCGTTGCTGAGGCATTGGGATCACAGAGTAAGCCGGCAATGCTGAGCCTCTGTGTGGCAGAGTCCAACAGTTTGGGTCTGGCGCTGCTTGTTGATTCCGGTCTTAAAACTAAGCCTCTAAGCATCAGTAAGTTGGCTAAAAAATCGAGCAAATTAGATACTCTGATTATTTTAGAAAACGATCTCGAACGTCGCGCCAGTAATACTGATATTGAATTGCTGGTAAAGGCCGCGGCAAAGATTGTCAGCATGGATATTCTAGAAAACTCAACGTTAAATAATTCTGATCTAGTTTTACCCGCAGCTTCCTATGCAGAGTCTCAGGGTACCCTAGTAAGCAGTGAGGGCAGGGCCCAGCGTTACTTTCCCGTCTATCAACCGGCCGCCGAGCGACTACCTAGCTGGCAGTGGTTGCTGCAACTCGCTGATGCCTGTGAGCATAAAACCCTGTCTGAGCTAGAACATTTTGATCAGGTGGTATCTGCCTGCGCCGCTAGCCAGCCTTTGTTTACAGCATTGGTTGATGTAGCTCCTATGCGCGACTATCGGAGTCAGGGCCAAAAAATCCCTCGTCAGACTCATAGATACAGTGGTCGAACAGCTATGAATGCGGGAGTTTCAGTCCATGAGCCTCAGCAGCCTGAGGACACAGAAAGTCCCTTAGCCTTTAGCATGGAAGGGCTAAATCGCGATGAAGCCGCTTCTTTAATTCCCTTTGTTTGGTCTCCTGGATGGAATTCCAATCAATCATTGCAAAAGTTTCAGGCCGAGGTGGATGGGCCATTGAAGGGAGGTACTGCTGGCGTACGCAT
>Ga0307997_10000003_pt1 | contig 103944 bp, 93 predicted proteins | sample Davwhametageno36_FD_203165 | JGI IMG/M metagenome (GOLD analysis project Ga0307997, IMG submission 203165) | Marine microbial communities from Davis Island wharf, Antarctic Ocean - #36 | ecosystem: Environmental > Aquatic > Marine > Unclassified | place: Antarctic Ocean: Davis Island wharf... | reverse complement strand
ATCGCGATGAAGCCGCTTCTTTAATTCCCTTTGTTTGGTCTCCTGGATGGAATTCCAATCAATCATTGCAAAAGTTTCAGGCCGAGGTGGATGGGCCATTGAAGGGAGGTACTGCTGGCGTACGCATAATTCAATCAACGGGGTTAGGGGCCCTTCAATCATCAGAACCCGCAGAACAAAAATTAAAATCCCATCAGTGGCATCTGGTACCTGTGCATCAGGTACATGGTAGTGAAGAAATGTCTGCTAACACGGACGAGATTGCCGAGTTAGCAGGACCGGCCTTTATTGCGATTGGTCAAAAGGTTGCCGAAAAACTTGGCGTTACTGAGGGAGATGGTCTAATTGTGACTCAGGGTAAAACTGACATTTCTCTTCAGGTAAAAATACTCTCAAGAGTGGCCAAAAACTGTGTGGGCTTCAGTGCCGGATACTCTGAGACCCTAGAGCTAACAGCAGGCAGTCTGGTATCTCTGATTAAAGACCAACAATGGGTGCGGCCAACATCACAGATGATAGCCACGGATAAGCGCACTGGCACCCAGGGAGGATCTGCTCATGTCTGAGTTGATGCCAGTGTTACTGGCTCTAACAATTTTGATTGGCGGTGTTGCGGGTGCCGCCATACTCACCTGGTTTGAACGCCGCTTGCTGGGTGTATGGCAAGACCGTCATGGTCCCAACCGACTCGGTCCCCTGGGTATAGGTCAGGTGTTGGCAGATATGATTAAGCTGCTATTCAAGGATGATTGGGTTCCACCCTTTTCCGATAAGGTGGTATTTATCTTTGCCCCTACTGCCATTGTAGTCGCCATGATGATGGGCTTTGCCGTGGTGCCTTTCGCGCCAGGCATGATGATTATCGACGTCAATATAGGGTTGCTTTTCTTTCTTGGAATGACTTCATTAGCCGTTTACAGCGTGCTGCTCGGTGGTCTGGCTTCAAATAATAAATATGCATTGCTCGGCGGTTTGCGCTCGGCAGCTCAGATGGTCAGCTACGAAGTGTTTATGGGCCTGTCTCTGATGGGCGTGGTCATGATGAGCGGCAGTTTTAGTCTGGTGGATATTGTTGAGGCTCAGACCGATGTTTGGTTTTGTTTCTCTCAGATTCTGGGGCTTATTGTTTTTGTTATCGCCGGTATAGCAGAAAGCCACCGCTTGCCGTTCGATTTGCCCGAGGCTGAGCATGAATTAACTGCGGGATTTCACACTGAATATGGCGGCATGAAATTCGCGATGTTTATGCTGGGGGAATATCTTGGATTGATGTTGATTTCCTGCATGATCGTAACATTATTTTTTGGTGGCTGGCATGGCCCTGCGCTAATCGGCCACTGGTTACCGCCACTATTCTGGTTCGGTTTTAAAGTTTTTATCATTATTTGTTTTTTCGTACTTTTACGCGCTGCCATTCCTCGGCCTCGCTACGATCAGCTGATGTCGTTGGGGTGGAAGGTGATGTTGCCGATTACGTTAATTAATTTGGTGATCACTGGTGCGGTCTTATTGTGGATGGAGGGAGCTGCCTAATGTTGAGTGAACTGCGAACGATTTGGGAGGTACTCAAACATACCTTCACCAAGGCGGAGACGGTGCAGTATCCCGAGGAGATGCCCTATCTTTCTCCCCGTTATCGTGGGCGTATTGTGCTCACTCGAGATCCGGATGGTGAGGAACGTTGTGTGGCCTGTAATCTCTGTGCGGCGGTTTGTCCGGTGGACTGTATTGCCTTGCAAAAAGATACTCGGGAAGACGGCACCTGGTATCCAGAATTTTTCCGTATCAATTTCTCCCGCTGCATTATGTGCGGCATGTGTGAAGAGGCCTGTCCCACCTATGCGATTCAGTTGACGCCAGATTTTGAAATGTGTGAATACGATCGCCAGAATATGGTGTATGAAAAAGAGCATTTATTAATTAATGGTGTGGGTAAGTATCCGGACTACAATTTTTATCGAGTGTCGGGAATACAAACGGCGACTAAGGATAAAGGCGAGGCTCAAAATGAGGCTAGACCTATTGATACTAAGAGTCTGTTGCCATGATTATATTAATGCTAGCTAGATTTCCGGTCGGAGCGATGGTTGCCGCCATGGGTTCTACTCCTTGCTCTATGACTCGCCGTAAATACGTCCCTGTAGGCTCTACGCCAGCATCCCTGCTGGCGTCGGTCACAGAACAAGGAGCAGATCCCATGCCTATCATGCCGATGCAATCTATACCCTTAGCATGGGTAAAGTCGGGGAGGTTTTATGCTTGAGATTACGCTTTTTTATGTTGCGGCGACGGTAGCCTTGGTGGCCACGGTGTTGGCGATGACTCGTACTAATGCTATTCATGCGTTGATCTATCTAATTGTTTCTCTGTTGGCGGTGGCGGTGATTTTCTTTTTGATCGGCGCGCCTTTTGCGGCGGCTCTGGAAATTGTTATCTATGCCGGCGCTATTATGGTGCTGTTTGTATTTGTGATCATGATGCTCAATCTGGGTGAGAAGGGTGACCAGCAGGAACGTCAGTGGTTGTTACCGAAAATTTGGGCGGGACCTGCTCTATTGGCAGCGGTGCTATTTGCTGAATTGCTCTATGTGATTTCTACGGTTGAGGGGCCGGTGTCAACGACGGCTGTGAGCGCAAAAGAGGTGGGTCTGGCACTGTTTGGGCCCTATGTCTTGGCAGTTGAGATTGCTTCGATGCTTCTATTGGCGGGTCTGGTGGGTTCGTTCCATCTTGGGCGTCGATATCTAGAGCGCGATGGTTTTGATGATAGGAGTGAAAAATAATGGATGGCCTGAACATTCCACTCAATCATATTCTCCTGGTGTCATCTCTTCTATTTGCTATTGGCATGATGGGTTTGATGATTCGTCGCAATATAATTTTTATCCTGATGTCTCTGGAAGTGATGCTGAATTCTGCGGCTCTTGCATTTGTTGCCGCGGGCGCTCACTGGGGGCAGCCGGATGGGCAAATTGTATTTATGTTGATTCTTACGGTTGCAGCTGCCGAAGTGGCAGTGGGGCTGGGTTTGGTGCTGCAGGTGCAGAAGCGATTTAAAACTCTAGATATGGACCATGCTAACAGGATGAGGGGTTAATAATGCGCGAGCTTATTTGGCTGATTCCACTTATCCCTCTACTTAGTTCAGTGACCTTAATGCTCGCTGGCAGTCGATTGCCGCGTCTTGTGATCGGTATTGCTGGGGTAGGCTCGGTTGGCTTTGCGGCTCTATTAACATTGGTCACTGGCATTGATTTTATGGCTAACCCAGAGCCATTCCAGCTGACCCTCTGGACTTGGATGCAGGTGGGAAGTTTTGCACCTGGTGTCGCCTTTTATTTTGACGGCCTGACGCTAGTGATGATGTCGGTGATTACTGGGGTGGGTTTTTTAATTCATCTTTTTTCTACAGAATTTATGGAACGGGATGAGAGTTATGCCCGTTACTTTGCCTATTTGAATATGTTTGTGGCGGCCATGTTGGTGCTGGTGATGGCGGACAATTTACTACTGCTCTATTTGGGTTGGGAAGGCGTAGGGGTCTGTAGCTATTTGTTGGTTGGTTTCTGGTACCAAAATAGCGCTAATGGTCAGGCGGCGCGCAAGGCATTTATCGTGACACGCATTGGCGACACGGCCATGGCTCTGGGTCTATTTTTATTATTTACCGAGTTAGGTACCTTGGATATCCAGGCCATGGTCGGGATTGCTAATGAGACCTGGCAGGTCGGTGACAACGTTGCTCTGATTGCCTGTCTGTTATTACTTGCTGGTGCTGTGGGCAAGTCTGCTCAGTTACCACTGCATACCTGGTTGCCCGATGCGATGGCGGGGCCTACGCCGGTCAGTGCCTTGATTCATGCGGCCACTATGGTGACTGCGGGGGTTTATTTAATTGCTCGTACCCATGGGCTATTTTTACTGGCTCCCGAAGCGATGATGGCGGTGGCAGTTATTGGTATTGCGACCACATTGATGGCGGCCTTTACGGCGCTGATGCAGTCGGATATTAAACGGATTCTTGCCTACTCTACGATTAGTCAGATCGGTTATATGTTTTTGGCACTTGGCGTGGGTGCCTGGACTGCTGGTATCTTCCATCTTATGACCCATGCCTTTTTTAAAGCACTGTTATTTCTCGGTTCTGGCGCCATTATTCACTGTCTGCACCATGAGCATAATATTTTTAAAATGGGCGGTTTGCGCACCAGAATGCCGGTAACCTTTTGGAGCTTTATGATTGGCTCGGCGGCTCTAGCGGCACTGCCTATGACCAGTGGTTTTTTCAGTAAGGATCAAATTTTACTGCAGGCTTATCAGATGCCGGGTATGGGCCCTTGGTTATGGTTGGCTGGTTTGCTGGGTGCGCTGCTGACGGCGATCTATAGTTTCCGGTTGGTCTTTGTGGTGTTCTTTGGGGCTGCTAAGACAGAGCCAGATAAAGATACTGGCTGGCGCATGGCGCTGCCACTGACGGTGCTCTGTGGACTTTCGCTGATTGGCGGTTACTTTATTATTCCGGTGCAGGATGTATTCCCTGTGGGCAGTGCAGATCATCCCGCGCACTGGGTTGAATATGTCTCTATCTCTGTACCCCTATTTGGTGTGTTGCTGGCCTATCTTATTTTTCACACAGGTCAGCTTAAGGTAGATAGTTTAGTTAATTCAAGAATAGGGCAAACACTGCGTCAGTTTTGGTTGAGTGGCTGGGGTATTGATTGGCTCTATGACCGACTTTTTGTTCGTCCCTATTATTCGCTGTCGGGGATGCTTAAGTCGGAACCGGTAGATGCTATTTATGGATTGATAGTGGCTATTAATCAAACCTTTAATCACTGGCTCAGCGCAGCTCAAACTGGCCGAATGCGTTGGTACATTGTAAGCATGGTGTTTGGCTTAGTGGTGCTGCTCACACTCGCGTTACAGATCTCATCGGAGGTGCTCTGATGGTTATGGTTAACCTGATATTGACACTGCTAGTGGGTGGTGTACTGGCTTTGCTGTCTGAGCGTGTCAATGAAAATATGCCGCGCAGAGTGGCACTGGCGGTGGTGCTGTTTGACCTAGTTTATTTTTTGATTCATCTATCGGGTATGCCGGAGCTGACTCAGCTACAGGCGCCATTACCCGATGATCCTAGTACCTGGTTGATGCACTTTAAGGCTGATTGGATTCCAGCTTTTGGTATTAGTATAGAGTTCGCGCTCGATGGGATTAGTATGCTCATGGTGCTGTTAACGCTTGTTCTGGGTGCGGTGGCGGTGAGCGCTTCATGGACTGATGTGATTGTTCGGCGTGGATTCTTTGAGGCCAACTTGCTGTGGACACTGGCTGGTGTGCTGGGGGTCTTTATGGCCCTGGATCTGTTTTTGTTTTTCCTGTTTTGGGAAGTTATGTTAATTCCCATGTATTTTATGATCGCTATCTGGGGTCATGAAAATCGTGGCTATGCGGCCATGAAGTTCTTTATCTTTACGCAGGCCAGCGGCCTGCTCATGTTGGTCTCTATACTGGCACTGGTTGCGGTTAATCAGAGTGCCACGGGGCAGTGGAGCTTTAGTTATTTCGATCTACTTAATACCCCCATGGCCGAGGCGACTGCTCACTGGTTAATGCTGGGGTTCTTTATTGCCTTTGTAGTGAAGTTACCCGTGTTTCCTTTTCATACTTGGTTGCCCGATGCTCACACTCAGGCGCCGACTGCGGGTAGTGTAATTCTGGCGGGTATCCTGTTGAAGACCGGTGCCTATGGTCTGATTCGTTTTGCTGTACCGCTGTTTCCTCAGGCGGCGATGGATTTCTCTTATGTGGCGATGGTGCTTGGCGCGGTTGGCGTAGTTTATGGCGCCGTGCTGGCCTTTGCTCAAACTGACTTGAAGCGCCTTATTGCCTATAGCAGTGTTAGCCATATGGGCTTTGTGCTGTTGGGGGTTTATGCCTGGAATGAGCTGGCGCTGCAGGGTGCAGTGATGCAAATGGTGGCTCATGGCTTTAGTACCGCGGCACTGTTTATGATTGCTGGTTCTTTACAGGAGCGGCTACATACCAGAGATATGCGCGAGATGGGCGGCCTGTGGCAACAGATGCCGCGCATGGGTGCAGTAGCTATGTTCTTTGTGGTGGCCTCATTGGGACTGCCCGGTCTGGGTAACTTTGTTGCCGAATTCCTGGTACTGCTCGGTCTCTTTCAGGTTGATCCATGGCTTACTGCAGTGGCCGCTTTGGGACTTATTACAGGGGCGGCCTATTCGCTAATTCTAATGCAGCGCGCCTTTCAGGGAGAGCCAAACCCAAAGTTAGTGGATCAGGGACTAATGGACTTTGGTCGTCGTGAAATGCTGACCATGGCCGTTATGATGCTGGCACTGATTGGGCTCGGTATTTATCCGCAGCCGATTTTGGATATTGCTCAGCCAGTGCTGCAAAGTTTGCTGGAGGTGACCCCATGAATACACAATTAATGATGGCACTGATGCCCATTCTGGTGCTATCTCTGACTGCTGTTGTACTGATGATACAGGCGTCAGTGAAACGGGATCAGTCGGTGGCCTGGGTGATTACGGCTCTGGGTTTGCTACTGGCACTCTGGGGTGCAGGTTACGCGCGAGGATTCACTCAGCCAGTGACGGTGTTACTAATGGTGGATGACTGGGGGCTATTTTTTACCACGTTGATTTTAGTAGCTGCGCTGGTGACTTTGATTCTGTCCAAGGATACTTTCTCCTCAGAGGGCGAGCGCAAAGAAGAATATTATCTACTGCTGGTGCTCAGCGTTTTAGGGGCAGTGGTATTGATACAGTCTAGCCATATGGTGTCTTTGCTGTTAGGTATGGAGCTGATGGGTGTGGCGCTCTATGCCATGATCGCCTTTCCAGAAAAGGGCCAGCGTCCTCTCGAAGCGGCCATTAAGTATTTAGTGTTGTCAGCCTGCGCCTCGGTGATATTGCTCTATGGTTTTGCATTGATCTATGCCGCAACCGGTGAATTGAGCTATGCAGGGATTGGGCTAAAAGCATCCATCGCCTATGCTCAAAATCCAATACTACTCATGGCAGGCACTGCCATGGTATTGGCCGGTATCGGCTTCAAATTGTCGGTAGTGCCTTTTCATATGTGGACGCCGGATGTCTATGAGGGCGCGCCCACCCCAGTGACTGGATTTCTAGCCACGGTTTCAAAAGGTGCAGTCTTTGTTGCCTTAACCCGATTCTTTGTGGAGGGGCAGCTTTATGAGTACCAGTCGCTAATGACGGCGCTGGCGGCGGTTGCCATTGCCTCTATGCTAATAGGTAACTGGTTGGCCCTACGCCAGGAAAATATTAAGCGTCTGCTGGCCTATTCTTCTATTGCTCATTTTGGTTATCTGCTTGTGGTGTTGATTGCGCTCTCTTATAGCGGCGCCGAAGCGGGTTTGATCCGTGAGTCAATTACGTTCTATTTGGCGGCCTATATCCTGACGACATTGGCAGCCTTTGCAGTGGTTGCTAGTATCGCAGGTGAAGATGAAAGGAAAAACCATATCGCCTCATTTGACGGCCTATTCTGGCGTAGGCCTATCCAAGCATTTAGCTTAACGGTCGCCATGCTTTCTTTTGCAGGCATTCCACTGACGGCTGGCTTTATCGGAAAATTCTATATCATTAGTGTGGGTATTCAGTCTCAGCTATGGTGGCTGATCACGGCACTGGTGATTGGTAGTGCGATTGGAATTTATTATTACCTGCGCATTATTTTTGCCATGACTATGTCTTCTGGTATGTCTTCTGGCATGTCTGTTAATGATGAGGGTGAAGACCGGAAAAATGTCGCGCAAGATGTCGTAGTATCCTCACAGGATGTTTTGGCTATGCTATTACTAACAATGGTGTTGTTGCTTGGCACTTGGCCGCAACCGTTTATTGAATTTGCGGGTCGGCTCTAGACTCAATTCCAATAATGATTTATCAGAAAATAGAAATAGTAATTAAAAAAACAACAGGAGTACCCTATGTTACGTTCAGTTGATCTAAGTGATTACATGCTCCATGATCCGGTGAAAATTTCACCTGAAGATGAGGTATTTACGGCTATCTCCCTTATTCAAGATAACAAAGTATCTGGCGTCTGTGTTGTAGATAGCCAAGATATGTTGGTTGGGGTGCTGTCAGAATTGGACTGTCTGCGAGCAATTCTGGGTGCCACCTACAACGAGAACGGCTATGTGGGTAAGGCCAGTGAATATATGAGTAGAGATGTTGATTTTTGCGATATTCATGCCGATCTTGTAGATGTGGCAACCGACATGTTGGCTAAGGGGCATCGTCGCCGACCAGTGCTTGATCATGGTAAGTTGGTGGGGCAGATTACCTGTCGTCAGCTACTGAGTGTGGTGAGCCATTTTAACGAGACTGCTGCGAAGGCTACTTAACGCAAAGGCTACTTAACTCAAAGGCTACTAAATTTAACGACGGCGAAGGTTTTTTACTCGAGCTAAGGCTTTCAAATCTAGCCAGCGCTAAGGCTTTCAGATCTAACTAACGCTAAGGCCTCTTAACCTGACGATCACTGTCCAGCTGATATAAATAATCCACTCGGCTGGGCATTTCTTCCAAGCAATGTTCAGTAATACGCTGATAGTGCTGAATAAACCGCAGTATCTCAGCATCATTCATCAGGGGCTTGGCCATTTTCTGCTCCTGTTCAAGACGCCATTTAAAGATGGTATCGAACGACGGGGCGCGCAACATCAATAATGTATTCGCCAGTCCAAATAGCCTTTGATAGTCACCAGCCAATGTTGTGTTGACGTAGGTTCGCCAAACAGCATCGGCGTCTTCTAGTGCTTCAAGTTCATTAATGGCAGTAGCTAACGCTGAGGGCCCCTGGGCAGTTGCACCCATACACCAGCCCTCCAAAACAATTACGCCAACCGGGCCTTGAATGATTTCACAATGTTCAGGTGCCAAGCGATCATCCGTACTTTTATCGAACCGAGTAATTAATGTGTCGGATTCTGCCTCTACCAAGCCATTAATCGTAGCAATAGCCAGATCGACATTGTGGGTGCCAGGCACACCTCGGGTTGCTAGTAATGGGTGGATATCTTTAGCCAGTTGCAGTCGCTCGGCTTTGCTTAGATAAAAGTCATCCAGCGACAGCGCGACAGTACGGATATCATGTTGTTCGGCGATGCTCGTACAGAGATAGTCTGCCAGAGTAGACTTACCCGAGCCCTGAGATCCATTAATGCCAATAATTCGGGTTCCCGAATGACCGTTAGCCTGTTGCTTAGCAAAGTCCTCTAGGAGAGGTCTGTACGAATCTTTGGCAGTTTTAAGATAGCTCTCTGGAAGTTGATTACGCTGTAGAAATTTTTGCAGTGCGGGAGTCATAGGCTGGAGGCTAGTGGAGTCTGGGGTGTAACCATAGATTAGCATAGCCTCGCGAGGTAAAAACAGTCTCCTGAGAAATAATATAAGCGCCGCTTTTTAATAGGCTATCTGTGATCGGAATAGGAAGTGATCTACGCACCATTTAATCGTTCATCTGTGCAATAATCAGACTAGCCTAAATTTAATTGGATAACCCAAAGAATATGAAACAGATACTGCTGAGCGCCAAAGTAATCGTTGGGGTCGCTTTTTCCCTGCTAATCACCCAATCGATACCAGCCTTTGCTGGCAATGTTATTCTGATTATTGGTGATGGTATGGATGATGCGCAGATCACCATCGCACGAAATTATCTCGTTGGGCCTAGGGGTAAGCTTAGTCTTGATCATCTCCCTGTGCGAAGCAGTGTTCAGGTGCTCAGCGTCTCAGATCAGAATCCTGACCAGACTGTCTATGTAGCAGATTCCGCGAATAGCGCCACAGCCATTGCCACAGGGGTAGTGACTAGTCGAGGGCGAGTAGGAACGACAGCAGGCACTGATCTTGATGTTATCAATATCATAGACTTGGCGCAGGCGCGGGGTATTAAAACAGGACTTGTCACAACGGCGAATGTTACCGATGCCACCCCAGCCGCATTTTATGCCCACACCAACAATCGCGACTGTGAAAATCCCAGCCTAATGGTTGATGTGGAAGTCTATTCTGGCGTGTTTGTAGACTGCTCGGCGGATCTAAAAAGTAACGGCGGCAAGGGTTCAATTTCGGAACAGCTAGTTGGCTCTGGTGTCGATGTGCTTTTGGGTGGGGGATTAAAGCACTTTACCGTTCCTTCTGAAGATGCTGGGGACGAAGTACTCACACTGGCTAAACAGGCGGGCTATCAGGTGGCACTAAACCCAGAGCAGCTCGATAGTATTGAGCAGGGCAAGTTACTTGGTCTTTTTTCAGCCAGCACTATGCCAGTAATCTGGCGCGGTGAAGATGATCGCAAAGCCGAGCACTCTGAACTTAGCTGGACAAATTTAATTCATTGGTCGATGGGCGAAGTGACATACCCTAAACCTATGCACTGTGAAGACAATCCTGAATTTACAGGATTGCCCACATTGGTAGAGATGACCGACAAGGCCCTCGCAGTATTAAGTGCCGAAGACAGTGATTTCTTTCTCATGATTGAGTCTGCTTCTATTGATAAACAGGCTCATCGACGCAAGGCCTGCGGCAGTATTGGTGAGTTACAGCAGCTTAACGATGCTCTGGACAGTGCTCTAGTTTTTGCTCAGTCTCACCCAGATACCTTGATTCTGGTGACCGCGGATCATGGTCAGGCAGCTCAGATAATTCCAGAGGAATCGCTGTTCGCTGCCAGTCCTTACCCCATTTATAGTCCTGGTCATATGGCTCGCATCATTACGCCTGAGGGCCCGATCATGGCGATCAACTATGCGACCAATGACTTTGTCGCAGGAGAGCATACGGGCGTCACAGTACCGCTACTGAGTAACAAGGTGGGTGTTGGTATAGTGCCTTCAATGATGACTCAGCCGGAGATATTCGGGCTTATAAAGGGCTATCTATTACCCGAGGATTAATAGCAAGAAGGTTAAAAACCAAAACATTGATTGCCAGCGTTAAGCGGGCTGTCAGGGACAGATTAAAAATAATAATTACAGGAAATTATCCCTATGTTGACCGTTCACCATTTAAATAACTCTCGCTCCCAGCGTATTCTTTGGCTTCTTGAAGAGCTAGGGGCGGACTATCAGATCGAAACATATCAGCGAGATGCACAGACTAATTTAGCGCCTCCAGAGCTAGAGGCTGTTCATCGGTTGGGTAAGTCGCCGGTAATTACCGACGCTGGTCATACCATCATAGAGTCTGGTGCGATTATTGATTACATACTGCGTCATTATGATGCGTCAAACAGTTTGCTGCCTCAGACCGGTACTCAGGAATATGAAGAGTACCTGCAGTGGTTGCACTACGCAGAGGGCAGTGCCGCATTGCCCCTAATGCTAAAACTCTATACCTCAAGACTCTCTGATGGTGGGGCAGAATTACAGCCGCGGATCAGCGATGAAATGGGCAGGCATCTCGGCTACCTGGATCAGGCGTTGGAGGGGGTCGACTGGTTTGTTGGAAATAAACTCTCAGGTGCTGATATCCAGCTGTCCTTTGTGGCTGAAATTGCCCCAATGCTCCATACCTCGGCAGCTCTGCCTAATCTGGCAGCTTTTAAAGCCCGCTGTCATGCTAGACCCGCCTATAGACGCGCACTGGACAGGGGTGGTGTCTATGCCTACGGCCCAGCCGACGTCTAGCTGTCTTATAAGGCGTCCTACTCGCCGAGCGGCTATCCGCTGCGCAGCCTAGTCGAAAGGCTAGGCTGGTTCTCTAACTGGCTAAAAACGAAGTTCTACTTGGTTTGCTAACAACTTTAACTTCGCTAGATTGAAAACCAAACTCACCTTGTATGCCATTTTTTCTCTTTGAGGGATGTTGTATGGCTAATTTAAAGCAACAATTTGGCGCTCGGCTAAAATTGCTTAGAACCCAGAAAGGTATTACTCAGGAATCATTGGCAGCGCAAACTGACCTTACTATTGAGTCTATTAGCAATATTGAGCGGGGCATATTTGGACCAAGATTTGGCAATCTTGAGAAGATTGCGGCTGTGCTCAATGTTGAGGTAAAGCTGCTGTTTGATTTCTAAGTTGAATTTTAGAAATCGATATAAACCACTATTTAATCAGTTGGCTAACGATTGATCGTCTATATTTTATAGACGGTTGTACTGTTACGGCGATTACTGTTGATGTAACTGTTGATGTAACTGTGGTTTTTATTACCGGTTTCCATCACCGTTACTTGAGATGCTGTAACTAACAGGATGTTTTTGTTTCCCATCGTGGAAAGTAGTCAAAAGGAGGTTAGAAGCCATTGAAGGGCATAGAGCAGGAGCGGGCCGCTAGAGAGGTTGCCGAACGTCAGGTTGAAGAACTGAGTGTTGAGCTTCAAGAGGTTACTGACAAGTTAAACCAGCGTGTCGAAATTGTCACAGAGCAGAATGAAAAACTCCGTAAAAACACCCTTGAACTAGAACAGATTCGTGTGCGCCTAGTGCATTCAGATCGTATGGCTACTATTGGAAAGCTGGTGTCTGGGCTCGCTGATGAGTTGACCGAGCCGGTGAATTTTGTCTCTAATAATCTGTCCTCACTGCGTGGCTATGTCAGTGACCTTGCTGAGATTATTGCTAAACAAAATTCTTATGTCGACAACCAAAAATCATTTATCGCCTGCTCAAAAGTTCGTGAAATAGAAAAGCTAAAAAAGAAAATAAATCTCGATTTTGTGCTGCAAGATAGCGGTAAAATTCTGATTGAATCTGTTGATGGGATCGAACGTATTGAACAGATGTTAGTGGAGTTAGCTGATTTTTCAACGGTCGAAAATACCGATCTCATCGAAGAGGATATTAATCAACTATTAGAAAAGGCGCTATTTTTGGCGTCTAGTGAACTGCGTTATAAGGTTGAAATTGTTAAGGAATATGGCCAGCTTCCTAGGGTCGTTTGTGATCGTGGCGGCATGGTGCAGGTATTCCTTAATTTGCTAATAAATGCCGCGCAAGCTATTGATTCTAAAGGTATTGTTACAATAAGAACCGGTATGCATAGTTCTATGATCTGGGTAGATATTGCCGATACAGGCCCCGGCATTTCTGAGCAAGATTTGGCTGAAATATTCGATCCTTTCTTCACCTCTAAGTCTCCAGGAAAAGGTGCAGGGCTTGGCTTGCATCTGGTGAGAGTGGTGATTGAAGCCCATGATGGGCGCACCACTGTTATGTCTAGGGAAGGGCAGGGAACAACGTTCAGATTGATGTTGCCGGTTAATAATATAACCGAATCTATCGCTTAAAAGTTATTTAAGTTTATAGATTTTAATCATGAAGTGAATCACTGTTTCTAGGGTTTTTAAATTTGCAACCAGCTCCTGCTGCTCTGCTCGAGCATGCCAGTAATAGGGGGTCATCTTTAGTAGGTCGAGAATGTCAGGGCCGGTAATAGTAATGCTGTCCTTTATTTCCAAGGTTTCCTGTAGGATGAAATCGCCGAGGTTATCATCTAGATTGTTACCCTTATGTGGCACTCTATTACTGTAGATGTGGGTTGTGAGTCCAGAGAGATGTTGCTCTCCAGGGCCGACCATTATTAGGCTGCCACCAGGTACCAAAACTCTTGCCGTTTCCTTGGCGCTAACGGGTGAAAAAACCGACATGGCGCAGTCTATGCTGTCACTGTGCAGTGGCATACTGAAGGCGCTATCAACTGCAAGCTGTGCATTCATCTTGCGCTTTGCCGCTAATCGCACGGCGGTTTTCGATATATCTATACCTGTTAGCTGCAGCGTTTCAGACCCCTGACGTAGCTGATCCATGTAATAACCTTCACCGCAGCCGATGTCTAATACGCGCTGATTATCTGGTCCTATACGTACCTGTTTAACAATGGCGTCTGCCAGTGTTTGGTAGTAGCCGCCGTTCAAAAACCGTTGGCGACTGCGAATCATTTCATCGCTATCCCCAGGGTTACGGCTGCGTTTGTGCTGTGCGAGCAGTAGATTTAGATAGCCTTCTTTGGCCATATCAAAGTTATGATTATTGCTGCAGCGATAGGATTTCGCGCCTTCCGGCGTGGCTGTCTGTAGCCTGTTATGGCAGCTAGGACACTTAAATACTGAGTCATACATTATCACAACCTCCTCGACAGGAGCCTGTTCAATAGCGGGCTGTTCAATAGTAGCCTGTTCAATAGTTTCTTTGCGGGAAGGAACAGGTGGGTAGATAAAAGGCTCGGTCACAATAGACTCACAAAATCTGAAGGCTCGAAGCTTACAGATTTTGTGAGTTTTTAACTACCTTCTAGGGTGGTTTCTAAATTAAAACAGCCCAACTACGTCGCCTTTCTCATCCATATCGATACTGTTAGCGGCTGGAACTCGCGGTAGACCTGGCATAGTCATAATGTCACCACAGACCACCACGATAAAGCCAGCACCCGCAGATAACCGGACTTCACGAATGGCGACAACATGGTTAGAGGGTGCGCCCTTCAACGTTGGGTCGGTTGAGAAACTGTACTGTGTTTTGGCGATGCAGACGGGGAAATGACCATAGCCACTGTCTTGCAGGCCACGGATCTGATCGCGAATCTTTTTGTCGGCAATAATGTCATCGGCACGATAGAGTCTCGTAGCAACGGTTCTAATCTTGTCCCAAATAGGCATTTCGTCTGGATACAGTGGCGCAAAATTAGCATGGCCAGAGTCCACCAGTGAAACCACCTCATGGGCTAGTTCTTCCGTACCTGCGCCACCATCGGCCCAGTGAGTACAGTCGATAGCTTTAACCCCATTGGCTAGAGCGACCTTTTTGATCAGCGCAATCTCAGCATCTGTGTCTGAGGTAAAGCGATTGATACCAACGACCACGGGAACCCCAAAGGCTTTTACATTTTCAATGTGGCGCACCAGATTGCAGCAGCCCTCTTCAAGAGCAGCTAGATCTTCTTTGTTTAGATCCTCTTTACTCACACCGCCATGCATTTTTAAGGCGCGGGTGGTGGCTACAATGACGGCAGCATCTGGGTGCAGGCCTGCAGCGCGGCACTTAATGTCAAAGAACTTTTCAGCCCCTAAGTCGGCACCAAAGCCCGCTTCGGTGACCACATAATCTGCCATTTTTAGGCCAGCTTTTGTGGCAATAACGGAGTTACAGCCATGGGCAATATTCGCGAAAGGTCCACCATGAATGATGGCGGGATTGTTTTCTAAGGTCTGAACCAAGTTGGGGGCCAGGGCGTCTTTTAAGAGCACTGTCATTGCACCAGTACCCAGAATATCGCTGGCATGAATCGGCTTGTGGTCTCTTGTATAGGCGACAACGATTTTATTCAGTCGCGCCTTTAAGTCATCTAGGTCTGTGGCCAAACAAAAAATAGCCATGACTTCTGAAGCCACTGTAATGTCATAACCATCCTGTCGTGGAAAGCCATTACCTGGGCCGCCTAAGCCACAGTTAATACTGCGCAGAGCACGGTCATTCATATCGGCAACGCGCTTCCAAACAATGCGACGTGCATCTATTTCGAGGGTATTACCCCAATGAATATGATTGTCTATTAATGCTGAGAGTAAGTTGTGTGCCGCACCAATGGCATGAAAGTCTCCCGTAAAATGCAAATTGATATCTTCCATCGGCACTACCTGCGCATAGCCACCACCGGCGGCACCACCTTTCATACCAAAGCAGGGGCCGAGGCTAGGTTCTCGCAAGCAGACCAGTGCATTCTTGCCTATGCGATTAAGGCCATCGGTCAGGCCAACAGAGGTAGTGGTTTTACCTTCCCCTGCGGGTGTCGGCGTAATCGCAGTGACCAAAATTAATTTGCCGTCGGGCTTATTTTTTAAAGAGGCGATGTGGTCTGGACATATTTTAGCTTTGGTTCTGCCGTAGGGAATTAGTGCGTCGTCGGGAATATTTAGCTTTGCGGCAATGTCACTGATTGGCAGGCTGCTAGCACTGCGCGCTATTTCGATATCACTCATGGGGGTCTTACTCCGTTAATTATGCCAATAACTCTGCCAGGTAAGACTCTCTCACGCTGGCCTAGTCACTTTAGTGGTCATCTTCCATAAACAGCCATGATACTGGCTTTCTGAGACCGGCTTATGCTGTCCTATAAGCGACTCTAGGTCAAGCAGAGTAAGGATTTGCGGCTGTGGCGCTGGAGGATATATAGCGGTCGTATTTGCGTCGTGGCAGGCCAGACTTGAGGGGTAAACTGCGAAAAATAAAATACAAATTTGGCTTTGAGAGACGGGTATGAAAACAAGTGCAAAAGTAGTGGTGGTTGGCGGTGGCGTTGTTGGTGTCAGCACCCTTTATCATCTGGCTAAAAAAGGCTGGACCGATGTCGTGTTAGTTGAGCGCAAGGAGTTGACATCCGGATCTACCTGGCACGCTGCCGGTTTACTGCCACTGTTTAATATGAGCTATTCGGTGGGTAAATTACACCAGTACTCCGTTGACTTCTATCATGAGTTAGAAAAAGAGACCGGGCAAGACGTGGGTTTTAGCGTGGTCTCTAATATTCGTTTAGCCTCCAACCAAGATCGCATGGATGAGTATAAGTACTATTCTGGAATTGCGCAGACTGTGGGCGTGGACGTTAACTTCTTAACGCCAGAACAGGTTAAAGAAGCCTGGCCTATGGCTAATATCGAGGGCGTTATTGGTGCGATTCAGCATCCAGATGATGGCTATATTCAGGCCGCAGACCTGACTCAGGCGCTGGCCAAAGGCGCCCGTACACGTGGTGCAGAAATCTATCGTAATACAGTGGTGCTGGACCTTGAGCAGCAGTCAGATGATAGCTGGATTGTTAAGACTGATAAGGGAGACATTCGCTGTGAACATGTGGTCTGCTGCACCGGTAACTTTGCCCGTAAGACCGGCGAGATGGTGGGCTTGGATATCCCCGTTATTCCCGTCGAGCACCAGTATATTGTTACCGATCCACACCCAGATATTTTAGCGCGCAAGGCCGCAGGGTTGCCGGAGCAGGCTGTTCTTCGAGAGTCTGATGCGGGTTATTACCTCCGTGAAGAGGCGGGTGGTTTTATTCTCGGTCCCTACGAAGAGAACGCGCCATGCTGTTATGTTGATGGCCCTAGCGACCAGTCTGAATACGAACTTTTTAATGGTGATCTAGATCGCCTAATGCCTCACATTGAAGCCTGTATTAACAGGGTTCCCGCCTTTGCCGAGGTGGGTGTGAAAACCGTTTATAACGGCGCTATTGCCTATACGCCAGATGGTAATCCTATTGTTGGCCCTGCTTGGGGGTTAAAAAACTTCTGGCTTAACGAAGGTCATAGCTTTGGTATTACCGCTGCTGGCGGTGCCGGTTGGCAGTTGGCGGAGTGGATGGTCGATGGTGAGCCTACGGTGGATATGATGGGTGTTGATCCCCGTCGTTTTGGGCCCTACGCGACCCGTGGATATCTGCGCAGTAAAAACGAAGAAGCCTACGATCATGTATTTAAGAACCATTATCCCGATGAAGAGCGCGGCGCGGCTCGACCTCTAAAAACCACTCCCTGTTACGATCGCATGAAAGATCTGGGGGCAGTGTTTGGTTCTGTCTATGGTTGGGAGCGTCCAAACTGGTTTGCACCTCCAGGCTATTCTCTGTCGGAGGATGAATTAGCTAAGTCCGATACCTTGTGGAATAAAAATCACTCAACAGCATTGGCCGATGGCCGTATCGTGGAAAAGAATTCTTTCCGCCGATCCAACTATTTTGATTTTGTTGGTCAGGAATGCCGTCATGTGAACCAGCATGTTGGTGTGTTGGATATGTCGGCTTTCTCGAAATGCACGGTGACGGGTCATGGTTCAGAAGCCTGGCTCAATAGTATTGTTGCCAATAATGTTCCTAAGGCGATAGGGCGTATTGGTCTCTGTCATATGCTGTCTAAAAACGGTGGTGTACGAGCAGAATTCACTATTTATAAACGCGCAAGAAATAGCTACTACCTAGTATTTGCTGGTTCCCAAGAACGCCATGACTGGGACTATCTCACCAAGCTTGCACCGAGGGATGGATCGGTCAATCTACAGAAAATTACGACGCAGATGGGTGTGTTTGTATTGGCAGGCCCCAGGTCTCGCGATGTGCTGCAAAAGCTTACCGACACCGATCTCTCCAATGACAACTTTAGGTGGCTAACGGGCAAGTCAATCAATGTTGGTTACGCCCAGGCTGAAGCGCTGCGGGTCAACTTCGTCGGCGAACTCGGTTGGGAGCTACACCATCCTATTGAGATGCAAAACTATATTTTTGATGAGTTGATGAAGGCCGGTGCTGAGTTTGATATTAAGCCCTTTGGTATTCGTGCGATGGACAGCATGCGCATGGAGAAATCCTACCGTCTAATTCCTCGTGAAATGTCTATTGAGTATTCGGCGCTGGAGTCAGGTTTAGACCGTTTTGTAAAACTTGATAAAGACTGCGATTTTGTCGGCAAAGAAGCATTGATAGCTTGGCGTGATAGGGGTTTTGAAAACTGCTTCGTTACCTTAGAAGTACATGGCGTTACTGATGCCGATGCCCGTGGTTCTGAAGGGCTATATAAAGATGGCCAGTTGATAGGTCGCGCAACTTCCGGAGGCTTTGGATTCCGGACTAATAAATCATTGGCCCTAGGTTTGGTTAAAGTAGCTCAGGGCGCAATAGGTACAGAACTAGAGATAGAAATACTGGGTGATCGTTACCGGGCTACCGTAATCGAAGAGTCGCCTTTTGATGGCGAAAATAACTGTTTAAGAGCCTAGGTTTTTGGGACGTCGTGAACTGATATTCTCAGGTCGCAAAATCACATGCGGCGGGGGATAAACAGGCACAGAATGCGATTAATAGCCGACCTAATAAAAGAGAGAAGTAACTCTCTAACGGAAGCATGATTATGACTGAAACAACTGGACGCAGAAGGGCAGGTAGAGAGGGCGGTGGCCGTGATGGGCGCAGAGAAGCGCGTGCCAATGCGGTAGTCAAAGCCGCGCCATTTATCGAGCGCAAAATCCCCTATTTCGAATACCTCAGCGAAGAAAACCTGCAGCTGATAGAAGATAACGCCGATATCTTGTTGGAGGAGATCGGCATTGATTTTCTTGACGACCCAGAAGCGCTGGCCATGTGGAAAGAAGCGGGCGCCGATGTGCAGGGTTCTCGTGTTCATTTTCCCAAGGGCCTATGCCGCTCGATTATTCAGGCTACCGCTCCCAGAGAGTTTGTTCAGCATGCTCGCAATCCAGAACGCAATGTAATTATTGGTGGCAAGCGCACGGTCTTAGTGCCTGCCTATGGTTCACCTTTTGTGCATGATATTGATAAGGGTCGTCGCTACGCCACCATTGAAGACTTTCAGAATTTTGTAAAACTTGCCTATATGGCACCAGGTATTCATCATTCTGGCGGCACCATCTGCGAGCCTGTGGACCTGCCAGTTAACAAGCGCCACTTCGATATGATTTACAGTCACTTTAAATACAGTGACAAGCCATTGATGGGGTCGGTCACCCACCACGAGCGCGCGCAAGATACTGTAGATATGGCCAAGTTAGTATTTGGCGATGAGTTCGTTGATCAAAACTGTGTACTTACCAGCCTTATTAATGTCAATTCACCCATGACCTACGATGCCACCATGCTGGGATCTCTCAAGGTCTATGCCCGCAATAATCAGGCCACGGTAGTCTCACCGTTTATTCTTGCCGGTGCCATGTCACCCGTAACCACTGCAGGCACTGTGACCCAAATACTGGCCGAAGCGTTGGCCGGTATCGCCTTTACTCAGCTCTGTCGTCCCGGTGCACCTGTTATCTTTGGTACCTTCGCTGCTGCTGTGTCTATGGCTACTGGCGCACCCACCTTTGGTACCCCAGAGCCGAGCCAGGTTATTTACGCAGCTGCAGCATTGGCCCGTCGACTCGGGGTTCCCTTTAGAAGTGGTGGTGGACTTACGGGTTCCAAATTACCCGATGCTCAGGCGGCCTATGAAGCAGCCAACACTCTGCAGACCGCAGCTCTTGCTGGGGTGCACTTTATGCTCCATACCGCCGGTTGGTTAGAAGGTGGTCTGGCCATGGGTTATGAGAAATTTATTATGGACTGTGATCAGGCCAGTATGATCTCTGTGCTGCTGTCTGGTATGGATATGTCCGAAAACGGTCAGGCGCTAGATGCTGTTCGTGAAGTGGGCCCCGGTAAACATTACCTAGGCTCAGCGCATACCTTAAAGAATTTTGAAACAGCATTCTATCGCTCAACCGTAGCCGATAATAATAGCTATGAGCAGTGGCAGGTAGATGGTTCTTTGGATACTGCCCAGCGCGCCAATGTCCTGTGGAAGAAAATGCTCAACGAATATCAGGCACCGGCAATTGATCCGGCAGTTGATGAAGCGTTGGTTGACTATATGGCCCGTCGTAAAGGCTCTTTTGCAGACCGCGACTATTAAGTAAGCAAGATTTTTGAGGAATAAACCCTATGTCTGAAGAAGACGATATTGTACTAGCTGAGTTATCCGATGAAGATCTGGTTTTACAGATGCACGACGATCTCTACGACGGCCTAAAAGAAGAAATTCAAGAGGGTACCACGATTTTGTTGGACCGCGGTTGGAGTCCAGAAAAAGTTCTGTCTACCGCCCTAGTTGACGGCATGACCGTGGTTGGTGTTGATTTCCGGGATGGCATTTTATTTGTGCCCGAGGTGCTACTTGCTGCCAACGCGATGAAGGGCGGCATGACTATTCTTAAGCCACTACTGGCAGAGACGGGTGCCAAGCCCGTGGGCACCATGGTAATTGGTACGGTTAAAGGCGATATCCATGATATCGGTAAAAACCTAGTAGCCATGATGATGGAAGGCGCAGGTTTCGAAGTTCACGATATGGGTATTAATAACTCAGTTGAAGAATACTTGGCCGCTCTAGAGCGTCATAAACCCGATATTTTGGGCATGTCTGCACTACTAACCACCACCATGCCCTATATGAAAGTCGTGATCGACGCCCTAAAAGATCAGGGACTGCGCGACAAATATATCGTTATGGTGGGCGGCGCGCCACTCAATGAAGAGTTTGGTACAGCAGTTGGTGCCGATGCCTACTGCCGCGATGCGGCAGACGCAGCGACCACAGCTATTCGTCTGGTGCAAGAACGCAGAGCACTAGAGGCCGCCTAATGACCGGCCATAGCGCCTCGGCAAAGTTATTGGTTATTGCCTGTGGTGCATTGGCTCGTGAAATTGTCTGGCTGCAAAAGCTCAATGGCTGGAACCAGATTGACCTGCAATGTCTGGATGCTGAGTTACATAACAGACCCAAGTTGATTCCTCAGAAATTACGAGAAAAGATTAAACAAAACCGTGCTGAGTATGAGCATATTTTTGTCGCCTATGCCGACTGTGGTACTGGCGGTGAAATTGATCGGGTTTTAGCCGAGGCCGGCGAAACCGTGGAGCGATTACCTGGCGCCCACTGCTATTCGTTCTATGCCGGTGAGCAGCGTTTTACTGAGATTGCAGAACAGGAATTGGGTACTTTTTACCTGACAGATTTTTTGGTTGAGCACTTTGATCGCTTGGTGATTAAAGGTTTAAAAATGGATAAATACCCAGAGCTGAGAGACCAGTACTTCGCCCATTACAGATTAGTGGTATATCTGTCTCAGCGGGAAGATGCAGACTTAGTTGCCAGAGCAAAACATGCGGCAGCATTTTTAGGTTTAGAATTTCGTCATGAGCACAGTGGTTATGGCGATCTACAGAATGGTCTTCAAGAACAAATTCTGAAGATCAAATAAAGAGAATAGAGAGCGACCTGATGCAAAAAATTGAAGTGTTTTGGCGTGATATCCCAGCTCAGATTCTGGTTAAAAGTGGCCGGGTGCGTGGTAAGGCTATGCTGAGTCATCGCTTTCAGGCGGCTATAGATCGCGCTGCTATGCGCGCCGGTAAAGGCGGCAGTGATGAGTACTTAGAAGACTGGCGTCGTGTCACCACGTCTATTGAAGGAGAGGGCACCCCTCAGGAACTCGCGCAGCAATTTGCGGATGCCATTGAAGCCGCCTATGAGAATGCAGATATTGCTGCCCTGGTAGCCAGCAAAGGACTCAGAGTAGAAACTGCATGAAAAGGGTTCGTTACTGGTCGGCTAACAATGCCCGCTGGTTGCGCCGCGTTTACCAGTGTTTTGAATCTGGTCTGGTGGCCCTGCATCCTGTGTTCAAGCGCCTGGGCTATCAGCGTTTAGATCGAATCTTTGCCGCCGTTGAAAAAGTTATCAAAGGGTTTTTGTTCGACTCCCAATCCTGTGGCCAATGTACCCTCGGCGAAACCGGTATGGCCTGCCCCATGAATTGTCCAAAAACATTGCGCAATGGCCCCTGTGGTGGCGTGCGGAGTAATGGCCACTGTGAGGTTGATCCCGATATGGTCTGTGTCTGGGTAACATCCTGGGAAGGTAGCAAACTTATTGGCAACCTAGAGTCCACGATCCAGGTCATTCAGGCGCCCGTCGATGTGCGTCTTAAAGGTACCAGTGCCTGGCTCCGTGCTGTACGCAAGAGACTGGGCCTGGTATCTGGAGAGAGTTCATGAACTTTGACGACGAACCTTTAGCCGGAGAAAACCTGCCAATACTGCCAGGCCATGTTTCCCCTGGCCGTTTTGAGCGCGTTTTGCGCGCCGGCCACTTTGCGGTGACGGCAGAAATCACCCCGCCAGATTCCGCTGACCCCCATGAAGTCTTTGCTCGTGCCAAACTATTCGATGGCTATGTCGATGCTATTAATGCCACCGATGGCTCCGGCGCTAACTGCCATATGTCCAGTGTGGGTATGTGTGCGCTGCTAACCCGTCTTGGCTACTCAATGATTATGCAGATCTCCTGTCGCGATAAAAATCGCATTGCTATGCAGGGTGATGTGTTGGGCGCCTCGGCCATGGGTGTGTCTAATATTCTTTGTTTAACTGGTGATGGAGTGCAGTCTGGCGACCATCCAGAAGCCAAGCCTGTGTTTGATATGGACTGTATGACCAGCCTACAAATGCTTCGCGGTATGCGCGATGACGGCCAGTTTTTAAGTGGCCGAAAAATCCGTTCTCCACCCCAGGTATTTTTAGGCGCAGCGGCAAATCCCTTTGCCCCACCATTTGATTATCGACCCCTGCGACTGGCGAAAAAAGTCGCGGCCGGCGCTCAGTTTATACAGACCCAGTACTGCTTTGATATTGCCATGCTCAAAGACTATATGGCCAAGGTACGAGATCTAGGTTTGCATGAAAAGGTTTTTATATTACCCGGTGTCGGCCCATTGGCCTCGGCCAAGTCTGCCGAGTGGATCCGAAATAATGTGGCGGGTGTGCATATTCCCGACGCCATTATTAAACGTCTTGCTGGCGCCCAGGATCAAAAACAAGAAGGCGTGAATATCTGTATTGACATGATCAATGAGATTCGCGAAATAGAGGGAGCGAGCGGGGTGCATATTATGGCCTACCGGCAGGAAGAGCGGATCGCTGAAATTGTAGAAAAAACAAAGGTGCTGGGTAACCGAACCCCCTGGCATCCGCAAACATAATATTTGGAGAACAGCATGACCATCACGACTATTAGTTCCGCTACCCGAGAAGTCAAAATCGGCTTTGACCAGCCCTTTGTGATTATTGGTGAGCGTATTAACCCTACCGGCCGCAAAATTTTGGCTGAAGAAATGAAAGTGGGTGACTACAGTCGTGTGCAAGCTGACGCGCTAGCACAGGTGCTAGCAGGGGCTCAGATGCTGGACATTAACGCCGGTATTCCGCTGGCCGACGAGCCTCGTATTCTGGCTGAAGCGATTCAGCTGGTGCAGTCAATTACCGACGTACCCCTGAGTATTGATTCCTCGATTATTGAAGCACTGGAAGCGGGTCTTGCCGTCTATCAAGGTAAAGCCTTGGTGAATTCCGTTACAGGAGAAGATGAGGTTCTGGAAAGAGTGTTACCCCTTGTCGCGAAATATGGCGCCTCTGTGGTTGCCATTTCTAACGATGAAACCGGCATCTCTGAAGACCCCAATGAACGCTTTAAAGTCGCCAAGAAAATTGTTGAGCGTGCCGCCGATTATGGTATTCATTATAGCGATGTGATCGTTGATCCCTTAGTGATGCCCATCGGCGCCATTAATACGGCTGGCTTACAGGTGATGCATGTGGTGCGTCGTCTGCGGGAAGAATTAAAAGTGAATACCACCTGTGGCGCTTCCAACGTGAGTTTTGGTCTGCCCAACCGCAATGGTATTAACAGTGCCTTTTTAACCATGGCTATGGGTGCAGGTATGACCTCTGCCATTACCAGTCCACTGCACCCAGAAGTCATGGCGGCAGTGCGCGGCGGCGACGTGATGATGGGTAATGACCCCAACTGTGCCAACTGGATTAAAGCCTATCGCGATCCGGTTCCTGAAGGGGAAGGGCGTGTGCGTGGCGGCCGTAGAAAGAGAGGCTAGATAGATTTTGGCTACTGAAAAAAGCAAGGATACTGTAGACAGCACTGATAATATGGTCAAAGTTGTCTTTACCCCTTCAGGACGACGGGGGAGCTTCCCGGTTAATACACCGCTGCTTCATGCCGCGCGAGTGTTGGGTGTGGATATAGATTCTGTGTGCGGTGGTCGCGGTCTCTGCGGTCGCTGCCAAATTATCTGTGCCGAAGGCTCTTTTGCCAAACATCAAATTGACTCGAATAGCAGTCATCTTTCTCCCGTTTGTGCCACCGAAATAAAATATGGCGAGCGTAAAACACCGCTGGCGAATGGTCGTCGTCTAAGCTGCCATACGTTGCTGTTAGATGATGTGGTGATCGATGTGCCCCCCGAAAGTCAGGTCCACCGGCAGATCGTCCGCAAAGACGCTGAGTACAGAGATATTAGTCTCGACCCTGCCACAAGACTTTATTATGTGCAGGTAGACGAAGCGGATATGCATGTTCCCAAAGGGGATTTGCAGCGGTTAATAGAGGCCCTTGAGCAGGCTTGGGAACTCCCGAACCTTGTCTGTGATAACGTCCTATTAAAAGCATTGCAGCCTGCCTTAGCTAAAGGCAAGCGCGGGATCACCGTGGCGGTCTACAAAAATCGGCATATTATTGCCCTGTGGCCCGGCTTTAGAGATAAGGCCTATGGCGTTGCTGTGGACGTGGGCTCAACCACGATTGCTGCTCATCTCTGCGATCTCTCTAGCGGTGAAGTCATGGCTAGCGCAAGCCTGATGAATCCGCAGATTCGCTTTGGTGAAGACCTGATGAGTCGTGTCTCCTATGTGATGATGCACCCAGAAGGGGCAGACGAAATGACCCTGGTCATTCGCGAGGCATTAAATAGTCTGTTTGTGGAAGTCGCTGTCGAGATTGGTGTCACTGTTGAGGATATTCTTGAAATCACCCTAGTCGCCAACCCGATTATGCATCACATTTTGCTGGGCATTAGCCCCGTGGAATTAGGCGGCGCTCCCTTTGCACTGACCACAGATGCTGCGGTAGAAGTGCCCGCTGCTGAGCTAGATTTAAACATTAATGGGGGAGGGCGTATCTATATACTACCCTGTATCGCGGGACATGTAGGTGCCGACACAGCTGGTATGATTCTCTCTGAGGAACCTCAGGAACAGGATAAGATGACATTGCTGGTTGATGTAGGTACCAATGCAGAAATTGTATTGGGCAATCGTCAGCGCTTACTGGCCTGTTCCAGCCCTACTGGCCCAGCTTTTGAAGGGGCACAGATTAGTTGTGGTCAGCGGGCGGCCACAGGCGCCATTGAACGAGTGCGTATAAATCCAGAAACCTTAGAGCCGCGCTTTAAGGTAATTGGCTCGGACCTCTGGTCCGATGAGGACGGCTTTGCAGAGGCTATTGATACTCTGGGTGTCACTGGGATCTGTGGTTCAGGCATTATTGAAGTGGTTGCCGAGATGTATCTGGCAGGCATAGTAACGGTGGATGGCATTGTTGATGGTGACCTCGCCAGTCGCACGTCGAGAATTATCCAAAACGACCGTACCTGGTCTTATGTACTGCATAGCCCAGAAAACGATGAATCCCAAATACTAGTGACACAAAATGACATTCGCCAAATTCAACTGGCCAAAGCCGCGCTTTATGCCGGGGTGAAATTATTGATGGATCACATAGGCACGGACAGAGTCGAGCGTATTCGTCTGGCCGGTGCCTTTGGTAGCCATATTAATGTTCAGCATGCGATGGTACTGGGCTTAATTCCCGACTGCGTGCTGGGCGAAGTTTCCTCGGCGGGCAATGCCGCGGGCACTGGTGCTAGAATTGCCCTGTTAAACAGCCAGTCTCGGGATGTGATCGAAACCCTGGTTAAAAATATCGAAAAAATAGAAACTGCCCTCGAGCCGAAGTTTCAGGACTACTTTGTCGATGCCATGGCATTCCCCAATAAGACCGATCCGTTCCCGAATTTGTTTTCTGTGGTGTCTCGACCGGAAGCAAAAATAGTGACAGGTAATGAGAGTGGCAGAAAGCGTCGTCGGCGCTAATCACTCTTTCTATCCAGGGTTCATAAAACCCGAAAATAACGCTACTTAAAAATGAGTTTATTGATCTATACTCAGTGCAAATCACTCCGCAAGCGTGTGCACATAAGAAGGCGTTATAAAATGTCCGATGATATCGCTGTAGATCCTGTTGAACCCGTAGTAACCCTGCATGTAGGGTTTCTACTCATGCCTGAATATACCCTGAGTACTTTCGCTAATGCGGTCGGTATGCTGCGTATGGCAAACCGCCTCAGTGGACGTGAACTCTATCGTTGGTCCGTCTATAGTTTGACTGGTGAGCCTGTGGCCTCTAGCGCCGGACTTGAAATACAGACCAGCGGTGCGCTTGAAAACACTGCCGAGCTGAAAATATTATTGGTCTGCGGTGGCTACAATATTAAAAAATATTGCAGCAAGTTACTGACCGAGCGATTGCGTGCCTTTGCCAAAAGAAAGGTTCCTCTTGGTGGGCTGTGCACAGGGAGTTATGCACTTGCCGCCGCCGGTTTATTGGACGGCTATCGCTGCACCATCCATTGGGAAAACTTGGCCAGCATGCGTGAGGAATTTCCAAAGCTACAGCTATCATCAAGCCTGTTTGCTATCGACCGTGACCGCTATACCTGTTCGGGTGGCATTAGCTCTATCGACCTTATGCTAAATCTGATTGCCAGTATCCATGGTCATCAGCTAGTGCAGCAGATATCTGAGCAGTTTACCTGTGATCGCGTGCGCACTGAAAAAGATGCTCAGCGTGCACCATTGCAATATCTCATTGGTGCTAGCCAGCCGCGTCTTGTAGATGCGGTCACCCTGATGGAAAGCAATATTGAAGAGCCCCTAACGTTAGATGAAGTGGCAAACTATGTAGGGATTTCGAGACGTCAGTTAGAGCGTTTATTTAATCGCTACTTACACTGTGCGCCCTCGCGATATTATTTGGAATTACGTCTATCTAGAGCACGGTTGTTGCTTTTACAAACGTCTATTCCAGTGATTGATGTGGCCATTAGTTGTGGCTTTTCTACAGCACCACACTTCAGCAAGTGCTACAGCGACCTGTACGGCAAACCACCGAGTAATGAGCGCCGTGTGCGTGCCTAGAGAGCGACGAGTGGTCGCTAATAGCGAACGGTCTTCAATTACGAGCCTTTAATTAAGAGCTTTCCATTAACCGTTATTTGTTAGGCGCAGTTTAGTTGCGGCATTCCGTCGGTTTTTTATCAAAGGTGGCGCGAAAAGCTCGGGAGAAATGTGCGGTATCTGCAAAGCCGGTCTCCTGGGCAATATCTGTAATCAAGCGCGGTGTATTCTGCAGTAACCAAAGCCCGTAATTTAAGCGTATCTTGCGATAAAACTTTTGCAGACTATCGCCAGTTTCGCCCATAAATAAACGCTCAAGTTGTCGTTTTGAAATATTAAGTCGGCTGGCGATTTCATCCGTAGACAGAGGTCGGCTGAGGTTTTGCTCCAGTATTAGCAGAGCCCGTTTAACCCACTTATTATTTACCTGATAGTCAGATGCGGGTTGTGGCTGCGGTGCATTGGCCGGTCTTGGGCTATCCATCACCAGAATGCGCAGACTTTTTCGCGCCCAACTTTGACCCAGATGGCGTTCAATAATATAGGCCGCCAGATCTGCAGCTACAGCACCGCCTGCGCAGGTGATGCGATCGCCATCATCAACAAATAATTGCTCCGCGACGGGAATAACATCGCTGTAGCGGTCAGTGAGATCCTTGTAATGAAACCAGCTAACACAGCAGCGCCGCTGATACATAAGACCGGCGCGAATCATGGCAAAGGAGCCGGTACACAGACCAATAATAGGCACATGAGCCCGATCGGCCTGCTGTAAATAATCGATCACATGTTGGCTGCCTTGCAAGGTTTCCTGAAGCAGCCCACCGACCACCACAATATAGTCAAAATCTTCTGGGTTACGATAGGTTTCCCAAGGTTTTACCTGGACCCCAGAGCTGGATGAAATAGGCGTGAGACTGGGCCCCATGACTGTCCAGTGACAGTTTATTTGTTGGCTTTGATCGCCCTCATCCGCGGCCAGACGCAGGGCGTCAATAAAGGCCGAAAAAGGTAGCAGGGTAAAGCTTGGCATCAGCACAAAGCCGACCGATAAACTCGGTGATATTTTATTGGAGCTGGATTTTTTAGGCATGGGGCTGGCCATCTTTTACGCTGATTTTTGTTTCTCCCAGTGTATTGACGACGACGTTTATATACAACAAATCACACCTATGTCTTGAATTTAACCGCCATTCTGGGGCTCTTAGCGCTTATAGATGCGTTTATAGGCCTATTTGTCGCTTTTAGGCCCTGAGGTTGTCAGTTTCCTTCTAGCTGTTAGTGCTCGCTAATTGCTCCAATAGTAGTCATTACCGCGATTGCCTAGAGTACCGACGATGAAAAAATATTCCGCCTTTAGCCTATTGAAAAATGCGCTGAGCTACCATGAAAACTGGCAGAAAGTATGGCGCAGTCCAACCCCTAAAAAAGACTACGATGTGATTGTGGTCGGTGGTGGTGGGCATGGTTTAGCCACGGCTTATTACCTAGCCAAGGTCCATGGTATTACCAATATTGCAGTGATCGAAAAAGGTTATTTAGGCGGGGGTAACACAGCCCGAAACACCACAATTATCCGCTCTAATTATCTGTGGGATGAAGCGTCTCAGCTCTACGACCTGTCTCTAAAGCTGTGGGAAGGTCTGAGCCAAGAGCTTAACTACAATGTTATGTTTAGTCAGCGGGGCGTGCTTAACCTGGGTCACAATCTCCAAGATATGCGCGATATTGAACGTCGCGTTAACGCCAATCGTCTCAATGGCATTGATGGCGAAGTTGTTAGCCCCGAGCGCATTAAAGAAATTGCCCCGCTTATCAATATCTCCCGCAACAGTCGGTATCCGATTCTGGGTGCTTCTTGGCAGCCGCGGGGTGGCACAGCCCGCCATGATGCGGTGGCCTGGGGCTATGCGCGAGGCGCCGATGCCCTGGGTGTGGATCTTATTCAGCAGACTGAGGTAACGGGCATCCGTCGCAAAGACGGTGCCGTGGTGGGTGTTGAAACTACCCATGGCTTTATTGGCGCTCGCAAAGTGGCCTGCGTTACTGCGGGTAATTCCAGTGTGGTTGCTGCCATGGCTGGAGTGAGATTACCGGTCGAATCGCGGCCGTTACAGGCACTGGTATCTGAGCCGGTTAAACCCTGCCTAGACACCGTGGTTATGTCTAATGCAGTCCATGGCTACATTAGCCAGTCCGATAAAGGTGATCTGGTCATTGGTGCTGGTGTAGACAGTTACAACGGCTATGGCCAGCGTGGTTCCTTCCATGTTGTCGAACATACCATTCAAGCAATCTGCGAACTCTTTCCAGCCTTTAGCCGTGTGCGCATGAATCGTCAGTGGGGCGGTATTGTCGATACCTGCCCAGATGCCTGTCCGATCATCAGCAAGACCTCGGTTCAGGGGCTTTACTTTAATTGCGGTTGGGGCACTGGCGGCTTTAAAGCCACGCCGGGTTCAGGCTATGTATTTGCTGATACTGTGGCCAATGATCACCCGCACCCACTGGCTGCGGCATTCAATATTGACCGGTTTAACACGGGGGCGCTGATCGATGAACACGGTGCTGCCGGTGTGGCTCACTAATTAGCGATTACTAAAACGACGAGAAAAATATGTTACTAATTCATTGCCCCCACTGTCAGGAAGATCGCGACGAGGAAGAGTTTAGCTATGGCGGCGAAGCCCACATAGTTCGGCCTCTGGAACCTGAAGCCCTGAGCGACGAAGAATGGGGCGACTACCTGTTCTTTCGCACCAACAGCCGCGGTATCCATCATGAGATGTGGTACCACTTAGTTGGCTGTCGCCGTTATTTTAATGCGACGCGCAATACAGTGACTTATGAGATTTTAGAAACCTACAAAACAGGCACCCAGCCCACGATTACCGGAGCCAACCTATGAGCCTTAATCGCTTGCTGACTCATACTGGAACCCCCCTTGATTTCACGTTTAATGGTAAAGCCTATCAGGGCATTGCCGGTGATACGCTGGCCTCTGCACTACTGGCCAATGGCGTCAATGTGGTCGGCCGCAGTTTTAAATATGCACGCCCGCGGGGTATCTTTGGCCATGGCGCCGAAGAACCCAATGGCATTATTCAGCTCGGCTCTGGGGCCGGTACTGTTCCCAATCTTAAAGCTACTCAGGTAGAACTCTATCAGGACCTTGAAGCTTCTAGCGTGAATGGCTGGCCCAGTGTCAATTTTGATGTAATGGGCCTTGTAGGGGCCTTCGGTCGCCTGATGCCCCCCGGGTTTTATTACAAAACCTTTATGTATCCAAAAAAGCTGTGGATGACCTATGAGCACTTTATTCGCAAGGCCGCAGGCCTAGGTGCAACGCCAGTCGAAGCCGATCCAGACAGCTACGACAAACTCAATCAGCACTGCGATGTGTTGGTAGTGGGGGCAGGTCCAGCAGGACTGGTTGCTGCCCGTGAAGCTGCCCGAACCGGCGCTAGAGTTATTATTGCCGATGAGCAGTCTGAGTTTGGTGGTAGTTTATTGGCGTCTAAACAGACAATTGATGGTCGTCAGGCAACGAGTTGGGTCACCAGCTTGGTGGCTGAGCTTGAGGCCTGCAGCAATGTTCAGCTGCTGCCGAAAAGCACAGTGTTTGGTTATTACGATCATAACTTCCTAACGATCTTAGAGCGCCGTACAGACCATTTAGGGCTTACTTCGGCTCATGGGGTGCGTCAGCGTATGCATCGCGTGAGGGTCGCTCAGGTTGTTCTGGCAACCGGTGCCTTTGAACGACCGCTGGTATTTTCCCACAATGATATTCCTGGGGTGATGCTGGCGTCTTCTGTGTCCACCTACGTTAATCGATATGGTGTGGCCCCTGGCAATAAGCTCGTTGTCTTCACCACTAATGACAATGCTTATCAGGCGGCTCTCGATTGGTACGAGACTGGTCGTGAGGTGGTTGCGGTAATAGATACTCGCAGTAATCCCAGTGGCGATGTGGTGACTGCAGTCAAAGCTAAAGGGATCGATGTTATTGCAGGGCACGGGCTTATCGAAGCTCAGGGCAATAAACGTGTTAAGCGCGCCTTAATCGCGCCTATCAATGAATTGGGGACCCAGGTAACCGGCCCAGTACGACGCTTAGACTGTGATCTAATTGCCTGTTCAGGCGGTTGGAGCCCGGCGGTTCACCTCAGCTCCCACACAGGTGCCAAACCGGTGTGGGATGAAAGCATTGTTGGCTTTAGACCCGGTGAATCAAAACAGCAGGAGCGATCTGTGGGTGCCTGCAGAGGTACGTTCGATCTTATAGGATGCCTAACGGAAGGCGCCACTGCGGGCGCCGAAGCGGCCAAGATGTCTGGTTACGGTAAGGGCATCCCACAGTTTCCATGTTCTGCTGTTGAAGAATTTATTGAGCAGCCCCAGCAAGCATTATTTTTGGTGCCCCACATCAAAAGTACCAGCCGTGCACCAAGCCAGTTTGTCGATTTTCAGTTGGATGTTAGTGCCAGTGGTATTGAACTGGCTGTTCGTGAAGGATTCGAATCAGTGGAGCACGTAAAGCGCTACACCGCGCTGGGTTTTGGCACCGATCAGGGCAAGTTGGGAAATATTAATGGCATGGCCATTTTAGCAAATGCCCTAGATCAGACGATTGCCGAGACCGGCACCACGATCTTCCGTCCCTCCTATACGCCCACCACCTTTGGCGCAATTGCCGGGCGGGATGTTAACAATCTGTTTGACCCTGAGCGCTACACAGCAATGCATCGCTGGCATGAGGAGCAGGGTGCAGAATTTGAAGATGTGGGCCAGTGGAAACGTCCCTGGTACTTCCCACAAAACAACGAAACCATGCAAGAGGCGGTTAACCGCGAAGGTCTTGCCGTGCGTAATACTGTGGGTATTTTAGATGCCAGTACATTAGGCAAAATTGATATTCAGGGCCCGGATGCTGCAGAATTTATTACCCGCATGTATACCAATTCATACCTAAAATTAGCGCCAGGAAAATGTCGCTACGGGGTTATGCTCAAAGAAGATGGCATGATTTTCGATGACGGTGTCTGTGCCTGTTTGGGTGACAATCATTATCTTATGTTTACCACTACCGGTGGTGCCGCAGGCGTGTTGGCTTGGTTAGAGCTTTGGCAGCAAACAGAATGGCCAGATCTTCAAGTGTATTTTACCTCCGTGACTGATCACTGGACCACAGCAACAGTTACCGGCCCCAATGCTCGAAAAGTAATTGCCAAAGTGTGTAGCGATATTGAACTGACCAACGAGGCTTTTTCGTTTATGGATTGGCGAGATGGCACAGTGGCGGGTGTAAAGGCGAGAATATTCCGTATCAGCTTTACGGGTGAGCTGTCCTATGAAGTTAATGTGCCAGCCCATTATGGCCGGCATGTCTGGGAGGCGCTAATGGACGCCGGTGAAGAATTTAATATCACACCTTATGGCACAGAAACTATGCATATACTGCGCGCCGAGAAGGGCTTTATTATTGTCGGTCAAGATACCGATGGCTCAATGACCCCCGCGGATATGAATATGGATTGGGTGGTCGGTAAAAATAAAACCTTTAGCTTTGTGGGAAAACGATCTCTGTATCGCAGTGATTCGGTGCGGGAAAATCGCAAGCAGCTAGTGGGTTTAAAAACCCTAAAGAGCTCAGATGTTTTACCTGAGGGCGCCCAGGTTGTATTTGATGCTAAGCAAAAAATACCTCTGTCGATGCAGGGTCATGTGACCTCGAGTTACTTTAGTGCCAGCCTTGGGCATTCCATTGCATTGGCAGTGGTCAAGGGTGGGCATAGCAGGCTAGGCCAGATCGTCCATTGCCCATTAGCCGATGGGCGCATTATAACGGCTGAAATTGTCAGTTCGGTTTTCTATGATCCCAAGGGAGAACGCCATCATGTCTAAGTCTATTAAACTGGAATCGCCGTTGCATTATTTTCACGCTGCTCTCAGCAGAAAACCCGAACCTGCAAAAAATTCGACTGGGGCGCTATTTAATGATGAAGCTGAGTATGGCCTGGTGGTAAAAGAAGCGAGGCTAAGCGCGCATTTAAATCTGCGCGGCAATGCCAGTAATACCAACTTTTGTACTGCGGTGACCGAAGCCTTGGGTCTGATGTTGCCGCTAACGCCTGGTACCTATAAGCGTAGTGGCAATACCAGTATCTACTGGCTGGGTCCCAGTGAATGGTTAGTCGTGGAGATTGACGGTGATGCAGAAGAATTAGAAGCAAGATTACGCCAAAACCTCACCGGCCATATCTCCATTGTTGATATTAGTGGTGGCCAGACCTGTATCAATCTGCGGGGTCCCGGTATAGCTACTGTCCTTAAAAAATCCAGCATCTATGATTTTGAAGCTTGGGATAATGCGACGCCAGCTACAGGGCGGGTAGTGCAAACCAATTTTGCCAAAGCCTCAGGAATTATTAGCAATAAATCAGATGGTTCATACGACCTGGTCATAAGACGCAGTTTTGCAGACTATGTAGCCCAGTGGCTATTAGATGCAGGTGAAGAGTTTGGCTGTCGAATAGAGGCAGAGTAGTGGTAGGAGTACGGTTAGGGGTAGGAGTAGATACTGAAAAGGCTACTATAAAAAATGATCCTAAGGCGACTGCAGCTGACAAACCAAGAGTCGCACGCCCTAGAACCAAACTACCACAGGTTATGGTTCGGTGTTGCTAAATTCTTAACCTAGCGTCTATTGGCCCCCGCTTAGAGCGTTACCGCCAGATTGGTTTGATGCTTGGCATTTTGTTGCTGTTACTTCACATGAGCGACAGTCAGTACTGCGCAGATCACAGGTTTTAACGCAGCGATGGAATGTGGCTACGCATTGACCAGTGAAAGTATTACTGTTGGATTCGTTCGAGCTATTGCAGGTGTCTGGTTGATTGGGGCTGTAAATGGCTTCTCGAGCAATAAGATCACAGTAGCTGCCGACTAACAGCTGATGCCGCTGCTGGGTAACCGAGGAAACTCCAGATAATTCAATGGCGAGTAACTCACGTTGGGTATATGCGGCACTGCGAATAAGACTGTAGCGGTCGACCCTGTAGCTTTCGCTTTCGTCCGGTGAGATGTTGGTGCAGCCAGAAAGTCCGCCTAATAACACCGCCGCCAAAATAAATATATTTAGTAAATAACGCCTTCGAATAATTGTTGTTATGTTCACCTTGTACTCCTTGGTAGGATGTCATTTATGCGCCAAGCTAGGCGTTCCTGTAGAAAATTCAATATGCCAAGCTTGTCTCGTCGAGTCAACATGTAAAATCCAATAATCTTATGCAGCGCCCAAATAAAGATTCAATCTATTACCGTGAATTTGTAAATTTGCAAAAACATATACGGAATAAAATTGTTGTTCTGCGAAAAAGCAAAGGTCTTGTTCAAGAAGATATGGCATCCTATGAATTGTCTGTACGCCAGTATCAGCGAATGGAGCAAGATCCTTCAGTAATTTCCTCACTCTGGCAATTATTTAAAATTGCCAAAGCTCACAGCTTGGATATTAAAGAGTTACTCGACATAGATTGATATTAAACTTCGTTTATAAAATACTTAAAATATATATCTACTATATCCCCGCCGTCTCCCGCTATCCAGCTTAACTGGTGAATAATAATAATCAGCAGACGATTTTTTATTGATCTAGGTCAATAAAGTGATTTCATAAACCAACTTATTTTTCGTCAAAATTATTTCCTGGCCGTTGATCGATTAGGCAGGTTGATTAACCCAGGAAAATATACTATTTTCATATAACATATATTTAAAATATACCTTTTAAACAATAACGTTGTTACTTGAGGCTAGGTGAGTTTATGGTTTAAACCATAGTTGCCGCCAAGCCAGACGTGTTGCATAAAAAGTGAATATGACAGTCTCCTTCCACAACTTTGACAGGGAAGTCATCTATTATGCAACGGCCAGATCCAGACTCAGTTTATTATCATGAATTTATCGAACTGCAAAAGAAACTACGGGACAAAATCGTGAAGTTACGAAAAAGTCGCCAATTCGTGCAGGAAGATATGGCTAACTATGAACTGTCTGTTCGCCAGTATCAGCGAATGGAACAGGACCCAACCGCGATTAGTTCCCTGTGGCAGCTGTTCAAAATTGCTAAGGCGCACAATCTCGACGTCAATCAGCTCCTTGAAATAGACTAATTTTCCCGTACAGTTAGGTTCCAAAGGTAGTTATGCCATAACGCCAGAGCCTAGGATGTACCTGCAACTGCGACAATTTGTCACATTTCTACGAATGCCATCTCTTGCTAGCATGCTGCCCTGCTAAATAGACTTGGATTTCAACTGTGCACAGCCGCGTTTTTGTTCGTTTCCCCCATTATTTTTTGATTACCCTGTGTCTTCTTGGCGCTAGCTTTGCCTCTGCCGTAGAAGAGATTACTGTGATTGCCGATCAGGTCTTCAAGGATACAACGCTCGTTAGTCCCACCAGTACTATCTCTGCAGCCCAGCTTGAGTCGATTAGTCTGACGACGGTTGAAGACGCGCTCGCCCACGAACCTAGCGTCATTGTCCGCAAGCGCTTTATTGGTGATCCCAATGGAGTCATTGGCATGCGTGGCTCCAATATGTTCCAGACCACTCGCTCTATGGTATTTGTTGACGGCCTTCCGCTGCACTACCACCTGCAGACGAGATTTCGCGGTGCACCTCGCTGGTCTTTGGTCTCTCCCGGCGAGATTGAGAATGTGGAAGTTATCTATGGCGCGTTTTCGGCTGAGTACAGCGGTAACGCCATGGGTGGGGTGGTCAACGTCAATACCAGAAGACCTACTGCAGAGCGCATTACCTTTGAATCGGGCTACTTCGCACAAGAGTATCAGCAGCAAAATTCTGATGAAATCTTTGGTGGCTATCGAACCTACGCTTCCTACGAGAACCAAATAGGTAATCTAGGTTTCTTCGGGTCATACACCAAGATGGACAATGAAGGTCAGCCCCAGACTCAGCTGTTTGCTCAACGGGTAACTGGCACTTCTGGCGCAGTAGTAAGTTCGGGCTCTGTTCAGGGTAGCAATGAGTTCTCTGAAGACGGCATTTACTTTGCAGACTCTGGCCCTGAAAGCTCCAAAATAGATGTCTACAAAGCCAAGCTGTTTTACGATTTAGATCGAATCCAGTTTCGTGGCTCAGTGGCTTATGAAGATCGCACTAGGGCTGAAGATCAGCAGAACAACTTCCTCCTTGATAGTAATGGCAACCCAGTCTTTGATCGTCGAGTAGAGATAGAAGATGTGGTTTATGACACCTATGCCTTTGGCCGCAGTCGATTACAGCAGCGGACTCAGAAGCGCGACAGTTTGTTATTAGGGGCTGGATTCAGTGCTGCACTGAATGATGACTGGGTAACCGATGCTTTCTATAGTCAGTTTACTATTCTCGATGATGTCGAAACGCGTTCCGGCAACCATCCCTTAGCGGATACTTACCTTGTCGATAATGAGCGCTATCGGGGTCGTATTACAGAGTACGATAATACTGGCTGGAAGATTTTTGATATTAAATTCGCGACAGAGTCTTGGCTTGGCGACGATCGTCAAAGGCTTTCCCTCGGTCTGCACTATGATGAGTACCAGCTTAAATACGTTGTTGATGATTACAACAGTATTACCGGCGAGCGGGATGTGGATGAAACTGATGGCCATGCAGGAACGGGTCGCCCCGATAGTGGTGGTAAGGCGAGTACGTCGGCACTATTTTTGCAATACGGCTATGCCCTAGGCGATCAATGGGACCTGTCACTCGGTCTGCGTTATGAAGACTGGCAGGCCCAAGAGGGTTTTATCGGATCTGCGCAAACTCCAGAGCGCATAGAGACTGGCCTGTCACCCAAACTCTCTCTGGCCTGGGAACCCAATGATACTTACCAGTTACGCTACTCCCTAGCCAGAGCTCTGCGCTTCCCGGTGATTGAAGAACTGTACGTTAACGATAATCAAGGGGCGGGTGCTGCAGTGATATCTGACCCCAGTCTGAGTCCAGAGGATGGGGTTTTTCATAATCTCTCGTTTGTGCAGGCTATGGGTGATGCAAAGGATAATAAAGGCACAGTTCGAATCAATCTTTTCTACGAAGTCATTGATGATGTCATCTTTAACCAGCAGGCAACTAACGGCACCTCGACCTTTTTACCTGTCGGTGAGGTAACGACAATGGGAACAGAGTTTATCTGGGAACAGCGAGCGCTTTTCAATAGCCCCTTAGATGTTCGCTTTAACCTCACTCACACCGATACCGAGATCACCGAGAATGTGTTTAATCCCAGTTTTGAGGGTAAGCAGTTTCCAAGATCTGCCGAGTGGCGCAGTAACCTTATGCTCAGCTATAAGCTTTCTGAACAATGGAATCTGGGGGCCAGTGTGCGTTACGCGAGCGATAGTTTTGGAGAGCTCGATAACAGCGATACCGCTGACAATGTTTTCGGTGCTCAAGATAGCTTCTTGTTTGTTGGCGCCAAGCTTAATTGGCAGGCGTCTAAGTCTCTAAAGTTAAGTGTGGGTATCGATAACCTATTTAATGAAGAGGCCTATGTGTTCCATCCCTGGCCCGGCCGTACCTACCACTTACAAGCCAAGTATCAGATAGCGCAATAAGATGACCGATAGATCGCAGCTACTCAAACAACGACTATGGCGCTGGCATTTTATGGCCGGACTAATAGTCTGTCCCTTTGCCATATTGCTGTCCCTTAGTGGGTCCATTTATCTGTTTAAGCCACAGATTGATAATTATGAAGAGACTACCATTAACGCCTTAGCGCCGGTTGTCGAGAGTCAGTCTTCCGGTGGATATTCCAAACCAGGGATTAGTGGCCACATAAAAATGCTGTTGGCGAAGTATCCCGAAGCCGATTTTAAGCGGGTTATTTTGTCGAAACCTGGCGATCGCTCATTAGAGATAGAGCTGCAAGATACTCAGGGTGAGAAAAAAATTTATTGGATCGATAGTCTGTCAGGGCAGGTTCTAATTAGTAAGAATAGTGATCAGCGATTTATGCAGCGGGTCAAAAAACTGCACAGTGAACTATTGCTTGGGAATATGGGTTCCTATGTGGTGGAGCTAATGGCCAGCTGGTTAATCATTCTTGTGGTGAGTGGCCTATATCTTTGGTTATCAAAACCAGAAAACCAGCAGACTCCCATTCGGGTCGCCGTTGCCGAGTTTGATAAAGCAGCCCCAGCCAAAAAATGGCGTAGCCTTCATGGCGTGATTGGTTTCTGGTTTACCCTGCCGATTATTGTATTGCTACTTTCAGGGCTTCCCTGGACTCAGCTGTGGGGTTCTGGATTCGACAGGGTCAAGCTTTGGGCCGGTTGGCAGGGGCCCGGTCAGGAATGGTTTGTCACCCTACAATCCAAGACGCCAGAAGGGCAGAGGGTACAGTTGCCTGAATCAACCTTGTGGGAAATTAAGGCTGATCCCCATGCCCATCATGGTTCTTCAACTGCTATAGATACGAGTGCCTTAGATTGGGCTGTGCTAGACGCTATTCGAAATACATCAGAAGTAGCTGCCTTGATACACCCTGTGCAGATAGCCCCACCAAAACCCAATAATGGCGTCTGGACAGTACGCTCTATGCCGGGCCAGCGATCTGAGCGTGAAACCCTGCATTTTGACCAGTATTCCGCAGTGTTAATAAAGCACATAGGTTTCGCAGACCACCATCCTGTGGAGCAGTTTGTGTCTCAGGGTGTTTCACTCCATGAGGGCGCGCTATTTGGCTGGCCCAACCAGTTACTGGGTGTACTCACTGCATTGGCCATTACCTGTATCAGTGTTTTTGGACTGTATTCTTGGTGGTTGCGTAAGCCAGAGGGTAGGGTGGGTGTTCCTGATAGAGTTGAGCAGAAGCCGTCTAAAGGGTTTTTTGTAGGGTTAGTTTTGCTTGGTTTGTTACTGCCTGCTGCGGGTATAAGTTTTGTGGTTATCTATATTATTGAGTGGATTGGAATTAGGGCGGATTCGACAATACGCTGAGATCATTTGTTCTATCGCTAGTTATTCATAAGGCTATCTATAAGTAATGGCGGCATCCTCCTATAAACACTACACTGCGGTCTTGAGATACTCTTCGGCTTATGGCCCACCTTTGCAGGATTCCAATGAAAACCACCTTCAATTTAGTGCACCCTAAAATCAAATTGCCTCGGGTCGTAGACTCAGTTAAGCATGAGATTAGAACATTCCTCAAGAAATCACGCCTAAACACCTTGCCCTCTGGTGCTAAGTATTGGGATTTTGACTGTAAAATTGGCTCCTCCGAAAAGAAGGCTGTCGATGTACATCTGTCGTCTCTGATCAAAAATATTGATGAGTTTGTGGCGAATAATATTATGGACTTTTATGTAGAGATCACCCCTAAAGCCATTGTTGTCGGTGAAGCTACGCCGGCTCAGGAGGAATAGCCATCAACAATAATGATATCTTACGCCGTGTGCGTTACGTCTTTGATTTTAGCGACCCCATGATGCTGTCGCTGTTTAAGCTCGGTGGTTATGAGGGCAATAAAGCGGAGCTGACAACCTGGTTGGCAAGGGAAGGCGAGGCTAATTTTGTTTTGTGTGAGGATGTTAATCTCTCGAGCTTTCTCAATGGCCTGATTATTAAGAACAGAGGGCCTAGCGACGATGGCACCCCTGAGCCTGAAACCTTTTTGAGCAACAACAGTGTATTTCGGAAGTTGAAGATTGCCCTTAGCCTGCAGGCCGATGAAATAATTATGATTTTAAAGCTCAGCGAATTTACCATGAGCAAACATGAGTTGAGTGCCCTGTTTAGACGGCCTGACCATAAGAACTATCGACAGTGCTTAGATCAGGTACTGCGTAATTTTCTTGATGGGATGGAAAAGCATTACAGGCAAAAATAGATAGGCTAATAAAATTCCTGAGTAAAACCTAAGGCTTAAAATAATAGGACAGCTGCGGTTTTATCTAAGACACAGAGACCGCTGCATTGTAACTGCTGGGGTCTCATCGGCTCATTGTCGGTTTACCTGACATGGCGATATTGGAATACTCTCACAATCTTACCGATCTCAAATTTACCAAACATTCGTTTTGGTCGAAACAATATCTCCCATGTAAGTGATACCCAACGTATTTCACCCTTATAGCCCCTCTTGAATCTATTCATCTTTTGTAATTCACAGAGAATAGGATAGATGTCGCCCGATGCGTTTCTGGACTGTTCTTTTAGAGCCTCTAGACATTGATGAGCATCCATAAAAATACCCAGCAGACTAGCCATTGCGATGAAATTACAGCAACGCCGATTTGCGATAGGCTCTGGCCAATGTTCTTGGCTGTCTTTGGTATTGGCTGTAGCAACCCAAATTCATAGAAAAAGAGAGAGATGACATGTCAGATGAAGCAAAGTGTCCATTCCATCACGCAGCCGGAGGCGGAACATCGAATCAAGACTGGTGGCCAAACCAGCTGCCTGTGGATATGCTCAATCAGCACTCAAATAAGTCCAATCCCCTAGGTAAAACATTCAGTTACGCTAAAGCATTTAACGCGCTCGACTATGATGCGCTCAAGACCGACTTAGTCAATCTTATGACCGATAGCCAAGACTGGTGGCCCGCAGACTTTGGCCACTATGGACCACAGATGGTGCGTATGGCCTGGCATGCGGCGGGCACCTACCGCACGCTCGACGGGCGAGGCGGCGGTGGTCGCGGTCAGCAGCGTTTTGCGCCGCTCAATTCTTGGCCGGACAACGTCAATATCGACAAGACACGCCGCCTGCTATGGCCTATTAAGCAGAAGTATGGCCAACAAATTTCCTGGGCAGACCTCTTTATTCTGGCAGGCAATGTGGGACTGGAATCCATGGGCTTTGAGACCTTCGGTTTCGCCGGTGGTCGCGAAGATGTTTGGGAGCCTGATATGGACGTGAACTGGGGCGCTGAGACCGAATGGCTGGCTGATGACAAGCGCTTTCACGGTGATCGAGAGCTTGACGATAACCTAGCAGCCACCCACATGGGGCTTATCTATGTGAACCCAGAGGGCCCTAATGCCAGTGGTGATTACATGGCTGCTGCCAAGGATATCCGTTCGACGTTTGAGCGTATGGCGATGAATGATGAAGAGATCGTTGCGCTTATCGCTGGGGGTCACACCTTCGGTAAGTGTCATGGTGCCGCGCCGGAATCCCACAAAGGACCTGAGCCGGAAGGCGCTTCTATTGAGGAACAGGGGCTGGGCTGGAAAAGTGATTACGGCAGTGGGCATGGTAAGGACACTGTTTCTAGCGGCTTAGAGGTAACCTGGACCAAGACTCCTACTCTATGGAGTAATAACTATTTCGAGAATCTGTTCGAGTACGAGTGGGAGCTGACAGAGTCGCCTGCTGGCGCCAAACAGTGGGTCGCCAAAGATGCGCCGGAGACTGTTCCCGATGCGCACGTATCTGGCAAGATGCACCGACCTACCATGCTCACCACTGACCTAACGATGCGCTTTGATCCAGAATTCGGCAAGATATCCAAGCGTTTCTTGGAAGACCCCCAGGCCTTCGCGGATGTTTTTGCCCGCGCCTGGTACAAGCTGACTCACCGTGACATGGGTCCCAAGGCACGCTACCTCGGGCCCGAAGTGCCTAAGGAAGATCTGATCTGGCAAGATCCGCTATCGGTGGCAACGCACAGTCCGAGCGCTGCAGATATCGCGGAGGCGAGGGCTAAGATAGACGCCTCCGACCTATCAGTAAGCGAACTGGTGAGCGTTGCCTGGGCCTCGGCCTCTACCTTCCGTGGTGGCGATAAGCGCGGTGGTGCTAACGGTGCCCGCCTTGCTCTAGCGCCTCAGAAGGATTGGGCGGTTAACCGGGGTGTGGTTAATACAGTAGACAAGCTGATTGAAATGCAAAAGGTCTCGTCCAAGGTATCGCTGGCAGATATGATTGTACTGGCCGGCAGTGTTGGCGTTGAGCAAGCAGCCAAGAGTGCAGGGGTGTCTTTAGAGGTGCCGTTCGCGCCGGGCCGTGTGGATGCTACTCAAGCTCAGACTGACGTTGAATCCTTTGGGGTACTGGAGCCTCTGGCTGATGGTTTCCGCAACTATAAGCAGGGAAATATTGGCGCCGCAACCGAGGCTCTGCTGATCAGCCGAGCCCAGTTGCTGACGCTGACAGGGCCCGAATTGACCGCGCTGATTGGTGGTCTTCGAGTACTTGGTACCAACCATGATGGCGGTAAACAGGGTGTGTTTACCGATCGAGTGGGCGTGCTGAGCAATGACTTCTTTATTAATTTGCTTGATATGGGTACGGAGTGGAAGGCAATGGATGCCGAGTCTGAAGTATTCGAAGGTCGCGATCGTAAGAGCGGCAAGGTGAAGTACAGCGGCACCCGTAATGAGCTTATCTTTGGCTCTAATTCAGTGCTGCGCGCCTATGCAGAGGTTTACGCTAGCGCCGATGGTAATGAGAGGTTTGTTAGTGACTTCGTAGGGGCCTGGGTCAAGGTTATGAATCTTGATCGATTTGACTTGGTTGCGTCTTAAGAGGGTTTATATAGGGATATTGTTGGGTCTGTTGGATAGGGAGTATTTTTCGGGAACGCCAGCCACGCGTCTTAGTTACTCAACGCGTGGCTGGTGTTTTTGGTGGGCCCTCCGTGACTTGAACACGGGACCTGCCGATTATGAGTCGGATGCTCTAACCAACTGAGCTAAGGGCCCTTAACTTGTCTTTTTACCTTTAAACGTCGTCACGTGCTCATAATCCTCGGTTACATACTTGATGTATGCGTCCTCCAATTACTGCGCGGCTCCTAGTCTAAAGCCAAAAATTCTGCGTTAAGCTGTAATACTGTCATCCCGAGTGTAACGAGGGATCTTCCTGTTAGTTACAGAGATCTCTCACATTCGTTCGAGATGACGTGGTTTGTCATCCTGAGTGTAGCGAGGGATCTTCCTGCCAGTTACTGAGATCTCTCACCTTCGTTCAAGATGACGGTGTTTGTCATCACGAGTGTAGCGAGGGATCTTCCTACTAGTTACAGAGATCTCTCAAATTCGTTTAGCATGCCACGTGATGCGCTCTGGGTACGAGATGACCATCTATGTCATCCCGACAGAGTGAAGCGACGAGGGATCTCTTTATTCTCCAGCTAGGCTGCAAAATACCTGTAACAGTTTTACTCGTCAATAAAGCTACGTAAATGATCTGAACGAGTAGGGTGACGCAGCTTGCGCAGCGCTTTGGCTTCAATTTGACGAATCCGCTCACGGGTTACGTCGAACTGCTTGCCTACTTCTTCCAGCGTGTGATCTGTGTTCATATCAATACCGAAGCGCATACGCAGTACCTTAGCTTCTCGAGCCGTTAGGCTACCTAGAACATCGCGAGTCGACTCTGTGAGGTTATGCTTAGTAGCCTCATCGACGGGCAGTGCAATAGTGGTATCTTCAATCAGATCGCCAATGCTAGCATCTTCGTCTTCACCAATGGGCGTCTCCATAGAGATTGGCTCTTTAGCGATTTTAAGTACTTTCCGAATCTTGTCTTCAGGCATTTCCATGCGTTCTGCCAATTCTTCTGGTGTGGGTTCACGACCCATTTCCTGAAGCATTTGACGAGAGATACGGTTGAGTTTGTTGATAGTCTCAATCATATGCACGGGAATACGAATAGTGCGCGCCTGATCGGCAATGGATCTTGTAATCGCCTGACGAATCCACCAGGTGGCGTAGGTCGAGAACTTGTAGCCGCGACGGTATTCAAACTTATCTACCGCTTTCATCAGACCGATATTGCCTTCCTGGATAAGATCGAGGAACTGCAAACCACGGTTGGTGTATTTCTTGGCGATGGAGATAACCAGACGCAGGTTAGCTTCGACCATTTCTTTCTTGGCTCGACGCGCCATGGCTTCGCCAATGGTAAGGCGACGGTTTATGTCTTTAATAAACGCTATGGTTAAGCCGCTAGCTGCTTCAACCTTAGATAGCTTACGCTGCGCTCTAACAATATCGATTTCTTGATTGGCAATGCCCTGAGACCAGTCAGTCTTCTCTTTGATAAGAGCGGCTGTCCACTTCATGTTCGACTCATTACCTGGGAAGGCTTTGAGGAACTCTTTGCGAGGCATACGTGCATGACGGATGCACAGGCGCATTACGTTTCTTTCTTCTTTACGAATTTTTTCTACTGCAGTGCGAACCATGGTAATCAAAGGGTCAAACTGCCGTGGTGTTAGCTTTAGGAACTTGAACAGCTCAGCGAGCTCTTCCATATTCTTAATACCAGCACTTTCCATACGACCATAACGGGCAACGGCTTTATCTGCCTTGATCATCTGGGTGCGAATTTCTTCGAAGCGCTGGGTGGCGATTTCTGGGTCTAGGCCACCTTCGTGCTCTTCTTCCTCTTCTTTTTCGTCAATCTCTTCGCCATTAGCAATTTTTTCTGCTTCTAGGGCTTCTGCGGCCTGCTGTTGAGCCAGGGCAGAGGGAACATGTTCCATAGGGTTGAGGTAACCGCTGATGATATCAGTCAGCTTTTTGTCCCCTGCAACAACCTTGTCCCACTCGACCATTACAGCGGCGACGGTACCAGGCCAGTCAGAAACCGCGGACATTAATTCCCGGGTTCCCTCTTCAATACGTTTGGCAATTTCGATTTCGCCTTCACGGGTCAACAGCTCAACAGAACCCATTTCACGCATATACATGCGCACTGGATCTGTGGTTCGGTGCTGTTCGGACTCGACGGAGGCTAGAGCGGCAGCGGCTTCAGCTGCGGCTGTCTCATCTGGGGTGTTGTCCCCGGCCATCATCAACAACTGCTCAGCATCCGGTGCCGTTTCAAAAACGGTGATGCCCATGTCGTTGATCATTTGAATAATATCTTCGACCTGCTCCGGATCGGCGATATCTTCAGGGAGGTGGTCATTCACCTCGGCGTACGTGAGATATCCTTGCTCACGACCTTTGGCGATAAGGTCTTTAATGCCGGATTGTTGCTTTTGTTTGTTTTCGGTCATAGGACAAATATACTTGTTTGGAGGGCGAAAAATAGCGCGCAATTATATCGAATTAAATCCCCGTTGTCCCTGACAATTTGGGGTTTCTTGTGCATAAGTTCTTTTTATAACTTTAGACTACAAGTCGTTGTTTTATCTTGTTTTTTAACTCAGCTGACTGAGGATCATCAGCAAGCTGCATACGGATCTTATGTAACTGTTTGATTTCTCTCTCATTGAGTGTGTTTTGAGCCAGTAAATGAATGGCTTTTTCGGCGGCGGGAAGGGCATCAAATGCACTTCGGGTGACATGATTGAGGGTGTCACAGAACTCCTGATGATCATCTCGGCCAGTGCCCTTTGGCGGATGATAGAGTTCGCTGGCAGCCAGGGCCTGCAAAACTTTGGTTTCCTGGGCATTACCGTGAGTACCAAGCCAGTAGGCAAAGATATGCGAAGGCTTGTAGTTAGGGTTTTCCTGAACCACCTTAAGCACCCGTAAAAATAATGTCATATCCGCATCTGGCGCGGTCTTTAAAAACTCAATGTCGTCCACATGCTCAGCCAACCCAGGATGATTGAGCAGCAGGGCGGTGAGAAACTTAATTGGAGACAGGCGTATTTTGGTACTGCGCTCAGTGCCTATATCCGGAAATAGCTCATGCTCATTGCCAGGCTGGTATTCCGGTGGCTGTTCGTCTCGCTCGTAATCATGCTCATAGTTTTGCGGGTCTGGATCTGAGGTAAAACTAGGTGCTTTTTGTGCGACTGGGGCTGCGCTGCGGTGTTCTGGTGCCTTATGGCTGGCAACATAGTCGCGCAGGTTATCCGCTGAAATGCCGGTGCGTCGCGATAGTTCCTCGAGCATCAGCTGGCGGAACACTCCTTGGGGAATACGATTAATCTGCGGCGCACAGACTTTGCTCAGTCGGGCTTTGCCATCGGCGGTGCTGGCATCAATACCGTCGCTAAGCTGTTCAAACAGAAACTCCGATAGGGGCTGGGCAGCCTCAACTTGCTTTTGGAAGTCTTCGGTGCCCAATTTGCGCACCATGCTGTCGGGGTCTTCACCGTCGGGTAAAAACAAAAACTTAGCTGAAACGCCATCTTTCATTTCTGGCAACGCAATATCCAGAGAGCGTGCTGCAGCCCGGCGTCCAGCCTTGTCTCCATCAAAGCAAAACACTAGTTCCGAGGTGTAGCGGAACAGCTTTTGTAGATGGCTTTCGGTCAGGGCTGTGCCCAGCGTGGCCACGGCATTGTGTATACCGTATTGGGCGAGGGCGATTACATCCATATAGCCTTCGACCATAATTAAATGGGGGATTTCTTTGAGCGCTTGGCGGGCTTCGTAAAGGCCGTAGAGCTCACGGCCCTTATGGAATACCGGAGTCTCTGGCGAGTTTAGATACTTAGGGGTGCTGTCATCGAGCACCCGGCCACCAAAGCCAATGGTTCGGCCGCGCTGATCCCTGATGGGAAACATAATGCGGTGACGAAAGCGGTCATACTGCTTTTTTTCTTCTGGCTTGACGATAATCATGCCCGATTCATCAAGTAGCTTTATTTTCTGAGGGTCTGTGCCCGAGGCTTTTAGCAGGTTATCCCAGCCTGGGGGGGCGTATCCCACACCAAACTGTGCGGCAATTTTGCCACTTAGGCCACGGCCTTTAAGGTAATCCACGGCTGAACCGGCGGCCTTATTGGCGCGGAGCTGCTGACGAAAGAAGCGGTCAGCTTCTGTGAGCATGGAATAGAGGCTGTCTTTTTGTTTGCTGACCGCGCGATCTGGTGCGGCCTCTCGAGGAATTTCTAAGCCGGCATTTTTGGCGAGCATCTCCACGGCGGGCAGAAAGTCGAGGCGGTCAAACTCCATAACAAAGCCAAGGGCATTGCCGCCGACGCCACAGCCGAAGCAGTAATAGAATTGTTTATCTTGGGCAACGGTAAAGGAGGGGCTTTTTTCTTCGTGAAAAGGGCAGCAGGCTTTGTAGTTTTTGCCGGCTTTTTTGAGTTGTACGCGGGTATTAACCACGTCAACAATATCGACGCGGTCGAGCAGATCATCAATAAAAGTCTGTGGTATTAGTCCAGCCATTGGCGCTACAGGTTGTTAATTTTCGAGAACATCAGTGTAACGCCTTCGGCGTGGAAATAAACGTGCTTAGCTATTTAGAGCTGCTTTTACTAACCCACTAACGGCACCGCCATCTGCGCGGCCCTGAATCTGTGGTTTGAGTATCCCCATCACCTTACCCATGTCTGCCATTGAGGCGGCGCCCGTTTCGGCGACAGCTGCAGCAACCATTGCTGCGATTTCATCATCGCTCAGCGCAGTGGGTAGAAAATCTTGGATCACGGCAATTTCAGCAATTTCAATGTCAGCGAGTTCTTGGCGACCAGCATCTTCATACTGGGTAATAGAGTCGCGACGCTGTTTAACCATTTTGTCGAGGATGGCCAGTACACGGGCATCATCAACTTCGATACGCTCATCCACTTCAATGCGCTTAATGTCAGCCTGAATCAAACGGATGGCACCGAGACGAGGTTTGTCTTTGGCACGCATGGCTGCTTTCATGGCGTCGTTAATCTGTTGTTTCATCGACATTGCTATTCTCCTTTAGGTTTTTTCTGAATTCCAGAAACACAAAAAGCGCCGGTTGGGCGCTCTTTGCTATAACTCATTAATGCTAACTCTGGTGGAAGAGTTGGCTTAATAGAGTCGAGTAAACTTGCGTGATTCGCGAGATACTTTTTTCTGGTTGCGCTTTACAGCTGCTGCTGCTTTACGCTTGCGTTCCCACGTAGGTTTCTCGTAGAACTCACAGCTGCGAACTTTGGCTAGTATTCCAGCCTTCTCGCATGAACGTTTAAAACGACGTAGTGCAACGTCAAAGGGCTCGTTTTCTTTAATTCGAACGCTTGGCATAAATGCTTAATCCTGTAGTGAACCTAGTCTGCCGACACAGCCTGTCTGTTGTCAGCTCTTCAAGGGCGCGTAGTCTATACACATCACCTCATCGATGCAAAGGTTTTTACCCGCTTTTTATTGCTCTTTTAAACCAATGAAACTACCGGTTCACACTGGGCCGCAGAGGGTTTAAAGTTGCACCCCTAAAGATTGGCAACCAAGGCCTCTATTCCATGCTTGTACTGGGTATTGAAACTTCCTGCGATGAAACCGGACTCGCTGTTTATGACAGTGAGCGAGGCTTAGTGGCGCACACACTCTATTCCCAGGTAAAACTTCATGCGGAATATGGCGGCGTAGTGCCAGAACTGGCTTCTAGAGATCATGTGCGCAAGATACTGCCCATGCTAAACAAGGTGTTAGAAGAAGCGGGCGTCGATAAAAGCCAGCTCGAGGGTATTGCCTATACCGCAGGCCCCGGTTTGATGGGCGCCCTGATGGTGGGTGGTGCCATGGGTACTGCATTGGGCTTTGCCTTGGATATTCCTGTTATTGGTGTCCACCATATGGAAGGCCATCTGCTGGCTCCTATGCTTGAAGACAAGCCACCCGAGTTTCCTTTTGTCGCATTGCTGGTTTCTGGAGGCCATACACAGCTAGTCTCGGTTACCGGTATCGGTGAATATGAGTTGCTGGGCGAATCTGTTGATGATGCCGCCGGTGAAGCCTTCGATAAAACTGCCAAATTGCTAGATCTTGATTACCCCGGTGGTCCGGTGTTGGCCGAAATGGCCGATCGTGGCCAGATTGATCGATTTAGCTTTCCACGCCCCATGACCGATCGGCCAGGGCTGGATTTTAGTTTTTCCGGTTTAAAAACCTTTACGCGCAATCTAATTGAGAAAAACCGCGGAGATGATGTACTGCCCGATGACCAGACGATCCTAGATATCTGTGCTGGGTTTCAAGAAGCCGTGGTGGATACGCTCGTGATTAAATGCACCAGAGCCGTGCGTCAGGCCAATATGAAAACCCTAGTGATTGCCGGTGGAGTCTCGGCCAATACTCGATTACGGCATAAACTCGAAGTCGCCCTTGGGAAAGAGGGGGTCGAGGTGTTTTATGCACGACATGAATTTTGCACGGATAATGGAGCCATGATTGCCTACGCAGGTTGTCAGCGACTTTTAGCCGGGCAGAAAAACCCCCTATTGATTAGCGCCACACCTCGTTGGCCGCTGGATCAGTTAACCAGCTTGGTACAGGAAAACGTTTGATGGATATTGTTTATATAAGAGACCTGCGTATTGAAACCATTATCGGCATTTACGATTGGGAGCGCGAAGTTAAGCAGACAGTGAGTCTCGACCTAGAAATGGCCCACGATATTCGCAAAGCGGCAGAAACAGATGATATTCAGTACGCTTTGAACTATAAATCTATAGCCAAGCGTCTGATTGCATTTATTGAAAATGCGGAGTTTTTACTGGTTGAACGCATGGCAGAAGAAGTGGCCAGCATAGTGACTGAAGAGTTTTCTGTGCCCTGGTTGAAGCTGCGAGTCAGTAAACCTGGAGCCCTCAGAGGTTCTCAGGATGTTGGTATTATTATTGAGCGAGGAGAGCGAACCTAGTGGCACTGATTTACCTGAGTCTGGGCAGCAATATTGATCGTCATCGGCGTATCGATGCGGCGCTTGACGCCCTGGCAGAAGGCTTTGGTGACCTGAGTATTTCCTCGGTTTATGAAAGTGAGTCCGTGGGTTTTGAGGGCGACAGCTTCTACAATCTAGTAGTGGGTATAAACACCTCACTGGCGGTAGGGGACGTATCAAAAGTACTCAAAACCATTGAAGACCAAAACGATCGTGATCGCAGTGCACCAAAATTTGGTGCTAGAAGTCTGGATATTGATATTTTGACGGTCGACGATGTGGCTGGTGAGGTTGATGGTATAAAGCTGCCAAGAGCTGAGGTACTTAAAAATGCCTTCGTTCTGTTGCCCCTGGCCGAGATTGCCTCTGACATTAAACATCCGGTAACCGGACAGACCTATGCTCAGCACTGGGCAGACTACGATAAAAACAAACAGAAGCTTTGGCCCGTAACCTTCATGTGGCGCGGCGATAATCTGACCAGAGCTGATTAAACTAGAGCTGATTAGATAGCGCTATTTAACCGCTCGTTTTAAGCGAATGGTGAGCCGCCCCTCACAAAAAATACTCTAAATTCCCGTAACGGCGAGCAGATTTTGCACGCCGGTCTATACTCATCTGGTCGATCACAGGATCGTCAGACATTGGCAATGATGCCGGGACCTATTTAATGGAGTAATCATGAACAAAATTCTGCTTGGCCTTACCTCTGTAAGCACGCTCGTTCTAGTGCAGGCCTGCACTACTTTTGACCCCTACACCGGCGAGCAAGAAGCCACCAAAACCGCTATAGGTGCGGGTATTGGTGCGGGCGTGGGCGCTGTTATTGCCTACCTCGACAATAAAGATGAAGACAGTCGCAAGCGCAATAAGCGTATTCTTGCGGCCGCTGGTGGTGGCGCGGCCATTGGTGGTGGTATCGGTTATTACATGGATGCTCAGGAAGCCAAGCTACGTAAACAGTTGCGTGGCAGCGGTGTTAGCGTCGAGCGTGTCGGTAATAATATTAATTTGATTATGCCGGGCAATATTACCTTTGCGAGTAACAGTGCTGATATCAACGCTATGTTCTATCCGGTGCTCGATTCTGTCGCGCTGGTTATCGCTGAATACGACAAAACATTAGTGGTGGTTGCGGGACATACGGACAGTGTTGGCGATGAGAGTTTTAATCTGGGACTTTCTCAGCAACGTGCTTCTTCCGTTTCGGGCTATCTGCGTTCCAAGAGTATTTTGGCCGACCGATTAGATACCACAGGCTTTGGTGAAACTCAGCCGATTGCCAGTAACAGCAGCCCTGAGGGCAAAAAGCTTAATCGTCGTGTAGAGATTACTTTGCTGCCTATTACTGCAGGCTAACAAAACCTTTTGTTGATGCATTGGCCTACAGGCTGTCTATGCATCGACTTACAGACTGTTGGAGCTGCCGCCATCGACGGCGAGGGTTTGGCCTGTCATGTAGGTAGCTTCGACCGCTAAAAAGTAAACCGTTTGTGCAATATCTTGCTCTGTGCCCAGTCGTCCCATGGGCACTTTACTCAGTACGGAATTCTGCTTTACCTCATCATCTGACTCATGTTCTGGCCAAAGTATGGCGCCCGGTGCAACGCTATTAACGCGCACATTGGGTCCTAGTTCTTTGGCCAGTGACTTGGTCATGGCGATATTGCCGGCCTTAGCGATGGTATAGATCGGATGGCTTTGCAGTGCCTGACGGGCGTGCATATCTGAAATATTCACCATTGAACCCTGACTTTCTATGAGTAATGGCGCCAGCTTTTGCGCGATAAAGAATGGACCCTTAAGGTTGCTGTTCATCAGGTCATTCCACTGTTGGTCATCACAATTTTCTAGAGGCGTGGGGTAGAAGCTAGACGCATTGTTGATCAGCACATCCAGTCGGCCTATAGAGCTCACCAGATCGGCAATTTGCTGTAAGCCAGCCATATCATTGAGGTCAGCCTGAACCAGCAAAGCACTATTGTCGCGCTGGGCGTTAAGGTCTTCACAGAGTTTGTCGGCGGCCGCGGCTGAGTTGTTGTAATGAATAACTACCTGATAGCCGTTGCTGTGAAAAATTCGCGCAATCACAGCGCCAATACGACGTGCCGCGCCGGTAATTAAAACGACGGGGGACTGATTGTTGTTGCTCATAAATTATTCCGAATAATGTGCTTTAAATTCTGCCAGTGCAGCTGTTTGGCGCAGGCTTAGTTGCTGGCCAATCTCGGCGCCACTGATGCCTGCTTCAACCAGATCGGCAATATCAGTCTTAATAACGATTTCCCGAGCCTGACGTAGATACGCAGAAGAGGGGTAATCCCGATCTTCAAATCCTGTTCGACCCCGTGCATCGGCTTCACAGCAGGTTAAAAAGTCGTCCAGTCGGCTACTCGACTTAAGGGCCCCAATCGCTTTGAGCAATTTGAGTATGGTTTCTGGCTTTAGCTCGAATGCCTTGTGACAGAGCAGATGAAACTCGGTCACCACCATGGCTAACTGGCGATGTTCATTGGGGACCTTAAGTCGGTCGCACACGTTTTTTACAAGGGGTAATCCACGGGCTTCATGGCCTGAATGACTGGGTAGTACATGGTCTGGCGTAATACCTTTGCCCAGATCATGAACCAGCACCGAAAAACGGATTGGGGAGCTGTCCGAGAGGCGCGCAGCCTGCTGCAAAGACATCAAAATATGAATGCCTGTGTCGACTTCAGGGTGGTAATCCGCACGCTGAGCCACGCCAAATAGCTTTTCAACTTCAGGAAAAAGCAGGGCGAGGGCACCGCAGTCCCGCAGTACCTGAATATAAATGTCCGGTGAACGCTCACAGAGGGCGCGGTCGGTTTCTTTCCATACGCGCTCGGCAACCAGGTGCTGCAATTCGCCACTGGCAGAAATTTCGGTCATTAGTTGGAGTGTTTCCGCGGCGATGCTAAAACCAAGGTGATGATAGCGCGCAGCAAAACGGGCCACTCGTAGAACGCGCAATGGGTCTTCGGTAAAAGCATCGGAGACATGGCGAAGTACCTTATTGGCCAAATCTTGCTGACCGCCATGGGGATCAATAATACTGCCGTCATGATCTTCGGCCATCGCATTGATGGTGAGGTCGCGGCGAATAAGATCGTCTTCGAGACTAACGTCTGGGGCGGTGTGAAAAGCAAAACCCTGATAACCATGACCAGACTTTCGTTCAGTTCTGGCGAGTGCATATTCCTCACCGGACTTTGTATTGATAAACACTGGAAAGTCTTGCCCTACAGGCTGATAGCCTAACTCAACCATTTCTTCAGGCGAGCTGCCGACCACAACCCAGTCATTTTCGTCGCTGGGGTAGTCGAGCAATTTGTCGCGAACGGCGCCGCCGACTCGGTAGATTTTCATGTGCGCTTCCAATGGTTTTCACCATTGTAGAGTGGCGGGGGTGCTACCTCAATAAGTGATTAGGCTTCAGCGCAAGTTTGAACCAGATTGGACAGGCCAGACAGGTTAAGTATTTCGACCTCCTTTTTGTCGCACTTAATATAGCCCGAGGCCTGAAAGCGGCTAAATACCCGACTCACTGTCTCCACGGTAAGGCCAAGATAGTTGCCAATATCGGCCCGTGACATGGGTAGACGAAATCTTGTGGGACTGAGTTTGCGACGCCCCAAACGACCAGAGATACTCAATAGCAGGCTGGCAATGCGCTCTTCGGCAGAATTTTTCCCGAGCAGGGTAATAAGTTGCTGGTCACTGGTGATCTCGCGAGCCATAAGCTGCATAAAGTGCCGTTGCAGCGTGGGTATGCTGGCGCTGAGTTCTTCAAACTTGTTAAAGGGAATTTCGCATACGGCCGTTGTTTCCAGCGCTACCGCGGTGTTCTTGTGGGTGTCATCGGCAATACCGTCCCAGCCAAATATCTCCCCGGGCAGATAAAAACCGGTCACCTGCTCGGTACCATCATCACTGACACAGTAGGCTTTAATTGAGCCGCTGCGAATAGCGTATACCGAAGAGAAGGTATCGCCGGCATAGAACACCGATTGATTTTTATGCAGAGGTTTGGTGCGCTGAATAACCTTATCAAGCCGATCTAGGTCCCCATACTTCATCGCCAGAGGTAGGCAGAGTGCGCTCATGCGGCAATCATGGCAATTAGTGGGCTTGATACTGAGTTTTGGTGGTTGCATCTTAATATTCCCGTCCGTAGAGGTCGTGCAGCTGACGACCTTGCTTCCTTTGAATAACGCCAATGTAAGTATAGACAGAGAATTGATCTACATCATGGAGATGAGTCGGTAAAAGCAAAGTATTTTTACAATGGCCTAAGCTGAATACACAGAGGGGTAATGATTAAAATTTTTGGGAGCTATTATGGAAAATATTCTTGTTGTCATGGACGGGTCTGATACGGACGAAATGCTGCTAAATCAGGCTTTAGAGCTTGTTGAGGACGGCGAGACTGATATTCACATTCTAATGTCGGTCTACGATCAGGTTGAGGAGCTGCATAAATATGTAGGTTTTGATAACTATCCCGAGGTTAAGCAGGCCATTCTCGATGATGCAGAGATCAAACTGCGGGTGCTCACAGACAAGTTTGCCGATCGATTTTCATCGAATATGGCCTGGGGCAAGCGTTGGCATGAGCCTGTTTTGCAGGAGGCTCGAAATATTGATGCAGATTTAATTATCAAAGTCGCGGGCAAGCAGTCTTGGCTCTCTGAGGTATTGCGCACCCCCGAAGATTGGCAGCTGTTGCGCGAGGCTCGCTGTCCCGTGTGGCTGCTCAATGCGTCTAGGCAGCCCATTGATAAGGTTATTGCGGCTGTTAGCACCCTAGATGAAAGCCCAGAGCACAGCACACTTGGGGATAGAGTCATCGTGCAGGCGGAAGCGTTAGCGGCCAGCTTAAAAGTGCCATTACAGGTGGTTGCGGTGATTCCAGACTGGAATGCGAGCCGCGCAGCTATGGCCTATGTGCCCCCCATCCCCGCGCAGACCGTATATTTGGGTGATATTGGTGCTCAGGCATTACAGGAGTCGCGGGAGCGGCTGGTTGCGATATTGGAGCGATTGGATATTGATGCGGAAAAGGCAGAGGTTCGCACTGGAACGCTGACCTTAGAGATAATTGATGCCGTGGGTGATCAAGGCTTGCTGGTGATCGGTAGCGCAGCCCATCGCGGCCTGGCCGGTAAGTTTATTGGCAACTCCTCAGAGAAAGTACTGCACCACCTTAAGGCCGATATGCTAGTAGTCCATTAGTAGTCATTAGTAGTTCATTAGCCCTATCGTTTTTTGGGGCCCCAAAGTTGCTCGAGGCGCTTATCGCGACCGCAGTTCCAGCGGTAGTAGGTATAGCGCGTCGGGCTCTTTTTGTAATAGTCCTGATGGTATTTCTCTGCCACATAAAACGCGGTGGCCAATGTAATTTCTGTTGTCACTGCGGTCTCAAGTTTACCGCTCTCCACCACCTTATCTAGGGAGGCCAGGGCAGCACGTTTCTGTGCCTCATCGTGATAAAAAAGCTCACTGCGATACTGCAGGCCGCGATCACAGAACTGACCTGTAGCGTCCTCTGGATCAATATTCACCCAAAAGTGCTCAAGCAGCTGTTCGAAGCTAATAATGCTGTTATCAAAGGTTATTTGGACGGCCTCTGTATGGCCGGTGGTACCAGATGAAACCTGTTTGTAACTAGGGTTGGGCACATCACCGCCGATGTAGCCAGAGACCACAGAGGCCACACCCTCGAGTTTTTCAAAGTCACTTTCCATGCACCAAAAACAGCCACCCGCAAAGGTCGCTATGTCTTCCTCAGCCTGACTGCCAGTGGAAACAAAGCTTAGTAAGAACAAGAATAGGGCCAATTGTCTGGCGGGCAATTTAAAGGTTATCACTGCAATCTCCGGATTATAAAAGCGTTATTTGTATCGGGTAAAAGTATGGCTTTGACTGGTAAATGGTGAATAGTTTCCCTGCAGAGCCTATTTAGAAAGATAGCGGGTTTAGGTCTCAGGGGCATAAAACTGAATCTTAGGCCTAAAACTCTCTTCAAAACAGTCTTTTATTACTTGACGGCCCTGTCTTTTAGACTTAATTTCGCAATGTAGTTACTGGTCTTTTTGGCGATTCCATATTTCAGTGTGAGGATTAATTATGGCAGGCGATCTAGATGATGTAGAGGGCATTGAAGGCATGGCGAACGATGCAGTTAGAATGGATGGTCCTCCGCTGCGTAGAGCCCGGCCCGAGTCTCTATCGGATAAACAGCAGGCACAGCTGAGCATGGAATCCAGACGCCGTCTTGAAGAAAAGCTCGAAGAAACGCGCGTCAAAAAACAAATGCAAGAGTACGACTTTGATTACGACTCTGATGACGATTGGGGCTAGAAAATATGGCCCCTCTAGCCCCGATAACTAATTGACCTAAACTCAACATTTGCCTCCTTATCACTGGCATAATAACGAGCGAAAATAGCCTCGGATAAACCAGTTGCCCAATACGCCACTTCTCTCAGTCGAACGCCTCCAATTTGAGCGCGATGATTGCAATGTCTTCGAACAAATCGACCTCACCGTCGGTCGAGGCGAGATTGTGCAAATTGAAGGGCCCAATGGAGCGGGCAAAACGACGTTGATGCGCCTGCTGACCACCGCATTGCAGCCAACATCGGGAAATATTAGTTACGCAGGACAAAGCATTGACCTGTGCCGTTACGAGTACCTCTCTGACATTCTGTATCTGGGCCACCAGCCCGGGGTTAAAATGACCCTCACCGCGGAAGAAAATTTACGCTGGATGGCCGCTGATAGCATCGGTTCTATACAGGATGCGCTGGCCGCCGTTGGGCTTGCCGGTTACGGTGATGTTCCCTGTTATAACCTCTCAGCCGGCCAGCACCGACGCGTTGCTCTCGCGCGCTTATTAATGACAGATGCCAGACTCTGGTATCTGGACGAACCCTTCACTGCCATTGACAAGCAGGGCGTCAGCTTTCTCGAAAACTGTATGAGCGACCATGTTAAGGCAGGCGGGGCAATATTGCTTTCGACTCACCAAGATCTGGCAATCGATGGCGTGCGTAAATATGGCATTAGTCCCCATGCTGATCAGAGGGGACAGTAATGGCCAGCGGATTTGCAGCGTATTTACGCCGAGACCTATTATTGGCCTACAGGCGACGTGGTGAAGCGGCGAGCCCCTTGATATTTTTTGTCATGGTATCAACCTTGATCCCTCTGGGCATCACACCAGAATCAGCCCGTTTAGCCGAGATTGCCCCCGGTATTATCTGGGTAATGGCGCTGCTGGCAACGCTGCTGTCCACTGATAGTTTGTTTGCCAGTGATTACCAAGATGGCTCATTGGAACAGCTGTTAATTAGCCCTCAATTACTGGCTATGCCTGTACTGGGAAAGGTAACGGCCCACTGGATGGTAACGGGTCTGCCGTTGACTCTGGCGTCACCTTTATTAGGGCTGATGTTGTCACTGCCTGCAGCGGGCTATGTGCCGATGATGGCTAGCTTGGCGATAGGCACAGCCTGCCTGAGTCTAGTGGGGTCAGTTGGTGCGGCATTAACCGTGTCTCTGCGTAAAGGCGGTCTATTACTGTCACTGCTGGTGATGCCCCTGTATATGCCGGTCATTATTTTTGGCAGTGCCACAGTGCAAAGCGCGATTGATGGTTTTGCCTGGTCGGGTCCCCTGGCTATTTTGGGCGCCATGTTGGCGGCGGCGATTGCCCTTTGCCCACTAGCTGCAGCCGGCGCGTTGCGACTAACGAGTATCAATTAAATTGTTAAGATTGTTTAAACCAAAAAACAAAGAGCATAAGAGACGAGAGATATGAATTGGCTATCAAATTGGTCCCCCAGCTGGCAGTGGTTTCACCGTCTTGGATCGCCACGCTGGTTTTATCAGACCACTGGGCGCTGGTTGCCATGGCTCAGTCTGCTGGCGCTAGCATTGTTGGGCACCGGTTTGGTTTGGGGTCTGGGCTTTGCGCCTCAGGATGCCAAGCAGGGCAATAGCTTTCGTATTATTTACCTCCATGTTCCCGCCTCGTTTTTAGCGCTTGCCGGTTACTACATTATGGCGATTGCTGGCGCTGTCGGTTTGATCTGGAAGATGAAACTGTCTTATATGGTCATGAAGTCGGCCGCGCCTATAGGGGCTGTACTAACCTTTTTGGCCTTATTTACTGGGGCTGTCTGGGGTAAACCTACCTGGGGAACCTACTGGGTTTGGGATGCGCGGATTACGTCTATGTTGATTCTGCTGTTCCTCTATCTGGGGGTGCTAGCTCTGCAGTACGCATTCCACAGTAATGAGGCGGGCAATAAAGCCAGCGCCATATTAGCCCTAGTAGGCACAGTGAATATTCCAATTATTTATAAGTCAGTTGACTGGTGGTACACCTTGCATCAGCCAGCGACTATCAAGTTAACCTCGGCACCCAGCATGCATCCGGATATGTTCCAGCCCTTACTGGTAATGATTCTGGGGTTCTATTGTTTCTATGTCGTTGCGCTATTTTTGTTTACCCGCGCAGAGATACTGCGCCGTGAACGCAAAACCGCCTGGGTTAAAGAGCTTGTATTGGGAGAGCCTCAGTCATGAAGTTTCAATTTGAAAACCTGCAGCAGATGTTCATTATGGAAGGCCATGGCCCCTATGTATGGACCGCTGTTTTGGTAACAGTGGCGATGATGGTCTGGTTGATTATCAAACCCTTAGCCGACCGCAGAGCCGCACTTAAAGATGTCGCAGCTGATATGGCGCGAACCGCAAACTCTAATGGAGAAACATGATGCACCCGTTGCGCAAACAGCGTTTACAGCAGGTTATTTTGATTGTCGTGGCAGCCACAGTGGTGGTGGGTCTTGTTGTTTATATGCTCGGTCAGAACGCTAATTATTTTTATACTCCCTCGCAGATTGCTGCGGGTGAAGCGCCAAAGGGCGTGTTTATTCGCGCGGGCGGCATGGTAGTAGAGGGTAGTGTGGAGCGCGCTCCCGATTCCCTCGAAGTACAGTTTTCCGTCACCGATGGTGCGTCGATTTTGGTGATTCAACACAATGGTATTTTGCCGGACCTGTTTGATGAAGGGGAGGCAGCGATTGCCGCGGGCATCGTGGATGAAAACCTAGTGCTGCAGGCCACAGAAGTTTTGGCCAAGCACGATGAGAAGTACACACCACCAGAAGTTGCCGATGCAATGAACCAGGCCTACGAGCGCAAGCAAGAACAAAAACAAGAGCAAAAACAAGAACAACAAGCGTATAAACAAAAGCAGCAGGGTGCCCAATGACTCCAGAGTTAGGCCAAGCCGCGTTAATTGTTGCTCTCTGTCTGGCAGTGGCGCAAACAGTGGCCCCCATGGTGGGATCATTTGCCGGTTATAAAAGTTGGATGCGCCTCGGTCATTCATTAGCCCTGGGTCAGTTTGCCTTTATGGCGGTGTCATTCGCCTGTCTGACCAATGCCTTTTTACTGGATGACTTCTCGTTGGCCTATGTGGCCAACAACTCGAATACCCTCTTACCCGTGCAGTTTAAAGTGAGTGCGGTATGGGGCGCACACGAGGGGTCATTGCTACTCTGGGCACTAATTTTGGCCGGTTGGTCTGCGGCCGTCGCCCTGTTTAGTCGCGAGTTACCTCTGGTGCTGTCTGCCAGAGTGCTGTCTATTTTGGGTGGAATCTCTATTGGTTTTGCTTTGTTTTTATTGCTGACCTCCAACCCTTTCGAACGTATCTTGCCGATCTCGCCCATTGAAGGGGGTGACCTTAACCCGTTGCTTCAAGACTTTGGTCTAATTGTGCATCCCCCCATGCTATATATGGGGTATGTGGGCTTTTCAGTCCCCTTTGCCTTTGCCATTGCTGCACTTATTGGTGGCCAATTCGACAGCGCCTGGTCCCGTTGGGTGCGCCCTTGGGTCAATACAGCCTGGGTGTTTCTGACTATCGGCATCACCCTTGGTAGCTGGTGGGCTTACTATGAGCTTGGCTGGGGTGGATGGTGGTTCTGGGATCCCGTTGAGAATGCTTCATTTATGCCCTGGTTAGTGGGTACCGCCCTAGTACACAGTATTGCCGCCACAGAAAAGCGCGGTGTGTTTCGCAGCTGGACGTTACTGCTGGCAATTTTCACCTTCTCCCTCAGTTTGCTGGGGACCTTTTTGGTGCGTTCCGGTATTTTGACCTCTGTGCATGCCTTTGCCAGCGATCCCGAGCGCGGTATTTTCATTCTGGCCTTCTTGGCCATTGTGATTGGTGGCTCATTGCTGCTGTTTGCACTGCGTGGCCCGGCCTTGCAGCAAGATGTTAAATACAGCGGCTGGTCTCGTGAGATGTTTTTGCTGATCAATAATATTCTGTTAGTCAGCTCTATGACCATGATTTTGATAGGCACTCTTTATCCGCTGTTGGCGGATGTATTGGATCTGGGAAAAATCTCTGTAGGCCCTCCTTACTTTGATTTCTTCTTTGTACCATTGATGAGTGGACTGATGATTTGCCTTGGCTTCGCTGGGTTCACTCGCTGGAAGAAAACCGATGTCAATGTACTGTTGCGCAAGGGTCTATGGCCTGCAGTAATAAGCGTCGCACTGGCGCTGTTATTGCCTCTGTTAGCTGATCAGTATTCATGGATTGCGGTATTTACCCTATTGCTGGTTTCTTGGGTTATCACCATGACCCTGGAAGATCTGCTGCTTAAAACTGAGGGCAGGGTATCCAAAGTTAGAACCCTCACCGGTAGCTACTGGGGAATGATCTGTGCCCATATCGGCATTGCCGTCTGTGCCCTAGGGGTTGGCCTGAGCACGGCCTATGATGCCCAGCGTGATGTGCGCATGGCGCCAGGCGACAGTGCTGAAGTATCGGGTTACCAGTTTGACTTTGTGAGTCTCAAACAGATACAGGGGCCGAATTTTTCCGCCTACCGAGGTGAGATCGAGGTGATGTCTGGGGGTAAAGTGGTTGCTACCATGCTTCCCGAGAAGCGCAGCTACCGTGCCGGTGGTCAGGTCATGACCGAGGCGGCAATTGACGGCAAATTAAGCCGCGATCTCTATGTTTCGTTAGGGGAACCGCTCGCGGGAGATGCCTGGGCCATCAGGCTCTACGTAAAACCTTTTGTGCGCTGCATCTGGCTCGGAGGTTTACTGATTGGATTGGGTGGTTTATTAGCCGCCTTTGATAAACGCTATCGCCGGCGCAAACCAGCGGTAACCAGTACCGTTCAATCAGAGGCGGTTGCCCCTTGAATCGATTAGCGCTTTTTATACCTTTGGCACTATTTGTTGGTCTGTCGTTGGTGCTTCTATTGGGGCTGGATAAAGACCCCACAGAATTGCCTTCGGCGCTGGTCGGCGAAGCCTTTCCCGTGTTTAATTTACCCTCCCTCAAAGATAAGCAAAATGTCGTTACTGAGCAGGACTTTAACGGTGAAGTGGTGTTGGTTAATGTCTGGGCGACCTGGTGTTTTGCCTGCCGTATAGAGCACCCAATGCTCAACAAGTTATCGGAGCAGGGGGTTAAAATTATTGGCCTCAACTACAAAGATCAGCGTGCTGGAGCACTGGCATGGCTGGTCGAGCGGGGCGATCCCTACCAGTTTAATATCTTCGATGCCAAGGGCAGTTTAGGTATTGATTTAGGCGTTTATGGCGCACCGGAAACCTATCTTGTGGATGCCGATGGCATTATCCGACACCGTCGAGTGGGTGTGGTTGACGATCGAGTTTGGGAATCTGAGTTTCGCGCTATTTATGAGCAGATAACAGGTGTCGAGCAATGAGGTTAGCCATTCTGTTATTGCTGTCTCTGTTCACTTTTGCGGCCAGCACTGAAGTAATAGAAAGCCCTGGCGCAATAAAAGGTGCAGAAGTTGTCGCGTTTTCTGATGAGTCCCTGCGTCCGCGATACCACCAGCTGCTTCAAGAGCTGCGTTGTCCAAAGTGCCAAAATCAAAATCTGGCAGATTCTAATTCGCCGATTTCCCAAGACTTACGTCGCGAAATTCAGCGTATGCTCGAAGAGCAGATGACCGACAAACAGATTAAAGACTACCTCAAATCTCGCTATTCAGAATTTATTCTGTACCGCCCCGAAGTCAATAAAAACACCTGGCTGCTGTGGGGTTCCCCCGTGCTAGTCGTGCTGTTGGGTTTGCTGATTTTGCTGCGCCATAACCGCCAGCCAAAGCCATCAGCCAACAAAGAAGTGCCTACAGCCAATAAAGAGGTGCCAAAAGTTAACAAAGAATCGCCCTCAAATACCAGCGATCAACAGCGCTTGGCTGAGCTGCTCGGCGACAAGGAAAACCAACAATGATACTCACCATAGTACTGTTACTAATAGGGGCGAGTGCCTTTGTATTCTATCCCTTTATTGTTCGAGACAGTGACGAAGGAAGTGGCGCTGGGGATGGCAGTGAGAGCATTGCAGTCATGCGCCAGCAGGCCAACGTCGACCTGTTTAAAGAACAGCAGGCACAGTTTCAGCAGCAGCTAGATAGAGCTGAGATTGATGAGGCGGAATACCAGCGTCTGATCACCGATGCCCAGCAGCTATTACTGCGCAACACCGAGGCCGAGTCTGGCCTGGCTGACCGAGTAAACAAGCAGGGTCTCTGGCTGGTGCCGGTTTTACTGTTGCTTGTCGCGTCGACCACCTTCTTTACCTATCAGAAAATAGGGGCGGAAGATGATGAGAATATTAAACGTCTTATGAACCTAGCTGCCGAGCAAACCACCGAGCAGCAGGCAGCGGATTGGAATGCCGAGTTAATCGCCGCCATCGCCGAGCGAGTGCAGCAGCGGCCGGACAATATTTATTACTGGGCCATGCTCGCCCAATCCTCTATTGCGAAGGGGGATATTCTTGCCGCGAGCAAATATTTTGCCTCAGCCATTGAGGTAGAGCCCGGCGATAGCTTTCTGCTAGCTCAGTATTCCGAAGCATTATTTTTAGTGGACGGCAGTCGCTTTACCGATCGGGTGATCACTGCATTGGATCAGGCCTTTGCCGCGGATTCCAATAACCAAACTGTGCTCGGTTTAAAAGGCATTCAGGCCTTTGAGAATCGTGAATTCAAGCTTGCCATTACCTACTGGGAAGGTGCCCGTCGAGGAATGGATCCGACCAGCCCCACCTGGCAGGCATTGCAGTCGGGTATTGAACGGGTCAATCTGGTTATTGCAGCATTAGCGGATCTAGATAATCCACTTATTGATGATAAAGACGCGCAGCAGGCATCGAGTGCAGAGGCAGTAACGACCGTAAAAATAGCCATTAGCATCAGCCCCGACGTCCCCTTCAGTCAAGACCAGCTAGTGTTTGTGGCCGCAGTCCGTGAAACCGGGCCACCCATGCCTCTGGCTGCGCGCAAGCTGCGAGCCGGCGACCTTCCTATCAGCATTACACTGAGTGACAAAGATGCCCTAATGGCAGGCCAGAATCTCTCCAGTGTCAGCCGTATTCGCCTCGTGGCGCGGCTCTCAGCAAGTGGTTCCGCCACGCCTCAGTCCGGTGACTGGGAAGCAGTTTCTGATGGGTTCGATTTGACCACAAGCCAACAGTCAAAAACCCTGAATATTAACCGCCAAAGACCTTAGCTGTGTAGTGACTGCCGCGCACAGAGCGTGTAGAATTCTAGGCTTATTGTTATGCAATCCTGCGGCCAACGGACTTGACCGAACATAAACAGAAATGACTAAACATGCGGCTTAAATCGATCAAATTAGCTGGGTTCAAATCCTTCGTGGACCCAACCAACGTTTACTTCCCAAGCAACCTCTGCGCTGTTGTTGGCCCGAATGGCTGCGGTAAGTCGAATATTATCGACGCCGTGCGCTGGGTAATGGGCGAAAGCTCTGCCAAGAACCTCCGTGGCGAGTCCATGACCGATGTTATTTTCAACGGTTCTGGTGGGCGTAAACCCGTAGGTCAGGCCTCGATTGAATTAATTTTTGATAATAGCGATGGCACCATTGTCGGCGAATATGCCGCTTATAGTGAAATTGGTATCAAGCGCAAAGTGACCCGTGATGGGCAGTCTAACTACTATCTAAATGGCAGCAAATGTCGCCGTCGAGATATCACTGATATCTTCTTGGGCACCGGTCTTGGGCCACGCAGCTACGCGATTATTGAACAGGGCATGATCTCGCGGCTCATTGAAGCCAAACCCGAAGAACTGCGCATCTATATTGAAGAAGCCGCAGGCATTTCTAAATACAAAGAACGCCGCCGTGAAACCGAAGGCCGTATTCGCCGCACCATGGAAAATCTTGAGCGGCTCACGGATATCCGCGATGAGCTGGGTCGTCAGCTTGGGCGTCTTGAACGCCAAGCCAAGGCCGCAGAAAAATACTCTGAATACAAAAAAGACGAACGTCAGATCTCGGCTGAATTACTGGCCCTAAAATGGCGTGGTTACGATGCCTCTGCCAGCGAGCAAAAGCAGGTGATCGGCGGGTTCGAAATTGAGCTAGAAAAAGTGATTACCCAACGCAGTGCCTGCGACACCAGCATTGAAAAGTTGCGTACCCAGTTTACCGATCAGGGTGATGCCCTGAATGAAGTGCAGGCAAGGTTCTACAAAATTGGCGGCGATGTTGCCCGCATCGAACAGGCCATCGAACACGCGCAGCAGCGCGCCCAAGAGTTGCACAAAGATTTAGAACAAACCGAACGTAACTTTACCGAAGCTGAAGAGCATCTCAATACCGACCGCCAAAAAGCCGCCGGTTGGGATGCAGAATTCAATGAGTTGGTTCCGGGATTGGAAGAAGCCAGCAAAGCTGAAGCTATCTCCGCAGAAGCATTACAGTCGGCCGAGTTGGCCATGCAAAATTGGCAGCAGGCCTGGGATGAGTTTAACCAGACATCAGCTAGCCCTCGCCAGCAGGCAGAGGTGCAGCAGTCGCGCATTCAGCATTTGGAACAGTTGCTACGTCGCCTAACCGAACGCCAGCAAGCTCTGTCTAATGAAGCCAACAGCTTTCAAGCCAGTCCCGCCGAAGAAGAGATGGCGCGTATTCAAGAAATGCTCGCCGAGTCTAAGCTCGCCCGAGACGCGATTGATACCCAGCGCATTGAAAACGGCCAAGACATTGAAACCCTGCGCGGCCAAGAAAAAATCGCCGCGGCAGAACATGACGAAGCCCGCAGTCGTCAGCAAACATTAAAAGGCCGCCAGGCATCTCTCGAAGCCCTACAGCAGGCCGCCATGGGCGACGATGCTGAGAAGCAGTGGTTAGCCGCCAAAGGTCTGGGCGACAAACCCCGACTAGCAGATTCAGTGGTAGCTGCCAGTGGTTGGGATGTGGCAGCAGAAACAGTATTGGGCAGCTATCTCCAAGCGATTGCAGTCGATGATATCGCCAGCAATATCGGCCTACTCGATGACTTTAAAAAGGGCGAATTACTCCTTATCGGTAAAGCCTCTACAACAGCAACCTCCGGTAATAAAGGCCAGCTGCTCAGCGACCTGGTAACCGGTGATTCCGCTCAGGCACTCATGGCCAATGTCTATGCTGCCGAAAGTCTGGCAGACGCACTAAAGTTACAGCCAACATTATCGGCTATCGAATCCGTGGTTACCCGTGAAGGTATCTGGTTGGGTAGCAACTGGTTGCGTGTGGCACGAGACAAAGACGCCACTGCTGGTGTGTTAAAGCGCAAGCAAGAGCTAGAAGCCATCAGCCAAGAGACTGTGCAGCTCAACGAAAAAGTGATCGAGCTTGAAGATGTGCGCCAGGGCAACGAGCAACGCCTGCGCAGCCTTGAAGCCACCCGTCAGGAAATTGCCAGCAATGTTGCCCAGCAGCAGAATAGCTATGCCGAGATGCGCTCCAAGCTCAGCGGTTTTGAAGTTCAGATAGAGCAGTACAAGGCCCGCAAAGAGCGTGCTGAAACTGAGCTTACTGAGGTACAGCAACAAACCGAGACCGAGCAGGAAAATCTGGCCAAGGCGCGAGTCATTTTGCAAGAGTCCATCGAAAAGATGGACGCAGATACCGTGCAGCGCGAAGCATTAATGTTGCAGCGTGATCTGTGCCGTAGCGAACTGGATGAGGTGCGCCAGACTGCCCGCCATGATCGTGATCGTCGACAAGAGTTAGCCATGCGTGAAGGCTCATTGAAGACCCAGCTAAATTCTATCCGCGAGGGTATTGGTCGCCTTGAAACTCAGGTTGAGCGCCTTCAAGAGCGTCGCCAACAGCTTCGTGAAGCCTTCAATATTAAAGAAGATCCCACTGAAGGTTACAAAGTCGAGCTTGAAACCCAGCTCGAAGCGCGCCTGTTAGTGGACGCTGAATTGACTGAAGCTCGAGCCGGTGTTGAGTCGGTAGAGCACCAGATGCGCGAGCAGGAAAAACTGCGCGGCGAGCTGGAAATTGAAATTCAGGCCGTGCGCGTTAAGCTTGAAGAGCGCCGCATTGCAGCGCAAGAAATCAGCACGCTAAGCCGCACCATTGAAGAGCAGATAGCCGAGAAAGAGGCCGATCTGCCAACCTTACTGGAAAGCCTTGCTGTCGATGCAGACCTAGTGGATTGGGAAGAGCAACTTCAGCTAATTGGTAATCGTATCTCGCGTCTTGGGCCAATTAACCTGGCCGCCATCGATGAGTATAAAATTGAGTCCGAGCGCAAAGATTATCTAGATCAGCAAAATGCTGAATTAGAAGAAGCGCTCAACACATTACAAAATGCCATACAGAAAATTGATCGCGAAACCCGCACGCGCTTTAAAGAGACCTTTGATCTAGTCAATGGTCACCTGCAAGCCCTGTTCCCGAAACTGTTTGGCGGTGGCCATGCGTATTTGGAAATGACTGGCGACGATCTGCTAGATACAGGTGTCACATTGATGGCCCGACCACCGGGTAAAAAGAATGCCTCGATTCACCTACTTTCTGGTGGTGAAAAAGCAATGACGGCAATCGCCATGGTATTTGCTATATTTAAACTTAATCCGGCACCGTTTTGTATGCTCGATGAGGTTGATGCCCCCCTAGATGACGCCAACGTGGGCCGCTATGCTGCCATGGTTAAAGAGATGTCATCCGAGGTGCAGTTTATTTTTATTACTCACAACAAGATTTCCATGGAAGCGGCAAATCAGTTGATGGGTGTCACTATGCATGAACCAGGCGTATCTAGACTGGTCACTGTAGATGTAAATCAGGCTGCTGAATTAGCCGATGCCTGATAACGTTAAATTATTGAGTAAGCTATAAATATGGATTATTTTGGCCCCCGTGAAGTACTCATTGTTGTTGGCGTATTGGTTATTCTCGCCATTATTCTTGATGGTGCGCGGCGTATAAAGCGCAACCGTTATGAAAATTTACAGATGTCATCGCGCAAATTGCGTAAGTCCTCCGCTCAGGATGTTACCCGCGAAGAGTTGGATGCATTAGAAGCAAGCCAGTTTCCCTCGGGCCGAGCCCGGGTTATTGGTATTCGTGACGAGGGCGATATTCAGCAAGTAGAAGATAGCTTGCGACGCTCCAATGGTTTCGGTTTTGATCGCGAGCCAGAGCAAGAAGTGTTTGATCTGGATAACTCAATCTATGAGCGTCAGCGAGCCGAATTAACTGAGCAAGCTCAGCCTCAAAAATCGGCCGAAAAACCAAATACCCAACCTGAAGAAGTTCTGGTTATTCATTTGATGGCGAACAAGGGCGAAAAGGTTGCTGGCCAGCAGTTATTGGATGCAGTGCTCAGTGCAGGCCTTCGCTATGGCGCCATGAAAATTTTCCATCGTCACCTCAGTGATGATGGCTCCGGTCCCGTGCTGTTTAGCATGGCAAATCTGGTTAACCCCGGCACCTTTGATTTAAATACCATGAGTGATCTCGAGGTTCCAGGCGTCACATTATTTATGGCACTGGACGATATAGAAGACCCTGTCGACGCCCTCAATATTATGATTGAAGCGGTTGACAGTATAGTTGGCGACTTGAAGCTAAATGTAATGGATGAGTCGCGCAGTTCAATGACGCGAAACACCATTGACCACTACCGACAGCGTGCCCGGGATGTGTCAGTTCGACGCGACCAAAGTAGCTGAATTACCACGGCGACAATATGCAGCAAATTCCAGACGATGTTCTAAGGGAGTATGAACATCTCAAAGATGCGTTAAACCAGCATAATCACCGCTACTATGTTCTGGACGATCCCTCGGTTCCGGACAGCGAATACGACCGTCAAATGCGCGCGCTACAGGCCATTGAAGCCCAGTATCCCGAGCTGCTTAGTGAAGACTCCCCCAGTCAGCGTGTCGGTGGCAAGGCGTTAGAATCCTTTACTCAGGTACGCCACACCGTGGCCATGCTGTCCCTAGAAAACGCCTTTAGTGATGTAGAACTCGAAGACTTTGATCGCCGCGTTAAAGACCGTTTAAATTACGCTGCCCTAAAAAACCCCACAGAAATAGAATTTGCCTGCGAGCCAAAACTCGATGGTGTTGCGGTGAGTTTGCTCTATAAAAATGGGCAGCTCGTGCGAGGTGCAACCCGTGGTGATGGTTCAGTCGGCGAAGATATAACCGCCAATGTACGCACCATCAAAAGTATTCCGCTCAAACTTCGCGGCGACAATATTCCTTCATTACTTGAAGTGCGTGGCGAAATATATCTGCCTCGTCCGGGCTTTGATGCACTGAATGCCAAAGCCATCGCCGCCGGCGAAAAAACCTTTGTTAACCCACGCAATGCAGCGGCGGGAAGTCTTAGGCAGCTGGATTCAAAAATAACCGCCAGCCGTCCCCTAGAAATGTGTGCCTATTCCGTGGGCCAGTTTGAGGCTGAGGTAACCCCAGATAGCCACACCCATATGCTCGAGACACTTGGCGGTTGGGGCTTTAAAATTAATGAACATGTCGTGGCCGTTACTGGTATTGCCGCCTGTGAAGACTATTACAGCGCCATGGCCGAACGCCGTGACCAGCTGACCTATGATATTGATGGCATCGTTTACAAAGTTAACAACCTGGCCCTGCAGCAGCGTTTAGGTTTTGTGGCCAAGGCGCCGCGTTGGGCCATAGCCCGAAAGTTTCCCGCCCAGGAAGAAATGACCAAACTGCTCGATGTGGAATTTCAAGTGGGTCGCACTGGGGCAATAACACCAGTCGCACGTCTAGCGCCGGTCTTTGTCGGCGGTGTTACCGTAAGCAATGCTACCCTGCACAATGGCGACGAAATAAAACGACTGGGTGTATGCATTGGCGATACCGTAATTATTCGCCGTGCCGGTGATGTGATTCCCCAAATCGCCAAAGTGATATTAGAAAAACGCCCGGAAGATGCTCAGGTAATTGTATTTCCCGAGCGTTGCCCAGTCTGTCAGTCCTCGGTAAAACGCGCCGAAGGTGAAGCGGTTGCCCGCTGCACCGGCGGCCTTTTCTGTGGCGCTCAGATTAAAGAAGCGATAAAACATTTTGCCTCACGCAAGGCCATGGACATTGATGGCCTCGGTGACAAGTTAGTTGAGCTGTTAGTCGATGCTGGGTCTATTTATTCAGTGGCCGACCTCTTTGAATTAAAAGTGGATCAGCTATTAGGCCTCGAACGCATGGCGGATAAGTCGGCAACCAACTTAACCGCCGCGATAACTGCCAGTAAAGAAACCACCCTCGCTAAATTTTTATATTCGTTGGGTATTAGAGAAGTGGGCGAGGCGACGGCACAGACCTTAGCGAACAATTTTGGCTCATTAGAAGCGGTGATCGAAGCCGATGCAGAACAGCTGTTAGACGTCGACGATATTGGTCCAGTGGTCGCTAAGCATATTGTTAATTTTTTCAGCAATCCGGATAATCTGTCTATTATTCAGGCACTGCGTGAGTCTGGGGTAAACTGGGCCGATATAGACCAGAATGCTCAGGCCTCTCAGCCCCTAAAAGGCCAGACCTGGGTGCTTACCGGCGGTATGGAAATAATGAGTCGTGCCGAAGCCAAAGATCGTTTGCAGGCACTGGGTGCCAAGGTTGCCGGCAGTGTTTCCGCCAAAACCTCACAGGTAGTGGCAGGGCCGGGGGCAGGTTCGAAATTGACCAAGGCTCAGTCACTGGATATTCCGGTGCTGGACGAAGCGGGATTTTTGGAGTATTTAAACACGTTAGGATAACAGGGAAGGGAATATGGATATTCAATCTGAGTCAGTGGTGTACGGCTGTATTAAAGATGTAGCTTTGGTAGATATTAGCGAACATCGGCGTAGTAATCGCGAAGCCATGCTCGAGTTGCCCTCGGCAGAGTCATGGACGCTGGTGAACCGAGAGATGTTTTCTCTGCCAGAAAAGACTACGACCGATATAAATTTAAGCACCGAAGTGATGCATTTCGGCGCCTCCTATCAGGGGGTAGAACACGAGTGGAAATACTGGCTCGAGCAGTTTGAAAATTTACTGCGCAAAATGTACTGGGTCTCCGCCACGGTGCATCTTGAAACAGAAATGTCGGGGCTGCATTCATTTGTCTTTGAAACCAGTGATGCGGCTCATGTGCCCAATCAGTCGAATATTAATATTCGCTGCGAATGGCTGAAAGAGGTTGGCTAAGCACTTACCCAACCAACAAACCAACAAAAATTAAAAATCAGAAAGGTTAATCAATGGCCAAGTTAAAAAAAGAAATAAGACAGCGCTCGGCCTGGATAGCATCCATGCTTGGCTGTCTGGCATTTCTGCTCATGGCCGTCAAAGTTTATGATGTTCCCGTCTCCACCATGACCGCTAACCTAATGTTTATGCTCGGCGGACTGATGTTAATTATTGGTGCCGCTGCAATGCTAGGCTGGATTATTGCCTATCTGCGCAAGCGATTTCGCTAGGTGACGTCACAGAAAGCGTCGACCCAGAGTTTTTCCTTCCGTTACTTTCTGGCAACCATAGGCACAAGTAATCTTGCCATGGGGCTGCACAAGGTGCTGTATCCCTGGTTAGTGGTGGGTGTGCTAATGGAATCTCCCAGTCGTTTGGGCCTGGCTCAAATGGCGGTTTTACTGCCTAATTTACTGTTTCTTTTGCCCGGCGGCATAGCCTCAGATCGCCGTCATCGCGGTACCTGGTTGTCGCTGCTGTATCTGGTTTACCTGTTACCACTGGGTCTTATTCTGGCCTCTGTGCTGACCGGTGAACTCACCTTTACCCTGTTGCTGTTATTTGGTGTGGCCTTTGGCACTATCTCTGCATTTGTGCAGCCGGCCCGCGAGAGCTTGCTCGGTTATGCCGCCCCAGAAATTATGCATCAGACCGTGGCCAAGGTCATGATGACCCAGTTTATTGCTCAGGGTATTGGCTTTTGGATTGCTGGACAGCTCGATATTGTGAGTCTGCCCCAGTTACTGCTATTCCAGATGGTCATCTTTGTGATCAGCTCAGTGCTAATAAGGCGAAGCCATCCCGCTCCCGTAGGTGGCGTAAAACCGGTCGTTGAGAAGAAAACTCTCAAGCACAGCTGGAAAGAATTGGGCGAAGGGCTACAAATATTCCGTGATGATAAAGGCTTGTTGCACCTATTAATGATTGTATTTGCCACCGGCTTTTTGGCCTTCGGCGTCTATCTGGTGGGCATGCCACTGATTGCTCGGGAGCTTTATGACGGAGGGGCAGGGCTCTATGCGACCTTACAGATTGTATTTTCTCTGGGCATCGTCAGTGCAAATTTTGGTGTGATGAAACGCAGTAAAATGTTTAATCGCCCGGGTAGGCTAATGGTTATAAGCTTCTTATTGCGCGGCAGTCTGGTGGGCATTATTGCCACTGTGCCGAGCATGTGGATCCTGTTTCCGGTGGTCTATGTCTGGGGATTCTTCTCTGGCCTGTCCATGACATTGGGCCGGACTATTTTGCATAATCAGGTATCCCATGAGGTTCGCTCAAGAGCGGCTTCGGTCTATCAACTCTGTCTATTTGGTGGTGCGCCTTTGGGAGCCTGGGTCTGCGGTGTCACTGTAGAGAGTATCGGGCTGAGCTCAACCTTCATGGTGATCGCAGCCACTAGCTTTACCGTCGCGGTACTCACCGCCCTGTTCTCACCCCTGTGGCATGTCCGGGGCGATATTACGGAAGCCTAGCTTTTTTGTAATGCCGCCAGCCCTGAGCTTCTGGTAATAATGAGCCCCGAGCGTCTTGTAATAATGAGCCCCGAGCTTCTCGTAATAATAAGCCTCAGCGTTCCGTAATAATGAGCTCTAAAGCTTGAATGCAATCAACGCCGCAGTAACGGCCACATTCAGAGACTCAACCCCATTCGCCATGGGAATGCCAATACGGTGATCACTCAGTGCGGCAATCTCTTTACTCACCCCTTCAGACTCATTGCCCAGTACAAATATAACTGGCCCAGTGGGTGCAAAGTCGGCAATGGGTGTGGCGTCATGAGAAGACAATGTACATATCTCATAACCCTGCTGTTGAAAGTCTTTAAGAGCCGTTAATAGCGAATCACAGCGTAAGATATTGCCCTTAAATAAGGTGCCAGCACTGGCCTTAATCACTAGAGGTGAGATATCAGCGGTACCCTTGCTAGGCAGCAATAAACCATAGGCAGGACTGGCGGTAACACTGCGAATAATCATTCCCAGATTCTGTGGATTGGTTACGCCATCTAGGGCAATCAATGTGCCGGAAAGATTGGTTTCTAATGCCTGCTTGTAGGGTAGGTAACCGGGGCAATGAATATCACAGGCAGCGCCTTGATCCTGTTTGCTATTGCGTGAGATACGCGACAGTTCAGCGCGGCTATGAAAACAGACTTCAATATTACGCTTGGCTGCTAGCTGAGTAATCTCATCAATAATACCGCCACCGCGATTGGAATCAGCGAGGTGCACGCGATAGATTTTCAGGCTCGGGTCCTGAAGTATTTCCACCACAGGTTTGCGCCCATAAACAGTTATCAGCTGATCAAAAAATGATTTTCTCTGCAGGTATTCAGCACTGTCAGCGCGCGGTGATGAAGGGTTCGATTTACTCATATTATTTTCTGTCTGACTGTAATAAAGCGGAAATAGTGTGAAGGTCATCAGCGGATGCCTGACCCTGCTTTGCCGATATTTGAACGGTTGCATTACCCAGGGCGCAATAAACTTGCTGCCAAAGATCCGGCTGATTCTGCAGTGCCTTTAAATGAGCTTCAATCGTCGCGCTATCGCCCCGAGCGATGGGGCCGGTTAGAGCACTTACAGCATCCGTACTCAGGTAATTATCGACGGTTTGGCGAATAAGCGGTTCGAGGGGGTTGCCAGCACCCGTCTGGTTATTAGTTTCAACACCGGCTGCGGTTAACATCTGCTTGCCCAACTCGAGCAGGCTAACCAAATAGTTGCAGGTAAGTACGGTGGCTGCATGATAGAGCGACTTGTGTTCGCTGGCTATGGCAAAGGGTTCCGCACCAATGTGTCGAAACAATGTATCTAATAGAGCCACCGCATCTGGATCCCCTTCAACGCCGCAGGCAGTGCCCGCAAAACGCGTTACAGATTTCTCCGGATCGGCAAAACTATGAATAGGGTGTACTGAGGCGGTAGGGCAGTTATTGAGGCCTAACGCCTCGGCACTTAAAGAGCCGCTGCAATGAAAGACTGTATCGCCCTCGCGAAGTACCCCAGTATTTTTCAATGCTTCACTGGCCTGTTGGATACTGTCGTCCGGCGTAGCGATCAACCAGATGTCGGCGGGCTTTAGTTCAGCGTAATCGCCTTGCCCCTGACCGGCACCAATAAAGTCTGCGGCCAGCTGTGCGGATGCTGTGCTGGAATTAATAATCTGGCCAATAGAGACCGTGTCGGAGAACAGCCGGCACAGGGTTTTACCCAGGCGACCAGCACCGATACAGGACAGCGTTAATGTTGAGAGATTGTTAGGCATGGGTAAGCCTAGCCGAGTAATGTTTTATATGCACGCACTGTATTTGCCATACCCATGGCCAATGAATCAACGGTAAAGGCGTGACCAATAGAGACTTCAAGTAAGGTGGGAATACTGGCGAATTTGGCCAGATTATCTAGGTTCAAATCATGGCCTGCATTAACCCCCATACCCAAAGACGTGGCGAGGGCAGCCGCAGCCAGATGTTGCTGAAAAATAGGCTCTAGATCATCGGTTCCCCAAGCAGTAGCGTAGGGGCCGGTGTAGAGTTCAACGCGGTCGGCGCCAATGCTGGCAGCCAACTCAATCTGTGCAAGATCAGGGTCCATAAACAGACTAACGGTCATACCCTGAGCTTTAAGGCGATCAATAATAGGCTTAAGCTGCGCGCCGGAACTGGTGAGATCAAAACCGTGGTCAGAGGTGAGTTGGTCATCACCGTCTGGCACCAAAGTGCACTGGTCGGGCTGAACCTGTTCAACCAATTCAATAAAACCGGGATAGTCAGCCAGAGCAGGGGCGAAGGGGTTGCCTTCAACATTAAACTCTACGCTGCTTAGTGGGCTAACAAGTTCCGCGAGCTCGCGCACATCGCTAGGGCGAATATGGCGCTGGTCGGGACGCGGGTGAACGGTGATGCCATCCGCGCCATTATCTATGCATAGCTGCGCATGCTCGACCACATTGGGATAGTTGCCCTCTCGAGAATTTCTGATCAGGGCAATTTTGTTTAGGTTAATACTCAGTGCGGTCATAGGTTTACTGCGTTATTTGATGGGAACGGGTCTCTCGAAAGACAGTTTTTTTGCCTTAGGCTGCACTTCAGACAGGGGCGTCCAGGCTTCAGTATTAACCAGTCTAGCACTAAGAATGCGAATGGCTTCAACGGGTACATCTTGATACATCTGTTTGGTGGCTGTTTCCACCTCGGCAATGGCATCGACAACCTTCATGCCGTCTATAACTCGGCCAAACACCGCATATCCTAACTTCTTATCCGAGGAGTCCAAAAACTTATTGGATTTATGATTGATGAAAAATTGTGCCTGAGCACTATCTGGATGGTTGGTTCGTGCCATCGCTAGGGTGCCGCGCTTATTTTTCAGTCCATTGCTGCCTTCATTAACAATGGTGGGTCGCTCAGACTGGCGAGGACTTAGATCAAAGGTAAAACCGCCGGTTTGAATCATGAACTTATTAATCACACGGTGAAAAATTAGACCATCGTAATGGTAGCTATTCACGTGCTTAACAAAATTATCGACAGTCACTGGGGCTTCGCTGGCATAGAGCTCAACGAGAATATCACCTTTCTCAGTTTTAATTAAAACCTGCGGATTTGCGGGGGCGGCATGGCTAATGCTCAGGGCAACCATGGCTGCCAAGGCAACTATCAGACTATAAAATGATCGACTCACAGGGTATCTCCTTATATTCCTTACTTATCGCCGCGGTGGGTTGCGGCGCTTGGATATGAATGGATTACTGCTGTTCTAACAAACAGCTCTTTAGTAGGCCATTCTTTTCTACTGCTACTTTTTATAGGTGGCGCTCTTTATCAGTTTTTCACTGCTGCCATTCTGAGAAACGTTTGCGTCCGCGCAGCTTGGGAATCAATACCACTAAGATAGCACCCAGAAATACGGTAAGACCACCATACAGAAAGGATTCGTTGCGCTTATCTTTCTGCAGGTCATCAAAGTTAGCCTTTAAAACGTCATTTTCACCCTGCAGCATATGGTTCTGTTTAACCAGCGCCTGGTTTTGCTTGTTAATGGCAATGGCATCAGACGAGATATTTTTCAGATTGGTCAACTCAAGGCTCAGGTTCTCTTTGTTGCCTTTCGTGGTGTCCAGCTTGCCGCGCAAAGACTTAGATTGCTGGCGAAGTTCGCTCATCACTTTTTCGAGCTGATTATTGCGACTTTTTAGCTTCTTCATTACGGCCTGGTCTTTGACCAGCTGCACACGGGCAGTTTGGGTATCGGAAAGGAACTGCTCTTCCATCCAGCCCTCAACACCTTTATCCGTCTTAACCATTCCCCAGCCATCTTGCAGGCTCATCAGCTTCAGCTTAGTGCCGGTTTTTAGACCTCGGTGCACTATTTTGCAGCGTGAGCAGGGGGTTTCACGAAGTGGCACATAAAACTCATCTGACACATAGCGAGTTTGAGGCTTCATGGCGATAGGATTAATAACAATAGGTTTTTCTATAAGAGCAGCAGCATCATCGCTTGCCGGCGCAGCTACCTCTGTATCGGCGGCTTCTGGCGCTTGCTGGCTGTCTTGAGCCGTTGCATTTGAGGCAAACAAGGCCAATAAAAGGGTCAGGGATAGGGTTCTATAGTTCATATGCATTCTTGAGTAGTTTTTATTGGCTGCGATCATACCCTGATCTAGCGTAAATGATAACTCCTGAGATCAGGCTATTCAGGGGTTATCTTGAGTCTGTTCCCGAGATTTTAACGTAATTCGGTCTTATTTAGAGCAACTTTAAGGTAATACCTTCTTAAACGGCTTAACCGTCACTGAGGCATAGACTCCCCCAGCCACATAGGGGTCCGCATCGGCCCAGGCCTGAGCATCGGCAAGAGAGTCAAATTCAGCGACCACTAGGCTGCCAGTAAAACCTGCTTCTCCTGGCTCATTATTATCAATAGCCGGATGTGGGCCAGCAATAAGTAGGCGGCCAGCTTCCTTAAGAGTATGTAGACGATCCAGGTGAGCTGGACGGGCCAAACCGCGTTTTTCCAAGCTGTTTTCGATGTCTTCACTGATAATTGCGTACCACATAGCTAATTATTCCTAATTATTTTTGCTTGATAATTTCTTCGAGAGACATGCCCGTGAGCTTAGTGATGCCTCTAAAGAGATAAAAAAGGTTGCCCATCATCACCAGCATTGCCGGGAGTGCAATCACCGGAAAACTCAGTGCCGTCATCTTGCCTAGCTGCTCATTAAAGGCAACAGTTCCAGGGTCGGCGGTCAAAATAATGACGGCCAGTAAATAGTTGAGTAGCGAAGAAAGAAAAAACGATCCCGCCAAAATCCACGAGGCATTAATCAATAACTTATCAAACTCAGGCTTACGACCATTATCTTTTAATGCCGTATTAATCTTTTTAATTTCTAAAATGGCATCGTTAAGTAAAAAGGTATGGATCAACGGCTGTGAAGTTTTTAAAGAAATTAAAGTGGCCGCGCCAAAAATTGCAGGAATAGATGCCTCTTTAATAGCAATGTAAATCGCATCCAGCTCCAACAGGCTGATGCCTCCCGTGAGCGCAACGCTGACGACACCTAACGCAGAAAAAAAGTTAAGTTTTCCACGGGTTAAAAAATCATGAATGCCATAACCAATTGGGAACGAAAGCGCGACCACAATCGCAAGCTTAATACCCAAAAATTCAGGATCGCTGAGTTTGGTTAATACAAGGGTGGGCACCAACAGATTAAAGGCCAGATTTAACAGCAAGCTTTCCTGCTTTTCTGGGGCTTTTCCCTGAGGGCTATTTTCTATTTTGCTGTCTTGGTTTTGCATACAAAAACATGGCGATAAATAAACGGGAAAGCATTGTAACCGCTGGGCAGCCATTGTCGAGATCACAGGCTGGTATTTATGACCAACCGCCACCTATAGAAGCTGCACTTCAAGTAAAAATAGGTAGATATATTGTTGAAATGGCCAAGGCCTTGATCTATTACTTTATGCAATTGAAAAAAATATTAGGAAACCTCCGTAACATACTAATTTATATAGGAATCTAAATAAAAAATGGTAAATGCAGACGTTAGATCTGACCCTGTGCCAACCGCCTTGGTAGAGCCTGAATTGGCAGATCTGTTAGTCGAATACCTCGACCAGTTAGGTGTTGAATATGTATTTGGTGTCCCCGGTGGCGCAATAGAACCTCTTTACAATGCATTAGCGCGCAGTGAGCGACGAGGAGGCGTAAGAGCAGTCGTTGCAAGGCATGAAACCGGTGCTGCCTTTATGGCCGATGGCTATGCCCGCAATACCGGCAAGCTCGGGGTTTGCTGCTCCACGACAGGGCCAGGCGCCACCAATATGATTACCGGGGTGGCATCCGCCTACGAAAACAATGTGCCCATGCTGGTGATCACCGCGCAAACCGCCATCTCCACCTTTGGTAAGGGTGCTATCCAAGACTCTTCCTGCACCGGCATAAACACCGTGGGCCTTTACCAGCACTGCACCCGCTACAACACGCTTATATCCCATGCCGCCCAGTTTGAGCATAAATTGGCCACTGCCATTATGTTTGCCATGGGCTCACCTGCAGGGCCAGCGCATATCAGTGTGCCTAGAGATGTTATGGCCCAGCCATCGACAGTAAAGGCCTCAAGCTACGATCTTTGTAATCTCCTTGATCGCCCCACGTTAATTGATGACAAGGCGGTGGGTAAGCTCTATGACGAACTCGATAAGGCTAAAAAGCCAGTCTTTATCGTGGGCGATGAAGCCTGCAATGCCATGCCAAATATCTTGAGTTTGGCAACAGCCACCCAGGCGCAGATATTAGTAACACCCCATGGCAAAGGGCTTGTTAGCCCCTATCACCCATTATTTAAAGGGGTAATAGGCTTTGCGGGGCATGCTTCGGCCAGAGCCCTTCTCGCGGATCCAAAGGTCGATCTCGTGGTAGCTATCGGCGCCCGTTTTGGGGAATTCTCGAGTAATGCTTGGGACACCGAAACACTACTCACCAACAAGCTTGTTCATGTTGAGTCCACAGAAGCCAATTTAACCCGAACGCCAATGGCCAAATTACATGTTCGTGGTTGTCTGGAAACTATCTTTGGACGCATTGTTGAGCGGTACAGCAATGATGCCCATTCCTATATCAAGATCGTACCCAACGAAAAGCCGGGTGTTGAGCAAGAAAGAATCAATGAGGATAAAAAGAATGCTGACCTTGAGATGCATTTTGAATGCGATGATCTAGAAGCCTACAGGTCGGATGCCACACCCATAAAGCCCCAGCGTCTAATGCGCGACCTCCCGAAACTCTTTCCACCCCATACACGTTATCTGGCTGACTCTGGCAATAGTTTTGCATGGGGAACCCATTACCTACATCCCTTTGATCGACGACTGGCTGGTATGCGCGTTCAGGGCGGGCTGTTCAGTGCATCAATGGACTTCGCCTCTATGGGTTGGGCCATTGGCGGTGCTGTTGGTACTGCACTAGCACTCCCAGGTACGCCTGTGGTGTGTATCACCGGCGATGGCAGCTGGCTTATGAGTGGCCAAGAGCTAACGGTCGCTATCGAAGAAAAGCTCAGCCTAATATTTGTGATTCTCAACGACAGTGCCTACGGCATGGTTAAGCATGGACAGATGCTAACGGGTGCCGAACGTATTGCTAACAAACTCGCTAAGGTCGATTTTTGCGCAGTAGCCAAAGCTATGGGCGCCCATGGTGAAATTGTTGAGTCTCCTGAACAACTCAATGCCTTGGACATAAGCGCTATCTGCAATAGGGCAGGGCCCACACTGCTGGATGTGAGAATAGACCCCAATGAAAAGCCCCCAATAAAGCTGCGCACCAATGTGTTGAAAACGAAATGACCGACGAGGCGATCGAGACCATTACCACCAAGATATGGTCCGAAACGGCAGAGCGAGATAATCCTTTCGCAGCCGCTAGTTGTCACTGTGCCGGTTTTGACGTGTACGGTGACTTATTGAAAAACGCCACCTATATCGATTATCTCTACCTCCTCTTTAAGCTCGAACCTCCCACCAAAAACCAAACTGCCTTGCTTCAGGGTCTAGCGATAGCATTAGCTAACCCCGGTCCAAGAGATCACAGCGTCCGGGCCGCCATGAGCTCTGGTGTCGGGGGTTCTACCCATGCCGCAGCACTTATAGCCTCCATCTCAGTAGGTGCGGGCAACCTAGGAGGATCAAGAGAAGTCTTTCATGCCATTGAATATTGGCACTCTTGCGGAATGGACCTCGAGGCATGGAAGGATTTTATTGAAAACCCACCCCAAGAAGAACGCATGGATGTCTGGCAGCCCATGGAGCATCCACCTGGCTTTGATCCCAATGGCGTTAATTGCCCAACCCCCGTTGTGCAAACCCTTACACATTTAGCAGACGTCAGCCCAGGCGCACAGCTGAGCTGGTTGAGCGAAAACCGACTACTACTCGAAGGCTATGCGGGCTATCCCCTGGCATTCTCCGGTGTCGCCGCAGCCGCATTTTGTGACCTCGAATTACAGCCGGAACAGGCAGAAATGCTGTATTTGTTGCTCCGGTTACCCGGGGCGGCTGTGCATGCCTTGGAGCAAGAGAAGCTTGGTTGGCGAAAATATCCGTTTTTTTCAAAGGGCTTCAAAGTCACAGAATAACTGGTCGAAACCTATCAGAGAGTTTTGCATGACAGTTCACAGTAAGTTTGAGAGATATGAAGATAATTGGCAAACATCAATGGGTGGCTGGATTCCCGGTGAAAATGTTTTTTTGCGGGGTAAGAGTGTCCTTACTGAGTTGAATGAAAAGTCGTGGATGGAATATCTCCTATTTGCAACGACAGGTAGAGATTCTCAGAAAATAGCGCGGTTGATGGAGGCCATGTGGGTCATCTGTACCAGCTTCCCTGACCCACGAATTTGGAATAACAGAATAGCTGCTCTTGCAGGTACTGCACGTTCAACAGGTGTATTGGCTTCGGCAGGAGCGCTGGCTGTAAGCGAGGCCAAGGTATTTGGGTTGAAGCCGATAAAGGGAGCTACCGATTTCTTTTATAGAGCTGATAGCCGAATGCAGCAAGGCGAAACACTTGAGGAAATTGTTCAATCAGAACTCAAGCAGTTTCGAAGTGTTTATGGATATGGGCGACCTATCGTTAATAAAGACGAACGTATCGAACCAATGATGGAATTTGCTAAGTCCCTTGGCTGTGGGAATGGAAAATTTATACAGCTAGCCTTTGATGTTGAGCGCTATTTTCTGCAGGCAAGGTTGAAGTACAGGATGAATATTGCAGCAGTATGCGCTGCATTATTGGCGGACGAAGGACTGACGCCAAAAGATTTTTACCATATGGCAACTCTAGCTTTTACCGCCGGAGCAATGCCATGTTTCATAGATGCAGAAGATAAAGACGAAGGAAGTTTTTTTCCACTGCGAATTTCTCGTATTAACTCTAGTGGTTGCGAGGGGCTCAGAAAATGGAGGAAGTAAGTCATGAAAATTAGATATGGTTTGATCACATTAATTGCGGTTGCCACTGTTACTTTGGCGGAACAAAGCAATGATTTTAATGCAGATGAGCTTGATGTTTTACAGCTGTATGGCGATGAAGATTTTATATCCATTGCAACGGGTGTAGTCCAGCCTATCGCAAAAGCTCCGGCTGTTGCATCGGTCATAACGGCCAGTGAAATTAAAAGTATGGGAGCGACAGACATTGACCAGGTTCTAGAGACAGTGCCTGGCCTTCATGTTGGTCGAGATGTCATTGGTTATAACTCCCTTTACACCTTTCGTGGTATCTATGCTGATTTTAACCCTCAGGTTCTGATGCTTGTTAATGGCCAGCCGATTACCAATCTGTTCCAAGGTGACCGAAATGTTGTTTGGGGCGGAATGCCCGTTGAGGCTATTTCTCGGATTGAGGTGATTCGCGGCCCCGGATCCGCACTCTATGGCGCAGATGCCTTCGCCGGTGTTATTAACATAGTCACTAAGGGTCCCAAAGAACTGCAGGGGCTTGCCGGTGGCGTTTCAGCCGGTTCATATTCAACTAAAAGGGCATGGCTGTCAGCCGGAGGATCTAAAGGGGAACTCAAGTACTCCGCTTTTCTTGAAGCGGGAAAGACAGATGGATCCGATGCAGCTATCAGTGCGGATGCACAGACATTCTTCGATCTAATTACGGGCACCTCAGTGTCCAATGCCCCTGGCAGAGTGAACCTATCCAAAGAGAATCTCGATCTAAGATTAGAAGCCAACTATAAGGATTGGGATGTTGGAATAGGCGCCCAAATTCGAAATGATGTGGGTGATGGAGCAGGAGCGGCACAGGCACTGAACCGAGATAATAAGTTCGAAAGTGACCGTTATAATATTGATATAACCTATCGCGAAGACAATCTACTACCAGACACAAAGATAGAATTACAAGCAAGCTATTACCAAACCTCACAGGAGGTGACCGGTAACTTCGTGTTGTTCCCTGCGGGTTCGACGGGGCCCTTTATAAGTCCTTTAGGTATGCCACTATTTGGTACTTTCCCCGAGGGCATTATTGGTAATCCAGAAATTTATGAGAATCATTTTCGTACGGGCTTTACTGCACTTTATGATGGTATCGACAAACATAATATTAGCTTTGGATCTGGTTACTACAATGGAGAAATCGACAAGGTCAGGGAGCGTAAAAACTTTGGTATCAACCCTAATACGGGTCTGTTTATTCTTCCTGGGGATCCGGTTGTGGATGTCTCAGATACCCCGTTGGTTTTTCTCACTGAAGACAAGCGCGACAATAACTATGCCTATGTCCAAGATGTATGGCAGTTAGCTAATGACTGGGAACTGACGGCAGGTCTTCGTCATGATAAATACTCTGACTTTGGCAGTACCACCAATCCTCGCTTAGCGCTGGTTTGGTCAACGGGCTACAAGCTAACAACCAAGTTACTTTACGGTGAGGCATTTCGAGCCCCGTCTTTTGCGCAAACTCGCGCGATCAATAATCCATTGGTATTGGGTAACCCCGATTTAAAGCCTGAAGAAATCACCAGCTATGAATTGGCATTTGATTATCGTCCAAGTTATGACCTCACCATTAATATGAATTTCTTTCTTTACAACTGGACGGACATTATTCAGTTTGTTTCTGACATGAACGGAAGTACTGGTACAGCACATAATGTGGGTGAGCAAACAGGTCGTGGAATGGAGTTCGAAGTTAAATGGATTGCTACTGATGATCTAAAGCTAAGTGGTAACTTTTCCATCCAAAAATCCGAAGATGAACTTTTGGATGCTGACGCTGCTAACTCTCCCGAACGACAGCTCTATCTTCGAGGTGACTGGCGGCTCGATGACAGCTGGACATTTAATGCTCAGGCGAACTGGGTAATGGGTCGCAACCGGGAGTCTGGTGACAGCCGCCCCGTAATTGATGATTACTTAATGGTTGATATGAATGTCCGTCATCGAGTGTCGAAGCATATTGAAGTGGCTTTAATTATGAATAATATTTTTGATGAAGATGCTCGGGAGCCAAGTCCAAATGGACAGCCAGTTCCTTTTCTTCCCAACGACTTACCACTATCAGGGCGCAGCTTTCTCGGGGAAATCCGCTATACATTTTAATGGACTTAAATGTATCAGCGGGCACAAAAGGATATTGGTTTAAATTGTGAAAAGGGGTATCGAAATTAAAGGATTAATGACAGCTCAGCTCTCACTAGCATTGGTATGTGCAAGCCTCTGGTGTGCACTGGCGTCTGCTGAGACCTCACCATTGGTGGTTGTCTACCCGGAGGTGAGGCAGCCTTTCGCACAGGTTTATCAAACCATCGCGGACGGTGCCGAGCAGGGCTATGGATCGGCAGTACACAGGCTCGAACTGGCCAATGGGCTCAACAGCATCGACCTTATTGGCAGCTATGAGAACGAAATTGTGATTGCCCTAGGGGGTAGACCGGTTAAACAGTTACTGGGCAAACAGTTAGACCACCCATTAATAGTGGGGGCCATCAGTGTCAGTATCGATGGGGTGTTGGGGCTGACCATGGTGCCTGACCCCGAGGCAATTGTTCAGCGGTTACAGGTGCTGGTGCCTAGCGTGAAAAATATCTATGTGGTCGATCGCCCGAAAGGCAATGTGATGAACGTTGCGACGGCAAAAGTAGCGCTAGAGGAACTGGGTTTGAATTTAGTGATTAAACAGGCAGCGGATATACGTGATGCCGCGATTGTTTACCGCGAGCTGGTAGAGCATCTTGATGCCGACGATTCGGTGTGGATTTTACCCGGCGATCGATTTGTTAATAACGCGCTGTTATCGATGTTACTTGAGGCCTCATGGAAATCTGATTTTGTGGTGTTCTCCTCTAACCCTACCCATGTAAAGCGCGGCGCATTATTTTCGGTGTATCCGGATAATTTTAAGATGGGGGTTAGATTAGGAGAGATTGCCCTTGGCCGTGCTCAGGGAAATGAGCAGGCTCCTGCAATGGAGCCATTAACCAATGTGTTTGTTACCGTCAATGAGCGGACCAGTAACCACCTTGGTATCACCTTAACAGACGATAAAATGGACTATATCGATCTTGTACTCCCGGCAAGGTAACGCACAATGATATTCAAACATAAGCGGTGGTTCGATCGTCTGAAATTCAGGCACCAGCTTGCGCTGATCTTTATGGGCGGCATTATTGTACTCACTCTGGTGACATCTTTTGTCGTGAGTAATGTTTCCACCTCGATTATTACCGAACAACAGATCAAGCAAAGTCTTCAGGTAACTGAATCGCTGGCCGGCCAAAGTGAGTTGGCGCTGCTCTATCAAAGTGCAGAGTCCGCTCGAGACGTTGCCGAGAATGCGATTAATTTCCCTGGGGTTAAGGGCATAACTATTGAGACAGACAAGCAGGAAGAGCTGTTTAGTCTAGGTCGAGATTTCACCCAGCTTAAAGTTAAGAGCAGGGTCAGCGAGCTCTCCCTGGTTAATGAGAGCAGTGATTACTGGGTATTTTCATCCCCGGTGATGTCCAGCCAAGATTACGACAATCAACTCAATATTCTACCCGGCGATCAAGATTCCTTTCTGTTGGGTTATATCACCGTGCTGGTGGGTAAAGACACACAGAAACTCATGCAGCAGAGTATTCTAAATAGCAATCTGGTCATTTCATCGGGTATTGCGGTGCTCTTATTAGTGTTGCTGCTGAGTATTTCGTTGCGTGTCACCAAGCCCATCGAAGAGCTCTCCGAGACCATGAAAAAGGCGAAGGATGGTGACAGTGGTATTCGCTCAGACATTGGTGGGCCTGAAGATATCACCGCGATGCAGGCGTCTTTTAACGGCATGATGGAAGTGTTGGAAAGTCGTCGTGACGAATTGCATATGGCCATGCAATCAGCACTGGAATCAGCCAAAGCCAAGGGCGAGTTTGCCGCTAATGTGACCCATGAATTACGCACGCCAATGAATGCTGTGCTGGGTATGTTGGACCTATTACTGACCATGGGGCTCAGCCTCAAGCAGCAAGAATATGTGCAGACTGCCCAGTCGTCTGGTTATGCTCTACTCACATTGATTGATGAGGTCCTAAACTTTTCCGAGGCTGATGCAGGCAAGGTCACCATCAGTAATCAGGACTGCATGCTAGAAGATACCCTCGATGATGTGGTTGGGTTATTGGCAAGTCAGGCTCTCAAGAAGCATATTGATATTGGCTACATGGTTGACGACAACGTTCCTCTAACTCTGCATACAGACTGTGCCAGAATCCGTCAGGTGCTGATTAATCTAGTGGGTAATGGTATTAAGTTTACCGAGTCTGGTGAGGTGTCTATCTATGTCAGTCTCGCCAGAGGTAAAAACCGTATCGAGAAGGCGCCCAAGGGTATCACCCAATTAATTTTCACCGTCAAGGATACGGGTATTGGTATTAGCCATAATGACCAAGCGCGGATATTTGAAGCCTTTACTCAGGTTGATTCGTCGACCACCAAAGAGTATCAGGGCACTGGTCTAGGTCTTGCCATCTGCAAGCAAATTGTTGAATTGATGGGTGGCCAAGTGTCGGTAGCAAGTGCGCTCGGCGAGGGTAGCCAATTTAGTTTTACGATTCCTATCGAGATGGTGGAAAATCCAGTGGAAGAGCCACGACTGCCGCAGATAGAAAATCTACGAATTCTTGTAGTGACCAAAAGTCCTGTGATGACAGATTTTGCCAGTAGCAAATTGGCGCATCTGGGCGCAGAGACCTATCTGGTTAGATCGGGTCTCGAAGCCTTTGAGGCGATTAGAGGCGGCTCGAAAGAATGCAATTTTGATGTGATGTTTATCGATCAAGATCTAGCCGATATCAAGCTCGATGACTTTACCCGGCTTGTTAATAAAGAGCCCCGATTTAATGAATGCATGATGGTGATGCTGAGTAACCCCTGGTCTTCACACCCTGTCACTAGAGACCTGCCATTGCCGCGACTTAACAAGCCGCTAAAGTCAGACGCATTCTTCCAATGTCTCAGCAAACATTTTGTTGGTGCCACCCTCGAAGAATCGTCCCTAGAGCAGATCGTCGATATTATTCCCGACCGTCCCTGCAAGGTGTTGGTCGTCGATGATAACCGCGCTAACCAGCAAGTGGCTGTGGCCATGCTGGACAAACTGGGTTGTGAATCGGAGATTGCAGGCAATGGCCGAGACGGTGTCGAGAAAATAGTGCGTGACCGATTTGACCTCGTGCTCATGGACTGCAATATGCCCGTGATGAGTGGCTACGATGCCACGGCTCAGGTGCGCCAGTACGAAGGGCATGACGCGGGCCACTTACCCATTATTGCCATGACCGCCAACAACTCCAAAGCCGAGGCCAGTCGCTGTAAAGATGCGGGCATGAGTGACTTCTTACCCAAGCCATTGAGCTTAGCGGGCCTACGCCACCAGTTAGAGAAATGGGCTCAGTTTTCTGCCCGTCAGGTTATGCGCGTGGCAGAACCCCAGGCCGAATATATTGATGGTGATAAGCCCACCATGACTAACTTTGAACGTCGCATAAGCGATGCCGATAGTCCAGCGATGAGTTACGACCCCAAAGTAATGGCATCACTGAAAGATGCGGTAGGGGATGTTATAGGGTCGCTGATCGAGGCTTTTCAAGAAGACATGCTGGTCTATTTGGCAAACCTGAAAACCGCGATTGAGGAACAGGATGCCCGTCGTGTCCACGAAATTGCCCATACCATCAAGGGTAGCGCCTCTAACTTTGGTGCCTACAACCTGGTCCGACACAGTAAAGAGTTAGAGGATCGCGCTGGTGTTGAAAATCTCGACAATGCTGCCACTTATGAAGCGCAGATCAGCGAGGAGTTTTCGATTCTCTGCATTGATCTCAAGCAGGAGGTATCGCTACTTGAGCAGGTAGACAAAGCCGTGGTCGCCGGTCATGAACAGAGCTACAGAATATTAGTAGCCGACGATGACCGCTCAATTCGCCTGGCGCTAGTGAAGGCATTTGAACGGGAAGACTACCAGTCTGAAGAGGCGAGCAATGGCATGCAGGCTATCGAAATCTGCAAGCGCCGAATGCCCGACCTAATTCTGATGGACGCCATGATGCCCCAGATGAATGGTTTTGATGCCTGCCAGCATATTCGTGATCTCCCCAATGGGGCAGACATTCCCGTACTCATGATTACCGGCCTTGAAGACGAAGACTCCATTATTAAAGCCTTTTCGTCTGGCGCCACAGACTATATTTCAAAACCTATTAACTTCTCGGTAATGAAGCAGCGCGTAGCGCGACTGATCAAAGCCAACCGAGCCGAAAAACACGTTAAGCGACTGGCCTACCATGACCCACTCACCAGCCTGCCCAACCGCACCAATTTGATGCAGCATCTGCAGCTTGTGGTGAGTCATGCCGCCGCAGAAAATGAAAAGTTTGCCATTCTGTTTCTCGACCTAGACCGCTTTAAAATGATCAACGACACCATGGGCCATGATGCCGGCGACTTGCTTCTTAAAGCCGTGTCCGATCGAATTCGCAACTGCGTCCGCGAAAAAGATTTTATCGCCCGTCTGGGCGGCGACGAATTTACCATTGTGCTGGAAAAAATAGAGGGGCCCGAGACGGCTGCCAAGGTAGCGGCGAAAATCTGTCACTCCCTGAGTCAGGCCTTCGTGTTTATGCAAAAGAAAATGTTTGTCACCACCAGTATTGGTATCTCGATCTTTCCAGATAATGGCAGCGACGTTAGCTCATTGATCAAGCATGCTGACTCGGCCATGTTTAAAGCCAAAGAAAAGCGCAATGAATACTGTTTTTATGAAACCGGTATGGAAGCCGAAATTGCCGATCGGCTAGAAATGGAGCGTGAGTTACGACAGGCCATAGAGCGCAACGAGCTAGAACTTTACTACCAGCCCAAAATCGATTTTAGTACCGGTGACCTAGTGGGAGCCGAGGCATTGGTGCGCTGGAACCATCCAACCGACGGCATACTCGGGCCCAATGTATTTATTCCACTGGCCGAAGAGAGCGGCCTGATCAATAGGCTGAGTGACTGGGTGCTAGAACAGGGGGCAGGGCAGCTTCATGACTGGCTCTCTGCGGGGTATAAGTTAACCCTGGCACTGAATCTGTCGGTCAAAGATTTAATGGCTGAACAGCTCCATGAGCAGCTAAAAAGTTTAGTGAGTCGCCACAGCTTGCCCAAAAACGTACTCGAACTGGAAATTACTGAAAGCACCTTGATGAATCATCCTGAGTTAATGAGTACCGAGCTGGTTAAAATTAAAAGCATGGGAATCTCAGTGGCTATCGATGACTTTGGCAGTGGCTATTCATCTCTCAACTATCTAAAGCGCCTGCCGGTTGATGTGTTGAAAATTGACCGTTCATTTATCCAGGATATAGAAACAGACCCCAGTGATAGCGCCATTGTTTCGGGCATTGTTGGCCTGGCACAAAATCTAGACATGAAAACCGTTGCCGAAGGAGTAGAGACCGAAGGTCAGCGAGAAATACTAAGAACATTAGGCTGTGACAGTTTTCAGGGCTATCTCGTCGCCAAGCCATTACCCGCGGCGGATTTTGAAGCCCAGTTCCTGCAAAAAACAGTCATATCAGATACCCAATAATGGCTTTAGCTGTGTGATAATGCGCGCCGAGTTTTAGAATCCGAACGTATTATCGAGAACTATAGAGAGCAGTATGAGCCAGTATTTTTCTATACACCCAGAGAATCCCCAGCAGCGCCTAATATCTCAGGTCGCCGAGATTATTCGCAAAGGCGGCGTAGTGATCTACCCTACCGATTCCGTCTATGCCATCGGCTGCCATATTGGTGACAAGCAGGCGCTCGACCGTATTCGCGGGATTCGCGACATCGATAAAAACCATAACTTCACCTTGATGTGCCGCGACCTGTCAGAACTGGCCAGCTATGCCAAGGTCGACAACAGCGCCTTTCGAATTCTCAAGGCCAGTACTCCAGGTGCCTTCACCTTTATATTGCCAGCCTCCTCAGAAGTACCCAAACGGCTCATGCACCCCAAGCGTAAAACCATTGGTATCCGTGTGCCCGATAGCCCCATCGCTCAGGCGCTGCTGGCCGAGCTCGGTGAGCCCATGATGAGCGTGACACTGATAATGCCCAACGACGATTACCCACTGGCCGATCCCTACGATATTCGCGAGCGTCTGGAAGCCCATGTAGACGCCATTATTGATGGCGGTAACTGTGGCCTCGAGCCCACCACCGTCGTGGACATGACTGGGCCAAACCCAGAAATTATGCGACAGGGTATGGGCGATTTTTCAACCCATCAATGATTGTTTAATTATGTGGATGTTCACAGGCGCGATTGTGGTTATAATCGCCGTCTGAATACTGATGGGATATCAAGTGTCGACTCAAGCAACGCCAACTGACCAGCTACAAGCTGTCGATCTAGAAGAAGCCGCAGGTGCTGTTGATCTAGAAGACGCCGCGGGCGCTGGTGATCTAGAAGAAGCCGCGGGCGCTGGTGCTTCGTTATCGGATACGGCAGATGCTTCTTTGTTAGATGCAGGGGCTGTTGAGCTAGAAGATGCTGAGGGTGCTGTTGTTTCATCAGATGCAGCAGCAGACGCTGTGCCCGCTAAGCGCAAAGCTCGGTCGGGTCATCAGCAAGAAGAAATGCCTTTTGCTATGGTGCAGGGTAAAGAGCTCACCATACTGCCGAAAGATCTGTACATACCACCGGATGCACTCGAAGTTATTCTTGAAGCCTTTGAAGGGCCTCTGGATCTTCTGCTCTATCTTATCCGTCGTCAAAATCTCGATATTCTCGAAATTAATGTGGCCGAAATAACCCGCCAATATATGGGTTATATCGATCTTATGGGTTCAATTCATCTTGAGCTCGCCGCCGAGTATCTCGTCATGGCCGCCATGCTGGCCGAGATTAAATCGCGTATGTTATTGCCGCGACAGGTCTCAGAAGAAGAGGACGAAGATGATCCTCGCGCCGAGCTTATTCGTCGCCTGCAAGAATACGAGCGCTTTAAAACAGCCGCCGAAGATATCGATGAAATGCCGCGCATGGGCCGCGACATTCATCAGGCCAGTGCCGAGGCACCTGACCGAGAGAAAGAACGCCCGCAACCGGATGTTGATATGCGCGAGCTGTTAGCCGCTCTGGGCGATGTACTGCGCCGCGCCGATATGTTCGAGAGTCACCAGATAGAACTCGAAAAACTATCCACTCGCGAGCGTATGTCCCAGGTACTAGAAAGCCTGCGCGATCAGCAGTTCGTGCCCTTTGTTAGCCTGTTTAAAGTGTCGGAAGGAAAGTTAGGTGTCGTGGTTACCTTTTTGGCGATCATGGAATTAATTAAAGAGTCATTGGTAGAGATCGTGCAGAGCGATGCCTTTGGCCCAATACATGTAAAAGCAAGAGCATCATGAACTCAGATTTAATTAAAAAAATTATCGAAGGCGCCTTACTCGCCGCCGGCAAGCCACTGGATCTAGCGCGCCTAGAAAGCCTCTTCGAGGATGAAGAGTGCCCACCGCGAGACCAGATTAAAGCTGCCCTCGAAGAAATAGAAAGCGACTGCCGCAACCGTGGTTTTCAGTTAAAAGAAATTGCTAGTGGTTACCGCCTGCAGGTTAACCAGGAACTGTCTACCTGGGTGAATCGACTCTGGGACGAAAAGCCCAAGCGCTATTCAAGAGCCATGCTCGAAACATTGTCATTAATTGCCTATCGACAGCCCCTAACCCGCGGTGATATCGAATTGGTGCGCGGTGTAGCTGTGAGCTCAGATATTATTAGAACACTGCAAGAACGCGACTGGGTGCGTGTAGTGGGCCATCGCGACGTGCCGGGTCGACCTGCACTGTATGCCACCACCAAACAATTTTTAGATTACTTTAATCTTAAGAGCCTTGAACATCTGCCCGCGTTAAGTGAAATCAAAGATTTTGCCGAGCTGGATCCAGAACTGGAACTAGCCCTAGGCGTTGGCGCCAGCCTTTCATTAGGTGCGCAAGCCGATGCTTCATTAGGTGCCCAAACCGGCGCTTCATTAGGAGCCCCGGCCGCCAACGATGAAGTCGTGGCCAACGAAAACGATGTACTCGATGAAGACCCAACTTTCGCCCTGGACCAGCAGCTTGATGGTGTTGTCCCGGCAGACCCTGAAGAAGAACCACAACCGAGCAGTGCCCAAGACCATGAGTGAAAAACTACAGAAAATGTTAGCCACCGCCGGAATGGGTTCGCGTCGCGAACTGGAAACCTGGATTTCCGCGGGCCGAGTCTCGGTCAATGGTGTTACGTCTAAACTCGGCGATCGCGCTGAAGCCACTGACCGCATCATGGTTGATGGTCGTGCGGTTAAAATCGTCACCGACGACAACCCCAGAGTACTGATGTACAGCAAGCCAGAAGGGGAAGTCTGTACCACTGCTGACCCCGACGGTAGACCCACCGTATTCGACAGCCTGCCACGCCTAAACCGTGGCCGCTGGATCGCCATCGGCCGTCTAGACATTAATACCAGCGGACTGCTGCTATTTACCAATCATGGTGAACTGGCCAACCGACTGATGCATCCTTCCTACGAAGTAAAGCGCGAGTACATGGCGCGTATTCATGGTGAAGTCGACGAAGCAATGATCAAACGTCTGATGGACGGCGTGGTACTAGACGACGGTATCGCCAAGTTCCAGACCGTAAAGGCACAGCATGCCCGCAGCCAAGACGACCATGGCAGCAGCAATAACTGGTTCCGCGTAATACTGGCCGAAGGCCGTACCAGAGAAGTGCGTCGTCTGTGGGAATCTCAGGACGTTGAAGTTAATCGCCTCAAGCGAATTAGCTACGGCCCAATTGAATTGCCTTCGATTGTGCGTAAATCAGAATTTATTGAGCTAGATCCCAAGCAGGTGGCTTCACTGTTTAACGCCGTTAAGATGCGACCACCGCGCTTCACCGAAAAGACCGTGTATCGCGATATTCGTCAGCGCAAAGAGAAGAAGTTAAGAGCGCGTGGCGATACGTCTAGATAGTGGCGATACGTCTAGATAAAAGTATTGGGCTTCCTTTATCGAAAGGCAGCCCTTAAACGCTTGTAGTGAAAGGTCTATTTTAGCGCGACTGCGCCTTAATAGACTGGCCGTTTACCCCGCTACTATCCCCACCTAAAAGATACAGATAAGCCGGCATAATTTCGTCAGGCGTTTTGAGTTCCGTTGGGTTCTCCGCAGGAAACGCCTGAGCACGCATGGTAGTCGCAGTCGCCCCAGGATTAATCGCATTAACCCGCACCGAGCCCAAACCCTCAAGCTCAGCAGCCCAGACCTGCACCATGCCCTCCACCGCAAATTTAGACACCGCATAAGCGCCCCAAAATGCGCGACCCACTTTGCCCACGCCCGATGACGTAAACAGCACCGAAGCATCATCCGACTTTTCCAATGCAGGCATTAGCGCCTGCGTCATTTGAAACTGTGCAGTAACATTTACCTGCATCACCTTGTCCCAAACATCCTGGCGATAATTGCTCAGCGGCGTGCGCTGACCCAAAATACCGGCATTGTGCAAAAGGCCATCAAGACGACCAAACTGTTCAATAATATTCACACACAGCTGATCGTAATCCTCTGTCGTCGCGCCCTCGAGATCAATTGGATAGAGCACGGGCTCAGCTTGCCCAGCGGCAGTAATTAGATCGTAAACCTGTTCTAGCTTAGCCACCGTGCGGCCCGCCAAAATAACTTTCGCGCCGACATTAGCGCAGGCCAGAGCAGCCGCTTTGCCAATGCCATCACCGGCACCGGTCACAAGAATAATGCGCTGGTCTAGCAGGTCAGTACTGGCCTGATACTGAATAATCTGTTCGGCTGAAAGCACGGTTTAGTCCTTAAATAGAAGTTCATGGAGCTGATGAGACTGATCAACAATCCAGTCAGCCTGCCAGTCATTAATGTTTTCTGTGGCCTCAATATAGCCCCAGGCCGCAGCAATATTGCGCGTGCCCGCAGCGCGACCGGCGTCGATATCCCGCACATGGTCACCGACATAGAGGCAGTCTTGAGGCGCGATAGCAATCTCAGAACAAGCCAGCACAATCGACTCAGGGTCCGGCTTGGCATGTTTAACATGGTCGGGACAGATCACAGTCGCCGCAGCGTCCATCAGCCCCAACTGCACCATGGTTGCCTCGGTGTAGCGCCAAGGTTTATTGGTCACCACACCCCAGGGAATATCCCGGGCAGTGCAGTCGTCGAGCACTTGCTGCAGTCCCGAAAAGAGCGCGGTTTTATCGGCTAGGTTAGCAAAGTACAGCTCAAGAAATTCTTCACGCAAAGTTTCAAATTGCGGGTGGTCTGGCGACATGCCGAAACCGTCTTGTATTAGCCCGATAGAGCCATTGGTAACGCTGGTGCGAATAGCATGGTCGGGTAAAGGGTCACGACCATGAAGGCTTAGCTGCTTATTTAACGCCGTTACAAAGTCTGGCGCCGTGTCGAGCAGCGTGCCATCAAGGTCAAACAGTAGGGCTTTAAAATCTAGCATCGTCTACGCCGGCTTCCTGGCGCAGATCATATAGTTAACATCCACATCCCGGTCGGTTAATTTGTACTTCTTGGTAATCGGGTTGTAGGTAAGGCCCGTCATCAAATCAATCTCCAGACCAGCTTCACGAATCCATTGGCCCAGCTCAGAAGGGCGAATAAATTTGGCGTATTCATGGGTGCCCTTGGGCAGCATACGCAGCACATATTCGACCCCAATCACCGCTAGCAAATAGGCCTTAGGGTTGCGGTTAATGGTCGAGAAAAATACTGTGCCACCGGGCTTAGTCATCTCGGCGCAGGCCTTAACCACAGAAGAAGGGTCGGGCACATGCTCGAGCATTTCCAAACAGGTTACCGTATCAAAGGCCGCCTGATGATCTTCCGCATAGTCTTCCGCAGTCGACTTCACATAGTTAACCTCAACGCCAGACTCCAGCTTATGTAAATTACCCACAGCCAGAGGGGCAGCGCCCATATCAATACCAGTAACCGTCGAGCCGCGTTGGGCTAAGGCCTCGCAGAGAATACCGCCACCACAGCCAACATCCAGCACATTTTGTCCTTTTAGCGGCGTCAGGCTCTCAATCCAATCAGCCCTTAAGGGGTTAATGTCATGAAGCGGTTTAAACTCGCTATTGCGGTCCCACCAGCGACTGGCGAGCTCTTCGAACTTGCGAATTTCATTGGGATCAACATTGGTTGATTTGGTCATTGCCTTTAATCCATAGACTTGGGTTGAATTTTGTTACGCCAATCACTGGCCGACTGGATCAGCTCGCTGTTATTTAGCGTGCACAGAACGCGGTCGTCTAATAGCGGTTTGCCGGCCACCCAGCTGTGGGTCACCTGGCTGCCAGCATTGGTATACACCAGCTGCGAGGCGGGATTATACAATGGTTGCTGTGCAATAGAATTGATTTCAATGGCAATAATATCCGCCGACTTACCCGCTTCAAGGCTGCCGATCTCATCATCCCAGCCCAGCGCTTTCGCACCGTTAATGGTGGCCATGCGCAGAGCCGCATGGGCATCGAGTACAGCCGGATCGCCAGCCACAGCCTTGGTCAGCAGTGCCGCTGTCTTTAGCTCGCCAAACAGGTCGAGGTCGTTATTGCTGGCCGCGCCATCGGTTCCAAGCGCCACATTAATGCCCGCCTCCATTAATTCAGCCACGGGGCAAAAGCCACTGGCCAGTTTCATATTGGATTCGGGGCAGTGCACAACATGGCAGTTGTGGTCTTGCATCAGCTTAATGTCGCCAGCGTCCACCTGAGTCATGTGCACCAGCTGTGTCTGTGGCAGCAGTAACCCCAGGTTCCGCAGTCGCTCTAAGGGCCGGCAGCCATAGTTGGCCAGCGACTCGCTAACCTCATCCGCAGTTTCATGGCAGTGAATATGCACCGCCATATCAAGCTCGTTGGCATAGGTAGAAATAACCTGCATAGCAGGGTCCGATACGGAATAGGGCGCATGGGGCGCGCAGGCCACTTTAATCAAGGGCATGCCGTGGTACTTGTCGTAGAGGGCCAGACCCTTGTGAATATAATCGTCTGCATCTTTGCCGTAGGCGGTCGGAAAATCGAGCACCGTAAAACCAATCTGGCTGCGCATACCGGCGCTGCGAACTTCTTCGGCAATGGCCTCATGGAAGAAATACATATCGGCAAAGCAAGTAGTGCCAGAGCTAATCATCTCGGCCATAGCGATCTTGGTGCCATCGCGCACAAACTCTTCACTGACATGAAGCTTCTCGGCGGGCCATATATGTTCCTCTAGCCAGGGCCTCAGAGGCAGGTCGTCGGCATAGCCGCGAAGCAGCGTCATTGCTGCATGCCCATGGGCATTCACCAGTCCAGGCATCAATATATGATTGTCGAGGGTCTGCACCTTGGTCGCGGTAAATCGCTTGGCCGCTTCCGCCTGTGGAAAGATGCCAACGATCTTTTCTTTATCAATTGCGAGAGCGCAATTCTGCCAAACTCGATCCTCGGGAACGATGGGAATTATCCATCCGCAATTGATTAATAAGTCTATTTTTGTGGGCTGCATAGGGCCTCCTTGTTACATCGCAGGAGTATACCGATTTTTTAGGCGCTATAGGCCTTAAAGGGGAGATAAAAGCTTAATAAAAGCGAGATTGTGGGCGCTTTTCTATGCTAAAATTCGCGGCTTCAGAAGTGCAATGATAATCAGGAAATAATTATAAATTATGGTCGATTTAGCCAAAGAAATTGTTCCGGTCAATATTGAAGATGAGCTTAAGCAGTCCTACCTAGATTATGCCATGAGCGTGATCGTCGGCCGGGCACTTCCCGATGTTCGAGATGGCTTAAAGCCAGTACACAGACGTGTTCTTTTTGCCATGAGCGAACTGAACAACGACTGGAACAAAGCCTACAAGAAATCTGCCCGTGTGGTGGGTGACGTTATTGGTAAGTACCATCCCCACGGCGACTCCGCGGTCTACGAAACAATCGTTCGTATGGCCCAGCCGTTTTCATTGCGCTATCTGCTCGTCGACGGTCAGGGTAACTTCGGTTCCGTAGACGGTGACTCAGCAGCGGCCATGCGATACACCGAAATTCGCATGACCAAAATTGCCCATATGTTGCTCGAAGATCTTGAAAAAGACACCGTCGACTTCGCCCCGAACTACGACGAAACCGAACAGATTCCCGTAGTTATGCCAACCCGCGTGCCGGCCCTGCTAGTAAACGGCTCCTCCGGTATTGCCGTAGGCATGGCCACCAACATTCCGCCACACAACCTCACGGAAGTGATTAACGGTTGTTTGGCCCTAATCGACAACAGCGACATCACCATCGATGAGCTGATGGAATACATTCCTGGTCCAGATTTCCCCACCGGGGCAATCATCAATGGTAAAGCAGGCATTATTCAGGCCTACCGCACTGGCCGTGGCCGCATATACATGCGCGCCCGAGCAGCCGTCGAAGTTGACGAAAAAACCAAACGCGAAACCATTATTGTTAGCGAGATTCCCTACCAGCTAAACAAGGCGCGCCTTATTGAGCGTATTGCCGAGTTGGTTAAAGAGAAAAAGCTAGAAGGTATCTCCGAGCTGCGTGATGAGTCAGACAAAGACGGCATGCGCATTGTTATCGAAATCAAGCGCGGTGAAGTTGGCGAGGTTGTACTTAATAACCTGTACCAGCAAACCCAAATGCAGAATGTATTCGGTATTAACGTAGTAGCACTGGTCGATGGCCAGCCGCGCATTCTCAATCTCAAGCAGATGCTCGAAGCCTTTGTTCGTCACCGCCGTGAAGTGGTTACGCGCAGAACTATCTTCTTACTGCGCAAAGCTCGAGAGCGTGCCCATACGTTGGAAGGTTTTGCCATTGCACTGGCCAATATCGATGAGATTATCGTGTTGATCAAGCAGTCCACCTCGCCAGCAGAGGCTCGCGAAGCCATTATTGCTCGGGGCTGGAACCCAGGTTCTGTGGTTGCCATGCTCGAGCGAGCAGGCCCCCAGGCAGCACGCCCTGACTGGCTTGAAGAGCAGTATGGCCTGCACGACGGCCAGTACTTCCTGTCTCCAGAGCAGGCCAAAGATATTCTCGAATTGCGCCTCCACCGCCTTACCGGCATGGAGCACGACAAGATTATTGAAGAGTTTGCTATCAAGCTCGAAGAAATCGCCGACTACCAAGACATCCTCGGTGATATCAAGCGCCTAATGAGCGTGATTCGTGAAGAACTCGAAGCCATCGTTGCCGAATTTGGTGACGAGCGCCGCTCAGAAATTATTGAATCTCTCCACGACCTCACCGTCGAAGACCTAATTACCGAAGAAGACCGCGTGGTTACCATCTCTCACGGCGGCTATGCCAAAACCCAGCCACTGAGTGATTATCAGGCGCAGCGTCGCGGCGGAATGGGCAAGTCAGCAACCGCGGTTAAAGACGAAGACTTTGTAGAGCACCTGTTAGTCGCCAGCACCCACGCGACAATTCTGTGCTTTACCAACCTGGGCAAAGTGTATTGGCTCAAGGTGTACCAGATTCCTGTGGCAGGCCGCAATTCACGTGGTCGCCCAGTGATTAACCTACTACCGCTGGACGAAGGCGAGCGCATTAGCTCAATCCTGCCAGTAGAAGAATACAGCGCCGACAAGTTTGTGATTATGGCAACCGCCAATGGCACCGTGAAGAAAACCTCATTAGAGCAGTACTCACGACCACGCAGTGTTGGTTTGCGCGCCGTCGATCTGGTTGAAGGCGATCAGCTAGTAGGCACCGCCATTATTGATGACGACAGCGACATTATGTTGCTCAGTTCCGAAGGTAAGGCCGTACGCTTTGCCAGCACAGACGCCCGTGCCATGGGTCGAGTGTCTAAAGGTGTTCGCGGAATGCGTCTACCCCCAGAGCACTTAGTGATCTCTATGGTAGTACCAGAAGATGATGGCTACCTGCTAACCGTGTGTGAAAACGGTTATGGCAAGCGCACCAAGGTTGAAGAATTTCCCACCAAGGGTCGTGGCGGCAAGGGCATGATTGCTATTCAAGCCAGTGAGCGTAATGGTCCTTTAGTTGGCGCCACGCAGCTGTTTGCCGGTGACGAGATTATGTTGATCTCCGATCAGGGCACTATGGTACGTACTCGCGGCGACGAAGTGTCGGTGGTTGGGCGTAACACCCAGGGTGTGCGCATTATTCGTCTTAAAGATAACGAGAATCTGGTGAGTCTGGCGCGTATTGCCGAGCCGGAGGAAGAAGAGTTGGTCCAAGGCGAAGAGGGTGGTTCTTTAGTAGAAGAGACCGCTGAAGGCTCTTCATTAAGTGACGCTGAGGGCTCTTCATCAAGTGACGCTGAAGGCTCTTCATTAAGTGACGCTGAGCGCTCAACAGAAAGCACAGATGAAAGTGGTGCTGAAGAAAATAGCCAAGACGACAGCAGCGAAGAATAAGGGTTTAGCCATGTCAGAAGAAAACCCGTTACTGGGCCTAAGAGACAAAATTGATGCATTAGATCTGCAGATCATGCAGAGCATCAGTGATCGTGCACGTTGCGCCCAGCAAGTGGCTGAAGTCAAAAAAGGCCAGGGCGACGAGGCTTACTATAAGCCAGAGCGTGAAGCTCAGGTGCTGCGTCATATCATGGACAAAAATGCTGGGCCATTGGACAACGAAGAAATGGCACGCCTGTTTCGTCAAATTATGTCCGCCTGTCTGGCACTAGAGCAGCCTGTTAAAGTCGCCTTTCTAGGCCCCGAAGGTACCTTCACCCAAGAAGCCGCACTCAAGCACTTTGGCGACTCTGCAGTTAGCGTGCCCCAGTCGGCCATTGATGAGGTGTTTCGCGAAGTACTCGCCGGATCCTGCAACTACGGCGTCGTACCCGTAGAGAACAGCACCGAAGGCGTGGTCAGCCACACCCTCGACAGTTTTATGGACTCGTCCTTAAAAATCTGTGGTGAAGTGGAATTACGCATACACCACAACTTCTTAATTGGTCCCAACACCAATAAAGGCAACATTACCCGGGTCTATTCTCATTCTCAGTCACTGGCCCAATGTCGCCAGTGGTTAAACTCCAACTTCCCCAACATCGAACGTGTGGCCGTCAGCAGTAATGCCGAAGCCGCCAAGCGCGTACAGGGCGAATGGAACTCAGCGGCTATTGCCGGCGACATGTCCTGCAAGCTTTACGGCTTAGAAAAACTTTGGGACAAGATTGAAGACAGCCCCGACAACGCCACCCGATTCTTAATTATTGGTCGCGAAGAAGTGCCCCGCAGTGGCGACGACCGCACCTCATTAGTAGTGTCTGTACACAACAGACCCGGCGCGCTCCACGATCTACTCGAGCCATTCCGACGTCACAACGTCGACATGACCCGCCTAGAATCACGGCCATCGCGCAACAGCAACTGGTCCTACGTGTTCTTTATCGACTTTGCCGGCCATATCGACGACGCCCCAGTGGCCGCCGTACTGGAAGAACTTGCAGGCAGTGTTGCCAACCTCAAAGTATTGGGATCCTATCCGCGGGCAGTGCTCTAAGCCCCCGCCAACAACCGCTGGTGCTAAATGTCAAAACAGTCACAGCCTTCTACAACCCGTCTCAGTCCCCCTGTCTTTAACCGGATAGTGGTTATTGGCTTGGGTCTTATTGGCTCGAGTTTAGCCCTGGCCACCCGCGAAAAGGGTCTAGCCAAACAGGTAGTCGGTATTTCAAGGCGCGACTCAACCCTAGAACTGGCACTAAGCCTAGGTATTATTGATCGTGCCGAACCCAGTCTAGAAGCCATAGCCCCAGAGTTGGGCGCAGGGGACCTAGTGGTTATTGGTGTGCCCACATTAACCGTTCCTGCCGTACTCAAAGACTGCCACCGATTACTCTCCAGCGACGTCAGCCTCACCGATGTCGCCAGTGTTAAAGGTAGCGTAATTAGCGCCGCCATCGACATATATGGCAGCATGCCCAGCCAACTCGTGCCAGGCCACCCCATAGCCGGCTCAGAAAAAAGCGGCGTCACCGCGGCAACCGCAGACTTATTTGCCGACCATCGGGTGATACTCACCCCAGAAGCAACGACCGGCACCAGCCATATTAAAGGTGTCAGTGATCTTTGGTCCGGCGTGGGAGCCATAGTCACCACCATGGACTCCAAAGAGCACGACGAAATTCTCGCTGCCACCAGCCATCTGCCCCATTTTTTAGCCTACTCCTTAGTCGATACCCTTGCAGCCATGGGCGACAACCGAGAAATATTCCGTTATGCCGCCGGCGGCTTTCGCGACTTTACCCGCATCGCCGCCAGCGATCCGGTAATGTGGCGAGATATAGCCCTGGCCAACAAAGACGCCATATTGGTTATTCTCGATCAGGTAATGGACAACTTTAAAGAGATGCGCACGGCCATAGAAGGCGGCGATCAAGATTACCTCATGGATGTATTTACCCGTGCCCGCGATGCGCGCAATCATTTTGGCAAACTCTTAGACAGCAAGGCGCTTAACAGTCCTATGACCGAAAAAACCATTAACTATGTTGTCGCCCCCGGCGGCAATGCACAGGGCGACATTCGTGTCCCCGGCGACAAATCCATGTCCCACCGCTCCATTATGCTGGGCTCATTGGCCAATGGCCTCACCGAAGTCACCGGGTTTCTAGAAGGCGAAGACAGCCTCGCAACCCTGCAAGCCTTTCGTGATATGGGGGTGATAATTGAAGGTCCCGAACAGGGCCGTGTTGCCATTCATGGAGTAGGCCTGCACGGGTTAAAATCCCCCACCAAGCCGCTGTATCTGGGTAATTCCGGCACCTCCATCCGCTTGCTAAGCGGCCTGCTTGCCGGACAGTCTTTCGACACCGAACTCACCGGCGACAGCTCACTGTCGGGTCGTCCCATGGGCCGTGTAGCCAACCCCCTAGCCGAAATGGGTGCTGTTATCGAAACCGCCCCGGGTGGTACACCACCGTTAAAAATCAAAGGCGGCCAAACCCTCAAACCCATCAATTATGTAATGCCCATCGCCAGCGCCCAGGTTAAATCCTGCGTGTTATTGGCCGGGTTATACACCGAAGGCCAGACCTCCGTGGTCGAGCCAGCCCCAACCCGCGACCATACCGAACGTATGCTGCGCGGGTTTGGCTACCCAGTCACCACCGACGGCGACAAAGCATCCCTAAGCGGCGGCGGCAGTTTAACCGCCACCCGCATCGATGTGCCCGCCGACATCTCCTCTGCCGCCTTTTTTATGGTTGCAGCAGCGATTGTGCCAGGCTCCGATATCACATTGCGCCATGTGGGCGTCAACCCCACCCGTATCGGCGTGATCAACATCCTGCGTCAGATGGGCACCAACATCGAACTCAGTAACGAAATAGAAGTGGGCGGCGAACCCGTCGCCGATATTCGTGTGCGTTACGCGCCACTGCAAGGCATCAACATACCCGAAGATCAGGTACCCCTGGCCATCGATGAATTCCCCGTATTGTTTGTCGCAGCCGCCTGTGCCGAAGGTATTACCGTACTCACCGGTGCCGAAGAATTGCGCGTCAAAGAAAGCGACCGCATTCAAAGCATGGCCGATGGCCTAGTGACCTTAGGGGTCGATGCACAGTCCACCCCAGATGGTATTCGCATCGTCGGCGGCGGTTCTACTTTATTGGGCAGCGGAACAGTTCACAGCCACGACGACCACAGAATCGCGATGGCCTTCGCCATCGCCGGCCTGCGCGCCAGCGGCGAAATCCTCGTAGAAGACTGCAACAACGTCGCTACCTCCTTTCCAGACTTTGTGGGCCTCGCCCAAAAAGTTGGCCTCAGCATAAGCCTAAAGAGCGCATAAATGCCAATAATCATAACCATCGACGGGCCTAGCGGCGCGGGCAAGGGCACCATTAGTCGCATGCTGGCCAAGAAACTCGGTTTTCATTACCTCGACAGCGGCGCACTCTATCGCCTGTTGGGCTTGGCCGCAGAGCGCCATAGAGTCGCCACCGACAACACCAAGGGCCTAATAACCCTCGCAGAGCATATGGATATTCGCTTCGAAACCACCAGCGACGGCGACTTCAAAGCACTGCTCGAAGGCGAAGATGTCACCAAGGCCATGCGCACCGAAACCACCGCGTCATTGGCCTCCCAAGTGGCCAGTCATCTCAACGTTCGCGCGGCACTCCTCAAGCGCCAACAGCACTTCGCCACAGACCCCGGTTTGATTGCCGATGGGCGTGATATGGGGACCGTAGTTTTCCCCGACGCCTCGCTTAAAATATACCTCACCGCAAGCATCGAAGAACGGGCCCAGCGGCGCTACAAAGAGTTGCTAGAAAAGGGCGAAGATGTTAGTCTGCCCGCCCTCGTAGAGCAGGTTCGCTCTCGAGATGAACGCGACATGAGCCGAGATGCATCCCCACTAATTCCCGCAGCGGATGCAGTGGAGTTAGACACCTCGGAACTGTCCATTCAAGAAGTGATGGATACCGTGCTAAATCTGACCGTAGTTAAGGGCCTATTCGCAAGTATTCATCAATAACCGGGCAACGCAGCAATCGCCAGCTTTTATTGCTGTAGGCCTTTATTTTAACTGACCCGTGGAAACTGGCATCGCGGAAAAAAGAGAACAGCGCAGTTCCTCTGCTGTCACTCTGTCATATATTAGGTAATCCCCATGAGCGAAAATTTCGCAGAACTATTCGAAGAAAGTCTAAAAAGCGTAGAGATGAACCCCGGCGCCATCATTACTGGCGTAGTTATCGACATCGATAAAGACTGGGTCACTGTACATGCTGGATTGAAGTCAGAAGGCGTCATATCCGCAGACCAATTTTATAACGAGAAAGGCGAGATCGAAGTTGCCATTGGCGACGAAGTTCAAGTAGCCCTAGAAGCCGTAGAAGATGGTTTCGGTGCCACTAAGCTTTCCCGTGAAAAAGCCCGCCGTGCAGAAAGCTGGATCGAACTTGAAGCAGCACATGTTGCTGACGAAGTCGTTATCGGTGTTATCAGCGGTAAGGTTAAAGGTGGATTCACTGTTGATGTTCGCGGCTTACGCGCGTTCCTCCCAGGTTCATTAGTAGATGTTCGCCCATTGCGCGAAATCACTCACCTAGAAAACATTGAACTAGAATTTAAAGTTATCAAGCTAGACCCTAAGCGCAACAACGTTGTAGTAAGCCGTCGTGCCGTAATGGAGAGTGCAAACTCTGTAGAACGTGACGAGCTGCTCGCTAACCTCGAAGAGGGCGCTTCACTGAAAGGTGTAGTCAAGAACCTTACCGATTACGGTGCGTTCGTTGACCTGGGCGGCATTGATGGCCTGCTACACATCACCGACATGTCTTGGAAGCGTATTAAGCATCCATCAGAGATGATCAATGTTGGCGACGAGATTGACGTTAAAGTACTTAAGTTTGATCGCGAGCGTAACCGTGTATCACTAGGTATGAAGCAGATGGGCGAAGATCCTTGGGGCGACATCAAAGGCCGTTACCCAGAAGGCGCACGTTGCAAAGCTAAGATCACCAACCTCACAGACTACGGTTGTTTTGCCGAGTTGG